>Ga0302247_1002383_pt1 | contig 12249 bp, 9 predicted proteins | sample AAG_UR_Ile_MG_FD_193529 | JGI IMG/M metagenome (GOLD analysis project Ga0302247, IMG submission 193529) | Enriched activated sludge microbial communities from anaerobic digester in WTTP, New Holstein, Wisconsin, United States - AAG_UR_Ile | ecosystem: Engineered > Bioreactor > Anaerobic >...
GTCCTATGAACGCATCCCAAGGCCGAAACCGCTTCGCTCGATCGTCCATGATCCGCTCCTGGTGTTGCTAGCACCTCTGTTCAACCTGCTCCAACGCCCCCCGGCAACCCCAGTATGCCAAATTCTCGACTTGCCTGGGAGAGCAATCTTGGACAGCCTCCTAGCCGTGCCTGCGCTGCGGACCCGCGTTGATATCGAGGGAACCAGCTCGTCGTCGGAAACCGGCGCGGCGCGTTCTGCGGCGGGGTTCCGTCGCACTTCCGGCACGGCTAACACAGTAAGCCGTGCCACGCCTGTCGCTTGCCAGCAGTTCGGGTGTGGCACGGCTTACTCTGTTAGCCGTGCCTGCGCTGCGGACCCGCGTTGATATCGAGGGAGCCAGCTCGTCGTCGGAAACCGGCGCGGCGCATTCTGCGGCAGGGTTCCGTCGCACTTCCGGCACGGCTAACACAGTAAGCCGTGCCACACAGCAGGGCCACGCCCGTCAGATGCTTCTATGGCCTGGGCTTGGTTCGTTCCCGTCACCGTACACGTCGGATTCGATGCTGATATATCTCTGGGTGTCTGATTTAGCTGTCCAGCCCAACTCCGCAAGGCCTTCAGCCGTTGCCTCAAGCCGCGCGGACTCAACGCATGATATGCGTGCCAGACCTTGCGTGATAATTCACCGAACTTCGGGCCCAAGTGTTTGGCTCGATCGCGGATCTTCAGCCAGGCGTGCAAGTAACACAACAGCGTGATGATCAGCGGGAACAATGCCTTCCAGGCGGCCTGCGTACTCTTCCAACCGTCCGTGTTGACGGTCTGAGGAGAGTAGTCGGGCTCCACATCTCGGGCTTCCTCCTGAAACACGCGGTAGGCTTCGGTCAGCGCGGGCGTGTCCGCCGAGCCCGTCACCTCCGCTCCCAGACAGCAGCCTCCGCCCATCGTCGTGACCACATAGACCTTCTCACCCTGGCAACGCTCGTGGTGCTCGTCCGCCAGCAGATTGGTCGGCAAGGCCACACGACGGATCGTGGTACCCACCACGCTGAATCGCCCCAGCGCAATTTCCTGGCGATACCAGTGCATGGCATCCTTGCCGAACACATAGGCCAAGGCCCAGTACGGCACCCCGAAGCGACGCAAAAACAAGGGACCCTCCACGTCTTCAACCTTGCCCGTCAAGTACGGCATGACGAAGGACGGACGAAGCGTGTAAGCTACTCCGTTGCGCAGTTCGATGCGGCGTAGGCGCAGCTGCATTTTCCTCGACCAGTAGCTGTCCTTCATTTCATAGCCGTCCTCGAAGCCCTCCGGAAACAACTCCGGCATATTCGCGTAGCAGCCAGCCAAAAACCTTCGGCACTCGGCCGGCTTATCGACGACCCGCTGATACTCCTCTTCACTCACCGGCAAACAAATGCTACGAATAAGTCGGGACGGTTTGGTTGCCGATCCTTCTGCCATGGTCCACCTCCTTGTTTGATGACCGAAAGTAGATCATGGCCGATTTTGCCTATCTTGTCACCATCAATTGGTGGCCCCCAAAATCCGTGACAGTCAGGAAATCCGAGTCGCAGCGAGCACCGCGGGCGCAGCCCGCAAGCGCCGGCGGCGACCCCGGCCTTCCCACTCCGCCCAACCGCCACGCGCCCCCATCCGCAGTTCCCGTTCATGCTCGGCAACATCCCGCCCCCTCCAACCACAACTCCGCAGTTTTCAAATGCCCTGTGCCGAGCGGGGATCCCGTGCGCACCTCGACCTCCCGACATCCGCCCTGCAGGTCGCTTCCGCGCTGATACCGCGGGTCTCTACCGCGGCGGTACCACCCGGCTCTTTCAAAATAGGTGGGCTTCTGAGGTGGTGGCACATCTTGCTTCCGACAATCATGCGGCGCGTAATGGCCGTCTGAGGAAATTTGATTCCCTGACCACAAACTTGAGCGTAGGCAGGGAGAGGTTGGTGAAGCGCGGCGTCGGGAAAAAACTACCTGCTGCGGGCTCAGGGCGTTCCGACCGTGCTCGATCAGGTCGCCAATTGGAACGGCGAGAACGGCCACGAACTCGCGGGACGGCATCAGGGGGAGGGGGACGGGAATCTAGGGCAGGCTCAGAAGGTACTTCGGAATGCGATCCGCGGGTTCGCCGAACTTCAGGTCGCGCACCAGGTCCTGAGCGCGAGCCAACGTAACATGACCGGCCTGGCGCAAGAAGTCGAGCGAATTCTGCGCGGCGAGCGCTTCATGAAGGTTGCCGCTGGTGAGCACCTTTCCCAGCGTCCTGATGGCCGCTTCCTGCTCGCCGACGTGCGCGACGGCTTCCGCGGCAACGACGCGGACGTCGGCCCAGTCGTCGTTCAGTCGTTCCAGCAGTTTCGCTTTCCCCGGCGCGGCTTTGTCCCGGAGGATCAGGCAGCCGGTCGCGGCCCAGTAGCGGACGACCGGATGCGGATCGTCCAGGGCGGCGATCAGCGCCGGCAGCTTTGCGGGGTTGCCGTCACTGGCCGTGTCAGCCAGATCGAGGATTCGCTCTAACGGATACGCGTCGCTGTGCGCGTAGTCGTAGATCGTCTTGTCGCCAGCCAGGTTGGGGATCATTCCTTCCGGGATGAAACCAGTATCGCGCGCAGCCAGGATTTCGGCGCGGAGCGCGGCGCGCAGGCGGGCGACGTCCGCAGCGTGCTGGGGCTGAGCGATCAGGTTTCGCAACTCGAACGGATCGCCGGCGATCTGATAGAACTCCTCCGGCGGCTTCGTTCTCCAATACGCGGCCTGGGCTTCGTTGCAGCGGCCGGCCAGGAACTCCGCGTGCCACGACCTCATGCTGGGCAGAACCTGGAACGGATACGAGTAGTGCTGGCCCCAGGGACGATGCGGCGAGTAGTTGCGCACGTAGCGGAACTGCCCGTCGCGCACTGCTCGCGCCGTGTCGTACCGTTCGTCCATGCGGCCGCGAAACAGGAACACGTGTTCGCGCGGCGCAGCTTTCTGCTCGCCCAAGAACGCGCGGCCCTCGTAGTGACGGGGTCGGGGCACGCCGCACAGGCTGAAGACCGTGACGGGCAGATCCACGAAGCTGACCAGGTCGTCCACCCACGCGCCCGGTTTGGCGGGTGCCAAGTGGGCCCATTTCTGGGGAAAACGGACGATCAACGGCACGCGCGTGCCGGAATCGTGCAGGTCCCGCTTGCCGCGCGGCAGCGCGCCGCCGTGGTCGGCGTAGTAGAAGACGATGGTGTCATCAGCCAGTCCTGCCTGTTCCAACTCCTCGAGACACTTGCCCACCTGCTCGTCCAACAACGTCATCTGGTCGTAGTAATTGGCCCAGTCGCGGCGGATGTCGGGCGTGTCGGGATGATAGGGCGGCAGCGAGATCTTTTCAGGCGGCACGCGAAAGGTGGTTTTGCCCGGCTTGGGCGCGACCTGGCTTTCGTGGCTGGTGGTGAAGTTGAACACGGCGAAGAACGGCTGGCCGGGGGCGCGATTCTTGTAGTGTGCCCACTTGCTGCTCTCGTCCCACGGCTTGCCAGCGTTGGCGATGTTGTAGTCGGTCTTGGAGTTGTTCGTGCAGTAGTACCCCGCGGCGCGGAGGTGCTGCGGGTAGAGCTTGAAGGCTTCAGGGATCGCCACGCGGCTGCGGTGGTTGTGGGCGCCCAGCGACGAAGCAACCATGCCGGTGATCAGCGTGGTCCGCGCGCTGGAACAGACCGGCGCATTGGCAAACGCGTTCCGATACCGGACGCCCTCCGCAGCCAGGTGATCGAGGTTCGGCGTGAGAGCCAGGGGATCGCCGTAACAACCCAGGCAAGGACTGTTGTCCTCGCTGGTAATCCAAAGCACATTCGGCCGCTGTGCGGCGAAGGCAGGACCAGCCGAGAAGTGCAGAACAAGAAAAACGAACATTTTCCATTTCATATTTGGCCTCGCCCCGTGTTTCCAGCAGGATACGTTCCTGGCAGAATGATCACTTCTGCCGTTTTGCAGCACGGCCGTTGGGTTTGTCTGGGTCGTAGTCCGGGTTGGGCGTGGAGAACTTGGCGCCCACCTGCTTCTGCCAGGCGTGCAACTCGTCGCGCAAAGCGGCAGCGCAAGCCTTCTGTGTCCGGGCCAGATCGGTTTGTTCGCCGATGTCCTCGGCCAGGTTGAACAGCTCGATGCGCGGGTCCTCGTACCATTCGATCAGCTTCCAGTCGCCGCGCCGAATCGCCGCGCTCGGCGCGCCGCCTTGGTTGCCGTAGTGCGGGTAATGCCAGAACAAGGCTCGCTCCGGCAGCGTGCCGCCCTGGAAGACCGGCACGAGGCTTACGCCGTCGAGCGTCTGTCCGGGCTGCGGTTTCGCGCCGGCGACTTCCAGCAGCGTGGGGAAGAAGTCCGGGCTGCTCACGGGCGTGTTCACGACGCTGCCGGCCTTGACCGCCGCCGGCCAACGCACCAGCAGCGGCTCGCGGATGCCGCCTTCGTAGGTCCAGCCCTTGCCGGCGCGCAGCGGCAGGTTCGACGTGGGCCAGCCTTCGCTGGTCGAAAGCCCGCCGTTGTCGCTGGTGAAGATCACCAACGTGTTCTCGCGGAGGCCGAGTTCGTCCAGCTTGGCGAGCACCCGGCCCACGGCCTGGTCCATCGCCTCGACCATGCCCGCATACACGGCGTGCTCCTGGACCAATCGCACGTCGCGCGGCTCCTCGCGGCCCCATTTCGCCTCCAGTCCGAGTCGCCGGCGTTTCTCCTCGTACTTCCGCTGCAAGTCCTCGCGCGCCATCAGCGGAGTGTGTACGGAGTAGAAGGCCAGATAGGCAAAGAACGGACCGTCCTTGTTGGCCTCGATGAACTTCGCCGTCTCGGCCGCCAGCCGGTCCGGCAGGTGCTCGCCGGGCGGACCGTCCGGCAACCGCGGATTGCCGTAGGGCGAGAAGTACCTTTTCCCGCCGTAGGGCCCGCCGCGGTCGATGCCGCCCATGTTGATGTCGAATCCCTGGTTCTCCGGCCACCAGCCTTCCGGCCCCAGGTGCCACTTGCCGGCAAAGAACGTGGCGTAGCCCGCGGACTTCATCGCCTTGGCCAGCGTGGGCGCGTCCCGCGCGAGCCGATCGCTGTAGGGGGCGGGCAGCGACTTCGTGTTGCGCTTCCATTGTTCCGGCTTCATGGCTGCGCCGATGTAGTCGGTGATCCCCGTGCGCTGCGGCCACTGCCCCGTCATGATGCTGGCCCGCGTGGGCGAGCAGACGGGACACGCCGCGTAGGCGTCGGTGAAGCGAGCCCCGTCCCGTGCCAGGCGGTCCAGGTGCGGCGTTTCATGGAACGTGCTGCCGTAGCAGCCCAAATCGCGCTGGCCCAGGTCGTCGGCCAGGAAGAAGACCACATTCGGCTTGGCCGGACGCGCGGTATCCGCCGCCCCGGCGTGGAGGTTGACAAGGCACAGCGAAGCGACAGACAGGATCAGGTGTTTCATCGCTCGTTCAACAGCGGCAACGAGGGCCGTTCGGCGCGGCTGCTTCTGGTGATCGTCGCGGTTCATCACACGTGCTCCTTCGTTTGCTCTTGCCAATGGCGCAGCTCGTCCAGCAGACGCGTCTCGACCTCCGCCAGCGCCGGATCGTCGGCGCGGTTCTCCCATTCAACCGCGTCGGCTTGCAGGCGAGCCTAATGCCTGGCAGCGCAAGCGTCAACCCGTGCAATCGCCCGATTCAATCTTCGCCGGCTGGAAAGGGCAACGGCCGTTCTGCTTTTCTCGATGCGTGCTTCGTGGTAGCTTGGCCTCATGACAAATAACTTGAACGTTTTTCTGGCGACGGTCGTGGGTCTGGCTTTGGTCGCGGTGGCGACCGTGCAAGGCGACGAATCCGTCGTGTTGTTCGACGCCGAGGGATTTGCCGACGAGACCGTGTATCCGCTGGGCGATCTGCGGCCCGTGCCGCACGGCGAGGGGCGGTGGACGCCGGCATCGGGCACGGCCCAGCCCGGCCAGATCGTGGCGTTGGACGGCGACCGTTTCCCACGGGCGCTGCGGCGGCGCCAGACCGCTCAAGAGGCGACGGACGCCGACCTGCTGGACTTTCCCCCCACCGCCGCCTCGCGGTTGACGATTTCCTTCGACGCCCGCGTCTCCGCGGCCGACTCGCGGACGCTGGACGTCTATCTCCTGCGGCCCGGCGAGACCGAAGCGCGGCATCAAGCTTCGATTCTCATCTGGGGATACCATCCGGGAAAGCTCTCTTGCTTCGACGGCCAGTACCATGACTTGATCGACATCGATACGGCCTGGCACCGGTACGAAATGGTCCACGACTTGGCGGCCGGCAGCTTCGATTTGAGCATCGACGGAAAACCGGTGGGCCAACGGCTGGGCTGGCGAAACCGGTTCGCTCCGCAGGCGACGTTCGGGCGTCTGCGCATCGCGGCTATCCGCGGACGGCAGGGCGAGTATGCCGATCTGGCCAACCTCCGCATCACCGCCGCGGCCGGCCCACCCGCCGTCACCGTCGCCAAACCGCGCGGCGGCGGTCTGGTCGATCCGGACGAGGGTTTCCATTTCCACGTCACGGCCGACCGCCCGGTGGAACCTTCGGCCATCACGGTCTCGTTGAACGGCGAGGACGTCACCGGGCGACTGGCGCTGGAGGGGACGGAGCGGAACTGGCAAGTGCGGCTCGGCGGGCTCAAGCTCAACGCGACCTACCGCGCGGTCATCACGGCCGAAAACAATCGAGGGTGGACCGAACACGTTGTCCGCTTCTACACGTTCCGCGACAAGGTCGACGGCTATCGCGGCATCTGGTTCACCCTCGGCCAGATGACGGGCCAATACGGCGACAAGTACTCCGGCGGCTTGGCCTTCTGCTTCAGCCACACGCTGACGCCGATGGCCGTGTACGCTCCCGCGGTCGAGAAGACCTTCTTCGTCTACGGCGGAACCACCGGACCGGACGACCGCTACCTGTTGGCCATGGCGTCGTACTACGACCACCGGCAACACCGCGTTCCGCGGCCGACGATCGTCCGCGATCAACGCGGGGTCAACGATCCGCACGACAACCCCAGTCTGACTATCGACGAAGCGGGACACGTGTGGGTCTTCCTGGCCGGGCGCGGGCGTCATCGTCCAGGACAGATCTTCCGCAGCAAGGAACCGTACTCCGTCGAGTCGTTCGACGAGATCATCTCGCGCGAGCAAACCTACTCGCAGATCTGGCACGTTCCCGGCAAGGGGTTCTTTCACCTGTTGACCCTGTACACGCATGGCCGGGAACTGTACTGGGAGACCAGTCGCGACGGGCGGAGTTGGACCGAGCGGCCGGCGGAGACACTTCCTAAGCTGGCCGGCTTCGCGGGCCATTACCAGGTCAGCCGAGTGGACGGTGACAAGATCGGCACGGCCTTCAACTACCATCCCGGCGGCAGCGTCGATCGCCGCACGAATATCTACTACGCCCAGACGACCGACTTCGGCAAGAGCTGGACCACGGTGGACGGCCGGCCGCTGACCACGCCCCTGGACGATCCCAAGAATCCCGCGCTCGTCGTCGATTACGAAGGTCGTGGGCGGCTGTTCTACATCACCAAGCTGCTGTTCGACGAGGCCAGCCGCCCGGTGATTCTCGGCGTCTCCAGCGGCGGCTACGGGCCGGGGCCGGAGGCCGGCCCGCGCGTGTGGGAGATCGCCCGCTGGACCGGCGAGTGTTGGGAGACGCTTCCCGTCACCGCCTCCGATCACAACTACGACATGGGCAGCCTGTATCTGGACGGCGATCGCTGGACGGTGATCGGGCCCACGCTGCCCGGCCCGCAGCCCGGCTTCACCGGCGGCGAAGTCGGTCTCTGGGTCTCGACGGACCGAGGCGTGAGCTGGAATCTGGAGCGTCACGTCACCCGCGACAGCCCCCTGAACCACAGCTACGTGCGCCGGCCCCACAACCCGGCCGATCCATTCTTCGCCTTTTGGGCCGACGGCGATTCCCGCCGCCTGTCCCCCTCGCGGCTCTACTTCACCAACTCCACCGGAGACCGCCTGTACATGCTCCCCTACCAAATGGACGGCGACTGGGCCGAACCCGTCCTCCTCGACCCGCCCTGCCCGCCAGATCCAGGCCGCTGAGCCTGGTAACTTGTGCCATGTCCATCGATTTCGCCCAAGTTCGAGTTGGCCAACCTCGCCACCATCCGCAAGCCCGCGTTTCAGAGAACGCGAATCCGGCGTAGAACGGGCCATTCATCTTTTCATCTTGTGCCCTCCGGCCAGTTTGCATTTCCTCTTGTCATCGGTCGTTGGGGATGCGCAATCGAGAGGCGAAGCAGGCCCACGACAAATACCTCTGCGGAGGCGGGTGATGCCGAGCTTCGTGGACACCGGCGTCTGGTTCGCGCCCGTCAGCCATTTCTCGCCGATTCTCCCGCGGGTCTTGCTGACGTGGCAGTCGGCGGTGATATAATCCAAGGTAGATTGATGTTTCGGCTGTCAGCCTCAGGCAGGGGCTGACACAGCCGGAACGGTTCTTATCACTGCTAGCTTGGGCGAATCCTGAATGAGTCAAACGCTGTCCATCAATGTCCCCGATCAGTTGCTGGATCGCCTGCACCGGTTGGCGAGAGCCAGCGATCGACCGGTCGAAGAACTTGTCGTGTCGGCCCCGTCGCTGGCTGCAGGGCGTGACGCAACCGCATCAGCCCCGCCTTGCACGCACGATATGCGCGGTGTATTGTGTGAGCAGTAATCCGCCTCGTTTTTTCGTCGATTGGGGTGGATTTGCCGGGCGATCTCGGGGGGAAGTTGGTCGGCGATGCTCTTCATGGCTTGCCTCCGGTACGTGTGAAGGGCTGTCAACATTCTACCGGCACGTGCTTCGTCAGTAAACCGCCCAAGCAACCGGCTGCGAATGCTCCCGCCGCTCCGTTGCATCCCTTGCCGCGACGGGCGTGGCCCTGTTTGCGGGAGACGGTCATGGCCAGAACCCCGCGAGGACAGTTGGGCGATCGTGCTGAAGTGGACGTCGATCACTGCCTCCAACAGGCGATGCGTGCTGCTGGACATCGAGACATTGCCGCGGCGCCGAGGTGGACGTCGATCACTGCCTCCAACAGGCGATGCGTGGGGCTTGGCTGTGCGGGCATTGGCGTCTCGCCAGACAACAGCACGCTACGGTGCGGCCACGGTGTCGTGCATCAGGGACCGAAGCGCTTCGTTCACGGACTCGTCGGTTGGAAACGCCGCGCGAACGTCCGGTGCCAGCAACGCCAAATTCGTGCCGCTTCGGTATCGTTCCAGGTACATGCCGCGGACTCCGCCCTTGAGTTCATCTCGATGATACTCGGGACGGAGATCGTCATCCTCGGCAGTCGTCTTATCCGTCCTCATAGATCTTCTTCTCCCTTCGTGTGGCAACACGAGCGCCAATGATTCGGTTTCGATCGCCGCGATCGGTGTGGGAAACGACCGGCAGGCGGCCATCCGTCGAGTACCCGAACGTCAGGTAGCGGTCCTCGTCGTCGGAATGCCCTGGATCGTAGAAGGTGATGACCAACGGATCCCCGAACACCGTGGCTGCTTCGCTGAAAGCAACCCGATGCTTGGACAGATTCCGCGCCGCCTTGTCTGGGTCTCATTCGAATTCCATTCCGTGAGCCTACCGCGCCGCTCAGGCCCAGGCAAGCCGGAAGACGGGAACGGCCTGGTCACCTCGGCCCACCAGAGCGGGCGCCCGTTCGGCCTCGGCCACTGGGGCGAGTGGAAAAGGTTCTACGAACCGTTGATTCTTGATTCCTGATTCCTGACGTCACGTCGTCGGGGTGGCGATCACGTCGCGAGGCGTCACCGCCGTGATGCCAGGATATCGCCCGAAGTCGCTGGCGTTGAGCGTGAGGAGATGAGTAGTGTCAGCGACGAACTTCATCGACACGAGCCGAGCATCATGCACGGCAACGCCTTGCACGTTGAAGGCCACGAGCAGTTGACGCCATTGCATCAGTCGTGATGTCGATAAAAGTCGGCGCGCGAAAAATCCGCCGGCAGCGCCGGGCCGTCAAACAGCAACGAGTCCAATTCTTGGTCGAAATCCACCGTCGACACGCTCGACCTAGCAGCCGAACCATGCGCGGCTAGAATACGGAGCAATTCGGCGACGCTCATGTTGTGAGCCGTCGCCAACTGCGTGAGGACGCTCGCCGTGTCTTCATCGACTTGAATGGCGGTCATTGGCTTCGCTCCTTTGCAGATATTATAGCAACGCCATGCCACACCCTGCCAGCAGGGTCAGATCAGTGGCTTTCGCGTCGCGGTGTGAATTCCTCTCGCCGACAGCGACAGCGAACAGCCCCAGTATCCCATAAGCGAACCTGTCCCGCTTTTCGCTCCGCTTTTCGCTCCCATCGTCGTCTCCCTGCTCCTACCTCTTCCCGCGCATGACGAACCCGGGCTGGTCCCCCTCGGCGCTTGCACTTCGACACGGGATCAGCGGAAAATCTGTTGCACAAAGTGACACAAGTTGTTGCGCCAATGCCTGGGGTCGTGGCCGTTGGAGTCCACGTTCCAGACGTGCGGCACGCCGTGTTCCTTGAGATACGCGTGCATGCCCTGACTGATGCCGATCAAGCCCTCCCTGTTGCCGCACGAGAGCCACAGCAGCTTCAACTGGTTCTTGGCGGCTGCGGGGTCGGGCACCAATTCCGCCGGTCTTTTGGTGTTGGGCGCCGACGAGAAACCGCCGATCCAGGCGAATGTTTCTCTTGCAAGCATTTTGAACAGGAGGAAACAGAGATAAACTACTTCGTCCAGGCGATCAATGTCCTGTCCAGCGACGATTTTCCGGCGAAAGATCTGGCCTTGATCATCGGTCGCGCCAGCGAGGATCTCCCGCGCAGCCTGGATCTGCTGGCGGCGCCGGAAAGCTCCCTGGAAAGCCAGACCTCCGGCGACCTGGGCACGGCACTCCTCACTCTGTGGATCAAGATCGAGTTCCTCGGCCAGGCACAAGATGACAAGATGACTGCTGCTGATCTGAGTAGAAAACTCCGGCTCGCCAATGCTCGCGGCTGACGCTATGCCGGTCTTTGATTGACAACGCCCATCGAAGGACCATCAACCCCATGAGCATTTCCCGAATATCGCTCGTCTTCGTGCCGAGCCTGCTCGCAGGCCTCGCGTTGACCGCCCGTGCTGGCGATACGGTCGGGCTGGCGGAACTGTTCGCTCCGGCGATGGAACGGGGCGGGACCGTGACGATTCCGCCGGGGGACTACCACGTCGACGGTTCGGCGCCGATTCCGTTGCCGTCGCGAACGACGGTGGTAGCTTACGGCGCACGGTTTCATCTTCCGGAACGGCTGGGCGACAAGGCCCGCGTCGTGGTGTTTGCGGGGGAAAACGTGACCGACTTCCGCTGGTTCGGCGGACATTTCCTCGGGCACGTCTTCGATCCGGCGCAGGCGGAAAACGTCTGGGAGCCCAACGCCAATACGCGGGCGATTCTCATCACCACGACGCCGGGCGGATGCACGGAGAACCTCACGTTTCGCGACATCACCTCCGGCGGCGTCGCGGGTGCGGTTATCACGGTGCTGGGCGCGGAGCAGAAGGGCAGCGACCGCGAGGTGGACACCTACGCACGCAACGTGACGGTGGAGAACTGTACGCTCCAGCGCAGCGGCAAGTTCATGTGGGACTACGGTTACCTGTGGCAGATCACCGTCTGGCCCGAGGAGTACAACGACGCCGAGCGAGCGATGGCGGCGAAGTACTTTCGACACGACCTCGTGCGCGGGCCCGTGCAGATGGCGGCGGGCGATGATCGGGTGTGCTTCCACAACACGAAGCCGCTGCCGGTCGCCAAACCGGACAACAACGGCCGCGACGGCGTGTGCTTCTTTGGAGACAGGCTGCCCTCGAACGTCGTGCGCGGCCGGCAGTATTTCGTGGTCGAGAGCACGCCGGAATTCATCCGCATCGCCGAGACCGCCGGCGGCGAGCCGCTCCGTTTTGCCAGCGGCGCAGGACCGCAAGCGAAGCTCATCTCGGATTTGTTTCACGCGCATTTGGCGCTCTATGCCCCGGTGGGCAGCGGGCCGGGCAAGGGCGCGCTCGATTTGGTCGGCTGCGAAAAGGCCATCGTGCGGGGCTGCCGCCTCAGCGCGCTGGGCGACACGATGCACATCCAGAAGAGTCGTGGCGTGGCATTCAGCGGCAATCACATCACCGGCTCGCGAATGGGCGCGTTTTTTCTCGCCGAGTTTTGCCGGGACGCCGTGATCACCGGCAACACCGTGGACGGCTCGAACGGCTCGCG
>Ga0302247_1002386_pt1 | contig 12242 bp, 9 predicted proteins | sample AAG_UR_Ile_MG_FD_193529 | JGI IMG/M metagenome (GOLD analysis project Ga0302247, IMG submission 193529) | Enriched activated sludge microbial communities from anaerobic digester in WTTP, New Holstein, Wisconsin, United States - AAG_UR_Ile | ecosystem: Engineered > Bioreactor > Anaerobic >...
GATGACCGGCATCCCCGTGGTCCAGCCGGGGAAGTGACCGGCGAAGGCGAAAGGAGTCATTCATGCGGAAGATCTTCGGAACCGACGGCGTGCGCGGCGTGGCCAACACCGAGCCCATGACCGTGGACACCGCCCTGCGGCTGGGCCAGGCCGCCGCGCACCTGTTCTCGCACAAGACGCGGCACGGCCGCTTCCTCATCGGCAAGGACACCCGCCTGTCCTGCTACATGTTCGAGAACGCCATCGCCGCCGGCATCATGAGCATGGGCGCCGACGTCTTCTTCGTCGGGCCGCTGCCCACGCCGGCCATCGCCTACCTGACCTGCTCGATGCGGGCCGACGCGGGCATCGTGATCTCGGCCTCCCACAACCCGTTCGAGCACAACGGCATCAAGTTCTTCTCCTCCGCCGGGCACAAGCTGGCCGACGAGGTGGAGGCGCGCATGGAGCAGTTGATGGGCTCCGACGAACTGAAGGGCTCGCTGGTGCGCGGCGAGAACATCGGCCGCTCCCGGCGCATCGAAGACGCGGCCGGCCGGTACATCACCTTCTGCAAGAACTCCTTCCCCGGGGATCTAACCCTCGACGACCTGCGCATCGTGGTGGACTGCGCCAACGGCGCGGCCTACAAGGTGGCGCCCCTGATCTTCGGCGAGCTGGGCGCCGAGGTCATCCCCCTCGGGGTGAGCCCCAACGGCGTGAACATCAACGGCCGCGTGGGCGCGCTGTACCCCGAGTCCGTGGCCGAGGCCGTGCACACCTATCGCGCCGACCTGGGGATCGCGCTGGACGGCGACGCCGACCGGCTGATCATCCTGGACGAGAAGGGGCAGGTCGTGGACGGGGACGCCATCCTGGCGCTCATCGCCCGCGAGCTGCTCCACGAGGGCCGCCTCGCCAACCGCACGCTGGTCACCACGGTCATGAGCAACCTGGGGCTGGACCGCGCGCTGCGCGACCTGGGCGGCACCGTGGTGCGCACGCAGGTGGGCGACCGCTACGTGTTCCAGGCCATGCTCGAGGGCGGCCACAACCTGGGCGGCGAGCAGTCCGGACACATCATCCTGCGGGACTTCACCACCACCGGGGACGGCATCATCGCCGCGCTGCAGGTGCTGGCCATCCTGCGCCGGCGCAACCGCCCCATGAGCGAGCTCGCCCGCCTGTTCGACCCGTTCCCCCAGGTGCTCATCAACGTCGACGTGGAGCGCAAGCCGCCTCTGGAGGGACTGGCCCGGCTGCAGGCCGAGATCAGCCGCGTCGAGGCGGAGCTGGGCGCCACCGGGCGGGTCCTGGTGCGGTACTCGGGGACCGAGAACAAGGTGCGCATCCTCGTCGAGTGCGAGAGTGACGGCGCCGCGCAGCGTCACGCGCAGGACCTGGCCGCCGTGTGCCAGGCCGAGTGCCGATGAACGAACCTCAAGCCCGGCCGGCCGCGCCGGCCACGGGAGATGGAGCCATGATACGACTGCACGTGAACATCGATCACATCGCCACGATCCGCAACCAGCGGGGCACCCGCTACCCCGAGCCCGTGCTGGCCGCCGGGCTGTGCGAGCTCGCCGGCGCCCACGGCATCACCGTCCACCTGCGGGAGGACCGCCGCCACATCACCGACCGGGACGTGGAGCTCCTGCGCCAGACGGTGCAGACCGTGCTCAACCTCGAGATGGCGGCCACCCCCGAGATGCTGGCCATCGCCGCCCGGATCAAGCCCGAGATCGTGACCCTTGTGCCCGAGAAGCGCGAGGAGAAGACCACCGAGGGCGGTCTGGCCGTCGGCAGCCCGGCGGTGAAGAAGGCCCTGAAGGCCGCGGTGAAGAAGCTCCACGACCACGGGATCCCGGTGAGCCTGTTCATCGACCCCGAGCTGGCCGACGTGCAGGCCGCAGAGGTCCTGGGCGCGGACCAGGTGGAGCTGCACACGGGGGACTACTGCAACGCGCTGCCGGGGCCGCCCCGGGACCGGGAGCTGGCCCGCCTGCTGGCCGCCGCCGAGGCCGCCGACGCCTGCGGCCTGATCCTGGCCGCCGGCCACGGGCTGGACTACACGAACGTGCAGGGGATGCTGCACCTGCCGGGCCTGAAGGAACTGAACATCGGGCACGCCATCATCTCCCGGGCGGTGCTCACCGGCCTGGACGAGGCCGTGCGCGAGATGCTCGGCCTGCTGTGGGATTACGAGGAAGACTGACTTGTCCGACCAGTCCGACCTGTCAGACCGGTCGGCCCCGTCAGTTTGAAACCGGAGGCTTCACCATGCGCCTGTTCACCGCCGCCGAGACCCGCGAACTGGATCTTACCGCCATCGAGGCCGGGATACCGGCCTTCGCGCTGATGGAGCTGGCCGGCGCCGGCGCGGCCGCCGAGATCCGCGCCCGCTGGCCCGTGGCCGGACGGCAGGTCCTGGTGGCCTGCGGTCCCGGCAACAACGGGGGCGACGGGTACGTGGTCGCCCGGCACCTCTCCAACGCCGGCGCGTTCGTGCAGGTGCTGCGGATCGATCCGAGGAAACGCTGCTCCCCCGAGGCCGCGCTGAACCTGAAGATCCTGCACAACCTGGCGGTGCCGGTGTTCGACGTGCCCGATTTCGAGGTGCTCGGGCACCTGGTGCCCTGGTTCGACGAGGCGGACCTCCTCGTGGACGCGCTGTTCGGCGTGGGGCTGGACCGCGCCCCGGACGGCCTGTTCGCCGAGGTCATCCGGCTGCTCAACGAGAGCCCCGGCCAGCGGGTGTCCCTGGACGTCCCCTCCGGTCTGGACGCCGACGGCGGGAATCCCCTCGGGGAGACCGTCCGGGCGGATCTCACGGTGACCTTCGGGGCGCCCAAGATCGGCCTCTTCACCTCCCCGGGCTTCGAGTGGTGCGGGGAGACGGTGGTGGTGGACATCTCGTGGCCCATCGCCGCGGTTCCCGAGGGTCCGGGCGTGTTCCTGCTCGAGGACGGCTGGGTCCTCGCCCGCCGTCCGCCCCGCCACCTTACGTCCCACAAGGGCACGTTCGGGCACGCGCTGATCTGGGCCGGTTCCCCCGGGAAGGCCGGGGCCGCGATCCTGGCCGCCGAGGCCGCCCTCGCCATGGGATCGGGCCTGGTGACCGTGCTGTGCGATGGGGCCCTTTTGCCCGTGCTCATGCAGCGCTTCACGGAGGTCATGTGTGAGGCCCTGCCCGCGGCGGGCCCTCCCGCCGCCGTCCTCGACGCGCTGCTGGCCGCCTGCGAGGGCCGCTCGGTGCTCGCGCTGGGTCCCGGCCTGCCCGTGGACGACGGCACCGCGAAGGTGGTGCACGAGCTCGTCCGGCGCAGCCCGATCCCGCTGGTGATCGACGCCTCCGCCCTCGCCCTGCTCGCCCGCAAGCCCCAGGTCCTGAAGAAGGCCCGGGTCCCGATCGTGGTCACCCCCCACCCGGGGGAGTTCTCGCGGCTCACCGGCCTGGAGACGGCCGCCATCTCGCGGGACCGCGTCCGCCTGGCCCGGGACTTCGCCGCCCGTCACCAGGTGGTGGTGGCGCTCAAGGGTGCGCGCACGGTGGTCGCCGCCCCGGACGGCTCCGTGGCGATCAACCCCACCGGAAACCCGGGCATGGCCACCGCGGGCTCCGGGGACGTGCTCACCGGGCTCGTGACCTCGCTGGCTGGCCAGGGGCTCCCCATGATGGAGGCCGCCTGCGTGGCCGCCTTCCTGCACGGCCGCGCGGGGGACCTGGCCGCCTCCGAGCGGGGGGCGCCGCTTTTGCGCGCAGGGGACCTGATCACGTCGCTCCCCGCCGCCCTCGCCTCCCTGAAAGACGCCGACTGAACGATAGAAAGGGGATCTCCGGGACACGCGGCCGTAAGCCGGGTTCTGTCCCCATCCCGGGAGATGGGTGACGATCATTCATCTAGGCGCCCCGTTGCCGGAGCGCTCGAGCGACCACCAGGGCCCCATGTGGCCTGAGCGCCGGGGCCCTGTCCGTCTTGCTTCGGGCGGGGTTTACCATGCGACCCCCGTCACCGGGGGCCCGGTGCGCTCTTACCGCACCGTTTCACCCTTACCGACCCTGGGGTCGGCGGTCTGTTCTCTGTGGCACTGTCCTTCGGGTCGCCCCGACTGGACGTTATCCAGCGCCCTGCTCAGGTGAAGCCCGGACTTTCCTCCCGCGGATTGCTCCGCCGGCGATCGTCTCACCGCCTGTCCCGGAAATCCCGCAGTCCTTATAGTGAAAGATGACGTGAGTTGCAAGGCTCAAGGGACGCCCGCAAAAGGGCGTCCCGTTCGAGGTCACGAAGTGACCGGAATAACTGCCCCGACCCCGCTTCAGAACCCGATTTCGATTTCATGCGTGATCGCTTAAGCCTCGGAGCTCTTTGGTTGCCGCCCGATTCGGGCGGTTGACAGACGGGTAGCCCAGGGTTGCGCCGCCGAAGGCGGAGCTACCCTGGATCAAAGGCGCCCCCCCCCTCTGTCCGCGGCCTCGCCCGGTTCAATTCCATGAGAACATAAGTAAGTATTATTGAGATGGGAACGATAATGGTGAAGCGATTTTTGAGGACTTCATGGTGGTCGTCGAGCTCTTCGAAGAAGGTTTCCCGGGTGGATTGGTCCGACTCAGTCATGACAAAGCCAGAAACGGTTCTTCATCAAACGAAAATATCGGAAAGACAGCTACTGATCAACCGGCATTCTTCGGATCTTCCCCCTGCAGGAAGACCGGGCGGGACATGTCGCAGGCCCGCACCCCCGAGGCGTAGTAGTGCTCGGCCTCCTCGGGGACGAAGGTGAAGCCGAACCGGGTGAACATGCGCACCGCCGGCTCGTTGTCGGGCGCGACGGTCAGTTGGACGCACTTCATGGGGTTGGAGCCGTGCAGGTGCTGGATCTGGGCGATCGCCCAGCGCAGGAGCACCGGGCCGAGGCCCTGGTGGCGGTAGGACGGGGCCAGCGCGATGGCGAGGATGTTGCCGAGGATGCGCCCCTCCTCGTCGGGGATGAGGCCCACCTGGACAAAGCCGGCCAGGTCGTCCCCGGGCCGGGTCGGGTCGAGGAGCATGCCCGTGATCACGTCATCCCGGACCATGAGGCGGCCGATGAACTCCCGGTACTCGCCGAAGCGCAAGAAGGCCTCCTGGGCGAGCTCGGTGACTGCGCGGAGGTGGTCGCGATCGCGCGAGGTCCAGATGGTGAGGGAGTACGGAGACGGGATCATGGGGTACTACAGGAAGTCGATGGGGCCCTTGCCTTCGCGCAGCACGGTCCATTCCTGGTTCTCGTACGCGAGGACCGTGGAGCTCTCGCCGGCGATGATCCCCTGGTCGAGGATCATGTCGACCTGGGCGCCGTAGAGCTTGTAGATCTCCTCGGGGTCGAGGAGGTTGCGGCCCTCGGGGGTGGCCACCGAGGTGGACAGAATCGGCCGCCCCAGCGTCTCGACGAGGGTGCGCGCCACCGGCGAGTCGGGGATGCGGATGCCGATGGTCTTGCGCTTGTTCAGGAGGACCTTGGGCACCGCGCGGTTGGCCTCGAGCACGATGGTGTAGGGGCCGGGCAAAATCCGTCGCAGGATGGAGAAGGCGTGGTTGTCGAGGTTGACGTACTGGGCGGCCTGACCCAGGTCGGAGCAGACGAAGCTCATGAAGTGCTTGTCCGAGAGGCCCTTGATCGAGACGATGCGGTCGATGGCCTTGTGGGCTCCCACGTCGCAGCCGAAGCCGTACAGGGTGTCCGTGGGGTAGACGATGACGCTGCCCTTCTGGAGCTCCTCGACGACGCGCTGCAGGCGCTTGAGGTTGGGACGGTCGGAGTCGAGTTGGAAGACCACTGCCTTGGACATGGGAAAGCTCCGTGGAGAGGTCGGGGCGGCCTACAGTTCCATCTGGGTCTCGACGATCTCGTAGATCTCGAGGATGTCGCCCTCGCGGATGTCGTTGAAGCCCTCGATCGAGATGCCGCACTCGTAGCCGGTGGCGACCTCCTTGACGTCGTCCTTGAAGCGGCGCAGGGAAGCCAGGCGGCCCTCGAAGACCTGGATGTTGTCGTGGAAGACGCGCACGAGGCTGGAGCGGGTGACCTTGCCCTCGGACACGTAGGAGCCGGCGACGGTCCCGATCTTCGGGATGCTGAAGACCTGCCGGATCTCGATGCGGCCGACCTGCTGCTCCTTCTTTTCCTTGGGCAGCATGCCGCGCATGATGTCGCGGACCTCGTCGATCATGTCGTAGATGACGTTGTACTGATGAATGGGCACGCCTTCCTGGTCGGCGCGGTGGCGGGCCTTGGCGTCGGGGCGCACGCGGAAGCCCATGATCATGCCCTCGGCGGTGAGCGCGAGGTTGACGTCGCTCTCGTTGATGCCGCCGACGCCGCAGTGGACCACGTTGACCTTGACGATGTCGGTGGAGAGCCGCACCAGGGCGTCGCGGATGGCCTCCATGGTGCCCTGCACGTCGGTCTTGAGGATGACGTTCAGGTGCTTCTGCTCGCCGCGGGCGATGGCCTGCCGGATCGCGTCCATGCCCTTGGCCTGCGACTTGCGGGCCAGGTCCTTGACCTTGGCCTCGTCGCGCCGCCGGTCGAGGATGCGCTTGGCGGCCTTCTCGTCGGGCACCGTGCGGCAGTCGTCGCCGGGGACCGGCACCGCGTCGAAGCCGGTGACCTCGACCGGGCTGGCGGGGCCGACGGCCTTCAACTGGCGGCCGCGGTCGTCGGTGAGCGCGCGGATCTTGCCGCCCGAGAGGCCGCAGACCACGTGGTCGCCCAGGGACAGCGTCCCGTCGATCACCAGCAGGTTCACCACCGGACCCTTGGCGCGGTCCAGCTCGGCCTCGAGCACCACGGCGCGGGCCGGGGAGGCGGGGTTGGCGCTCAGTTCGAGCATGTCGGACTGCAGCAGGAGCATCTCGAGGAGGGCGTCCACGCCCTGCTTGGTCACCGCGCTGACCTCGACCATGATGGTTTCGCCGCCCCACTGCTCGTCCACGAGGCCGTAGGCGGTGAGCTTCTCGCGCACCATCTGGGGGTTGGCGTTGTGCTTGTCGACCTTGGTGATGGCCACCAGCATGGGGCACTGGGCCGCCTTGCAATGGTTGATCGCCTCCTCGGTCTGGGGCATCACGCCGTCGTCGGCCGCGACCACGAGTACGACGAGGTCGGTCACCGAGGCGCCGCGGGCGCGCATGGCGGAGAAAGCCTCGTGGCCCGGGGTGTCGATGAAGACGATCTCGCCCTCCTTGGTCTTGACCTTGTAGGCGCCGATGTGCTGGGTGATGCCGCCGCTCTCCTTGGAGGCGATGTCGCTCTTGCGGATCGCGTCCAGGAGCGAGGTCTTGCCGTGGTCGACGTGGCCCATGATGGTGACGATGGGCGGGCGCTTCTCGCGCTGCTCGTTGGAGGTCTCGTCCTCGGAGAAGAACTTCTCCTCCTGGAAGGCGACGTTCTCGAGCTCGTAGCCCCAGTCGGAGGCCACGATCACGGCGGTGTCGTAGTCGAGGGTGGAGTTGATGGTGACCATCTGGCCCAGGCTCAGCAGCTTCTTCATGAGCTCGGTGCCCTTGAGCTGCATCTGCTTGGCCAGTTCGGACACGGAGATGAACTCGTCGACCTTGATCTTGCGCTTGCCCTCGGGGGGCAATGCGGGCCGCACGGACTCCATCTTCTTGCGCCCGTGGTAACCGGTCTTGCGCAAAAGCTCCTCCTCCTGCCGCTTCTCCCTGTAGGAGGCGGAGGTCTCGGGCTTCTTGACGCCGGACGCATCCTCTCCGGGCCGGGCGCCGTCCACGCGCGTGGCGGTCTTGGTCCCGGGGGTGGGGAGCACGATGAACCGGCCCGTGGGACCCAGTTTCTTCTCTTCCTTTGGACCGACGGCGACTCCGCCCGGGCGGGTGGTGGTGCCGCGGGCCGCGGGGGCGGCGGGCTTCTCGACGGGGGAGGCGGAGGCCTCGGGGCGGGCCGAGGAGGGCAGAAAACGCTTGGAGGCCGGCTTGGCATCGTCCTCGGCGGGGGCCTGGCCGTGCGTCTCCTGGGACACCGGCGCCTCGGTCGTACCGTGCAGACCGGCGGGGGCCGGCGCGGAGGATTCCTGGGCTGCGGGCTCCTCGAGGTTTTCGACCAGCCCCGCGGGGGCCCCGGTCGGGACCGGTGCGGGCGGCTCGACCGGCTGGGCACCAGAGGGGGAGTCGGCCGCTTCAAGGTCGGCGGAATCCACGGTGGCCGCGGGCTCCGCGCCGGGGGACACCCCGGCAGCCTCGAAAGCGGGGTCGGCTTCGGCCGTATTTTTCATAACCGGCTCTGTCTGGGGGGGCTCCCCGGCGGGTGCGGGCTCCTCGGCCCGGGCGCGGCGGGCGGCCGGGCGGGTCCGGGTCGCCAGGTGCGTGGGCTCGGACGGGGTCTCGTCGGTCGCCTGCGATTCGGCCGACTTCAGGTCGGCAGGGACCGTCTCGGCTGGGATTGCCTCGGCGGGGATCGCCTCGGCTGACGTCGGCTCGTCCGACTTCGAGTCGGCGGACCTCGAGTCGGCGGACTTCGAGTCGCCGGACTTCGAGTCGGCAGCTTCTTCCCGGGCGCCACGACGACGTCGGGCGGCGGGTTCCGCCGGTGACGCTTCCTCGGCCTTGTCCGCGTTCTGCGTGACGGCCCGGCGCCGGATCATGGCGCCTCCGGAAACCGCCGTCTCGAGGATCGCCGCGCGTCGCTTGCGCTTGATGCTCTCCAGGACGGTGTCGGCCTGGTCTCGGGTGAGCTCGGTGTACTTCGATACCTTCTCGAAGACGCCGAGTTCCTTCACTTCGTCAACGATCGCCTGTTGTTCCAGGCCGGATTCCTTGGCGAGGTACATGATCTTGATGCTATCGGACATGCGTCTCTCCCGACCTGCCGGGGGGCAGAGTCAAAAGCGCGTTTGAAAGTTGCGAAAGGATCGGTTCCAGGGATTCTGCCGGGACGAGCCCGCCGCTGCGGCGCAGCAGCCGGATTCGCTCCCGATAGGATTCGATGGCCAGGCCCAGCAGGACGGTGGCCGAAGGACGGCCGCCCTCCCCGGCGAAGCGCGACTTGCGCGCGGTGCAGCCCCGCTCGAAGCAGGAGGCCTTCGGACAGAGGGAGATCCCCCGGCCGTGCTGCCCGGTTCCGGGCACGACGCAGCGCCAGGACCCACCGTCGCGGGTGAAGCGGACCAGCTCGCGCGCCGCATGGCGGGACCGGCAGGCGGCGCAGGTGCGCAGTCCGGCGTCGGTTCCGGCAAAGAAGGGCGTGCAAGGTTCGGTCATGGGTGTGGCTCCTGCGCTCGTCGACATCAGTCCTCGGGTCCGTCGAGGTAGCCGCCGAGCGGCGCGAACTCCTTGGAGTCCGTGCGCTCCTCGACGCCGAGGGTGACGCCGGCGGAGTAATGGATCTGCTGGCACTGCCGCAGCGGGAGGCCGGTGTTGTCGGCCATCTCCGCGGGAGGCGACTGGAAGATCTGGGCGACGGTGGTGTAGCCGCTGGACTTGAGGATGGAGAGGGCGTGATCGTCCACCCCCTGCAGTTCGAGGATGCGCTCGTCCTCGCTGACGAGCTCCTCGCCGCCGTCCTGCATCTCGAGGAGCAGGCGGGCGCCGCTGGAGATGCGGACGGCCGCGTCCATGCCGCCGAGGCCGGGGATGGACGCCAGATCCTCGGGGTTGGCCGAGGCCACGTCCTCGAGGGAGCGCCATCCGAGTTTGAAGATCGTCTCGGCCAGGTCGGCGCCGACGCCCTCGATGGAGGCGATCTGGTCGCGCATGCGCTTCTCGAGCTCGACCACCTTGCTCTCGCTGTAGATGTCGATCTTCCAGCCCGTGAGCTGGGAGGCGAGGCGCACGTTCTGGCCGCGCTTGCCGATGGCCAGGCTGAGCTGGTCGTCGGGGATGATCAACTCCATGGTGTGGGCGGCGGAGTCGACGATGATCTTGGACACCTGGGAAGGGGCGATGCTGTTGCAGACGAAGCGCGCGGGCTCGGAGTCCCACGGGACGATGTCGATCTTCTCGCCCTTGAGGAACTGCTTGATGTTCTGGACGCGCAGGCCCTTGAGGCCGACGCAGGCGCCCACCGGATCCACGTCGCGGTCGCGGCTGGAGACGGCGATCTTGGTGCGGGAGCCGGGCTCCCGCGCGATGGCCTCGATGGTCACGATGCCCTGGAAGATCTCGGGGACCTCCATCTCGAAGAGCCGGCGCACCAGGCCCTCCTCGCGGCGGGAGAGCGAGATCTGCGGACCGCGCGGGTCGAGCTTGCTGTCCTTCTTGTTGTCGCTGCGGACCTCTTTCACGAAGGCGACGATGCGGTCGCCGGCCCGGTAGCTCTCGGTCGCGATCTGCTCCTTCTGGGTGAGGACCGCCTCGGTGCGACCGATGTCGACGATGATGTTGCCCTTCTCGAACCGCCGCACGACGCCGTTGATCACGTCGCCCACGCGGTCCTTGAACTCACGGTAGATGGTTTCGCGCTCGGCGGCCCGCACGCGCTGGATGATGACCTGCTTGGCGGTCTGGGCGGCGATGCGGCCGAAGGTCTTGCGGTAGTCCTTGAGGTTGAGCAGTTTCCCGAACTGCTTCTCCTGCTCGACGGCCTTCTTCTCCTCGGTGGGATGATAGAAGATCTGGAACAGGATCTCGTCGCCCACCTCGGCCTCGAGGCCGTGGTCCTTGGCGTCGGCGTAGGTGCAGGAGACACCCGGCTCCGTGGAGCTCTCGGTAATCGTCAGGATCAGGAACAGGTCCACGGTGCCGGTCTCGGCGTTGTAGCGGGCCTCGAGCTGCCGGTTGGCCCCGAAGACCTTGCGGGCGGCGGACAGGATGGCCTGCTCCAGCGTGTCGACCAGGATCGCCTTGTCGATGTTCTTGTCTCTGCTGACGGATTCCAGAAGCTTGTCCAACTCGAATTGCATGCCAACCTCCACAGATCGATCGAAGTCTACTCGTACACCAGATGGGCCGTGGCCACCTGGGTGAACGGCAGGCGGACGGGCCCGGCTTCGCCCTTGGGACCGCCCTCGAGCACGAGGACGTCACCGTCCACGGCCGTCAGGCGGCCCTGGTGGCGCTTGCGGGCCAGCGGGGCGTCGGGGCGGCACTTGACCTTCACCGGCGACCCCACGTAGCGGGCGCATTGTTCCAGCGTGAACAGCCTGCGCTCCAGGCCCGGCGACGACACCTCGAGGGTGTACGCGCCCGGCACGGGGTCGGCCTCGTCCAGCTGCAGGTTCACTTTCCGGGTGACCTCGGTGAGGATCCCGAGATCGACCCCCTCCTCCCGTTCGACGTACACCCGCAGGATCACCCGCCCGTCCTCGGTCGTCCACTCGACGCCCCACAGGGAGACGCCGCAGTCGGAGACGACTTTTTCCAAGACGGGAAGCACGTTTTTCAGATCCGGGTACGCCATCGGAACGCTCGGTTTTCGAAGGTAAAAAAAAAGTGGGCGAAAGGGCCCACTTCACGGTCACCTTCAAATGCACGCCCCACATACCAGAATTGGGTGGGTGTTGCAAGCGTTTTTTCAGGCGGGGCGTCGAATCAGTCGCCCGGGTAGGGATCGTCGACGGAGGGGACGGGGGCGGCCTTCTCCGTCTGGCCGAGGGGGGGCAGCGGGCCGCCGGAGAGGCGGTCCTGGGTCCAGGTGCGGCCGATGAAGTACAGCGGATCCACGCTGCGGCCGTCCACGAGGACGCCGAGGTGGAGGTGGGATCCCGTGGAGCGCCCGGTGGATCCGGTCAGGCCGACGAGGGCGCCGGCGCCCAGGGCGTCCCCGGGCAGGACCATGATCTCGGCGAGGTGGGCGTAGACGCTCTGCCATCCGCCCTCGTGATCGACGAAGACGGCGTTGCCGTAGACGCCGTCGTACATGACCTTCTGGACCGTGCCGTCCCCGAGGGCGAGCACGGGGGTGCCCAGGCCACGGGGAAAGTCGAGGCCCCGGTGCATCAGGACGGTCTGCAGGGTGGGGTGGATCCGGAAGCCGTAGGGCGAGGAGATGTCAACGTCCTCGTAGGGCCAGAGGATCGGCTCGCCGGCGCGGCGCAGGGTCCGCAGCGCGATGCGGTGTTCGGGATCGCCGTCGGGATCCGCGCCGGTGCCGCCGCCGATGGGGGCGATCAGATCCCCGGTGAGGACCGCCCGCTCGGAGGGGGTGGCCGGGCGCGGATCGGCGGCGCGCTCGCGGTCGCAGGCCGCCAGGACGAGGACCCAGCCCGCCGCGAGCAGGGTGACCGCGGCCGCGGGACCGGGGCGGGGGCGCCGGCTCACCGGGGC
>Ga0302247_1002387_pt1 | contig 12241 bp, 10 predicted proteins | sample AAG_UR_Ile_MG_FD_193529 | JGI IMG/M metagenome (GOLD analysis project Ga0302247, IMG submission 193529) | Enriched activated sludge microbial communities from anaerobic digester in WTTP, New Holstein, Wisconsin, United States - AAG_UR_Ile | ecosystem: Engineered > Bioreactor > Anaerobic >...
CGTCATCATTCGCGGCGAGGTGCAAAAGATCTCCTTCAAGTGGCTCAATAGACCTCACTATCATGTAAAAGACGATACAGGAACAATAAGGGTAATCATGTTTACCGCGCCAGCGGAAAATATCGAGAAGGGAGCGACCGTAGAGGCCCTTGGCACCGTAATCAGGAATGTTTTTGATCGCCGCCGCCAGGCCATATCGGCTGTCAGTATAAAAAAACAGATTTCTCGGACCAAAAAAACAGAAAAATCTTAACTACAGGGGGTAATGATGGAAACACGTGAACTGGTCTTTTTAATTGGCTTCTTAACATTGGGTGTGGTGCCTGTTTTCGCAAAACATCTTGCCGCGGGAAACACGGAAATTATTATGCTGCTAGGCATGATTGTTGCCGCTTCAACGGCTTTTTTTAAATCATCACCAAGAGCATAAAGCGGGAGCAATGCTTGAACGGCATCGTAAAAAGTATGGACATGAAGCTTCGCTTTCCGGATGCTTCGAAAGCGCTTCATCCCTCGTCACTGCGACGTACGTCCAAGTACGCCTCATTCCTCAGGATGCGCGCGCCTTGCCTCTGGAGCTTTTTACTTCGTCGTCTCCATCATGACTTTTTACGAATTCATCAAGTCTGACAAATCAATCCTCGCGACCGCTCACGGCGGCGCGAAATTTCCGCCGCCGTGCCCGCCCATGAATATGGCGGAAGAAAGCCATGGGCAGTGTTCAGAAATATCGTTATCGGGTCGTGGATGTTTTTACGGATCAGCCGTGGGCGGGGAATGCCCTGGCCATGTTTCCCAAGGCATCGGGAATCGATGCCGTGACGATGCAGAAGATCGCAAGGGAATCGATTCTTTCGGAAACGAGCTTCGTCATTCCAGCAAAGCGGTCTGACTGCGAGATAGGCGTACGGCATTAAAAAACAGTCTGGCGAGCAAGTAAATATCATATCACGGGTGCTGTCATTTTTTTCTTGATGTCCCACATGACCCACATGACCGCGCATTGACATTTAATCCCGCTTCTGTATATGATGCGCCATTCCTTCGGCAAGGAAATGATTTCCAATGCCTTTTTACGGTCATGCCGAAACGTGGGCAGGGATCTCTCGATCCGGAACCACTGGCCTCAGGAGATCCGCAACGACTGCCGCAACAACCCCGAGTGACCCCGGCGGCTCCTCAGCGAGATCGTCCGGAAGAAGCGGGATCGCTTCATGTTCAGCCTCTATCTAAACGAGCTAATTTCCCGGTTTCCGCCCCGCCGATCGGCAGGACGGCGCCGCCGGGCCGATCATAAAAACGGCGCGAAGTGTCGTCATATCGCCATTAATATCGACCAGTTAACCTATGCCGGAGCTCCGGCAAAGATTTTTGGCCGGGGGATAACGAGCCGAAAAGACCGGTTGGGAAATTGAATGATTGAACAGGATTTATTGGTCTGCTGATGGCCGCCCGCTGGTGGCAACAGCGATATCGACATAGGGATGGGGAAGTATGGCTGTTATTGTCGATTATTTTCCATGCCTGCCGCCTCAATATCGAAATAAGTGGAAAAATATTCCATCTAAATAGTCTGATATGATGGAATATTTTCAGCCTATTACGCCGTTGGGCAGCATAAATGTGAGGGAGATAGGATGAAAAGTTGGATTTACCTTTTGTTGGCAATCGTTGTAGAAGTAATTGGGACGTCGGGACTTAAAGCAAGTGACGGCTTCACGAGGTTATGGCCGTCACTATTGACTATTGTTTCTTATTGTACATCGTTTTTCTTCCTCTCGCTGACGCTGCGCATTATTCCCGTAGGTATTGCATATGCTGTCTGGGGTGGTGTCGGTATAGTTCTGATCACATTTGTCGGTTGGGTATACTTCGGCCAGCGGCTGGATGTCCCGGCAATTTTGGGCATGTCCCTGATTGTCTCTGGTGTTGTAATACTAAACATCTTCTCTAAAACGGTGCTACACTGAGGGCATTATATCTAATTATCGGGCGGTGTTCTATGACTGAGATGGCTTTAAATGTTACATCAGCGCCTGAAATCGATGGATTAATTTCAAAGGTTGCGGCAAATGAGAATATAATAAAAAGAAAGACTGGCTTTCTCCTGGGTCCAATATGCCAAAATGTTGTGCGTACGTCGCAGTGACGAAGGATGAAGCGCTTTCGCCGCATATGGACTTCTTACGATGTCGTTAAAATTGGGGACGCATCTTATTGCCCCCGCAGGTTTCTTATCGAGAAAACGAGCACCTTCTCCATTTATTGCTACTCCCATTCTATGGTCGCCGGCGGCTTGGAGCTGATGTCATAGACGACGCGGTTGACCCCCCGGACCTCGTTGATGATCCGGTTGGAGATCCGCGCCAGGAGTTCCTGGGGGAGGCGCGCCCAGTCCGCTGTCATGGCGTCGTCGCTGGTCACGGCGCGGATCGCCAGGATGTTTTCATAGGTCCGCTGGTCCCCCATGATCCCCACGCTCTTGACGGGCAGGAGGACGGCGAAGGACTGCCAGAGCTTCCGGTAGAGACCGGCGGCCCGGATCTCCTCCAGGAGGATTACATCCGCCTGCTTGAGAATCTTCAAGCGCTTTTCCGTGACGGCGCCGACGATGCGGATGGCGAGTCCCGGGCCGGGGAAGGGCTGGCGCCACACCATCTCCTCGGGAAGCCCCAGTTCCTTTCCCAGGAGCCGGACTTCGTCCTTGAAGAGGTGCCGCAGGGGCTCCACGAGTTTCAGCTTCATCCGCTTGGGCAGGCCGCCGACGTTGTGGTGCGACTTGATGACGGCACTGGGGCCGCCGAAGGCGGAACGGGATTCGATGATGTCGGGATAGAGGGTCCCCTGGGCGAGGAAATCCGCCCCTTTGATCTTTTTCGCCTCGCCGTCGAAGATCTCGATAAAGGTCCGGCCGATGATCTTGCGCTTCTTTTCCGGCGCCTCCACCCCCTTGAGGCGGTCGAGGAAGATCCTCCCCGCCCGGACAAAACGGAGGTTCACATGAAAATGATTGCGGAATACCTCCCGGACCTTCTTCGCCTCCCCGTGGCGCAGGACGCCGTTGTCCACAAAGACGCAGGTCAACTGGGGGCCGATGGCGCGGTGGAGGAGAACGGCGGCCACGGAGGAATCCACGCCGCCGCTGAGGCCGAGGATGACCTTGCCGCTGCCCACCTGCTCCCGGATCTCTGCGACGGCGTCCCGGGCGAAGGATTTCATCGTCCAGTCCTTTTTGCAGCCACAGACGACAAAGAGGAAGTTGCCGAGGATCTTCCGCCCCTCTGGGGTGTGGACCACCTCCGGGTGGAACTGGAGGCCGTAGAAACGCCGCCGCGCGTCCTCGGCGGCGGCGACGGGGGTGTTGGGCGTGGCGGCGGTGGCGCGGAAACCGGCGGGGAGCCCGCCGATGGCGTCGCCGTGGCTCATCCAGCACCGGGTGGCCTTTTCCACCCCGGCCAGGACGTCGCCGGGGTGCAGGACATCGAGTTCGGCGAAGCCGTATTCCCGCTTGGCGGCGGCGATGACCTCGCCCCCCAGGGCGTGGACCATGAACTGGAGGCCGTAGCAGATCCCGAGGACGGGGATGCCCAGGGTGAAGATGCCGGTGTCCACCCGGGGGCTGTTCTTCTCGTAGATGCTCGCCGGCCCCCCGGAGAGGATGATCCCCTCGGGATGCATATCCCGGATGACGGCCAGGGGGATGTCCGGCGGTTCGATCTGGCAATAGACGTGGTGTTCCCGGACCCGCCGGGCGATGAGCTGGTTGTACTGGGAACCGAAATCGATGATGAGGATCAAGCGGAAACTCCTTTCAAATCCGGATATTTCCGTCTTCTGTATTTTGCATTAATCTTTTGACGACCTCGTAAAAACCCCTCATGCCCCTTAGCGCTCCCCGTAGCATGAAAGAACGATCTTTCATCGCAAGTCACAAAAATCCCTTCTCCTCAAGGGGAGAACCGGGGTGGGGATGAGTCTTGTTCCATCATCGCCATAAACCGGTCGAAGAGATAGGCTGCATCATGGGGACCCGGCGCCGCCTCGGGGTGATACTGGACGCTGAAGGCCCGTGTAACGTTGCACATTATTATGCATCATTTTCGCAGATTGGACTGATGCTTTGCAAAAAGGCACACGCGTATGTATCTAATTGTTATTCTGGAGAATATCATTATTCAAGAACAGTCTAAATCCGCCAAGCTTTATTGTCAAGGGCGTGCCTGCTTCGCAGGTTTCCTACGGAAACCCTTGACAACAAAGGCTTTATGCGGATTTATCTTGTGGCCAATGATGAATGAATTCATTTTTGCAAAAAATGCCAACATGTTAGACGAATCTATGCTCATTGAAGCAATTTAATCTGTAAGGTGACATTACCTTATAACTCTTCATTTTAGCTTCACCTGCGACGGGTAAAATAATTGAACATTTAACATAAAATGATTTGCTTTACACCTTTTCAAATCAGGTACGGGCATAGAATAAGCTATCCTTGATACCCCGACCTTCCTACCTGCCGATAACACCAGATGCCCGCAATTGTCGTGCCGTAGAAAGTTTAGCCCTTTTCCTTAAATCGGTCCACAAAATTGATATTCACTTCATCTACAAAGTGTTACTCTCGATACATTGGTTAAGGCATTGAATGCGGGGCGTAATGTGCACGTTTTTAAACATGAATATTTCAGTGGGAGGTGATAAAATCTCCTTTCTGAATATACGCAACAAAATGATACTTCTTTGAGATACCAATCTTTGAATCAGTATTTTTCTCATATGTTTATATGTTAGCAAAAAAATATCTTGACAGCCGATTGCATAAGGGGTAATTTGAATCTCTATCTGGAATGGTTCCGAATAAAATATGTTGACAAAAGAATCGATTGTTCAAAAACTTAAAGAGAGAGGGTTAAGAATCACCCCCCAAAGACTTTCTATCATTGATGTGCTGGTGACGAAAGGGTATCTTCATCCAAGTGCAAGTTTAATATACAAAGAGGCGAAAAAAAAGGGCATCAGTATAAGCCTGTCGTCCGTCTATGAGAACATAAAGGAGCTGTGCCGATACGGAATCATAAAGTCCCTTGAGTTTGACGGCAAGGAAAACCGCTGTGAGGCGAATCTTGAAGAACACATCAATCTAATCTGTGAGTATTGTGGGAAGATTATTGATTACGAAGTCCCTGTTTCTTTAAACCAAAGAGACTTGGCGGAAAGAACGGGCTTTATGATCACCGATAACAGACTGGAGTATTACGGATACTGTGCAGAATGCACTAAAGGCAAAGGGAGTCTATTCTCTCTTCGCAAACCGCAGGGCACTCCGTTGTGACCGCTGTTAATTTTTTTTAACATTTTATCTGGAATGGTTCCAGATAAAGGCGACTGGATTGGCTGAATCGTAAAAACAAAATGTCGAGAAATCAAAATGAAAATGAAAGGAGGACGAATTATGAGCGAAAACAGCAAGTGCCCGGTAACGGGGAGAATGGGCAAATCCATTTCCGGCGGCGGCACGTCAAACCGGGACTGGTGGCCCAACCAGTTGAACCTGAAAATTCTGCATCAGCACTCTCGGTTGAGCAATCCGATGGACACGGCATTCAACTACGCCGAGGAATTCAAGAAACTCGACCTTGAGGCCGTGAAGAAGGATCTTTATGCGCTGATGACCGATTCACAGGACTGGTGGCCGGCCGACTGGGGCCACTACGGGCCGCTCTTCATCCGGATGGCGTGGCATAGCGCCGGCACCTACCGCATGGGCGACGGCCGTGGTGGCGCGGGATCAGGCTCACAGCGCCTGGCGCCGCTGAACAGTTGGCCCGACAATGTGAACCTAGACAAGGCGCGCCGACTGCTCTGGCCGATTAAGCAGAAATACGGCAAAAAGATATCCTGGGCCGACCTCATGATCCTTGCCGGCAACTGCGCCATAGAGTCGATGGGGTTAAAGACCTTTGGTTTCGCCGGAGGACGGGAGGATGTCTGGGAGCCGGAAGAAGACATATACTGGGGAAGTGAGGACACCTGGCTCGGTGACAAGCGCTACTCAGGGGAACGGGATCTCGAAAATCCGCTTGCCGCCGTGCAGATGGGCCTGATTTACGTTAACCCGGAAGGGCCGAACGGTGAACCGATCCCATCTGCTTCTGCCCACGATGTCCGTCAGACATTCGCCCGTATGGCTATGAATGACGAAGAAACCGTTGCCCTCGTTGCCGGCGGGCACACCTTCGGCAAAGCTCACGGCGCCGGCCCGGCGTCCCATGTGGGTCCTGAGCCCGAAGGGGCGCCTATCGAAGAGCAGGGCCTCGGCTGGAAAAGCAACTTCGGCAGCGGCAAGGGCGGAGACACGATCAGCAGCGGCATCGAGGGTGCCTGGAAGCCAAACCCGACCAAATGGGACATGGGCTATCTGAAGGTATTATTCAAATATGAATGGGAACTTCTCAAAAGCCCGGCAGGGGCCTATATATGGCTGGCAAAAGATGTAGAAGACGAGGATATGGCTGTTGATGCCCATGATCCATCTAAAAAACGTCGGCCCATGATGACCACGGCAGATCTTTCCCTCAAGTTTGATCCTGCTTACGAGAAAATCGCGCGGCGTTATCTGGCTAATCCTGATGAATTTGCCGACGCTTTTGCCCGGGCGTGGTTCAAGCTGACCCACCGCGACATGGGACCCCGCTCGCGCTATTTGGGCCCGGAGGTCCCGGCCGAAGAGCTTATCTGGCAGGATCCCATCCCTGCTGTCAATCATAAACTGATTGATGCCAAGGACATTGCCGTCCTCAAAGGCAAGATATCGGCTTCCGGCCTCTCCGTGTCGGAGCTTGTCTCTACTGCCTGGGCTTCGGCATCCACTTTCCGCGGCTCCGACAAGAGAGGAGGTGCGAACGGCGCCCGCATTCGGCTTGCCCCGCAGAAGGATTGGGAGGTCAACCAGCCTGCCCGGTTGGCAAAGGTGCTTAAAACCCTTGAGGGGATCCAGAGCGATTTCAACGGCGCGGAGAAAGACGGTAAGAAGGTATCGATGGCCGACCTAATCGTTCTGGGCGGCTGTGCGGGCCTCGAACAGGCTGCCAGGAATGCGGGGCATGAGGTGTCGGTTCCTTTTACACCGGGGCGGATGGACGCCTCGCAGGAGCAGACCGATGCGGCCTCCTTTGCCGTCCTGGAACCGAAGGCAGACGGCTTCCGCAACTACCAGAGGGCCAAATATGCCGTATCGGCAGAGGAGATGCTCGTTGACAGGGCACAGCTTCTGACGCTGACCGCGCCGGAAATGACTGTACTTATCGGTGGCATGCGCGTACTCAACACCAACTTCGGAGGCGCTCGGCACGGTGTTTTCACCAAACGGCCGGAGGCGCTGACAAATGACTTCTTCGTTAATCTGCTCGACATGGGAACGGAATGGAAGGCAACATCCGAAGACAAAGATCTGTTCGAGGGTCGTGATCGCAAAACCGGCGAGCTCAGGTGGACAGCCACCCGAGCGGACTTGATCTTCGGTTCTAACTCACAACTCCGGGCATTGGCGGAGGTTTACGGATGCGAAGACTCTCAGGGAAAGTTCCTGTACGATTTTGTAGCGGTGTGGAACAAGGTCATGAACCTTGATCGTTTCGATCTTGCTTGATCATAAAAAACGTCTTCGTGCTTCTCTGACAGGGAGAAGCACGAAGCCAGTTAAAATAACCGATTCCAGCGGACGGCTTAACACCGCCGCTTGATAAGAATGGTTCACACATCTGCCCTTGATCCGCTCCTTGGCAGAACATGGGAAGATTTTGATAAACTCGAGGAATGGATAAAATATTATTCCTTATTTATGTCGATAATATCTTTATGCAAAGTTACAATGAGTATTTTTAAAAGGAAGCTGTGGAAAGGAGGCAAAAACATATGACGGAAGAAATCAAGGCCGGTTGCGCCAGACCAACCGGCGGCCCGGTCGGAGAAGAACCCGCGGCAAAACAAGAAACCCCGCAACACACTGTCAAGGAGGTGAAAAGCATGGTAACCGTCGGCAAGAAGGCTCCCGATTTTACTGCACCCGCGTATCATAATGGTAAATTTATCAACGTTCAGCTGTCCGAGTATCTCGGCAAATGGGTGATCCTGTGTTTCTATCCAGGAGATTTTACTTTTGTCTGAGCGACCGAAATCTCCGCGGTCGCGGAGAAATATCACGAATTCAAAGAGTTGGGCGTTGAGGTGCTTTCCATGAGTGTGGACAGCATCTTCGTCCACAAAATGTGGAATGACCATGAGCTCTCCAAAATGGTAAAAGGCGGTGTACCCTTTCCCATGCTTTCCGACGGTGGAGGCAAGGTGGGCAGCATCTTCAGCGTATATCTCGAAGATGCCGGCGTAGAAGCCCGTGGACGGTTTATCATCGATCCTGACGGGGTAATTCAGGGATTTGAAGTTCTTACGCCACCGGTGGGACGAAATATTATGGAAAGCATCCGGCAGATTCAGGCTTTCCAGCATGTCCGTGACAGCAAAGGCACGGAAGCTACGCCTTCCGGCTGGCGTCCCGGCAAATTGACCCTGAAACCAGGACCGGACCTTGTCGGCAGAGTCTGGGAGGTTTGGACGACCGACATGGCCTTCGAATGAGAGTGAATCTGCAACCAGGGGGCGGGTTTATCCCGCCCCCATGGCGTTTCCTTATTTGCAGCCGGTGAAAACATAATTTCCTTTTGATATCCTGAGCATTACAGGTTCAAAGTTACATCAACAACATGTTCTTCACAAATCACCATTACAAGAAGAAGCGGATCTACTCTAAAGGGAAAAATTGGCATTCAGATGTATGCGCGCTTTCCAATGGGATTCATTGGATGACCAAATTCATCTATGTGAGGACTTGTATTTGATATGAATATTCGGTGATCGGAATAAACTGTCAACGAAAGTTATGATTTGTGGATCGGTTGATTTATCCCGCGCGGCCACAAATCGATAAATGCATTGACAAGAAAATACGGGTGTGTTCTGTGTTGTAAAGTAAAATTAAGAATCAGGAAGAGCAATGAACGTCCTCTCGGCTATCAAGCAATCCGCGGGTAAAAAGCAGGGCATAAAGCGTATGGGGCAACCCATGGTTTTGAGGGCGTGCGTGTACTGACAACGAACATATGATTTCCTTAAAGCCATGGGTCAGCCCCCATGGCTTTTTTTTTGCCTGAGAGGATGTCATGAATATTACCGATAATCATTTAACTGTAAGAAAGGAGAACATATGCAAACACAGTCATGGGCGGGATGCCATGTACCGATAATTACCCCCTTCAGGGACGATTATTCCGTTGACGAGGCGGGGCTGCGCAAACTGGTTAATTATTATATCGAGGAGGTGAAGTGTGACGGGCTTGTTCCCTGTGGAACGACGGGGGAATCGCCGACACTGGACAGAGACGAGCACAACCGGGTCATCGAAATCGTGGTTGAAGAGGCCGCGGGGCGGGTGCCGGTGATGGCGGGAACGGGTTCCAACAGTACGAAGGAAGCGATCGAAATGACAAAGCACGCGGAAGGTGCCGGGGCCGCGGCAAGCCTGCAGGTATGTCCCTATTATAACCGGCCCACGCAGGACGGCCTGCGCAGGCACTTCGAGGCGGTTGCCGCCGCGACCGGGCTGCCCCTTTTCATCTACAACATTCCCGCGCGGACGGGACGGCTCATCGAGGCAAAGACGATGATCGCCCTTTCCGAGATCGACAATGTCGCAGGAATGAAGGATGCTTGCGGCGATCTGATGATCACCATGGACATAATCGGCGCCACGCGGGGCAGTGAAAAGAAATTCTACGTCCTTTGCGGGGAGGACGCACTGACGTTTCCCATGCTGGCTTTGGGCGGCGACGGGGGGATACTGGCCGTGTCCCATGTGGTCGGGAAGGAGTATATTGAGATGATCCGTCTATTCCACGCCGGGAATATCGATGCCGCCCGGGAAATTCATTTCCGGACTCTCCCGGTGGTCCGGGCCCTGTTTATCGAGACCAATCCCGTCCCGATCAAGGAAGCCCTGGCAATGATGGGGTTGCCGGCAGGAAAACTGCGCCTGCCCCTGGTGCCTCTCAGGCCGGAAAACCGCGAATCTTTGCGAAAGGTTCTGGTTCGGCACGGATTTCTGCAAGGGTAGCTTTCAGGCAAGCGGGTCGGAAACAAAAGCTGGTTGAAAACGTTATTGTGGGCCGCCTCACCCGACCGTGGGGCGGCCCTTTTTTCATGATTGCAATCTTTTAGGGCCGCAATTTAAGGAAAGATCGTTTTTTGCCGTCGATATCCGCCGGATTGGCGACGGAATGCATTCGCCTTGCGCTGCCCGGCCGTTGATGGCTGTTGAGCTATTATCAAATAATTATGAAGTTCATCTATTTACTTCCAAATGAATTATCCCGCACGGGACTCACAAAAAGTGGTTGACAAAAGTATCCATGTGCTTTATATATCCCCTCCAGGGGGATAGGATATGAAAAATGATGCGCATGAACATACTGATGAAGTCATAAAAAGGCTATCAAAGATTGAAGGCCACATTCGAGGCATAAAAAAAATGCTTGAGGAAGGCAAATCCTGCGATCAGGTTCTCTTGCAATTATCAGCAGTAAGATCTGCATTGAATAGGGCAACAAAAATCTTGATTGAAGATCATTTTGATCACTGTGTACTCAACAAGAATAAAGACAAGGCACTCGAAAAGGAACTGATAGAGTTCCGAAAAACTTTCTATGGTTTTCTCACTTTGAAATAAGGACTGAAAATGCATCAGGAACATATAGAATTGTGGCAACATCACCATGTATTTAATGCCGAAAAGAAGGCGATAGAAAAGCGGACTCTCATAGTGGTCATCATTACATTCATTACAATGTTTGCCGAAATCTTTTTTGGATGGTTTACAAATTCAATGGCGTTGTTTGCTGATGGTTGGCATATGGGTACTCACGCCTTTGCCTTGGGAGTATCATTGCTTGCCTACATATTAGCAAGGAAATATGCATGCGATGATCGATTTACATTTGGAGCATGGAAGATAGAGATTCTCGGTGCCTATACAAATGCAATTGTTTTAGGGATTGTCGGGCTTCTCATGATTTTCACTTCTGTGGAAAGAATAATAAATCCACTTAGCATCCAATATAATCAGGCGCTATTTGTAGCGGTTATCGGATTGGTGGTTAATGTGATTTGCGCGGTAATTCTTAATTCAGATGGATGGTCACATGAACACCACCACGGTGAGCATCAACACTCGGAACATAATCACGATCATCAGGACTTAAACCAAAAATCAGCGTATTTGCATGTTCTTGCTGATGCCTTGACATCTGTATTGGCAATTGTTGCCTTGCTTGGAGCTAAGTATTTCCAGTTCAATTGGCTTGATCCATTTATCGGGATCGTGGGAGCCGGTTTAATTATACGTTGGACAGTATTACTGCTTAAAGACACCGCTAAAATTCTGCTTGATCGTGAAATGGACTCACCTATTGCAGCAGAGATCAAAAAAGAGATAGAATCTGATGGTGACACAAAAATCAGTGACTTACATATTTGGCAGGTTGCACAAAACAAATACGCTTGTATAATATCTTTAGTAATGGGTGGTAAATATTCAATTGAAGAATATAAGAAGCGCTTGGAGAATATTCATGAATTAACGCATATAACGATTGAGATATATCAATGCAAAGCAGGGACACTTCAGCAATGTTAATCACCTCAAGGTCGCTACGTGAGGCGTATACAATACTTCAAATGGTTATCCCCGAAATTCGGACAGGCATGATGGTATAGATACGTAGGTGATGTCAGTAATTGCCGGCCTTGATTTTTTGCTCTGGCTCGCCTGAGTAGTACTGGTTGAAAGCCTCTACTCAAACCACTTTCCCTTATTTGTTGATTACAAGAAGAAGTCATTTTTAAAGAGTATGCAAAAACCGGATGAACCAAATAATGAATGTTGGCATACATGCAGACCGACGGTTATTTAGACATTTTGGCAATTCTCCATCCGGTGGCAAAAAGTGCTCCCCGGGGTTTTGACGTTCACCCCGGGACTCCTCTCCCCTCGCCGTAAACCAGCAGGCGATAGGTCTTCTCGATGCGGTCCCAGTTTTCCTCCCGGTCCATGGACCAGAACCGGCCGATGACGGAGACTACCTGCCCCAAACCCAGGGAGGCGCATTTTTTTTCCACTTCCTGGATATAGCGG
>Ga0302247_1002391_pt1 | contig 12234 bp, 4 predicted proteins | sample AAG_UR_Ile_MG_FD_193529 | JGI IMG/M metagenome (GOLD analysis project Ga0302247, IMG submission 193529) | Enriched activated sludge microbial communities from anaerobic digester in WTTP, New Holstein, Wisconsin, United States - AAG_UR_Ile | ecosystem: Engineered > Bioreactor > Anaerobic >...
GACACTGTGACACAGGTGTTGTCACCATTCTTGGGAAACCTGACGGACTTAAGGGTTGTCACTGCCGCACATGGACGAGCATACTCCTCTACTACAAGAGATGACATCGAGAAAAGGTTGCATAACTTGTCTGCTTCATTAAAGATTCATCACACGCAATCCAACGAATTGCATGATAGATTTTGGATCTCAAACAAGAGACAAAAAGGAATTCTGACAGGTACATCTCTGAACGGACTTGGAAAGAAGTACGCAATTGTGGATTATCTCGATAGTCAAGATGTGGCTGAAATAGTTAATGAATTTTCGAGGCGTAGCCTTATTTGAAAGAGCGCTAACCCCCGGCTGCAGGCGACGCAAAGCTGCGCGCCTGAGCCGGGCCGTTAGCCCATTTAATACTTGGAATAGATAGAATGGGCCGGACCTCTACACAGATTAAATGGCTCGTCAACACTGGCAAACGACTGAAGACCGTTGACGGCAAGGAAGTCGAGGTCTGGGAGTTCCGTCATGAGAAAGACGAAGCAGTGCTTTCCGCCTGGGCAAAGCACTTTCGAAATCACTATTGTCTGGATACGGATATCGATTTTCTCCGTGGTAAACTTTCACGATCAGATTACCTGACCAATATCAAATTTCCCAGCAGAACAACCAAACTCGGACCGGGAATCCGTGCAGGAGATTTTGGGGAAATTCTGGTTGCCGACTATCTACAATGGGTTCTCGGTTATTGGGTTCCCAGAGTTCGTTGGTCATCGAAGGTTGTTCGAGACGAGTCGCCTAAGGGCAGCGATGTCATTGGATTCCGATTTCACGATGAAGACAGCAAAGCCTCCACCAAGGATGTGCTGTTCGTTTTTGAGTCCAAGACAAAGTTCTCCGGCTCTGGGATCAATCGTCTACAGGATGCCATCAACGATTCTGCCAAGGATCACATTCGCATCGATGAATCACTGAATTTCATCAAGCAAAAGCTATTTGAAAGAAAGGACATCGAACGGGCTCAAAAGGTCGAGAGATTCCAAAGCCCCGTAGATACGCCGTATAAGGAAATCTACGGCGCAGCGGCTATCATTTCTGATGAGTGTTTCGATGCCGATGAATTGGCTTCGGCAGACTGCAGCCAAATCCTCAACTCGTCAAAATCCAAGGAGTTCTTTCCTCATCCCAACGGTGACAGTCTGATCCTCGTGGCAATTAAGGGACCCGACATGATGAAACTGGTCCACGAACTCTACAGGAGGGCTGCGGATGAGGCCTGAACAGAAATCCCAACTGCTGCTTGGCGTCACCCGATCAAAGGCTAAGATGATCGAGTATGGTATTCCGGAAGAGCATCACATCAAAATCACCCAAGATCCGGCCAAGCTCTTCACCATCTCGATTGGCTTGTTGGGCGACCTCGCGGCGGCTATCAACCGGAATGAGTCTTATCCCGATTCTCTTGCGGAACTGAAAAACAACCTGCTTTTCTCTGCCCGTTTTTTCGACTCCTATCTCCAATCTAGGCTGAACGAGACGCTTGATCCGTACCTAGTGCTTCTGGGCTCTGCCTCCTATTACCTGTGTGATCTACCCGGGAGCGCGTCGGTGTTGGCGAGGCGTATCGATGACAACTGCCCAGATCTAGATGGCGATGGCTTGGAGGACCTTTTGCTCTGGCTGTTACAGGCCGATCTCGGAACCTCTTTTGAAGGAGCCGAGGGACCCTTCGGCAGATTTATCGACAGGATTTCCCGATGGCTTCTTCAGTTCTTCAGGGACGGGACAGGCGAAGACAATCTTCTCGATTTGGCCACAAAGCTGAGAAAAGCCGTATATGAATTCGGCACGCCCCGGCAGCTCCTGTTTGGGGATGTGATCGCGGCTGTACTGAGGAAAAAGCTCGAAAATTCCGCCTGGAAAGCCGTGCCATTTTATTCCGGACTACCCCGCGACAAGTGGCTTCACGCGCTACAAAAGGAATCGTTCATCAAAGAGCTCTGGCCTGCGCAACACCTCTTGGGCAAGGCAGGTGTTCTCAAAGGCGAGTCTGCCATCGTTCAAATGCCCACCAGCGCGGGTAAAACGAAAGCAACGGAACTGATCCTTCGAAGCGCGTTTCTGGCTGACCGCGTGTCACTGGCCATCATCATCGCTCCGTTCAGGGCGCTTTGCCATGAGACAAAGAACAGCTTGGTCGAGGCATTCCACAATGAACCCACCAAGGTTGATGAACTGTCCGACGCACTACAGACCGATTTCGAAATTGCCGAGATTCTAGGACACCAGCAAGTCCTGATTGTAACCCCCGAGAAGCTGCTCTATGTCCTTCGGCATGCCCCCGAACTGGCTACCCACGTTGGATTGCTGGTCTTTGATGAAGGCCATCAGTTTGACAGTGGCACCCGAGGCATCACATATGAGCTGCTTCTGACATCGCTGCGCTCCATGATCCCCGAAAAAGCCCAAAAGATACTGATATCTGCAGTCATCAGCAACGCCGAGGCTATCGGAGAATGGCTGAACGGAGAGCCTAATGTCGTCGAAGGAACGACCCTGATCCCGACTTTCAGGTCAGTTGGGTTCGCGAGCTGGCTCGATCAGTTGGGAAGAATCGAGTATATCGACAGTCGGGACGCCGAACAAAACGAATTTTTCGTTCCGAGGGTCATTGAGAGATTCAATCTCGGGAGGAAGAAAGGGGAAAGGACAGATCGTTTCTTCCCTGAAAAATCCGATGGACAGGCTATCGCGCTTTATCTCGGTCTGAAATTGGTCCCGAATGGCAGCATTGCTGTTTTCTGCGGGAGGAAGTCGACAGCGGCAAGCGTCTGCGAAAAGGCCGTGGATATTATCGAGCGAGGGGCTCCACTTGCTTTGCCATCGGAATTTTCAAACCCGCAGGAAGTCGATCGGCTGACACTTCTGCACGAGAAGAATCTCGGAACTGATGCCCCGGCATCCCAGAGCGCTGCACACGGCATTTTTTCCCATCACGGCAATACGCCGCACGGTATCCGGCTGGCGGTGGAATACGCCATAAGAGAGGACCTCGTGCGGTTCGTGGTTTGCACTTCCACCTTGGCGCAGGGTGTAAACCTTCCGATCCGATACCTCATTGTGACCAGTGTGTATCAGGGAATGGAGCGCATCAAAGTTCGGGATTTCCACAATCTCATTGGTCGAGCCGGACGAGCCGGAATGCATACCGAAGGCAGCATCCTGTTTGCAGATCCGGTGATCTATGACAAGCGGAAGGCCCGCAATGACAAATGGCGCTGGGAGCAGGTGAAAGAGCTTCTGGAGCCTCGTAATTCAGAGCCATGCATAAGCAATCTCCTTTCCATCTTCGAACCCATCAAGAGTGATGACGAAAAATACAACATTACCATGGAGGCTCTGGATTTTGCCAAGTCCTATATCAGTGCCCCAGATAAAGTTACCAAACTGGCTGCCAGGATAGCCGCACAACATGGAGACAAAGGATTCTCACGAGACGGTGCCGAGCGGCAAGTCGCTTGGAGAATTAGTCTCATCTGCGCCGTCGAGAGTTTCCTGTTATCCCATTGGGATGAAACGGAGGATGGTCTTTCAGAAGTAAACGTAATCCGCCTGGCAGAAGGGACGCTTGCTTTCTTTCTGGCCGATCATCAGAAAAAGGAGCATATCCGCGAGTTGTTTAAACTCCTCGCCGAAAACATCTCTGCAAACATCACTGATCCATCTCGCCGGAAAATCTACGGAAGAACGCTTTACGGTGTTCAGGATGCCCAAGCCATAGAAGGGTGGGTTCAATCAAACGCCGCCAATCTGCTTTCGATTGTTGATGAAACAGAAGCTCTCGACCTTGCCTGGCCTTTGCTCACCCGGCATATCGATGGTGGCGTATTCACGAGGTTCGATAAGCCGGAGGTGCTTAAAGAAATTGCGCACGGATGGATCGGTGGAAAGCCCTTCAGCGACCTCCTGAAAATCATTCGTAAGCGTAAGACCAAGATGATATGGGGAACCCGGCGGCGGGAGTTTAAGATCGATCATGTCGTGGATGTCTGCGAAGGGACACTTGCTTATGACGGTGCTCTGCTGATAGGCGCGTTGTGTGAATTCATTGAAACACTGGACCAAGATGGCACCGAAGGCTTGATCAATCGTCTCCAACTTTTTCAAAAGCGCCTCAAATATGGTCTGCCCACGGAAACCACAATTGCCCTTTATGAACTCGGCTTTTCCGACCGCGCCATCTCCCAAGACCTCGCAGCATCCTTGAGCCTGTCTGCGACCCAGAAGAAGGACCTCGTGAAGGCGCTGAAAAAAAACCGACGTAAGGCTTTAACAGTAATCAAGAAATATCCGACCTACTTCATTGAGAGGATGAATGAAATTTTAGGCTAATTGCGGCGCTCACCTGCGGAGCGGACGGCAAGCCGCAGGCTTGACGACCGAGCCGTCAGGTAAAGTGCCTTGTTCCGAGGCGCGCTTCGCGCCGAGGACAAGGCACGAACGAAGTGAGCTTAATCGTTAATCCTGTCAAACCTTAACCCCCCTTCGACAGCGGTAGGTAAGCACGATTGAAATTGTTAAGTAAAATTGTGGACATAAATCATGCTCGTTTTATAGGCGTGTGCCTACAGATTCAGGGGGTCATTTGGATGTGCCTAATCCGTTGCGGTAGTGATATTTTTAGTTGTTTCAAGATGTTCGATTGTTCATTGGTCGGTTCGGTGGTCTGGAAAACCCGGCCATCTTTTGAAAAAAATTCTCCAAGATGAAGACGGTCCATTTGGGCTCTAATCCTGTCCCAGGTCATGTTGGTTTTCCTCTCGGCAATCCTCACCAAAAGGAGCGCCAGGAAACAGAGAAACACGTGCGCCTGAATCCGTTCATCTTTCCGGTGATAGACAGGTCTCAGATACAGGGTTGTCTTCAGGGTCCGGAAGGCCCGTTCTACTTCCATCAGTTGTTTGTAACCCAAAGCTACATCCTCAGGAGTCAGGGTATCATCGCTGGTGGAGATGATATACTTCCCGTCCAGATGGGCCTCTTCTTTGATTTTGCCCTTGTCAATCTTGATCGCGCCGGTTTTCAGCTGCCTCAGGAATCGCCCCATCGTCCGGTGAGACAGCAGGGCGCATACGTTTTTCTTGTGACATTGCTCCTTTTGTTCCCTGATGGACTTAAGGGCTTCGTCAATCTTTTTGAGGGTCTTCTCGCGGGTGGCCTTATCTTTCCTGGCCTCTTCGGGATTGTGAACCAGTACAAACCGGCGGCGGCGCTCACCATCACCGACAATAACTTCCTTGATTTCCATATTCTCCCGTATGGCGGTAAACCTTCCCCGCTTGGACAGAACCTCCTTGTGGACCTCCTGGTTGTCTCGGAGTTTCTCTCCGATGATATAATGACCGCCGGCCTTCTGAAGGATCAGGCGGTTATCTTCCGAGCTCATCCCCCGGTCCATGACCCAGATGCAGCGGCCCAGTTTCCAGCCGAGAAGATCATTTTTGACCGTCTCCACCGTCTTCATATCCGAGGTGTTCCCCGGCAAGGTCCAGCACTTGACCGGGATGCCCTCCTTCGTCACCGCCAGACCAATCACAACCTGGGGGAGATCCGGCCGGTGATCCTTGGAATGACCATACTGCCGCAGCCCCGCTTCATCCTCTTCATCCATCTCGAAGTAGGTGCTGGTGGTGTCGAAGAAGATCAGATCCACCTCCAGGTTCAAAAGATCCGCCACGGCAAAGAAGACCTCTTTGTGAATGATCTCCCGGTACTCCAAAAGGACATCCATCGCCCGGTACAGATGCTGAAGCTCGATCGGTTCGGGATTCCCCAGGGCCACATCTTCCCTGACCCACTCCTCAGCCCCTCTTTTGGAATCCGGAGCCAAAGCCCGATTAGCCACCATGGCAAAGGTCGCCCACTCCACAGGCGACGTAAACGACCGATCCTTCATACATTGAGAAAGAGCATTGGGTATCCCCAACTGTTCCCACAGGGCACGCAGGAGATAGGCGCCGCCCATGGGGTAACTCCTGATAAAACGAAGCGGCGTATCACCATCTGCCGCCCCCTGAATCTGCAAAGCTTCCTGGGGAGACAGAAAGCGGGAGAGACTCTTGGTCAATCGCCTGATCGCATCAACATCCAGGGTGTCGGCGCGCCCGAAACTGTAAAGAACATCCGCCCGGGGCTGTCCAGTTTGAGGATCACGAACATTGTGGGCCAACTGGACATAGGTCGTGGTGGATCCGCCTTTATTCTTTCGAGAAATTGTTCTTACGTACATGCCTACCCAGATAACACATACTACCAATTATGTCAAGAACAATTATCTGATTCGCATGCCTACACATTTTTCGGTTTTTCGGACATCCGACCACGAGATTTCAATAACTTACGCTATTTCATAAGCCAAAATGTGCCTACAGCTGTCGAACGTCGGTGTCAGGAACGTCGGTTATTGTGTCCATCTACCACTGCTCAGACATAGGGTGGTCTCAAAATTGACGCTTACGGATGGAAAGAGGTTGATACTCTAATCAGCGGCAAGCACGACGCCGTCAAGGTACAGGACGCACAGATGTCACGTAGCAAAGTTGATTGCCGTATAGGCCCGCCATATCGATTCGGTTATATCCTGTCATTCCATGGTCAAAATGCGAAATATTGCTTGGGGAAGTGTTGTGACCTTTCCGTCTAATACATCTACTCCGTCACGGCATGCTTTCTTAGCTCCTCCGGTTATCTCATCAAACTGCTTTGCCAACAATAAACGATCTTCGTTAGTCAATTTCCCGATAGAAGCAAGGAGCCCTATTGCTGTAATCTTACGCGATGGGCCTGGATCATAGATCAGGCTTCGTAGGAGCGTTTCCGCATGATGCCTACCTGCCCAGTCGCGCAAGCTCTGCGGATAAATGCTAGGCGATGGCCTGCCATCTTCAATAGTAATGTCAATCAATCTGTCAATGCAGGCCAAAGCTTGCTTTTCGTCCCCGTTGATTCCGCACAATGCCAATGCCGTGAGGAGGGGAAACTCCTGTGGTAGCGCCTGCTGTTCCAAATAAGGCCGAAGCAAAGGGCTATCTGGCCAGCCAAGTGCTATAGCATAAAGAAAAGGTGGATGAATTTGACGCAACGGTATAGGGACATCAGGTTTCTGCCAACTCCCTTGGAGTTCTATCAATGCCTGGTCATCCCCACCAAATTGTTCGGCAAAGATTCTTTGAGCTTCTAATGGGGTGTCATTTCGGAAATGCTCTTTCATACTTCCAATCAGGTGTGTACGAAGTTCCTTTGACTTAGGCAGTAGCTCAGCCATGAGCCTAAGACTGTCCGGCGAACGATCTTGAGGTCTCATTGCCTTCAAATATTCGATCAATTGAGTACGCGCCTTTCTACTGGAAAAAGCCTCCCGAGCAACTCCGTTATAGATAAGTGGCCCCCAAGGTATTTCAAAAGTGTGTGAGTGAAGACGTGATGTCTCATGAAGTTTTTCTAAGTGCTCAAACAGCATACGAGTCAAGATGACATCCGGGTCATGGTATTCAGCAAGCCAATGGAGGGCTGATGGAGATTCTTCCTTGGTCGCTTCGATGCAGGTATCGTATTCGCCCAATTGTAGTAAACCGGCAAAAGCTGCGCGGCGACGCAATTCATAATGAAATCCAAGCGATTTAATTTCGTCCCGTAATTTTTTTATCAAAGATTCCCTGAGCTCCATGCTTTGTGATGCCAAGATGCAGCGCGCGATCACACCGGCGTTGCGAATCTCCCCTTTCTCCTCGGCCCAAACACCTTCCGTTAGCCGCAGCCCTATGTCTTTCGGAATCGAGTATTCTCTAAATACTTTAAATATTTCAAATCTTACATCCACCTTAGCCGGGCGCGCGACTCTCAGCAGGCGATCACGGATAAGCTCATCTCGCTGATATCCGACGGCCACGCTTGATAAGGATGGACCGTCAATTTCAAAAAAGGACGACTCTGCCCATTGGCGAACTTCGGGCAGGTTCGGGAGTCTTGCGATCAATTGGTTTTGTATGTCAATCTTATCATAATACCAGATGTCTTCTTCAAGAGTAGCACGCACAGCCTTTACACATTCCTCATCCCCGAATTCCACGAGGAGACGATGAACCGGTGCTCGGACTGTCCTTTTGTCAGAATGTTTCAGGGCTTCAAGCAGCCAAAATCGCCGAATTTGTGGATCTGGGACAAAGGGATCAATCCAAGAAGAAAGGAATGCCACTTCTCCAGGTGGCCGGGAGAACTCCCCGGAAAGTAACCTGCGAACCTCGTCGTCTTCTGGCCAGGCTTCCATGAGTGTGGAAACAATCCAACTCTTATTTGTGTCGCCCGATACAGACGTATAAGCTTCCAAGACTTCCATTTTGGCCGCATCGTCACCTATCACGCAATACGCCCATTTCATATTGGGGTCCCAAAAGCCAGCCTTGTATCTTGCTCTTCGATCCAACAACGCTGCGCGAAGAACTGAGGCCAAGTCATTATTGCACCGAAACCCTCTGAACAGTTTTTCCCATTTATCATGATCATGAATGAGAAAAGATGGCGATACGCTGGTAAACCAGCTGGCAATGGAACGTCCAACCTCTTCATCACCGGGCCATGCCTCTGCCAGATAAGAGAGAATTTGTTCCTCCTGAAAAGGTCCGCCATGCTGCCACCGGTTGCGGAGGACCTCCATAGCAGAGTTTTTTATTGTCACATCGCTTCTCCACCCAGCGACCAATATTTCACGGCAGAAGTCTCGGATCTCAAAAGACACGCTGCCATGAGATAGCATGGACCAGATCAGGTTGCCGTCGACCTCGTCTTGCCGGTGGTTCGCCACCCGTAGCGCGATACCGTTTAAGGCCAAATTCATATCTGCAGAATCGCGGGCAGCATCAGCCAAGTCATTCAATCCATCGTACTCTGGCCAGCCCTTACCCAGTCCATGCAGAGCCGCAGCGCGAACGCCGGTATCGGGCCACTTTGCCGCCAATATCGCTAGGTGATCCCTTACGTTATCGTCAGATACGAATGCCTTTGCCAAGCTCTCAGCTGCTGCCCAGCGGCACTGTCCGCTCTCGTCGTGTAGAGCCAGCTTGAGTGTGTGCAACAGCCCTTCGGAGATCTCCCAACCACCGAATACCTCCAACAGCTTGGCTCTCTCCCACTCCGACCGGGCCGGCACCCAATTGGCTATTCTTTCTTCGCATGGTTTCGCTACAGAAGCTGAGCGGAGGCCCAAAGTAAGATGCTTTGCCAATTCTTGCCGCAGCGCGGGAAACGGCGTACATTCAACTTCATCCGCTGCCTCCTCGATAGTCGCCCTTGCTTCGCGTGGTGACAAACCGTAGTCACTACTCGCGAGTTCTGCACGCAATTTCAGGAGCCGCAGCCGTGCCAAAGGCTTTGTGGCCATCTGTTTAAGATAGTCAATCGCACGTTGGGTCATGCCTCTCCCTTGCCCGGCACCCATTATGCTGAACCAGGCAACGATTACCTCATGCCACCGGGATTGATCCCACACATCAGCTAACCAATCCAGTTGCTCTCGCTCCTCCTTACGAGTCATGTTTTGGGCAGCCAAGTACTCCTGTATGGTAAGGTGAAAAAATCCATATTCATCGGGAGCACGCTCTACGAGCAGACCTAATCCCATCTGGGCATAGTCGATGACAGCTTTAGATTGATGTTGGGCTTCATACGCAGTATAGCCTGGGCCATGTACATCATCAGTTAGAAAAATACAGAACACGTTATGACAGTCCTTTGCGGAGAGCACACCGGCACTTCCCGCAACTTGAATCTGATACGCCAAACGCATGAGCATTTCACGCAGATCATCAATTCTTGGGATGTTGGGCGGCACTAGTAAACCGGCCGCCTGAATGCGCGCCGCTGGGTGATCCGATAAGAGCAACTCAATGACTTTGTCGTAGACCCTGATTCGCTGCTCAGGCAGATGATGATGGAATCTGAAAATGTCTATTAGCAACTGGCAGAAAAGAGGGGTTCGGGCCAAATCCATCACTTGAGGAGTGCTTCGCAGTGCTTTCAAAAAATCTTCTTTCCGTTGTGTCGCATTGACTTCAAAAGGAGTGTCGTTTTTGGGGACGGCAACTTCAGGCCTTTCCAAGTGCTTAAACCACGTATAGGCAAAGAACTCGATTTGCGCTTCGTCGAAAGATGCCAGCTGTGCTACAGGCCATGCGCCATCAGGGCGCATCTGCGTATAGCTTCGCGGGCGGCTCGTGAAAATGGTGGGTATTGAACGAATAGATAAGAAGGTGCTCAGTCGGTCCATTGCTTGCCGCGCGGCATACTGATCCTGCCCTTCATCCAAGCCATCAATCAGAAGGAGTAATTCTCCGTATTTGACTGCACGTTTGAATATCTGCCGAATAGGATCGGCACCGTGCTGATGTAACCATTGGTCAAAATAGTCTTCGACGCTGATGCCATTTTCGCGTTGAACCGCGGCGCTAAACCCACCGAAAGAAATCCAGACAGGCAAGACCCCCCGCCATGGCAAAGAAAAAGGCTCATCCAAGCCGTTCAATAGTTGCATGGCAACGACGCGCAGTAATGTGCTTTTCCCGTATCCTGGTTCGCCAAGTATGACAGACCTGTTGTGACGTGAAAACCAATCTCCTACGGGCATTCGTATTTCTTGGATTGTTGGACGAGTTGATTGGCCGTGAGCTTGCTGGCGTTCGGGATATCGCTCGTCTTGAGAATGTTCTTTAGAACCTGCCAATGTTCCATCCGGCGCTACCTCCCTTACTTCGATAATAGTGGGAGCTACATACCGATCTCGTATTGGTATATTCCCGCCGGAAGCTATACGAATCCCCGGATCGTAGCGCTGAAACAGCGTTGAGTAGATTTGTTGAAGCTGAGTACGCAGCTCAGCTAAGTTGCTGCCATCGAGCCTTTCCCCGAGAGAATCTGCAGCCTCTTTACCATTGAATATACGAACCCAATCCCTGAGGAAAAAATCGTCTACTAAATCAGGATATTCTTTGAGATGCTCTGATAGCTGCCCTCCCTCAGAACCATCCCATGTCGCAAATTCAATTCCGTTGGTTGCGAGGATAGTCTTTTGTTTGGCTATTGCATCTACTTGCTGGGTTTCCGTAAGATTCACCGATGTGCATAGGATAAATCGCTTTGTTTTGCAGGCCCATTTGCCCGCCAAAAATGTGGTGATGGCCTTCTCAATATCCGCAGCAGAGAATTTCTCAACCCGCTTGCACTGATAACAGGCATACTCATCAAGTGCATTATCCAATACTGCGAGGATATCCAAACCATATTGCTTTTGTCCACGTTCTCCATATACCCAACATTCTTTGACAGTTGCCTCACGCCGCACGATGCGAAGAATCAGCCGCTCGAAATTCTCCCAAGAAAGTTCGTGATATGGCAGGGTTTGCGCATGAGTATCGACAGGAGGATGAGGAAAGGAGGGTTCGGGAGGTGAATTCAGCCAAGCCGGGTCACATTGCATTGGGAGCTCTTGAGTTACCATATGAGAGAACCTGCATTTATGTATTGGTCGCGATGTCGGAGACTGCCATGAGGTAAGATGCCCCCGAGCAGTATTACGTTACTATTTTCCCTAAGGAATTCGAGATCAAATCTACATTGTTTATGTTTGATATGTCAAATATCTCTTTTAGGAAGTTGTTCATCCGGTGCAATCCATAGAAGATCACAATAGCAAGTCCGCAGGTTTCAATCCGTTATCATCGACCGGACCGATCGGCCAATGTGCGGACAAGTATTTGCCATCGAGTATGGAACCTAAAAGCTGGAATGTTCGACTACAGGATGAAAGTATAGGATTTTATTCTTAACGCAATTAACCTAAACTTGTTGACTACGCCTGAAGGAAAGGTATAAAATGAAAAGCATGAAAAGAGTCCAATATTTGGGGGCATTTTTGGGGGTATTCAGAAAAATCGAATAGATAATTTTGAAGCATAAACAGCAAGTTTGGCTGATTATTATACTCCCGCCGCCCCACCAATTGACCATACAACACAGTCCAAAATAGTCCATAACCCGCTGAAAATGGCGGGTTTTTTTATACGCCTACAGGGGAGAATAATCTTCGGACATTTCCACTTCTGGTCATTCCCCGCGTTGGTTTCCAAGAGCACACAAATTCATTCTCCCGGTGGTTTCTCGTATTTACATGGGGGGAGAAATAGTTTAAAATGCCGCCATGAA
>Ga0302247_1002393_pt1 | contig 12223 bp, 10 predicted proteins | sample AAG_UR_Ile_MG_FD_193529 | JGI IMG/M metagenome (GOLD analysis project Ga0302247, IMG submission 193529) | Enriched activated sludge microbial communities from anaerobic digester in WTTP, New Holstein, Wisconsin, United States - AAG_UR_Ile | ecosystem: Engineered > Bioreactor > Anaerobic >...
ACATGGCACCGACCAGCCTGATAACCTTTTTTACGCAACTCATTGGTCATCCTGCGGGTCCCCCGCGTGGGATCCTCAAGGTACAGCCTGTCAAGCTCCTCCATGAGCTTCAGGTCTTTTGTACTGGTTTTTGATGGCGTGTAATAGAGCGTGCTTCTGGCAATCCCTAAAAGCTCACATTGGTAGCATATGCTCATTTGCCCTTCTTCACGATCAACCATCTCTCTGCGTATATCCAGGGGTATCATAGAACCATTTTTTTAACCAATTGATGTCTACCGACAGTTGACCGATTTGATGTATCAACTCCTCATTCTCTTTCTTAAGCTTCTTTATCTCTGATGACTCATCCTTCCCGCTGTCGAAAACCTTTCCCGCATTGGCCAAAAAATCCCTCTTCCAATGTGTAATCAGATTAGGATGCACTTGGTAAATCTGAGCAAACTCAGATATGGTCTTGTTCTCTTTTATCGCCTCTATGGCAATCTTCGCTTTAAATTCAGCCGTAAATGTTCTTCTTGACTTTTCCATATGACAAAAATTTTAAAATTAGTAAATTCCTGTCCAGTTTTTTTAGACCATCTCATTACATTCGATCAATTCAACCAGATAGTTCTCCTATGTAATAACAATTTTATCCACTTCTCCAATTCTTATTTTTCTCCTATAAACAATACGATATCATAGTACTGTTAAGAGAAATTTGTTTCAACATATAACATCGCGTAAGGAGGTTGATTACATATTTTCAGTATTGCAGGCAATGCTAAGTATGGTTAACTTTTAGATATTTATCCTTTAGTTATCTTATTGAACGGATGATTTCATGCATGCGTTAAAGTTTATCATAGATCATTTTTTATTCTTACTCAATCTTTAATCAGCGATAAACTTTAAGTGGATAAAAATTTGTAATAAAGAAATATGGATCTTTTATCGAGCCTCCTGGGGGATTCGAACCCCCGGCCTGTTCATTACGAGTGAACCGCTCTGCCAGCTGAGCTAAAGAGGCCTTCGAAGAATCAATGCAAAATTACAAATCTTTGGCTAATTGTAGAATTAATTATATAAGACCAGCCATCTTACTGATTTCTAACATCTTTTCTATAGGTATCAAAGCTCGCTCCGCAATGTATTTATCAATTTGAATTTCAGGATATTCAGCAACCATACACTGATAAAGATTTTCCAAATTATTCATTTTCATATAAGGGCAGTCATTACAGGAACAAGTTTCATCGACAGGAGCAACCAGAAAAGTCTTGTCTGGCGCTATCTTTTTCATTTGATGAATAATACCCGTTTCGGTAGCAACGATAAATTTCTTGTGCTGGCTTCGCTCGATAAATTTCAGCATTCCATTAGTCGATCCAATATAATCTGCAATCTGTAAGACGGCTTGATTGCATTCGGGATGAGCAATCAAAAAGGCATCGGGATTTTCCATCTTCATTTTCAAAATGATTTCATCTGTTAGCAAATCGTGAACCTGGCATACACCATTCCAAAGAACCATATTTCTCCCTGTCAATCGATTAATATAACTACCCAGATTTTTATCAGGAGCAAATATAATCCTAACATCTTTTGGCAATGACTCTATGACCTGAACAGCATTTCCCGAAGTACATATCAGGTCTGACATGGCTTTGATCTCAGCCGTACTATTAATATAAGTAACCACGATATGATCGGGATGATCTTTTAGAAACGATTCAAAAACATCGGCAGGACATGAATCGGCTAAAGAACATCCTGCATCAAGAACAGGGACAACTACTTTTTTTGATGGATTGAGAATTTTTGCAGTTTCGGCCATAAAATGAACTCCGCAAAATACAATCATGTTGCTATCCACCTCCTTTGTTTTCTTCGACAACGCCAAACTATCTCCAATAAAATCAGCTAAATCTTGAATTTCAGGAATCTGGTAATAGTGAGCAAGGAGAGTAATTTTTTTTTCTTTTTTAACAGTCTTTATTTTGTCAATAATTTCTAAAGTATTCATCATTATTAATTCTTTATAAGTTATATGTTGATAATATAGGTCTGTTGATAGTATTGAAAACTTTTTCTAATTTATTTGGATTTGTTAGTTATTAAAAGTTATTAACCCTTTCGATGGGAACTGTTAATTATAATAGTTTGATTTTTATTAATTTATAAAAGTTATTCAATATGGTGGATAAATATGAATGTGGATAAGTTTCAATTGCAAAGTTAGTCATAAGTGTTTATAATTTGGTTGAAAAATGTGGATAAAATTGATAGTTTTTAACAGTAAGAAGATAATGAAAGGAAGAAGGTAAATTTTTTCACTTTAATTCACATTTCGTTTAATTTATATAGCATTTTATTGTTGAAAAGTTATTTATAGTGGTATTCAAAATATTATGGATTTCTTTAAATATTCAAAAAGATTGATGAATTTCAAACCCAGAAGATATCAGAACAGGTATGAAAAGATTTTGTATTTTTGTAGTATAAATTTTCAACAAAATGTCGGAAAGTAAAATTTTGGCATTAGGCAGTGATCATGCGGGATATGATTTAAAACAATTTATTAAGAATGAATTGATTGTGCAAGGATTTGATATTAAAGATTTTGGTTGTTATTCACCTGATAGTGTGGATTATCCTGATATTATTCATCCTTTGGCACAGGAGATAAATGAAGGAAGGATTAAAAGAGGGATTATATTATGTGGGACAGGGATAGGTGTGAGTATTGTAGCCAATAAATATCCTGGTGTGAGGGCAGCTTTGTGTTGTGATGTAGAAAGAGCTCGGTTATCGAGGCGTCATAACGATGCCAATATTTTAGCTTTAGGTGCACGGTTTATTTCGACCGATGAAGCCATGCAAATTATTCGAGTATTTCTCGAGACTGAATTCGAAGGAGGAAGACATCAACAAAGAGTGGCCAAAATTCCTATTTCTTAGATTCGAATGGAAGAAAGGATAAAGATGGAGAACTATGCGAAGCAGTTTAATAAGCGTGCCGAAAAAGTATCCTTCGACAAAGAACACCGACATAAAATTCTTCATAATATTGAAAAATATAATGTTGCTTTTCGAAAGGGCAGAGAGTTTTATAGCGATTTAGAGCTTGCCAAAAAGCGGGCAGGATACTATAAATATAAAGTTATAAATGATTTAGGAGAATATTTAATTGATTTCGAAGCCCATTTTACTGCACATGGTGGCAAAGTAATCTGGGCTCTCAATGCGAACGATGCTCTCAACCATATTCTTGAAATATTAAAGAAGCGAAGAGCAACAACAGTGGTGAAATCAAAATCGATGACTACTGAAGAAATAGGTTTGAATGAGGTTTTGGAAAAAAATCGCATTAAAGCTGTAGAAACGGACTTAGGCGAATTTATTGTGCAGCAGGCGGGTGAAAAGCCTTATCATATCGTTACTCCGGCCATGCATAAGTCAAAAGAAGACATAGTCAGGTTGATGAACGATAAATTCGAGCTACCTCCTGATAGTACACCAGAAGAAATCACATTGTTTGTCCGTGGTTATTTACGTGAGCAGTTTTTACAAGCCGATGCAGGAATTAGTGGAGCCAACTTCTTAATTGCCGATTTAGGTGCTATTGCCCTTACCGAAAATGAAGGGAATGCCCTATTGAGTACTTCTATCCCTTCATTGCATATTGTTGTGGCTGGCATCGAAAAGATCATTCCTAGGATGGATGATTTGGATTTATTTTGGCCATTATTAGCAACACACGGGACGGGTCAAAATATGACAGTATATAATTCCATCATTTTTGGTCCCCGGCAGGAAAATGAAAACGATGGACCCACCGAAGTAATCGTTATTTTGCTTGATAACGGACGGACTCGCGTACTCGAAAAGAATCGGCAGAGAATTGCCTTATGCTGCATACGCTGTGGTGCTTGCCTTAATGCCTGTCCGGTGTATAAGAATATTGGAGGTTATGTGTACGATACCACTTATACTGGTCCTATAGGTGCTGTTATAACCCCTTTGATGAGAGGTCTCGAAGAATACAATCATCTTAGCTTTGCCTCGAGTTTGTGTGGAGAATGCACAGACGTTTGTCCGGTTAAGATACCATTACATGAATTATTACTCTTCAACAGATATGAGGCTGTGAAAAAAGGCCATGTTGAATCATGGTGGAGGTATGCCATGCGAATGAGTCGCTGGTTATTTCTTCACCGAAGATTGATGGATACGGGTAGCCCACGGCTGAGGCAATTTCTTGTCGATAAATTTATTGTACCATTGTGGGGTCCTCGTAGAATTTTACCTAAGCTTGCCCCAAAAAGTTTTAGCAAACAATGGACAGATAATTTAGAATAAGCCGAAAGGAGCGTATACAAGATAAATTATTCATATTGATCGCAGGAAAAATGAATTTATGATGAATACACGATATAGGGTTTGTTTTTTTACTATATTTCTGTTATTTAATGGCTTTTCGTATTATTCTATCTTTAGCCAGCCCTTATCCATTGAAGAATTAGCTAGAGAAAAGGTTTACAACTCGTATGACGAAGCATTTGGAGACCCATGGAATTGTGTAGTGCTCGATTTAAGCTATCAAAACCTTACTTTTAATTCTGAGCGTGTTAGAAATCTGAATAATTTAAGAGTGCTTCATCTAGCCGGTAATCCTAATGTTGATTTCGAAGAAGCCTTTACTCGAAAGTATTTTGGAAGTTTGCCCTATTTGCAGATAATCGACCTGCAGGAAAACAACCTCAAATATCTCCCTTCGGGTTTATCGAAGTTTCCTTACTTGAATATGTTTTTTGCCGGTAAAAATCAAATTACAGAAATACCCGATTATTTTTGCAGATTTGAATATCTTCAAGTACTCTCACTTCATCATAATAGAATTCGAACTCTGCCCGAATGCCTCGGTTCGCTCGATAGTCTGCAAACCCTCGATTTATCGGGCAATACATCTTTGCAGCTCGATCAGGTTATTCCTATTTTAAAAGAATGCAGGAATCTGCGTCAACTTTATTTAAGTGAATGCAATCTTGATCGTCTTCCTGTTACTATAAGCGATTTACAATCATTGCATTATTTGAATCTTTCAGAAAATAAGCTATCGCAGCCACCTCAATATTTATTTCATCTGTCTCATTTACAGGAACTTTATCTATCCGGTAATAATATCACCTCTCTGCCTGATGACATTCAATTTTTAGAAAACCTCGAAGTGTTAGTGTTGAAAAACAACCAATTGAAAACAATTCCTAATACTATAAAAAATCTCCACAAGCTTGTTTATCTCGATATTTCTGGGAATAAACTAGCCAATGTATCCGATTCTTTATTTTTTTTGAAAGAATTGAAGGAATTGCATCTAGCATCTAATCAACTCAGTTCTTTGCCTGCAGCAATAAAAGAACTCACTCAGCTCGAAGTGCTTGATGTATCCTCCAATAAGCTCACGAGTTTACCAGAGGAGGTAGATTACTGTAATTCATTAAAATACATTAATTTAAAAGGGAATTCTATTAATAAGGAGAAGGTTCAGCGTATGAAAGACAAATGGAAAACCGTCCAGATTGTCTTTTGATGATGCAGATAGGGAGAAGGGATAATACATGAATTCGTTCAATAAGATTCAATGTAAATAAAAAACTCAATGCTTTATGAAAAAATTGACGATTATTTTACCTTATTTATTATTGATGTTTATGGAGAACTATGCCCAGGAGGAGATAAAATTTCAGCTTCCACCACCCGAGATATTGCAATTAGTTGATGTAAAGCCTCAGCCGGCTGTTTATATCGATTATCATAATCGATACATGTTGCTGTTTGAGCGCAAGGCTTTCAAGAATTTAGAAGAATTAGCCCAGCCAGAATTAAGATTGGCCGGATTAAGAATCGATCCGCAAACTCATGCTCCAAGCAGGATAAGATATTTTTATGGAGTGCAGTTGATCGACCTTTCCACGGGTAAGGAAGTAACATTAAAAAATATCCCCGATAGCCTGAATATTGCCAATGTCAGCTTTTCACCCGACAGCAGAAAGTTAGCATTTACGAATACCGTTGGGAGAAATATTTCATTATGGATAATCGAGCTCGAAACAGGAATGGCCAGAATGATCTATCATCAACGTTTAAATGCATGTATGGGAGCTCCATATCAATGGACGCCTGATTCCGAATCCTTGTTGGTGAGTGTGGTGCCCGAAAATCTTCCTCCGATATCCGAAAGCAAACCGCTTCCAGAAGGCCCTTTTGTTCAAGAAACCCGGGGAGAAATAGCCGCATTGCGGACCTATCAGGATTTGCTCAAGAATCCATATGATGAAAAGTTATTCGAGTATTATGTTACTGCTTCCATTTTGAAAATTGGATTAGATGGTTCACGGCAGCCATTTTTACCTCCTGCCATGTATCAGAACCTGAGCTATTCGCCCGATGGGAAATATATTCTGGTCTCTACCATTCAGAAACCATTCTCATATAATGTTCCTTATTCCTATTTTTCTATTAAATATTCCATTCACAGCAGTAGTGGAGAATTCTTGAATGATTTTTATTTGCGTCCAGTAGTCGAAGATGTTTTGCCTATGTTTGATGCATGTGAAAAAGGGCGAAGGGCAATACAATGGCGAAATGACAGGCCCGCCGAGCTTTGCTGGGTCGAAGCACTCGACAATGGAGACCCCAGAATAGAAACCAATGCAAGAGATGCTATTTTTTTGCAGAATGCCGATTTTAAAACCCCATCGGTAAAAATTGCAACTACCCTGTATCGTTTCTCGGGGATCATCTGGGCAAACGACCAGTTAGCTGTCCTGAAGGAATATTGGTATAAGAATCGTAGAAGTTTGACGAGCTTTATTTCGCCCGCATTTCCAATGTCGGATAAAAAGATTGTTTTCGATCTGTCGTCGGAAGATCTCTATGCCGATCCAGGAGACTTTCTTACACAGAGAAACGAATTCAATGAATGGATACTGAGGTTTTCGGCAAACAATAAATATCTTTATTTGGAAGGGGAAGGCTATAGCCCCGAAGGCAATCGTCCATTTTTAGATGAATTCGATGTTTCAACTTTTAGCAAGCGACGTTTATGGCAGGCCGAAGGAAAATCGAACTACGAAAGCATCGTCAGGGTAGTCGATCCTAAACAACCAACCATGATTACTACAATAGAGAGCAAATATGAAGTTCCCAATCTTTTTATGCGCACCGGCAAGAAACTTCGACAGCTAACATTTTTTACCAGTCCTTATGGTGAACTTCAATCGAAGATTAAATCGGAAAAGATTTTTTATAAGAGGAATGATGGAACAGAGCTATTGGGTACGCTTTATTTGCCAGCTACTTACGATCCGGTCAAGGAAGGGCCTTTGCCATTATTGATGTGGGCTTATCCCAGAGAATATAAAGATGCTCAGAGAGCGGGACAAGTGAAAGATTCTCCCCATCAATTCGTACGCTTTCATTATGGGTCGCCGGTATTCTGGGCATTGAGAGGTTATGCTGTTCTCGATGAAGCAAGCTTTCCTATTATAGGGGAAAATGCTGCCCAGCCTAATGATACTTTTATCGAACAATTGGTTGAAGATGCTCGTGCAGCTATAGATTATCTTGCCAAAAGAGGAATTGTCGATCATGAAAGGGTTGCCATTGGAGGGCATTCGTATGGAGCATTCATGGTAGCCAATCTGCTGGCTCATTCCGATTTATTTGCTGCCGGGATTGCTCGAAGTGGAGCCTACAACCGAACCCTTACTCCATTTGGTTTCCAGTCGGAAGAACGAACATTCTGGGAAGCCCCCGAGGTTTACTTAAAGATGTCGCCCTTTGTATATGCCGATAGGATTAAATCCCCACTTCTTTTGATTCATGGAGAGGCCGACAATAATTCGGGAACTTTTACCTTGCAAAGCGAACGCTTGTTTGCGGCTATCAATGGGCTTGGAGGGAAAGCGCGTTTGGTTATTCTGCCTTACGAAAGCCATGGATACTCTGCCAGGGAAAATATCCTTCATACTTTATGGGAAACCGATGTCTGGCTCGAAAAATATTTGAAGAATAAGGAAATGGAATCAACTCCCAGACCTATTCAGGAGTAATTCAGTAAAGCCTGATTATAATAGTATTTGATAAGATTTTCCATTTCGGCCGAAAGGGTCTGATTTCGCCTGCTCATTACAATGTGTGCAGTTTGTAATGCATTTTCGATTTTGTAAAGTTCCAATCCATTTTTACCTCCCCAGGAAAAATCGGGAATGTATTTGGGAGGGAAATCGGCTCCAAAGATATTGCACATTATACCCACCATAGTTCCAGTATTGAACATGGTATTTATTCCGGTTTTGGAATGATCACCCATAATCAAGCCCAGAAAAAGCAGGCCAGTATCAGTGAGTGCACCATTAGCATAAGCTTTGATGGTCGAATAGTTGTTTTTTAGATCGGAATTATTGGTGTTTGCTCCCAGATTCACCCACTGCCCAAGATAGGCATGTCCAAGAAATCCATCATGCTGTTTGTTGCTGAAAGAATGGATAATGCTACCTTCAATTTCTCCACCTATCTTGCAGTTATGTCCAATACTTGTATTGCCGTAAATTTTTGAACCCGCCTTAATCAGAGTTTTTTCTCCAAGCGAGCAAGGACCCTGAATGTAGCTGTTTGGCATAATGGTTACTTCATCACCAATAAAAACCTGGCCATTTTCGGCTGAAATAGTTACACCGGGATAAATTTTCGAATTTTTTCCTATAAATATATTTTCTTCTTTGATCAGGTGAACCCCTTCGAATAATTGACCACCACAATAACCGCTACCAGGACTCAACTGAAAATCGTCGATAAGCTGTTTCCCATTTTCAGAAATCAAATCCCAGATATAATGAGCCATTTTAGAACCCGGCTTGTCGTAGGAAATAATTTTTAATCGGTCATCACTTGGGAAAACCAGTAGCCCTTCTTCATCGAAGGCCAGCAGGCTCAAATGAGTAGCATTCAACCTGGCTGCTGCAAGCTCACCATCAATTAGAATATATTGGCCATCTTCTGCTGAATGTAGGAATGAATAAAACGAAGAATCCGCCAATAAGCGAGCATTAATGAATAAATACGACGAAGAAACTACTTCGTTTATGCGTATGGAAGCGTAAGTTTCTTGCATCAGAGATTTTAAGATATCACGCACAAAATAATCTGTTGGAATATTGGGAAATCTTATGCTGGTTTTTTCTCTGAGCAGGTATATTCCACACCTCAGATCGAATATTGGTCTTAAACGGGCTAAAGGTTGAAAATACCGGTAATATTCATCTTCAAATATCCCAATCCGCATAAAGTATAATTTTTACAAATGTAATTACATAAGTGGAAATAAGAATGCAAATTTGAAAAATTAAGTCCTCAATGAGAATTTAGATGTTTCTTATCATAGAAAGTCCTAATTTTGCTGAAAATTCAATAATTTTAATATATTTTAATCGTCATGAATGAGAATACGAACTTAAATCCCAATCCTCTTGTAGAATATCTTAACAAGCCAAACAGCGAATTCACGAAGGCTGATATCATTAGATATATAGAGGATAATGATATTAATATGTTGAATTTCAGGTATGTTGGGGGTGATGGCAGACTAAAGACATTAAATTTTGTGATTCATGATTACCAGCATTTAGATACTTTGTTGAGCGCTGGTGAAAGAGTGGATGGATCAAGTTTGTTCAAGGATATAGAAGCGGGTTCGAGTGATTTGTATGTTATCCCAAGATATCGTACGGCTTTTGTCAATCCATTTACCGAGATACCCACGATGGATATTTTATGTTCATATTATGCCAAGGAAGGAACTCCTTATGAAGATGCTCCTGAAAATATCCTGCGTAAATCGCATGAAATTTTCAAACAGCGGACAGGCTTAAGTTTCGAAGCCATGGGCGAGCTTGAATATTACCTTATTCGTCCACGTTCCGAATTATATCATGCCGATGATCAAAAAGGATATCATGAATCGACTCCATTTTGCAAAGGAGATGGTTTGCGCAGGCAAGCCATGCTTTACATTGCTCAAACAGGTGGTTTTATCAAGTATGGCCATTCTGAAGTAGGAAACTTTTCTTTGGGAGATTTTGATTACGAGCAGAATGAGATCGAATTTATGCCTGTGGCTGTTGAAGATGCTGCCGATCAAATTGTGATCGCCAAATGGGTTTTACGAAATTTAGCATATCGCAATAATGTGAATTTGACTTTTGCACCGAAGATTACAGTTGGGAAAGCCGGCAGTGGATTTCATATTCATACCCGATTGATGAAGGACGATGAAAACATGATGATTGAAAACGGGCAATTGAGCGATATTGCAAAGCGTGCCATTGCAGGGTATTTAGATCTGGCTTCTTCACTCACGGCTTTTGGCAATCAGAATCCCACTTCTTATTTTCGGTTGGTACCTCACCAGGAGGCTCCTACCAATATTTGTTGGGGCGATAGAAACCGCTCAGTTCTGGTGCGCGTGCCTTTGGGATGGTTAGGGAAAGCCAATATGACCATAGATGCAAATCCCTTAGAACCCTCGGGAGAATATGATTTCTCACAAAAGCAAACTGTTGAATTCCGAAGCCCCGATGGTTCGGCCAATGTATATTATCTGTTAGCAGGGTTGGTGGTAGCAGCCCGACATGGCCTTGAAATGCCCGATGCTTTGGATTATGCCGAACGTACTTATGTAGATGTCAATATCTTCGAAGAAGCCCATAAGGATAAACTCGAAACACTCAGGCATCTTCCGGTTTCGTGCTGGGAATCGGCCGAACAGCTTCTTGTACAATCCGATATCTATACACGGTTTGGAGTATTTTCACCTTCTTTTATCCAAGGTCTTGCCCGACAATTAAAGTTATATAATGATAAAAATTTGAGGCAGGAAATCGAAAATAATTCAGAAGCCATCTTGAAACTTGTCGAAAAATATTTTCATTGCGGATGATTGATAACCATCTAAAGAAGTTTATGTATCTTTGGAAGTAAAATTTACAATTAGTTATCTAACTAATCATCAAAAAAAGGATGAGCCATGAAACATGAATTACCACCGCTGCCATGGGCCAAGAATGCCCTGGAGCCATATATCAGTCAGCAAACCATTGAGTTTCACTATGGGAAACACCATCAAACGTATGTAAATAACCTCAATAATCTCATTGTGGGAACACCTTTCGAAAATTCCAACCTCGAAGATATCATTCTAAGAGCTGAAGGAGGAATTTTTAACAATGGTGCTCAGGTATGGAATCATACGTTTTATTGGAACTGTTTGATGCCGAATGGTAGAAGCGAACCCATGGGGAGGCTTGGCGAAGCCATCAAAAGAGATTTTGGTTCATTCGAAGCCTTTAAGGAAAATTTCACTAGTGCGGCTGTTTCACTTTTCGGTTCGGGTTGGGCTTGGTTGGTGAAAAACCCGCATGGACATCTGGAGATTATTCAGGAAAGCAATGCAGGAAATCCGCTGCGATGGGGTAAAACTCCTCTTTTGACGTGTGATGTATGGGAACACGCCTATTATCTCGACAAACAGAATCGCCGTGCCGATTATGTTGCCGATTTCTGGAAAATCATCCATTGGAATGCCGTCGAAGAAAGGTTGTGAGACCTGTATACTCTGGTTTAACTTTTATGGTTTCGACTGAAATGTAGATTTATTTTCACTACTGACCGACAAAAAAATTGAATAAAAAGAAGGAGGGACAAAACCGAAGTTTCATCCCCCAGTTGTAAATTTGTGTAGTAAACCTAAATTAACAACCATGGACAAAGATATAATAAAAAATTTAGTCGATCAGCCGATCTTCAAACAGTTAATAAAAATGCTGCCGCGCGAACGGTTCGATTTGTTAGTTAAAGAATATGGCAGCGATCGCTACTATAAAACTTTTTTTCGTGGGATGAATTAATTGTGATGCTTTTCGGGATATTCTCTCGTTGTGATTCAATGGGTGAGGTATGCGACGGGATGCGAGCATTATCAGGCAAGCTCAATTATTTGGGTATGGATTGTGCCCCTTCCAAAAGTACGGCAGGAGATGCTTTACGGGATCGCCTGTTTTCCGCACTTTTTTGCAACACCCTTATAAGTATTTGAATATCAATAATTATTTTATAATTTTGGGTGTTGCAAAATTTTTTATCATGTTCATTCGAAAAGTAAAAAATCGGTCCGGGAGTC
>Ga0302247_1002397_pt1 | contig 12208 bp, 9 predicted proteins | sample AAG_UR_Ile_MG_FD_193529 | JGI IMG/M metagenome (GOLD analysis project Ga0302247, IMG submission 193529) | Enriched activated sludge microbial communities from anaerobic digester in WTTP, New Holstein, Wisconsin, United States - AAG_UR_Ile | ecosystem: Engineered > Bioreactor > Anaerobic >...
GTTTCGGTTCTTCGGTCATGATGGTTGCACTTCCTGTGAGTATCGATCAGCACACGACACTATATGTAACTGTGCTTGAAGACAGCGCTACCAGCCAAAGAAACGGGTCAGCCACCGTGACCGGGCATACTGCGTCACCAGATTCAAAAAAAGGTGCCAGGTCGTGCCTGATCTTTCTGGATATCAGAGATTGATCGCTATATGCATCTTTGTGAAAAAATACCTGACCTTATCCCGGCTTTTATGTCTTTTTTCCCTGTTCCACCAGGGATGAATACCTGTGATAGAACCACTTTTTCACGACTTCAACCAGTGCCAGGTAACACGCAACGAGACCTGCAAGGACCGCATAGAACGTGAGCGGGGGATGGACGAATCCGAAGACGCTGCCGAAGACCGTAAAGGGCAGGATACATGCCACGATGATAACTATGAACGTGCTCCCTGCCAGGGAGATGCTTGGCGTACTTCTGTAAAATGGAACCACTCTGGTACGGATCACAAAAATGACCAGTGTTTGGGTGCATATCGATTCAATGAACCACGCTGTCTGGAACAGGGCAGCCTGGGCGGAAAAGATGAAGAGCAGGATGAAGAACGTAAAGAAATCGAAGATTGAGCTGATTGGACCGAACACCAGGATGAATTTTTTTATGAAGTCCATATCCCATTTCTTGGGGGAATCAACATAGGACCTGTCCACATTGTCGGTTGGGATGGTGGACTCGGAGACATCATAAAGGAGGTTGTTCAACAGGATCTGGATCGGCAGCATGGGGAGGAACGGCAGAAACAGGGAGGCGCCGGCCACGCTGAACATGTTACCGAAATTGGAGCTGGAGCCCATCAGGAGATACTTCATCGTGTTCCCGAAGGTCTTCCTACCTTCGATAACACCGTCACGAAGGATCCGGAGATCCTGCTCCAGAAGGATGATATCGGAAGACTCGCGGGCAATATCGACAGCCCCCTGGACTGAGATGCCGACATCTGCCTCCCGGAGTGAAGGGGCATCGTTGATGCCGTCCCCCATAAATCCCACAACGTGGCCGTTCTGCCGGAGAGCAACGATGACCCGGTTCTTCTGGACCGGAGTCATGCGGCAGAAAAGGGTGACGTCTTCCACCACCCGCGAGAGGGTCTGTCGGTCCATTTTGTCGATCTCTGTTCCGGTGAGTACCTCTTTCACATCAAGACCAATCATGGAGGAGATCTTCCGGGTAACAAGCTCATTGTCTCCGGTCAGGATCTTCAATGCGATCCCGGACTCCGCCAGCTGCCGAATAGATTCGCGGGCAGTCTCCTTTGGCGGGTCAATAAAGGTGACCAGGCCGATGAGAGTCATATCCCTTTCATCGTCCACGTTGAAGATGACCTGGTCACGCTCCAGGTCCCGGTAACAGACGGCGAGCGTCCTGAACCCCTCTGCACTCTTCTCCCGGTACAGTAAGGATACCTTCTCCCGGTCCTGATCGGTGATGGCAGTTCTCAAGCCCTCATGCTCGATGAACGAACAGATGCGGAGGATCTCTTCCGGCGCACCTTTTGAGATAAGGAGGCGCTCGGTTCTACGGCCAACAGCAATGGAAAGACGGCGCCGGACGAAATCAAAAGGGATCTCATCGATCTTCTGATACCCTCCGGGATCCGGTGTGTGGTGGGCGATGACCGCTTCATCAAGAGGGTTCCGTATCCCGGAGCTGAAGCAACTGTTCAGGAAGGCAAATGAGAGAACCTTGTCACTGGACTTCCCGTCAGGGTCGAGGTACTCGATAAGCGAGATGTGGTTCTCGGTGAGTGTCCCGGTCTTATCGGTGCAGAGAACGTCCATGCCCCCGAAGTTCTGGATGGATTCGGGGTGCTTGACGATCGCGCCCTTCTCCGACATGGCAACCACCCCTTTCGAGAGGTTCAACGAGAGTATCATCGGCAGGAGTTCGGGAGTGATCCCAACTGCAAGGGCAACGGCAAACAACAGCGATTCCAGCACGCCATGGAGATACAACGCGTTGACGAAGAATACAAAGATGACCAGGGCAAAGATGAACCGGGACATCAGGAAGCTGAACCGGGTGAGCCCCCGCTCGAACTCCGTCTCGGCCGGGCGGTCCACCAGTGTCTGGGCAATCTTGCCGAACTCGGTCTCCATCCCGGTCCTTGTAACGACAGCCATGGCGGTCCCGCTTACGACAGAGGTTCCGAGAAACACATAACTTTCTGCCTCGGTCAATGGTGTGCCGGGTGGTGAGGGCACAGCGCTCTTTTCAACGGGATAGGGTTCCCCGGTCAGGGCTGACTGGTTGACATAGAGATCCCGCTCTTCGAGAAGCACTGCATCGGCGGGAATGATGTCGCCTGCAAAGAGGAGGATGATATCCCCGGGGACAAGGTCCGTGATCGGGACGTTATGCTGCCTACCTTCCCTGACCACGGTCGTATGGCTGATGATCTTCTGCCTGAGCAGTTCTGCTGCGTTCCCGGCCTTGTTCTCCTGGTAGAAATCCAGGGTTACGCTGGCAATGACGATGATTATGATGATGGCTGCAGATTCAAAATCTCCCACAAATACCGAAATGATGGCTGCAAAGAACAGGATGAGCACCAGGACGTTTTTGAAGTGCGCGAGGTACCGGAAGATTACCGGATGCCTGCGAGCCCTGGAGATATCATTGGGACCGTATTTTTCCCCCCGCTCCGATACCTGCGTCGGTGACAGTCCCTCCCGTGAAGTCTGCAACGCGGCACATGCTTCACTGGGAGTGAGGGTCTGGAATGCGATATCCCCTCGCTCCTCCTGGTCCCTGGAAGCATGCGGTTCCATTGACGATCCTTCTACCGGAATGAGTGTTGTCGCTGCACCTGATTACCATTTGGAGATGGAAAGGCGGGAAAAGATCGGGAGATGTGCATGGGAGGTTAAAAATATAATTATACCGAAATGGCGATTTTCCACCCGATCCTAATAATACCCTTCTCTAGAGGATTGAATGGGGAGTGGGATATCCCTTCCATGAAACCTTCAACCTATGTCAGTGATAGACGAAGAACAAGAGCAGGATCATAACTGATATTACGGCACCAAGCCCCGAAATTACCCTCCTCCTGATCTCATTGAACAGGACAAATGCACTGATGCAGAAGAAGATATACGGGATTAGCGTCGTAATTACCGATAATATCGCAAGTTTGCTGAACTCGTTTGAGAAGAACAGCATACCTATGGTGATACCGCAGCAGAGTATCAGGGCAATTCCTGGGGTTCCCTGTTTGTTCAGATGATTAAGGCCTCTGATATGGTATTCGGTTGCCACGTTGTGCACCACCCGCGATGAGGCCACGATGTACGCGTTCATCGCTGATAGCATGGCGAAAATACCGATTACTGCCACTAGGTACCCGCTGTGTGAGAACAACAGCGATGTGGCAGTCGCAACAGGGGCGGGAGATGCGGCGAGGATTTCACTCCCAGTACTCCCGATAAGTGCGAGATTCAGCAGGAGATAAATAGCCGTAACCGTGATCATGACGATGCCAAGTGATCGGGCAACCGTCCGGGGATCGCTCATCTCGTTGACCGGTATTGCACTGATCTCAAACCCCGTAAATGGCCAGTATACGATTATGATCGCTGAAAAGAGTCCCATGAAGGAGAACGGGACAGTCTGCACCAGGTTTTCCGGTTTTATGAACGGGAGAAGGGCGAGGGTGATTATGATAATGGGCAGGATTTTCAGGAGGGTCAGGATATTTTCCGTAATGCCGGATAGGGATATGCCAACCAGGTTTATCGCACAGAACGCGAGGATAATCAGAATTTCAATAACGAAAATATTCCCGATACTGAAAAATGTGATGTACTGGCCTATTCCTGCTGCTATGGTCGCCACACCGAAAATTGCTGAGATAGTGTAAAGGGTAACAAGGATCGTGGAAAGTTTTCTCCCGAATAGCGAGCTGAATATGGTGAAAAAGGTGCCGCTCCTCCCGTAACTCGTGGAGACCCACGCAAGAGAGATCATCACAAGGGTAGCAGATACTGCAACAATCCCCCATGCGATGAGCGATGTGGGACCCAGGATCCCTGCTGCGATCCCGGGCACCACGAAGATGCCTGAGCCTATGGTCCCTCCTATTCCAAGGCTTACGAGTTCGAGCTGCCCGAGGGACTGTTTATAGCTTCCTTCTTCCATGGTTCTTCATTCGCAATCGACAGGCCCCCTCGTAACCGGAATGGTTATCACAGCGATTGGATACACTTCGGGATTCTTCCTGAGTTTTATACTCGCAATCGTAGTTTCAGTCCTCTTTGTCGTATCAGTAATCGATCATACCCATCAGTGACGGAGCACCGCAGAGAGCAGGGTATATTCCAGGCACAGGCATCCAGAACCAGCGTTCTTTACCCGATGAGGGTTGGTTTCGGTTCTTCGGTCATGATGGTTGCACTTCCTGTGAGTATCGATCAGCACACGACACTATATGTAACTGTGCTTGAAGACAGCGCTACCAGCCAAAGAAACGGGTCAGCCACCGTGACCGGGCACCGTGGAAAGTGCGGTCCGTCTCGCTCGCTTTCCGGACATCCTCAACGGTGTAGAGAACATCAGGATGCTCCTCTTTCAGCACATCGAGAAGCCGGGGGAGCTCTCCCCGTGGCACCACCATGAGAAGGACGCTGACGTCTGATGAGAAGTACCCGCTGCCCTCGAGGCGGGTTATGCCATATCCCATCAGGCTGAGACGGTCCATGAGCGGGGAGGGGTCGCTCGCACTGATGATCCGGACCACCACGCTCCCGATACTGATCCGGTCCTCGATGTCCATACCGATGACCGTACCGATCCCATACCCGGCGATGTAGGCAACGACTCCCCACAGGTTGCCAAGGTTGGTGATGACAAGCCCTGTCGACAGGAGCCAGATCGCCACCTTTACCACGCCGATTCCCGCGGCAAGGTAGGGGTGTCCACGGGCGACATAGACTGTCCGGATGGTCTCAAGGCTCGTCTCCGCTATCCGGGCAACGAATATGATGAGGGGGAGAATTTCTGGGCTGAACATGGATTTTACCGGAGACCGGGGATATGCGGTAGAGTACTTCTTTCCCGGACGCTATAGAGTTTGTTCATAGTATTTCCGGTAAACAGCCGTCCATCGGTATATCTACAGGATCTGCCAGATGAAGATGGCGATCTCACAGGCGATCAGGAGGATGATCACCAGTTCCAGGAAATTTGAGTGCTGGATATGAACCTCGTCAGAAAGCATCTCGTAGTTTTGCCTGATGATCCCCATCTTCCGGTTCAGCCCGTCACGCCATTGGGAGATCCTCAGGACATGGAGGGCGAGAGCATAGACCCGGGCGTAGTAGACGTCCTCGGTAACCTTGATGAGGTTGTCAACCTTTTCCGTGATATCCGATATCTCTGCCTGGTCCTGCATCAGGCGTGACATTATCCGGTGGTACTGGTGGAGGCGGATGTAGAACGGTTTTTTATCGGCATTCTCGATATCGTCGTACATCCGCTCCATCTGGCGGGTGAGCTTGCGATCGTAATACCGTAATTCCAGGGCCTGGACATTGGCAAATTCGATGAGTTCGAGGATATCGCCAGCAGGTTCACTGCTGATAAGGAGGGCCGTGTCCCAGGAGAGGATTGCCAGGTCATCGATGCCATAGGAGAGGGAATTTCTGAGGGTATCCTCCCTTATCTGGGGCGAAAAGGTACGTTCCTCCCCGAGCAGCACGACGACCGGATCGAGCTCTGGATCATTCCAGTCGGCGATGTAGATGGTATAATCCTCGTAAAAGCCCGGGTCAATCGTGAAGTCCTCAAGCAGGGGGCCAAGGATTCCCCGTATCCTGTCCACGGTGTCCAGGAAGGCCGGATCAAGCCCGGCCTGCCCGGCACTGCGGAGGGCTGCCTGCCGGAGATCACTTGCGGGAGCCTGCATATCTTCATGGAGGAAACAGATGCTGACTGCCCCGATATCGTAGACGCGGGCAATCACCTCAAGTTTCGTCTCAAGTCCCCCCACTGGCGCAACCACCGGCGGGAGGCGCAGGAGCAGCGGGGGAGTCCCCATGGATATCGATTTTGGTTTCACCCGGGTGAAGGTGGATCGGGCGATGGTATGGCCTGACGAGAGTGCCTCTTCGAGCCGGCCAATATCGATCTCCCCGCTGGTATCGTAGATCCGGTAGAACCGTATGGCGTACGTAGTCCTCACCTTGCTTGCCGGGGTCAGGACCCGGGTCGTGCTCTCAGGAGATCTCCTCTGCAATCATAAAAGGACTGGTACGAAACGATTGTGATGTTCGCGTTACAGGCCGGGCCGGCAGGCTCTCCCGGTAAATGTTAAGACGGATCCGGGAACGCTGTCGTGCTGCAGGGACCCGGCCAGATACCGGAGCCATCAGGACGTTTTTCAAGTGCTGCAAATGCCCTTATCCCAGGTGCGATGTCCCGCGATTCAGAGTGCGTCTTCTCTGGCAACCCGGAACCGTCACGTGCCCCAGCGGTTGGAAGATAGAACCTAATCGTCCAGGCACCGGGCCGGTGTTCCGTGCTTCCCGGTGCCATGGGGTTGAAGGATGCCATCTCAAGGCAGTGCCTTAACTGCTCTCTCCCAGTGCCTCCCTGCTCCGCTTCTGGTAGAGGACAACCGGGTCGATCTCCTCATAGGTCTCCGGGCCGGTCCGCATGATTATTGTCCTGACTGCAGCATTCACGATCATCTTGGAACATAGGAAACAGGGCCAGATCCGGGTCAGTTCCCCGGAATCGACCTCGAACCCGGCAAGGTAGAGCGTGCATCCCCGGGCCAGTTTTCCGGCCTGGAGCAGGGCGTTCATCTCGGCATGGACGCTCCGGCACTTCTCGTAGTTTGACCCGGAGGGGATATTGTGGTCTTTTCTCCAGCACCGCCCGAGCTCGGTGCAGTCCGCCTGTTTCCTGGGCGCCCCGGTATAGCCGGTAGAAACGATGGTGTTATAATCGTCCACGATGATTGCTCCAAAATTCCGGCGAAGGCAGGTCCCCTGGTGGGCGCAGCGGAGGGCAAGGTCGAGGAAGTACTGGTGACGGTTGGTTCGCATCAGAAGAAGGTATGCCCGGTGACCGATAAACGCATGGTTCTTTCCCGCGATGCCCTCTTCGATGCCGGATTTCAGAAAACGGCCGTGGGATGGCGGGGGAGATATTTCCCTGGGTGTGCATCACATGGGATCTCTCCGGTGGAGATTTTCCATGAGAATCATTTTTGGGCGTGACTTCGAATTGCACCGGCAGGACAGGAGCAGGTGCCAGTGAATAAGCTCAATCCACGGGAAAAAAGTTGGCAGGCTTTCAGCGTTCCCCGGGCGATTCCCTCATCCCCGCTACCAGGGTTTCGTGGGCCCGTGCTGCTGCCTGGCGCACATCGGCAATCGGGTCGTCAAACTTGAGCCGGCCAAGAGCTTCTTCTGCCCTGGCGTCCCTGATCCTTCCAAGGGACACAGCCGCCGCTTTCCGGATACACTCTTCGCTGTCGCAGAGCGCATCAAGCAGGCCGGCAACGTTCTTCTCTTTTCTCATCGCGTACACTTCTGCAAGATTCATCGTTCACACCCCTTTTTTCTGGTCTTCCATCTCTGTAGGGATACTTAAATGTTATGCCACCGTCCTTTCCTGCAACCAGTTCCTGACCCGGGCCTGATCCCAGCTGGTACTCTCTTTGCCATGGATTGGGAGAGGTCTTAAGAAACCTGGGCTCCGCGATCAACAGGGTGATGCCATTTCCGCAGGGTATACCAAGGCCGATCAGTTACGCAAACTCTTATTGATCTGAAGAGAAACCATCGCGTCATGAGGTTGTTCTCTGTGGAACGTATCTTCTCCATCCCCGGGGCCGTCCTGGCCTTCGGGATCGTTTTCTCCGGTATTTTTATGGGTTTTGCACCATCAGCCCTGGCGGACCAGGTTGCTGTACCGGACTCCGGCTTTGTCGTTCAGATGACTACCCAGGAAATGCCCCGGCCCCATACTCCTCCGGGAAACGGCTCGCTTGAAAAACCGGCTGCAGGCTTTACAGCGAGAGCGGGGTCGGTGACAAAATCCAGCGTCTTTTTTGACGGGAGAGTCTCCCGGGGTGCGGACCTGTCCTGCCAGTGGAGTTTCTCCGATGGCTCCGTGATATCTTCTCCCACGCCGGTGAAATTTTACGATGGCCCCACCGTGGACTTCGTAACCCTGAAAGTGGCAGACAGGGCCGGGTCCGACATTATCATACGGAAGGTCACTGTTTCAGGGGACGGGAAGGTCACGGTTGAAGACTATACACAGGGACGGTCGGGTGATGCCGGGGATGGAGGTATCAGGGCTCCGGAGCCTTACCAGGCTCCCCCCGGTGCTGACTTCGGGCAGGTCTACTCAGATGGGATGGCCTTTCTTGCCACCGGAAACCTTCACGGGGCTATCCAGGCATTCGACGCCGCACTTGCTATACAGGAGAACTCTGCCGACGCCTTCCTGGCCCGGGGGATGGCCCACTTTCAGCAGGGATACCTGGACCATTATGCATTCGATGGCGGTGAAGAATTCGTGCTTGCCATTAACGACTTCAGCCGGGTTCTCGACCAGGATCCCGGTGATGTTAACGCCCTGCTCGGACGAGGGGCATCGCGGGTATACCTTGGTGAGCATTACGGCTGGCGGGCGTATATCCGGAACGCCACGATGTTTGGCTATTATGATGCCGCAGTCGATGACTTCAACCGGATCCTTGCCATTGATCCCGGGAACATCGATGCCCTGAACGGGAGGGCCTACGCGACCCTCGTGCGGGGGACAGGCAACCCGGCGGTGAAGGCCGATGCCGGGCTGGTTGCAGCGGCAAAAAGGGATGTGGATCTCTCCCTGAAGCTTGACCCGGAAAACCCCCGGGGCTGGTTCATCCTCGGTCTCTACTATGACCACGAAGGTCTCTTCTCCCAGGCCATCGATGCCTTCACCCGGGCCATGGAGCAGGACCCGGCTGAACCGTGGTACCCCGAATGGAGAGGTTACGAAAAGTTCAGGGACGGGAAATACGCCGATGCCATCAGGGATTACAACCTCGCCCTTGCCCTTCACCCCGGGTTTGCACAGGCATACAACATCCGGGGAATGACCCAGGCAATGCTCATGGCCGATGACCGGACAAGGGAACTTTCGGACTTCGACCAGGCGATCGCCATCAATCCCTCTATTTCCGAGTTCCACCGCAACTATGCGCTGGCACTGGCCGACTGGAAATACTGGGACAAGTCACTCAATGAGCATGCCGTCGACCAGCTTGACGTGGCGTTAAAACTCGATCCCTCCGATTACCGCATCTACTACGACAAGGCCCTCATCCTCACCTCCCTGAACCGCTACCACGAAGCGGTAGAAAATCTCATCTCGTTCCAGCAGTACGCCCTGACCTCAAAAGAGATGGCAGACTCCTATGACCTGATGGCCTACCTCGGCTGGTTCCCATGGTACAACACGGCGTGGGGATAGGGTCCGGCCATTTTTTTGACAAAACTGGCACGAAGGTGATGTAGTCCTCCTCCCGGTGCTCCGGCTCCCTACACCCCGGGATGGTTTGAATGGCGCTCAGCCGCATTCTCCATCTCCAGGGATCTAATAAAATTGAGATACAGGTGCTCCAGGGGCTTTATTAACAACAACCGGCGCCCTGCTGTGCGAGCCGGTGCCCTGGCAAATGCGATGAAACCGTATGCCCCGGGGTGTGAAGGAGATAGCGCTCGGTTCCCCGGCAAACGAAGTTACATGTTGCTGTGGTTCATGCGACCAGGAGTATGCCCACGAAGGAAAAACATGATCTCCGGGTCATCGGTTGGCGCCAAATTCTTCGCATGGTTTACACTGCGTAATCTTTTATGCTCCTGGCCCGGCCCGGGTCACTTTTTTTCCACCGCCGAAAAATTATTCGAGGAGTTGGAAATTGACGATATTATCTGAGAATGTAGCAACCTCACATAGACTTTGCCGCGAGGCTGATGTCTTCCTGCCTTATGGTCTTTCGTCTCGAGAGCAGGGCGTTTACCTGCGCTTCCCTGGCAAGCTCGCCGATGTATTCTTCTGCCCTCTTTCCAAGAGCAGCAGCACCGTCGTGTCCGACACGCTCTGCTCCGTTCTTCTTGGCAATCCTTACGATTGCCGCAATGGGGAGATCTGCCACCTTGATCACCTTATGAAAACAGACAACTCCACGGTATATATAAATATCCCTTTCCAGGGCAGGATGCTCATCTCTTCGGTTTTAAAGACCATATGCAGGGCGAAATCGTAAAACAGGACGCCCCGGCCGGGATTCGAACCCGGGTCAAAAGCTCCGCAGGCTTCTAGGATATCCACTACCCTACCGGGACAGGGAAGATCATACCACGGGGGATATGTCTTCATATGAAGATGACGTGGGACGGTATAACGTTTTTGAATACTGCCAGTAAAAGTGAATGTCGCCCGCGACTTCTTTGGGTTCCAGGCACCGATCCGGGAAGGATCTGCCCGGGAGACCGATCTGGTCTGTTCCGGAGGGTTCATGAGCATCTGCGCGGCAGGCAACATCGGACGGGCAATACAGGTCTTCCTGGAATTATCTGCAACCAGCAACGGCAATGAGGCATTTGGGCATACCGTTCTCCCGGCATTTTCCGGTTATGCCTGGATCTTCATTTGTCCGGGTCGTCTCTTGCTGCGCTGTCATCCAGGCGTGTGATCTGGTAGAAAAACCCGTTGTGGAACATGCCCCCCCACGAAATACCCGGAAGCTCGCACAGGCAGTACCCGGTTAACGAAACCACGGGTCATCCCGAAGCCGGTGAGTGACCTTGCCGGGCTCGAGGCTATGTATCGAAAGCATCTCAACCGGGAACGCCAGGAACTGCAATATCCTGGACAGTAACACGGTTGATTCCCGATGTTTTCACACGCCTGGCCTGATCGAAGAGGTGTGAATACCGAACCCGTTTTTCTGTGATAGATTTATGAGAGGACCCGGAGATTCGTGTATCGGTAATATAAATGGGATGAAAAGATGAAATTCTTGCACAGATTGCGGCCCTCCTGACCGCAGCTTTCGGCCTGGTCGCCGCACTGGCCTGGAATGGTGCGATCCAGGCGCTTTTCAAGCAGGTATTTGGAACTGCAGAGGATCTCACCGCACAGCTGGTCTATGCGGTCGTGGTCACGGTCATCGCTGTTATTGTCACTATCTGGATTGCCCGGGCATTGGCGCATGCCGAGGAAGGAAGAGAAAAAATAATGTCGGACAGGGGGAAACAAGACACCCTGTTCCCCCTTAGAACGACAGGCTGTTGGTATGGGTTGTACATCACATGGTGTACACCACCTATTCCCACCTGAACTGGCAGGACTCCAATGATAACCTGGGTATATTCCGGTTTGAACCCTGACTAGTACCCTCTTCATGGATATCAAAGGGGAGTGGATCACAGGTCAGAGGTATTTATGAAGTGATGGTGTGTCGGGATACCGGGGGGAATTTACCGCACTTAAGGTACACTGCCATTGCTCACATCATGAGAAACCAAAGATCCGTCGTTGAATTCTCCAAAAGATTCCATCCAGCACTCTTTCGAGCCTGTTCTCCGGTTGTATGACCTGGAGGAGGAAGGCGTTCTGTCCTGATACTTGTGATCGGTCCCACCCGACCTCGACCAGGTATTCACCTGGTTCCAGGCCTGTTGTATCGAGAGTACATCTCCAGGTATTTCCCAGAATTCCCCTCTCCGTGGCAACGACCGTGGCAGGTCGGACCGGGATGCGTAGACCGGTCTCTTCGATTACGTCCGTATCGTACATCCGCGCCGTTATCAGGTTTTCCGGTGCCATATTCATGGTACCGCTCACCTGCACACGCTCTCCACTGGGAACAACCAGGGCACTACCTGGCTCCACGGTCGAAAGATGCAATGCAGGTTCGTCCACATAAACTGTCCGGATCACGCATGAATCGTCCGTGCTGCTTCCATTGATCTGGCTCTCCAGGAGACTCGCGAGATCCAGGGCAGCAGGGATATTAATGGCTTGAACCTCTGTCTCGAGGAGGGGTATTCCCTCTGCCGATACTATACGAAAAATCCCGCCAGACTTGCTTGCCTGGAGCGAGTAGTCCCGGTCCTGTCCCGGGTCCTGGACTATAATCATGAAGGGGC
>Ga0302247_1002398_pt1 | contig 12203 bp, 9 predicted proteins | sample AAG_UR_Ile_MG_FD_193529 | JGI IMG/M metagenome (GOLD analysis project Ga0302247, IMG submission 193529) | Enriched activated sludge microbial communities from anaerobic digester in WTTP, New Holstein, Wisconsin, United States - AAG_UR_Ile | ecosystem: Engineered > Bioreactor > Anaerobic >...
ATGATTCTCGAAGACGTGAGCGCCTTGCAGCCCTCGATACGGGAGCGGTCCGAACGCGAGAAGCAGGAGCTGGAAAAACTCTATGAGCAGATGGAGAGCGAGCTCATCAAGCTCGAAGCGGTACTGGAGCAGCTGCCTTCCGGAGTGACGATCGTCGAGGCGCCCTCGGGCAGGCTTCTTTACCACAACGCCCAGGGAGACAGACTGCTCGGCCACCCGGTCATTCGGATGGATAGCTACCAGGGCGACGCGCAGTACGGACCCCTCCACAAAGACGGAACGATATACAAGCCGGAGGAATATCCCATCGTCCGGGCCCTGCTCGGAGAGAATATCTCCATGGAGGAGATACCCTACCGTCGTGGAGACGGTACGCTCACCTACCTCTCGATCAGCGCCTCGCCCATCCGGGATCTCGAGGGAAACATTGTCGCTGCAGTGAGCATTTTCAATGATGTCGCCGACCGCAAACGTGCCGAGGATGCTCTGCGCGAGAGCGAGGAAAAGCTTCGCAACATCGTGGAGAACAGTACAAATGTGTTCTATTCCCATACCCCGGACCAACGTCTGGTCTACCTGAGCCCCCAGTTCGAGAAGATCTTCGGCTACGACCCGAAAGACCGGATGCTCCTGTGGACGGAAACCCTCACCGACAACCCTGCCAACCAGAAGGGTATTCATGCCACCGAAGAGGCTATCCGGACCGGCAAGCCCCAGCCGACCTATGAGCTGGAGCTCAAGGCCAAAGACGGGCGGAAGATATGGATGGAGGTCAACGAGTCGCCGGTCGTCAGGGACGGAAAAACGGTGATGATCGTGGGGGCGCTCCAGGATATCACGCAACGCAAGAAGGCCGAAAAGGAGAGAATGGAGATGGAGCGGAGGTTCCAGCAGTCCCAGAAGCTTGAGAGCCTGGGAATCATGGCGGGAGGAATCGCACACGACTTCAACAACCTGCTCACCGCGATCCTGGGCAATCTCGATTTGGCGATTCTGGGCGGCGTGCAGAACCCCAGATCGCAGTCCTTTCTCGAGCAGGCGCGAAAGGCGACGCTGAGGGCGTCGGACCTCACGAGCCAGATGCTCGCATACTCGGGTAAGGGGAAGTTCCATGTAAAGACCTTCAATCTGAGCGGGCTTGTGGATGAGATGGCCGGCCTGCTCAAGGCGTCCATATCCAAGACCGTGAGCTTGAGCCTGAATACAGATCAATCCATACCCTCCATCAAGGCCGATCCGGCGCAGATCCAGCAGATCATTATGAATCTCATCGTGAATGCCTCGGAGGCGATCGGCGGCAACCCGGGCATCATTTCCATCGCTACAGGTGTTCAGAACTGCGACGAGCGCTGTCTCGAACAGAGCAGGCTCAGGGAGAAGCCCAGGCCGGGCCTCTATGTGTTTCTGGAGGTGAAGGATACGGGATGCGGCATGGATGAAAAAACCATGGAAAGACTTTTCGATCCATTCTTCACTACAAAGTTCACAGGCAGGGGGCTGGGCATGGCGGCGGTTCTGGGCATAGTGGAGGCGCACCAGGGGGCCATCATGCTACAGAGTGAGCCCGGCAGGGGAACCGCGATCAGGGTCTTGTTTCCGGCCCTGGCTTCAGAGGAAGCTGCCGATGCGGCAGGCAAGGGGGGGATGCCTTCCGCCGGAGCGTTTACTCCGCGGCCCGAATATGCTGCAGACACCGTGCTCGTAGTGGACGATGAGGAGATGGTGCTCGATCTCTGTACGGCCATGGTGGAACAGCTCGGCTTTCACGTGCTCAGAGCATCAGACGGACGGGAGGCGGTGGATGTTTTCCGCAGGCACGCGGCGGAGATAACGCTTGTCATCCTGGATCTTACCATGCCCAGAATGGACGGAGCACAGGCCTTCCACGAACTCAAGCGCATCAGAAGCGATGTCAAGGTGATCGTGTCGAGCGGCTTCAGCGAACAGGAGGTTTCGCATCATTTCCCGGAGGATGAGCCTGCGGCTTTCATCGAGAAGCCGTTCGAGTTCAAGAACCTCCAGAAAAAAATCGGCATGGTGATGGAGAAGGGCTGATTCCGGTACGTGCCGTCATATCCTCTTCCTGAAGACCGAACGGATCACCCGGCCGCCTGTTCTTCTGATTCCAGTGATCGTTTGATGGCGTTTTTCAGGTCGTTGATGCCCGCGGGTTTCATGAGAAACTCCCGGACCCCCATTTCCCGGGCCTTGCGTTCGTCCATCACGTCACTGAATCCGGTGCTCAGGATGACGGGAGTATCCCGCCTGATGGCGAGAATTCGGCTCGTAAACTCCGCCCCGGTCATGCGCGGCATGGTAAGGTCTGTTATGACGAGATCGAACGCCTGGGGCGCACTGGAGAACATGTCGAGCGCTTCCACGCTGTCGTTCACCGCGGTCACATCATACCCCAGCCGCCTCAGCACCCGCTGGATGCTTGAGAGGATGATGTCCTCGTCATCTACCAGGAGGATTCTCTTCTTCTCCCTCGCCGGTCTGTGGGTTCCCGCCTCGGGCCTCTTCGCCGGCGATGCGTCTCCGTACACCGGGAGGCTGACAGTGAAGCGCGACCCCTTCCCCGGTGCGCTGTCAACCGTGATCGAGCCTCCGTGGTCCCTGACCATTTCCCGGGTGATTGCAAGCCCCAGTCCGGTGCCTCTGCCCGCACCTCCCGACGTGAACGAGGGGTCGAATACATGATCGAGCATTTCAGGCGGCATACCGGCGCCGGTATCACTCACGCTCAGGGCGAGATACTCTCCCGCTTTTCTGTACGGATGATCGGAGTCAGGCTCGAGATGGACGATCTTCAGGGCCACCTCGATCGTACCCGGCTTCTGCCCGATCGCCTCTGCCGCATTCCGAAACAGGTTCGTGACGATCTGCCGGATCTGAAGCGGGTCGACTTTGACCGTGTCATACGGCACGTCGGTATGCTGCCTGAGCTCGATCGTATCCGGAAGAGAAGATCGCAGGAGTGCCAGCGTTTCCTGGATTACCGGGATGATTCTGATAGGGCTGCGCTCCTGCTCGCCCCGCCTGCTGAACGAGAAGATCTGGTTGACCAGGTCCTTCTGCCTGTATGCGGCGCTGAGCACCTGTTTCAGGATCTGGTGCGCCGAGCTCTCTTCCGGAAGATCTTCCAGAAGGACCTCGGCATCGATGATGATCGGGTAGAGCATATTGTTCAGATCATGGGCTATCTCGCTCGCGAGCCTGCCAAGGACATCCATCCTCCTGGATTCCCCGAGCCGCTTCTCCAGCTCTCTTTTCTCCTCTTCCGTCTGCCTGCACCCGGACAATGCCTGTTCAAGCTCGGTTATCCGTCTTTGTGCATCTGAAAGTTCGCGTATGAGCTGATCTTTTGATTTTTTCACCGCTTCCGTCTCTTCCATTCCCTTCTTGAGCTCTGTTCGGGCATGCCTGTCACGGCTGCCCCGCCCTTTCCGTCCGCGCTCGAAAATGAAGAGATACTTTCTTTAAGATGTTACACGCTGAGAAAAGGTTCTCAACACCTTCGCAGAACCGCATCACTCGCCCTCGGTGTAAAAAGCCGTGCGCTTCCTCTGTCTCCCGCCGGGCGTAAAGGGAAGTCTCAGGTCGCTTGAAATGCGCCGCTTTGCTTACATTATAAAAGAATGGTCGCTGCAGATTTCCCGTGGCTTTCATCGACCAGGTAATAAAAAAACCAGACCCTTTGACAGCTCGCAATTCTCAGAACTTCATGCATGAACATTATTATACACCTCTTCCACCACAACGAACAGGGGATGGGGGGAAGAAGTGATAAATATATTTTCTCAGGTGATTGATCTCGACCTGCATGCACCGGATATGGAACTGCTCCGCAAGCTCATCGACATCCACCACCCGCAAGGGATGGATCTGATCGATGAGAGGAATCTGCCAAATGATGAAAAAGGTTCGCAGGAACGCGTGCCGCTGCCGAAAGCCCTTGAGGAGTGGGTCAAGGCCATGAGCCGGAAATATCACGATAGAAGATTTGTGCTTGCACTCACTCGAAAGGTGCTCGAGCGGATGGGGTATTTCCCGCGGGACCCCGATGACGCCCCCGGACCCGTATACCGGGGAATTCATTGAGGAGCCCGAATATCACCGGGCAGCTTTTTTCCTCAGTGCGGCGCCGCCCAGATACGCCTCCTGGATCTTCTCGTCGGACCGCAGCGACGAGGTGGGGCCGGATGCGACAATGCGGCCGTTCTCCAGGACATAGCCTCTTGAGGCGATCCCGAGCGCCTTGTGTGCGTTCTGCTCAACCAGCAGGATGGATGTTCCCTGGGCGTTGATCTCGGCGATGATGTCGAAAATCTGTTTCACGAGTATTGGGGCAAGGCCGAGCGAAGGCTCGTCCAGGAGCAGGACCCTGGGTGTGCTCATGAGCGCTCTGCCGATGGCGAGCATCTGCTGCTCGCCGCCGGAAAGAGTGCCTGCGAGTTGTTTGCGCCGCTCGCTCAGGATGGGAAACAGCGAGAAGACCCGGTCCTTTGCCTTCCGCACCTCGTCCCTCATCTTTCTTCTCGTGTAGGCGCCCAGATTCAGGTTCTCCTCCACGGTCAGCGTGGGGAATACCCTGCGGCCTTCGGGTGAGAGCGATATCCCTTTGAGCACGATTTCGTAGGCGGGGACTTTGTTGAGCACCTCCGAGCTGAATACCACGGACCCGCCGCTGATGGGTACGAGCCCCGATACGGCCTGGAGCAGCGTGGACTTCCCGGCTCCGTTCGCCCCGAGCACGGATACGATCTCTCCCTGCTCCAGATGAATGGAGACGTCCTTGATCGCCTGAATTCCTCCATAGGAGATGGAGAGATGCTCAATGTTCAGCAGTGGCGCCATAATCGCCGTAATCCTCTTCTTCCTTCCCCAGATAGGCCTCGATGACCCGCTGGTCGGCATAGATGTCTTCCGGGACGCCCTCGGCTATCTTGCGGCCGCCGTCCATGACCACCACCCAGTCCGAGATCCCCATGACCACGTTCATATCGTGCTCGATGAGCAGAATGGTGATGTCCTCTTCCCTGATGAGCCCCTGGAGGAATACCATGAGGTCCCAGGTCTCCCTCGGGTTCAGCCCGCTGCTGGGCTCGTCCAGCACCAGCAGCACAGGGTCGGACGCCAGGGCCCGTGCGATCTCCAGCATGCGCTGGGATCCGTAGGCGATATTCTTTGCCAGCTCGTCTCTGACCTTCCAGAGCCTTACCTGGCGGAGCCTTTTCTCGGCAACCTCCCGGATCATGTCCTCCTCTCTTCGCTGAAAGGGTGTTTTAAAGATGGAGGAGAACAGGCCTGCCGAGCTCCTGCAATGCTGGCCGGCCATGACGTTCTCCCGGCAGGTCATGTCGGGAAAGAGCCGGATGTTCTGGAAGGTTCGGGCGATGCCGCAGGATATGATCTGGTGCGGCTTTTTCCCTGTGATCTTTTCGTTTTTGAAGAACACCTCGCCGAACTCGGGACGGTAGATGCCGGTTACCGTGTTGAACACCGTGGTCTTGCCCGCGCCGTTGGGGCCGATGAGGCTCAGGATCTCGCCCTTGTGCACCTTCAGATCGATCGAGTTCACGGCGATGAGGCCGCCGAAGATTTTGGTGAGACCGGACGTTTCCAGGACGATCTCCCCGGATGCGTGTGTCCTGCGCTCAGACATCCGCTCTCCCTGTGTCCCCGAGGAGGGACTCATACTGAACTGCACCGCGCTTTCTGGGCCAGACTCCGCCCGGGCGGAACATCATCATGAGTATCATGGCGGAGCCGAAGATGAGCATCCGGTACATGGCGAAGGGGCGGAATATCTCCGGGAACAGGCTGATGAAGGCGGCGCCGATGAGCACCCCGGGGATGGAGCCCATCCCGCCGATGAGCACGATACAGAAGATGAGACAGGATTCCCAGAATGTGAAGCTCTCGGGCGAGACGCACATGAGCTTGCTCGCGTACACATTGCCGGCCACCCCCGCCAGAGCCGCGCCCAGGACGAATGCGAGCAGCTTGTAGCTGCGGGAGTCGATCCCGGACGCGTTGGCCGCTGTCTCGTCCTCGCGGATATAGTTCCAGGCCCTTCCGATCCGGGAGTCCTGGAGCCTTGTCAGACCGAGGATGGTGAGCCCCACGATGAGCCAGATCAGGAAGTAGTATTCAAGGGACGAATCGACCACCAGAAATGCCCCCAGAGACGGGAAATCGATGCCGAACACCCCGTTCGGCCCTCCCGTGAGTCCAAAGGGATTGTTGATGAGCGCCAGGCGGACGATCTCCCCCATGCCCAGGGTCACGATGAGGAGATAGTCGCCCTGGAGGTGAATGACCGGGGAGAAGACCACATAGGCGAACAGGGCGGCGGCCAGAGCGCTCAAGGGCAGCAGTACGAGGATAGGGACGCCGAACTTGGTGTTGAGGATGGCCGTGGTGTATGCCCCGATGGCATAGAACCCCGCATGCCCGAGGTCGAACAGGCCCACCTCGCCGAGCACGATGTTGAGGCTCAGGCCCAGCAGGGCATAGATGCCGAAGTAAAAGGCGATGTCGATGAAGTAATCGCTCACCAGAAACGGGTATATCAGAAAGAGTGCGGTAATGAGCGTGATGCGCAGCGGCGGGGAGGAGAAGATCTTTGCAATGCCGGGGAATGAGGCCTGTTCCATGCGATTATACCTTTTCCGCCACTTTCTCGCCCAGAATGCCCGTGGGCCTGAAGATGAGCACCAGGATGAGGATGATGAACACGAACACATCTTTCCAGGCGGCGGAGATATAGGCTGCCCCCAGCATCTCCAGGACACCCAGGATGAGCCCCCCGATCATGGCGCCCGGGATATTGCCGATACCGCCCAGAACGGATGCGGTGAAGGCCTTGAGCCCGTAATTCCACCCCATGGTGAAGCTGATTTGACGGTAGTACATGCCCACCATGATCCCTGTCATGGCGCCCAGAGCCGGCCCGAGCGTGAATATGAAGAGGATTACCTTGTTGATGTTGATGCCCATCAGCGAGGCGGTCTTGCGGTCGTGGGCCGTTGCCCTGATGGCCGCTCCGAAGGTGGTTTTCTGTACGATGTAGTAGAGAAGGCCCATGAGGAGGAAGGACATGACCAGAATGAGGATCTGCAGCAGCGAGAGGTGGATGCCTCCGATCTGGAGATGGACATTGGGGATGAGCTCGGACGGATACGCCTGGAACCTCGGCCCCCAGCCCACCATGATGGTGTTCTGGAGAAAGATCGAAGCGCCCAGCGCGGAAACCACCGCAGGCAGCCGGCCTGCCGGGTATACGGGCCGGTATGCCAGGCGCTCAACAATGAGCCCCACGAGAGCGAGGCTGACGGCGGCGAAGATCAGGGCCGCCGTCAGCGCCCCCCACAGTCCGAAATGAGCGGTCAGAAGAGCTGCACCGAAGACGAGCACGGTATATCCCAGGTACGAGCCCAGGGTGAAGAAGTCGCCGTGGGCGAAGTTGATGAGCTTCAGCACCCCGTACACCATGGAGTAACCCAGGGCGATAAGGGCGTAGAACGAGCCGATGGTCAGCCCGTTGATGATCTGTTCCAGGATAACGTGCATGCGTCCTCGTGCTGCTGATTTACCCTAACCGGATGTTATCTGGATACGACAATGTCGCCCTGATCGTCAACCACATAGAGATAGAACGGCACGCCTTCCCGGTCGCCCTGCTTGGTGAATCCGATGGGGCCGGTGATGCCGGGGGCGCCGTCCACCTTGTCTCTGAGATATTCGGCCAGCACGGTGGAATCGGTGGAGCCGGACTTGTCCACGGCGTAGGCGATGATGTTCAGGGCATCGGCTGCATAGATGGGCCACGGGCTGGAAGGGATTTCCCCGAACCTGGCCTTGTAGGCGTCGAGGAACTCCTTCGCCTCCGGGTAGGGCAGATCGCCGGGGAGCGGCTCGTTTGTCATGTAGCAGCCTTTGGCCACATTCAGTCCCGCGATTTTCACGAACTCGTCGTTGATGGCCGCGTTGCCGCCCACGAACGGGCAGGTGATCCCGATGTCGCGGGCCTGGCTCACCAGGAGCGCCGCCTCTGCGTAGTAGCCGGTGAAGTACCATACCTCGGGCTTCGCCTCGCGCAGCTTGGTCAGCGAGACGCGGAAGTCCCTTTCCCCGGGGGTGATGGCGTCATAGTAGACGATCTCCGCCTGCTTGTTTTTGATCATGGGCTCGAGCGCCGCCCTCGTGTCTTCGGCAAGCCCTTTCCCGAAAGCGGTGTTATCGTGCATGATCGCGATGCGTTTTGCATTGAATTTCTTCGGCACGAAATCCGCGAAGAACTTGCCCTGTGAGTCGTCCCTGCCGCAGGTGCGGAAGAAGTATTTGAAGTCGCGCTGGGTGAGCCTCACCGCCGTGACTCCGTAGCCGATGTTCACCTTCTTGAACTTTTCATAGACATTGGAAGCAGGCTCGCACACCGACGACCCGTACGTGGAAACGACCGCCACCACGTCTTTCTGCGCCACCAGCTTCTGGGCCGCCAGAGCGCCCGACTTCGGCTCGCCGGCGTCGTCCTCCACCTTGAGCACGATTTTCTTGCCGCCAAGGATGCCTCCCTTCTTGTTGATCAGGTCGGCCGCGATCTCGCAGGACTGCTTCGCCATCTGGCCCTCATAGGCCCATGCCCCGGTGATCGGTCCCTGCAGGCCGATGACTACGGTGTCATTGGCCGCATACGCGCCGCTCAGCCCCAAAACGAGGAACAGTACACCAAAGAGTACCAAACACTTTTTCATTCCTCTCTCCTTACCTTGATTTGTATTCTTTTCCCGCAGAGTTTCCTCAACTCTTTCTTTCGCGCAGCTTCAGGATCACGTCCCGGACGAGGGATCGGCGTGTACAATCGAAGGGTTGGAGGTTCCAGCCGTGCCCTCATACGCGCACTGAAAATGCAATGTTTTCCAGTCGTTATGATATAATTCAGTGTAGATGCCCCTGTCAAGGACATTTTCACTCAATCCATGCCCTCGACGCCGGCTCGAGGTTTTATTCATATGTCCAGCATCCGGGGGAGTGGACCGGCGGAGAAGGGCCGATCGTCTTTGCAGGTCCCTGCAAAAGAACGCTTTTCCCCGGAGGGGTTGACGACGGGCATGTGCGGGAATTTTTAAGGGGGCGGCCCGGCCCCCCATCCGTTATCGCGATTGACGGTGGTCTCCGACATGGAATCGCCTCACTTCTTCAGCCATTCCTCCACACGCTGCGGGTTTTCCTTGATCCACCGTTTCGCGGAATCAGCAGGATCTGCCCCGTTCGCGGTATAGGCCATGACCTTGCCGATCTCCTGGAGCGACCACTCGAAATTGTCGAGAAACCGGTAGACATCCGGCATGTCCTCTTTCAGTCCCTTACGCACGACGGTGTGGATCTCCTCTTCACCGCCGTAGACACCCTTGGGGTCCTTGAGATACTTCAGGTCCCAGCGGGCGAACTTCCAGTGGGGGGTCCAGCCCGTCACCACGACCCACTCGTTCTTTTTGATCTTTTCCTTCAGGATGGCGGTCATCATTGCGCCCGAGCTTTCCATGAGCTCAAATCCATCCAGACCGTACGCATCGAGGGCTTTTTCCGTCGTGCTCATGATGCCTGCTCCCGGATCGATTCCGACAATCTCATTGCCGAACTTCTTGGCGTTTGCGTTCATCTCTTCTATGGAATCGATGGTCACATAAGCAGGCACCACCAGTCCGATCCCGGCACCCTTACAGTTCACGCCCAGATCCTCCACCTTGTCTCTTACCTTGTCCATGTAATGGCCGTGGGTGAGCGGCAGCCATGCGGTGGTCATGCCGTCCACATCGCCCGCGGCCACAGCCTGCCACATCGCGGCTGCGCCCACCGGAATGACCTCGACATCATAGCCCAGTCTGTCCTCGATGACGGACTGAACGACATGGATGCTCGCGGTGGCGCAGGACCACTCCACGTATGCGAGCTTGACTTTGCCTTTTGCCGCCTCAGCACTCGAACCCGTGCCCACGACAAGGAACAGTGCGAGAAGCATTGCAAACCCTGAAAATCTCTTCATTATATCCTCCTTGTTTGAGAATTTTTTGATGCAGTGCCGTATACAGTGCAGCAGCCGTCCTCTCAGACGGGGGCATCGCTCTTCCTGCCGATGCGCTGCATGATCCGGTCGAGAACCATAGCCACGATGACGATCGCGATGCCCGCTTCGAATCCTCTGGCCGGCTCCAGACGCTGTATCGCCTTCCAGACCTCACCGCCGAGCCCTTTGGCCCCGATCATCGCGGCGATGACCACCATTGACAGTGCGAGCATGACAGTCTGATTGATGCCTGCCATGATGGTCGGCGTCGCCATGGGAAGCTGGAGCTTGAGAAGCTTCTGCCGCCGGGTGCTTCCGAAAGAGTCGGCCGCCTCCACCAGCTCGGCGGGCACCTGCCTGATACCGAGGCACGTAAGCCGTATGGCGGGCGGCATGGAGAAGATGACCGTGGAGAAGATGGCGCCCACCGGACCGAGGCCGAAAAACGGAATGGCAGGGATCAGATACACGAATGCGGGCATGGTCTGCATCACATCGAGAACGGGCATGACCACCCGGTAGGCGGACTGATTGAGCGCAGAGAGAATTCCCAGGGGAAGCCCCGCCATAATGGCGATGATCGTCGATATGAGGACCAGCGAGAGGGTACTCACGGTGGGCTCCCACAGGTTCATGTTCCATATCAGCGCCAGCCCGGCGAAGGTAAGCAGTACCACCCCCTTCTTTCTGCTGAGTACCCATGCTGCAACGGAAAACACCAGGATGAGAACCCACGGCGGGAAAAACAGCATGCCCTCGACGATGATGGTGATGCCGTTTTCCACAATCTCCGAGAATGCCCTGGTGATAAACGAACAGTGCTCGGAAAACAGATCGATGATGTATTCAATTGCTCTTCCGACAGGAATCTGCGGTATCCCGCTCAGCTCCATTGCTCTGCACTCCTTCCGCAAGGGCTGCCAGCAGCGTACCCTTGATAATAACGCCCATCAGGTGATCCTCGCCGTCCACCACGGCCAGCGGGCTGCTCTCCACCAGGAGGGGGAAGAGCTCATATGCCGGGGTTTCCGGGAGCACCTTCTGGATATCGGTGATGAGAATGTTTTTCAGATCCTTTTCTCCGGACTTCAAGGCGGTGGATGCGTCTTCCGCCTTCACGATCCCCACCAGAACGCCCTTGTGCTGGACATAGATGCTCGACAGGCCTGCCTGCCGCATCTTCCACAATGCCGCTTTGGGCCCGTCGTGGGCATAGCTCGCCACCTCGCCCGGATTTTTCATGATGGACTCCGCGGTGACCACCTTCGAGAAATCAGCGTTCTCCACGAATCTTGCCACATAGTCATCGGCCGGGTTGGTAAGGATCGACTCGGCCGTACCTTCCTGGACGATGTATCCGTCTTTCATCAGGATGATCCGGTCTCCCAGCTTCAGGGCCTCATCGAGGTCATGACTGATGAATACGATGGTCTTGTGCACCTTTTCCTGCAGCCTGAGCAGCTCATCCTGCATATCCCTCCTGATGAGCGGATCCAGGGCGCTGAATGCCTCGTCCATCAGCATGATGTCAGGGTCCAGAGCCAGGGCCCGGGCGAGACCGACACGCTGCTGCATGCCTCCGCTGAGCTGGGACGGGTAGGATTTCTCCCATCCTTTCAGCCCCACCTGCTCCAGTGCCTGGACCGCCCTTTCCTCGCGCTGGCGGGGCGGCACTTTCTGCACCTCGAGCCCATACTCCACGTTTCTGATAACGTTTCTCCGGGGAAAGAGCGCAAAGTGCTGGAAGACCATGCCGAACCGTTTCTGGCGAAGCACCCTCAGCTCTTCCCTGCTCAGAGAGGTGATGTCTGAGCCGTCCAGAAGAATGCGGCCGCTGGTAGGCTCGATGAGGCGATTGAGACAGCGCACCAGGGTGGACTTGCCGCTGCCGGACAGACCCATGATCACCAGGATCTCCCCTTCGTCGACATGGAATGAGACATCCGCTATTCCCACGCCCTGGCCGGTCTTTTCCAGAATCTTCTCCTTGGAGTATCCTTCCTTCAGCAGCGCCAGCGCTTTCCGGGGATGATTTCCGAAGATCTTGTAGAGGTTCTGAACAACGATTTTATGACCCATGGCCTGCCTTTCTTCCGGAAACTCTCTGCGGCACACATGAAAGTACAAGGTG
>Ga0302247_1002399_pt1 | contig 12192 bp, 10 predicted proteins | sample AAG_UR_Ile_MG_FD_193529 | JGI IMG/M metagenome (GOLD analysis project Ga0302247, IMG submission 193529) | Enriched activated sludge microbial communities from anaerobic digester in WTTP, New Holstein, Wisconsin, United States - AAG_UR_Ile | ecosystem: Engineered > Bioreactor > Anaerobic >...
CCTCCACCCGAGCGGAGCCGACATGGACAGACGAGAATTCCTGCGGGCCGCGGCGCTGACCGTCCAGGCCGCGGCGCTGACCACCGTCGCGACGAAGCTGGCCGCCTGCACCGGCGCCGCCTGCGATCCCACCGCCGAGGACTGTGCCGCGCGCTACCCCTACTTCGTCGACGCCGGGGCCTGCACCGCTTGCGGCAAGTGCGTGGACCTGTGCGGCAAGAAGGCGTTCAAACTGAAGGGCGGCGCCAACGTGGTCAGCATCGATCCCCTGCGCTGCACCCGGTGCGGCTCCTGCTTCCTCGCCTGCGAGGGGCAGGGCTACCACGCCGTCATCGAGACCCAGGTCGTCAACGGCTTCGTGTACGAGATCGACCAGGACCTGTGCCAGCAGTGCCTGTCCTGCCACAAGGTCTGCCCGGCGCTGCCGGACAAGGCGATCGTCCAGTCCAACCTCGAGCGCACCCGCGTCGACCAGACCCGCTGCTCCCACTGCGGGGAGTGCGTGGAACTGACCTTCTGCCCGTTCGGAGCCATCCATGAGAATCGCCCCGGTTAGCCTGTTCCTCCTGCTCTCCTGGCTCGCCCTGCCGGCGGGCGCCAAGCAGTGTCCCTCCCGGCTCCCCGAGAAGATGCACCAGGTCGGGGAGCGCGAACTGTACTGGGGCCTCGAGCTGCGCGCCGCCCATTTCTTCATGTGGGAGAAGGACCTCTCCGCGCCCGAGCCGAAGAACCGGTTCGACCACGCCGGCTTCTTCGCCCTGCGTGGCGCCGTCGAGTACGCCCCCGCGCCGTGGGCCAACCTGCGCCTGGAGACCGAGCTCAAGCTGCGCAACGACGTCGAGAACTGCAACGCCTGGACGGTGGGCCTGCCCAGGCGCTTCGAGCTCATCCCCCAGCTGCGCAACCTGTATGCCCAGTTCGAGCCGTGGGAGGAGGCCGAGCTCCGCGTCGGCCGCCAGAACGTCGTCTGGGGCACGCAGGCCCTCCTGGACAACTTCCTCGACGCCGTGTCGCTCACGCAGCCCCTGGGGGAGCACCTCTCGCTCGAGGTCTTCGCCGGCGTGTTCGCCGCCGAGCTCACCCGGGAGACCCTGGGCTGCGGCTGGGAGCAGTACTACGAGAACCGCAAGGCGTGGAAGCGCCTGTGCACCCTCGACTACGGCGACGTGACCATGGGCGGCGCCTCCCTGCGCGTGAAGACCTTCAAGCCCCACCGGTTCCAGGTGAGCGCCCTGGGGCAGTGGGACCGCCGGGACGTGGACGAGACCACGCCCGCCCAGCCCGAGCCCCTCACCATGGTCTTCGGCAGCCTCTTCGCCACCGGGCCGATCACCGACGCCCTGGGCTACGAGCTCGAGGCGCTGGCGGGGTACAAGCCGGGCAACGGCGCCCTGGTCCCCGGCTACGTCGCCGGGTTGGAGTACACCCTCGATATGCCCCGGGGCCACCTGTCCTTCCTGCCGAAGGTCGCGGGGTCCTTCGCCGACGACGAGGGCAACCACTTCACCGCCCTGGGCGAGGGCTTCGATCTGGGCTCCCGCGCCCGGTACGGTCTGTTCGACGGCCACGTGAAATCCATGGCCGTGCGCTACCGCTGGTGGGCCTGGCGCTTCGAGGCCGGTTACCACTGGCACAGCGGGGAGCTCGTCGAGGACGGGATCGACGACGAGCTCGACGTGTCCGCGACCTTCTTCTGGAAGAACGATCCCCGCTATCAGTTTCTCATCAACTATTCGCTCATGAACGCCTTCACCGGCGAGCTCGCCCCCAGCCACGGCCTGCGCCTGGTCGCCCGCATCATCTTCTGAAAGCGCCGTCCAGGTGTGCCATCCACCAGCCCCCTGCAGTCTGTCGGGTTGCCAGGCCACTTTTCCGGCCGCGAAGGTCTTGGGCCGGCCGGGGTTCAGCGCAGGCCCGGCGGCGGCGCGATCTCGCGGCCGCCCCACTCGACGAGGGTGAAGCCCGAGCGCGTGGGAGTGGGGAAGATCTGGGGGACGGGGACGGCGGCGGGGAGGGAGGGGAGCGGCGCGTACCGCATCGCGACCCGGATCACCGTCCGGGGGGCGGGGATCACGTCCAGGCCCACCGCGTCGGCGTAGGAGTCGGTCAGGAAGGTGATGAAATTGTAGGGATTTTCCCCCAGGATGGGGAGCCAGTAGATGATGAACTCGTCGGCCTCGTCCCAGGCCAGCCCGAGCGCGGGCAGGAGCTCCTCGAGGAAGGCCGCCGTGTCGGCGCCGGCGACGACGAAGCCCTCGGACGGGAGCTCCGGCTCCGCGATGGTCCCCTCCCAGAAGAGCGTGTAGTACCGACGGCCCGTGACGGGGTCGGTGAGGGTTCCGTCGGGCTCCGCGATCACGTCCCACCCGGTGTCTGGGTATTCGGGATAGGCGTACGTGAGCCGCATCGTGTCCAGATCGGCGAACCGGACCCGGACGCGGGTGACGATCTCCGGGTACAGGTAGATGACGGGTTTGCAGTTGTTGTAGTTGTTGATGTTTCCGCCCGAATCGTAGATGCAGCTCAGGGGATCCACCGGGTCGAGGACGAACCCGGGCTCGCAGTCGCAGTAGGGGGTCAGATCCGCGCTCCAGCGGCAGACCCCGCGGCCGTCGCAGTCGATGCCGTCGCAGGGCGAGGGGGCGGGATCGTCCGAGCAGCCGGGCGCCGGCGGCCACAGGAGGAGGAGGTAGAGGAGCCGGGTGAAGAGCGGGCCGTGGAGCCGGGACATGACGTTACTCCTGGAGGGGGAGGTTCGCCCCCGGGCGATCCATGCGGATCAGGTAGGCCGCGCAGGCGTGGAGCGGCTCGTTCAAATAGGTGGTGATACCCTCACGGTCGGTGCAGAACGGGTCGTGCCGGTCGTAGGTCCCGCCGATGACCAGGTTCCGGTCGTTGAGCGCGTACACGCGGCGGTCGAGCTCGCAGGCCGAGTTCTCCGCCGTTACGTAGTTGAGGCTGGACATGGCCGGGGAATGGAAATACCGCGTGGCCGTGCGTGCGCCGTCCTTCACGCCGAAGGCAAAATGGAAGAAGGCGCTGGTTCCGGGGCCGGGCTGGCAGGGACTGTCCGCGAGCCCGGGGGGCGCTGCGGCCAGGGGCACGATCCCGGACAGCACGTAGGTCCCGTCGTCGGCGCGCAGGACCGTGTCGTATTCGTATTCCCAGGGTATCCCGGTGGTCTCCGTGGACAAGAGCTCCCCCTCGAAGGTCCACCGAGTGACCACCAGGCTGAGGCCAGGGGCGATCCAGGCCGTGGTGAAGGTCCGGTCCTCCGGCGACACGTGGAGATGGTCGATGACATGCACCTCCTTCGGACCGCACGGCGCCCAGGTCATCACCTCGGGCTGGCCGCCGGCGAGGCTGAGATGCAGGAAGTGGGGCTGGAGGTCCCGCGTGGAGGGACTCCGGAGATACAGGGACAAGAAGACCTCCGTCTCCGAGGCGGCCCGAACCTCCAGGAACGCGCTGTACGAGTTCAACGTCCCTGTGCCCAGGGTTTCCTCGATGGGTCCAACCAGTTCGTATTCGCGGACCGGCTCCTCGGGCTGCACGGAGATCACGGCGAGGCGCAGGGAGGAGGAATGGAATTCATCGTAAAAATAAACGGCGGCGATCTTCGACTCCGACAGGCGAACCAGCCGGAAGGCTCCGGACCAGGCGCAGGTCGACACGGTGTGCTCCACGACCGGACCGCCGTCCTTGGGGATGAGCTCCACGGTGGACCCAGGCTCGTCGATGTCCTTCCAGTGCTGCATCCGCGCCAGGTGATCCCCCAGATCGAGCATGGCGACGACGGGCCAGGCGGAGTCGTCCTGCCGCAGGTACCGTGTCGCCTGGCCAGAGTCGATCCGCGCCAGGAAGCGGTTGTCGCACCCGCCGGTCCGGAAACCGCTGCGGACCGTGTGGCTGCATTCCTGGCCGTTGTCGTACCAGAACGCGCTCATGCGAGGGCAGCCGGGGTGCTCGAAGCCCGGCAGGGCGCCCTGCACGAGGCCCGAGAGCCAGATCGTGTCGTCGGCCTCCATCAGGATCAGGGGGCGGGTGAGGCCGTCGCCGCGGGTGAGCAGCCGAAAGTCGCCGCAGAACTGGAAGGACGGTGAACGGCAATCCTCGGTGATCGCGAGGCCGCCGAAGAACCCCTGCTGCGCGCACGTCTCCGTGTCCAGCTCCACCAGCTCGCCGTGCTCGGGCTGCAGCACGCCGTCCCCGCAGCGCTCGCAGGCCGCAGCGTCCGTGCGGCAGCCGGCCGTGCACCTGAGGTCGCCACCGTCGAACCCCAGGGACAGACAGGTCGTGTCCCCGAAGTCCTGCCCGTCGCACTGCTCGTAACCCGGGGTGAACACCCCGTCCCCGCAGACGCCGGCCTCACGGCAAGGGCTGTAGTCGATGGTGCAGTCCGGTCTGCACGCGGCCGAGCCCGGTCCGTTGAAGCCCAGGTCGGCGCACCGGCTGGGGTACAGTTGAGCGAACTGAACGCCGTCGCAGTCCTCGCCGTTGTCGAGGACCCCGTTGCCGCACAGGGGGGAGATCCCCCGGTGGTCGCAGGACCACAACTGGACGAGCAGGAGCGTGAATGGGAGCGAAAACCTCATGCGTATCCTCCAGCGGAAACAGCCTGTCTATACCATGTTCTGGATTTGTGTTTCTGCAAATAAAAATTCTTAAAATCGAAAAAAGTGAATTATTTGCTGATCATTTCGGCCGCTGGCCGGCGGGCTCCCGCTCCACCAGGATCTCCCGAAGCTCCGGGGTGTACCCGTCTGCGTCATGGACGACCAGCGGGGGCCAGGTGACCGGCGTGGTGCGGCGGGCCTTGACGAAGGCCACCAGCGCGCGGTTGGCGGGCTCGCCGGCCCGCGGATGGACCATGCGCAGGTCGGTGAGGTGGAGCCGGGCCGAGGAGGCCAGGGAGAGCGCCTCCTGGAGGCGGGCTGCGGGCAGCACCAGGCACACCTTGCCGCCGGGGCGTAGCACGCGGTGGGCGCAGCGAAGGGCGCCCGCGAGGAAGTCGCCGTCGTCGTGGCGTCCCCGGCGGCGGTCGGGGTCGGGGCCGGGGCGGCGGTCATGGGTGAAGTACGGCGGGTTCGAGACGACCAGGTCGAACGCGTCCCCGGGAAGCATCTGGGCTTCGTCGGCCAGGTCGCCGGCGATGAACTCCAGGTCCGCGCGCAAACTCTGCTCCCCGGCGGCCAGGCGGGCGGCGGCTGCGGCCGTTCCGTCGATCTCGAGGCTGCAGCCCAGCGCGCCGGGCAGGCGCTCGCGCAGCCAGAAGGCGCACACCCCGGTGCCCGCGCCCAGGTCGAGGAGGCGCGCCAACTTGCGGGGCGCCCACCGGCGGGCGAAGTGGGCCAGGAGGATGGCGTCGAGGGTGAAGCGGTTCCCGGTCGGGGGTTGCAGGACCCAGGCCGCGCAGGCGGGGATCCGGTCCCGGGTCCAGCCGGCCGGGGTCAGGGGAGCGGGCCACGCGCCGGGGATCACGGGGCCGGCCCGGAGCACCTCCCAGCCGTCGTCGGTGGGGCGCGCCAGGGTCGAGGGCAGGCCGCCGGGGGTCTCCCCGCCATCGAGGACCAGGTCGACCTCGAGGTGGGCACAGGCCGCGGCGGTGCGCGCGGGAGGCTCGTCGTGGAGGTTGGCGGAGGTGGCGGTCACCGGATGTCCGAAGAGGCGCGCCAGGTGCGCGGCCACCGGGTGCGGGGTCACCCGGAAGGCGACGCCGTCGGGGAACAGGGGGGCGAGCGTCGCGGCCGGGGGCACGATCGCGGAGAAGGCCGCCGGCCATCCGGAGCGGGTCAACTCCACCACGCGCGGATGCGGGTGCCCGGTCACCAGGGCCAGATCCCGCTCGTGTCCTCCGAGGAGCGGCAGGGGCAGGCCCCCGGGCCGGCACTTGATCGCGAAGACGCGGCGGCAGGCGGCCTCGTCGCGGGGATCCGCGGCCAGTCCGTAATAGGTCTCGGTGGGGAACGCGACGACCCCGCCGCGGGAGAGCACGGCGGCCGCCCTCCGCACGCCCTCTCGCCAGGGGAGGATCGGCGCGGGCATTGCGCCTACTCGATCTTCTTCGTGGCGAAGCGGGCCTGGAGCTTCTCGTCCTTGGCGAGGACCTTCTCGCGCATGGAGGCGCGGGCGCCCTTCATGTATTCACGGACACGGGGGTCGGAGATGGCCAGGATCTGCAGCGCGAGGAGGGCGGCGTTTCCGGCGTTGCCCAGGCCGACGGTGGCCACGGGGACGCCGCGGGGCATCTGCACGGTGGCCAAAAGAGCGTCGAAGCCGCCCAGCCCCAGGGTGGGCAGCGGCACGCCGATCACCGGCAGCATGGAGTGGGAGGCGATGACGCCGGCCAGGTGGGCGGCGCCCCCGGCCCCGGCGATGATGACCTTGGCGCCGTCGCGCTCGGCGTCGAGCACCAGCTGCTCCACGCGGTGGGGCGTGCGGTGCGCCGACGCCACGTGCACGGAATAGGAAACGCCGGCGGCGTCGAGCTCGTGCACGGCGGCCTCCATGTACTCCAGGTCGCTGTCGGAACCCATCAGAATCAAAACGTCCATCATGTTCTACTCCCGCGGGTGAAGGGCCCGCGCCCCGATGTCCCGGCGGAGCTGGGCGCCGGGAAAGTGGATCCTGTCGACGGCCGCGTAGGCCGCGCCGGCCGCCTCGGCCAGGGTCTGACCCACGCCGGTGACGCCGAGGACGCGGCCGCCCCGGGTGAGGAAGCGATCGCCGTCGCGCCGGGTTCCGGCGTGGAAGATCTTGATGTTCGGGATCAGCCGTGCCTGCTCCAAACCGGTGATCGTGTCCCCGGCCACGGGGGTGCCGGGGTAGCCGGCGGCCGCGAGCACCACGCACAGGGCGGCCTGGGTGTCGATGGGCCGGGAGGTCAGATTCCCACGGGCGGCCGACCAGAGCAGCGGCAGCAGATCGCCGTCGAGCGCGCACATCAGCGGCTGCGTCTCGGGGTCTCCGAAGCGGCAGTTGAACTCGAGGACCATGGGCCCCCGCGCGGTGAGCATCAGGCCGGCGTAGATCACGCCGCGGTAGTCCAGCCCCTCGGCGGCGACGCCGGCGAGGAACGGCTCGAAGACGAGCTTCTCCATGCGGGAGAGCCAGGCGGCGTCACAGCCGGGGACGGGGGTGTAAGCGCCCATGCCGCCGGTGTTCGGGCCGCGATCGCCCTCGAAGACGCGCTTGTGATCCTGGCTCGGGGGCAGCAGGTGGACACCGCGGCCGTCCGTGATCGCCAAAAGCGAGACCTCGGGGCCGGTGAGGCGCTCCTCGACGAGCACCGACGACTGTCCCGCCCGGGTGAGGCCCTCGGCGGCGAAGGCGACGGCCTCCTCGAGGGTGTCGGGCACCGCCACGCCCTTGCCGGCGGCCAGCCCGTCGTACTTGATCACCGGCACGCCAGGGAAGCGGGCGGCGGCGGCGCGGACCTGATCCGGGTCCTGGCACACCGCGAAGTCGGCGGTGGGGATGCCGTGTCTTTGCATGAACTCCTTGGCCGCGACCTTGGAGCCCTCGAGGCGGGCGCCGCGGGCGTCGGGCCCGAACACGTTCAGGTCCCGGGCGCGCAGCCGGTCGGCCCAGCCGGCCACCAGGGGTGCCTCGGGGCCGATCACGACCAGGTCGATCCCCCGGGCGAGGCAGAACTCCGCGCAGGCGTCGGGGTCGTCCAGCATCGGCAGGGCGTGCAGACCGGGCTCGGCGTCGGCCACGGGCGAAGCCGCCCACACGGCCTCGGCCAGCGGACTCTGGGCGAGCTTCCAGGCGAGGGCGTGCTCACGACCTCCGGCTCCGAGAACGACGATGCGCATGATCAGCCCTCCTGCCCCTGCACCGCGGCCATCCAGTCGCGCACGGTGGCGTCGTACTCGGCGGTGTGGGCGAACACCTTGCGGGCCCAGCGCCAGCGGGCGGCCGCGGTGAACCCGCCGGCGTCGACCAGTTCAATCACGCCGGGGTAGTCGGCCGGGTCGCACACCACCGCCACGCGCTCGTGGTTCTTGGCGGCCGCCCGCAGCATGGTGGGGCCGCCGATGTCGATCATCTCGATGGCCTCGGCCACGGTGACGCCCGGCTTGGCGATGGTCGCCGCGAACGGGTACAGGTTCACCACCACCAGGTCCACCGGCGCGATGTCGAAGCGCTCGAGGGTCTCCAGGTGCTCGGCGGTGGGGCGCGCCAGGATCCCGGCGTGGATGCGCGGATGGAGCGTCTTGACGCGGCCCTCGAGCATCTCGGGGAACCCGGTCACCTCGGCGAGGTCCGTCACGGCGACGCCGGCGGCCTTGAGGGTCGAGGCGGTTCCTCCGGTCGAGACGATCTCCCAGCCCCGCTCCCCGAGGAAGCGGCACAGGTCGACCACGCCGGTCTTGTCGTACACGCTGACAATGGCTCGTTTCTTGCGATTCATCGTGATCCTCCGATCGGGCTCCCTTCTTACCCTCGGGGGCCGCCGCGGGTCAACGCCTTTTTCAGGTGAATCATCATTCAAGTCGGACTGAAAAATTGAATCACATATTTCAGGAGATTTGACGGGACCTGTTGCGATCATGTTTGAAGTGATCTATATTTTTCTGCTCTCCAGTTGAAAATTCCCTGCAATGTCGCGGGATTTCAACTGGTCCAAGATTGGAAAATGGCGCAGCCCAAGATCGATCCCCTGCTCGACACGGCGGTGGGAAACTACCGCATCACCCGGAAGCTCGGCTCCGGGTCCATGGGGACCGTGTATCTCGCCGAACACCGGGAGGTGGGCAAGCGCATCGCGATCAAGGTGCTCGCCGGGCACCTCACTGAGGACGAATCCATGGTCGGCCGGTTCATGCTCGAGGCGAAGGCCATCGGCCGCCTGCAGCACGCCGGCATCGTCGAGATGTTCGACTTCGGTGAGCTCGAGGACGGGCGAAGCTACTACACCATGGAGTACCTCGAGGGCGAGACGCTCTCGATGCGCATGCGCCGGGGGCGCATCGGGCTGGCCGAGCTGCAGTCCATCCTCGACCAGGTCTGCGACGCCCTCACGGCCGTCCACGGCAAGGGCATCATCCACCGGGATCTCAAGCCCGGGAACATCTTCCTGGCGCTCAAGGGCAATCGCCGGGTCGTCAAGATCCTCGACTTCGGCATCGCGAAGTGGCAGTCCGCGTCCCGGGGGGCGGTGGAACTGACCTCCACGGGGACCGTGCTGGGCACCCCCGTCTACATGAGCCCGGAGCAGGCCATGGGCGAGAACGAGAAGATCTGTCCGCAGTCGGACATCTACTCCCTGGGGGTCGTCCTGTACAAGGTCCTCTGCGGCCAGTATCCCATCCAAGGCACGGCCATCCACGAGGTCGTGGCCTGGCACTTCCAGCACGACGCCATCGGGCTGCGCGAGCAGAACCCGGGGGTCCCCGAGCCGATCGCCGCCGTGGTCATGAAGGCGTTGTCCCGGGAACCCGGGAGGCGGCAGGGGACGCCGATGGAGTTGTTCTTCGAATTCCAGGCGGCCTGCGCGGGCTATCCCGGGGATCTGCACTTCGACAACTCCGTGCTCGTCGCGCCGACCTTCTCCGGGGCGTTCTCCGCGGTCCAGGCGCGGCCCCGACGGGACTCGGACCTGTGGGACGTCGCGGTGTCGGGGATCGAGCCGCCGCACGGGACCGGGGAGCCGCGGATGGGGACCGGGGAGCCGCCCTCGGGTGAAGCCTCCGAGGACCTCCCTTTGCCGCCCCCCATGCTGGCGGGCACGGCCTCCTCGTGGCGCTGGCGTCGTCGGCTCGCCCGGGTGCCGCGGCGCCTGCTGCTCGGGGCCGCCGCCGGGGTGGCCGTGCTCTTCGGGTTGCTGGCGGTGCTGTGGTCGCGGGATCCGGCGCCCCCGCCGCGCGCGGCCCACGCCCGTCTGGATTTTCCCCTGCCCGCGCCTCTGGCCGAGGCGCCGGCGCCGCCGAAGGTCGCGTTGAGGAACCGCTATGTCATCAAGACGACGCCGGCCGTCGTCCAGGTGCGCGTGAAGTCGTGCCCCGGCGGTGTTGGGGCCCGCCAGACCCCGCTCGATCTCACGCTGGCCGAGGGCGAGTCCTGTGAGCTGGTCTTTTTCCATGAGGGTTACCGGGAGGGCAGCCTGACACTGCGCTTCGACCCCGGCATCGTCGAGCGCGAGATCTACCAGGAGCTGGTTCCCCTGGCCGGTCCGGGCGCCTCCGCGGGCACGCCCCCGCCCAGGCCACCCACGAAAGGGATGAGGCATGAGAGAAGGAAGCTCGGTGACGACGTGCTGTGAACCCGCGCACGCCGGGAGGTCGTCGGCAGTCTGGCTGCTGGCGCTGATGTTGTGGTGGATCCCCGCCGCCGCCGTGGCCGGGGCGCCCGGCGACGCGCCGGTCCCCACGCCGGCCGGGCCGCCTCCGACCTATGAAATCTACATGACCGCCGCGCGGAAGTTGTACGCCGCCCAGCAATACCGCGAGGCCATCGAGCAGTTCAACAAGGCCTACGCCGCCCACCCGGATCCCAAAATATTTTTTAACCTGGCCCAAAGTTACCGCAAGCTCGGGGATCGGGAAAACGCATTGATATATTACGAGAAGTTTCTGGAGGCCATCCCGGCCATCGCCGAGTTCTCCGAACGTCAGAAGCGGGACTTCACCACCGAGGTCCGCGGCCTGATCCAGGAGCTCCGAGGGGTCTCCCGGGCGGGGGACGCCCCGTCCCCCGGGGAGCCGCGAACCGGGGAAGGGGACACGACGATCCCGCCGCCCGGGGCCGCGCCGGTCCGGGAGGACGCCCCGCCGGGGCTCGCCACGCGATGGTGGTTCTGGGCGGGGGTCGGCGCGACCGCGCTTTTGACGGCGGGGACGGTCTGGGCCGGCCTTCGGACCGTGGCGCTCAACGACGAGTGGGAGGCCCACCGCGAGGTGGCCGACCGCGACCGGGCCGTGCGCTGGCAGAACGCGACGGATCTGATGCTGCTCGGGGCGGTGGTCTCGGGTGCGGCCGTCTCCGTCGGCGCCTGGTTGTGGACGCCGCGTCCCGTGGCTCCGCGGGGCCCGGCCCGCGCCGGGCTCCTGCCGGGGCCGGACGGCGGCTGGGTGCTGACCCTGGGGTGGGATTTCTGAGGAGGTCGTGACGATGCGAGGATCCGTATTCACCGGTGGTCTGTTCGGGCTGGCGTTGCTGCTGACGGCCGGCGGTTGCCGGTTCGTGCTCCCCATCTCCGAGGTCGAGGAGACCGGCCCCGCCTGCGGGGACGGGGTCGTGGACCCGGAGGAGACCTGCGATCCAGGAGAGGTCGGTGATCCGGGATGTGACGAGACCTGTCATGTCCTGGAAGGCTGGAGCTGCGCGGGTGAACCCTCGGTGTGCGCACCGATCTGCGGGGATGGCCTGGTGGTGGCCGAGGGGGAGTGCGAGGGCCAGGTTCCCGAGGGCGTCACCTGCGAGAGCACCGGACATGGCGCCGGCGACATCGCGTGCGGAGCCGAGTGCCGCCTGGACTACTCCGGGTGCATCCTGGTCATGGGGGTGGGGGCCGGCGCCGATCACTCCTGCGCGCGCCTATCCTCAGGCCGTGTGGCCTGCTGGGGCGGCAACGACCGCGGACAGTTGGGCGACGGCACCACGTCCGAGCGTCTGACGGCGGTGTTCACGCAGGAGCTCGGGCAGGTGACAGCCCTGGCCTTGGGTGACGCCGTCTCCTGCGCCGTGTACGGACCACCCGGCGGTGTGGCGTGCTGGGGGGACAACCGCCTCGGTCAACTCGGGCTGGGATCGGAGTCGCCGGGGCAGGTGAACGTCCCGCAGCCGCTGCCATGGTTCGACGAGGCCCACGTCCCGGCCTTCCTCTCGGGTCACGCCCGCCACTTCTGCGCAGTTCTGTTCCCCGGGACGGGGATCCCCGCCGCGCCCGTCGTCTGCTGGGGCGCCAACGCCGCCGGGCAGGTGGACGCCGGCGTTCCGGGCCCGGACGTGGATGAGCCGCGGATCGTGGAAGACTTCGACGGGGTCCTCCAGGCCTGCGCCGGGCTCGACCACTCCTGCGCCCTGCTCGACGTCGTCACCGGTGACAACCTGGTCTGCTGGGGCGCCAACGACCGCGGACAGTTGGGCGACGGCACCACCGAACCCCGGGACGTCCCCGTGACGGTGCCAGGCCGGTACCAGTCCGTCTCCTGCGGCAGCTCCTTCACCTGCGCGGTGACGGAGACC
>Ga0302247_1002408_pt1 | contig 12168 bp, 14 predicted proteins | sample AAG_UR_Ile_MG_FD_193529 | JGI IMG/M metagenome (GOLD analysis project Ga0302247, IMG submission 193529) | Enriched activated sludge microbial communities from anaerobic digester in WTTP, New Holstein, Wisconsin, United States - AAG_UR_Ile | ecosystem: Engineered > Bioreactor > Anaerobic >...
GCGCTGTTGAAGGCCCAGGGACACTCGGTCGTGGGCCTCACCATGAAGATCTGGGACGGCGCGGTGCAGATCCAGGAGGGCCTGAAGCACGCCTGCTACGGCCCCGGCGAGGCCGAGGACCTCGTCGCGACCCGCGAGGTGTGCAACCAGCTCGGCATCGACCTGGTCGTGGTGGATCTGTGCGCCGAGTACCGCGCGTTCGTGCTGGATTATTTCCGCGCCGAGTACCTCGCCGGCCGCACCCCCAACCCGTGCGTGGTGTGCAACAAGAAAGTCAAGTTCGGCTTCTTGCTCGAAAAGGCCACAGCCGCAGGCTTGGCCTTCGACCGCTTCGCCACCGGGCACTACGCCCGCATCGTCGAGCGCGACGGGCGCCTGCACCTGCGAAAGGCCGCAGACCGCGCCAAGGACCAGACGTACTTCATCCACCAGCTCACCCACGACCAGCTGCGGCGCATCGAGTTCCCCCTGGGCGAATTCACCAAGCGCGAGGTGCGCGAGATCGCCCGCGCGCGGAGCCTGCCCGTGGCCGAGCGCCCCGAGAGCCAGGACTTCATCTCCGGGGGCGACTACAGCGTGCTGTTCTCCCAGGACCAGATCGTCCCGGGCGACATCGTCGACGAGCAGGGCAACGTGCTGGGGCGCCACGACGGCTTCATCCACTACACCGTGGGCCAGCGCAAGGGCCTGGGCATCGCCTCGACCGAGCCGTGGTACGTCTACCGCGTCGTGCCCCAGCGCAACCAGGTGGTCGTCAGCCGCCGGCAGGAGATCCTGTCGTTCAGCCTGGTCGCCGACGGCGTCACCTGGGCGGCGGGCGCCCCGCCCGCGGCCCCCCTGCGCTGCGCCGCGCGCATCCGCCAGAAGCACGCCGAGGCCCCCGCCCTCGTGACCCCCACCGGCCCCGACACCGTCCGTGTCGAGTTCGACGATCCCCAGCTCGCGATCACGCCGGGCCAGGCCGTCGTCTTCTACGACGACGACGTCGTCCTCGGCGGCGGCGTCATCGTCGGATGAATCATGCGCAAGCAGAGCTTGCGCACTCCCTACCTCCCCACGCTCACCGTGCGCACGAGCACCGACGGATCGCTCAACGAGGCGCCGAAGCCCAGGCGCCGGCAGTACGCCGCGTGCACGGGCGTCGCGTCGCGCACGACGAGCTCGCGGAAGCCCTCCTGCAGGAAGTCCGGCCACGCCCGGTTGTAGAAGAAGCGCGCGTTCTTCAGATCGCGGTACGCCGGCGTCACGTAGTCCAGATGGATGCGCGCCACGCCCTCGCCCTCGGGGGCGTACACGAACAGCCCCACGGGCGCGAGGTCCCGCAGGATGAACACGCAGCGGGCGTCCTGCACCTTGGCCAGGTCGAACCCGGGAAAGAACCGCGCGATGTCGGCGCGGTGCGCCTCGAGGAACGGCCTCAGGAACGCCTCGTCGTGGGTGCACACGGGCGCCAGGCCGAAGGCGTCCTGCCTGTGCGCCAGCATCCACAGATGCACCACGTCCACGACGGCGATCACGCCGTTGACCGCCACCAGCGGCCACGCCCCGAGCGCCCAACTGTAGACCGCCAGGGCCAGCGCCCCCGCCAGGTTCAGCCAGCGCAGGCGCCAGATGTTGCCCATCATCAGCGACGTCACCGTCACCGCCGACGCGAGATATCCAAAGACCTCGAGCATGAACGCCTCCTCGCTCCGCCTCTTAAAATAGGACATTTTACTCCGAAATCAATCCCCCTGTAGCCTGGCGACCGAAGACGGTCGCTCGGCAACGGGGGGCTCATCGTCGGGGAATTGATACGCAAGTGGAGCTTGGAGGGAAAAACACGCAAGAAGAGCTTGCGCGCTCCATGTTATCGCATTTTCGTGCTATCTTTCACGACGTCTCCCGGAGGTGCCCCATGACCCGCGCCAGTTTCCTGCGTCCCCTGCTCGTCCTCTTCACGCTTCTCGCCCTCACCGCGGCGACCGCCTGCGACGGCCCCAAGGCCGTCGACTCCTGCGGCGACGCCTTCATCGACCCCGGCGAGGACTGCGACGGCGCGCTGCTCAACGGCGCCACCTGCACCTCGATCGGCTACTACAACGCGGCCGGCGTTCTCGGCTGCACCGCCGGCTGCGCCTTCGACGTCTCCGACTGCGGCGGCCACTGCGGTGACAACATCATCGAGGATGACCACGGCGAGGAGTGCGAAGGGACCAACCTGCAGGGCGCCTCCTGCGCCTCGCTCAACTTCTCCCGCGGCGGCGCCCTCGCCTGCGGCGCCGACTGCCGCTACGACACCTCCCTGTGCCTCTCCACCTGCGGCAACGGCAACCTCGAGCCCGACGAGCCCTGCGACGACGCCAACACCGCCCCCGGCGACGGCTGCGCCGCCGACTGCACGGTCGAGCCCGGCTGGACCTGCACCGGCACCACCGTGAGCGTTTGCACGTCGTCCTGCCCCGAGGGTCTCACCTGGTGCGACGGCGACTGCGCCGACCTCTTCAACGACCCCGACCGCTGCGGCGCCTGCGACCACGCCTGCGACGCCGGCCAGCGCTGCCTCGCCGGCGTCTGTCGCGCCCCCGGCACCCCGTGGGGCCCCGCAGGGTACTTCGGCGGCAGCCCGACCACCTGCCTGGGCGAGGCCGTCAACTTCGACCTGGGCGCGTGTGACGGCCGGATCGTCATCTTCCTGAGCACCCGGGTCAGGGCCACCCCCGAGGACCCCTGGGTGCCCGAATTCCGCTTACACGTGCTCGACGAAAACCTGGGACAGTGGGCGACGCAGCCCCAGCTCCCCGTGGCTCTCCCGCAGGATTACGAGCTCGCCCCCGGCATGGCCGTGACCTGCCGCGGCGAACAACTCACCGCGGCCTACGCGTACAATTTACCCCTGAATCCTTCTCCCGGCGTCAACGTCAGCGTCCTCGACCCCATGGCCACCGAGTGGCGCCCCCTGGGCGGCACCACCCTCACCACCTCCTGCTGGGCGCACCCCTGGATGGACATCGGGTTCGACGGGGAGGGGAACCTGCACGTCCTTGACATGTGCCACTGGTACTCTTCGGGCCAGATGGTCGAGTACGCCTGGTTCGACGGCGAACAGTGGAACATCGCGCCCTCGGTCGACGGAACCCCCCGGGTCGTGTCCCGCCCGAACTCCGGGCACCCGGCCCTGGCTTTCATCCAGGGTCGGGCGTTGCTCGGCCTGTCCCCACGGAACCCAGAGACGACGATCACCGAACACCGCGTGCAACGCTGGGACGGCGACGCCTGGACGAGCAGCGAAGCCCTCTCCTCGTACGTGACTCCCGACATCTCTTCCTACGCTACCGACATCTGGCACGAGGACCTCTCGATCGACGGCAACGGGGTCGCGACCTGCGCGGCCTGGTCCCATGACCGCGATCAGAACTCCACCGACGGGATCATCGATCCATACATCTACGTGAGCTGCGCCGACGACTTCCAGGGTGTCTGGGCCCCCGCCGGCGACGAAGCCCTCGTGACCGTCGACCATCAGGGCCGCGCCCCCTCCGTCGCCGTGGTCGGCCGCTACGTCTACCTGGCGTACCTGACCCCCGAGAGCGATGAGCTCGTGGGACCGGAGTCCTATTGGCACATCCGCGTGATGCGCCGCCCGATCGCCGACGCATCCGCCTGGGAGATCATCGGCGACAGCATCTACGGGTACTACTACCCCCAGAACATGAAGCCCCCCCAGCTGCTGCTCGCCGGCACCAAGCTCGTGTTGGGCTACGTCGAGAACGCGGACAACTCCGAGTGGGTCAGTTACATCCACGTCATGTCTCCCTGACCCGCGCCTCCCCCATTCCCCATTCCTTTTTCCCTATTGTATTCTTACGCCTTGACGATCTTCTCCCGGTTCCCCGTCACGCCGGCGCACGCGTTGCGCGTGTCCACCACCAGTTGGGCGTGCTTGCAGATGAACTCCCAGTCGTAGGAACTGTGGTCTGTCGACACCAGCACGGCGTCCTGGGCCGCCAGGAACTCCGCCGTGAGCTCCTGCGACGCCATGTGGAAGTCGTAGTGCCGCATGGGGCTCAAAATCGGCACCCGCGGGATGTGCGGGTCGTTGTAGCTCACCTCGGCCCCGCGGTCCTTGAGCAGCTCGATCAGTTTCAGCGACGGGCTCTCCCGCAGGTCATCGATGTCGCGCTTGTACGCCATGCCCAGCACCACCACCTTCGAGCCGTTGACGGCCTTTTTCCGGTCGTTCAGCGCCCGCGCCAGCTTCTCCACCACCCACTCGGTCACGTACGTGTTGATCTCGCCGCTGGTCTCGATCAGCCGCGTCGGACAGTCGTACTCGCGGGCCTTCCACGTCAGGTAGAACGGGTCGATGGGGATGCAGTGACCCCCCAGCCCCGGCCCCGGATAAAAAGGCATGAACCCGAACGGCTTCGTGCTCGCCGCCCGGATCACCTCCCAGATGTCGATCCCCATGCGGTCGGTGAGCATCTTCAACTCGTTCACCAGCCCGATGTTCACGTTGCGGAAGATGTTCTCGAGCAGCTTGCTCATCTCGGCCACCTTGCACGAGCTCACCGGCACCACCTGGCCGATGATCTTCCCGTACAGCGCGCACGCCACCTCGCGGCACGCCGGCGTGAGGCCGCCCACGACCTTGGGGATCGTCGACGTGTTGAAGTGCTTGTTCCCCGGATCCTCGCGCTCGGGCGAGAACGCCAGGTAGAAGTCCCGCCCGGCCACCAGGCCCTTGCCAGCCTCCAATATCGGCCGCAGCAGGTCCTCGGTGGTCCCAGGGTACGTCGTGCTCTCGAGCACCACCAGCTGGCCCGCGCGCAGGTGCGGCGCCATGGCCTTGGCCGTGTCCACTACGTACTTCATGTCCGGCTCCCGGTGGTGATCCAGCGGCGTCGGCACCGCGATGAGCACCGCGTCCACCTCGGGCAGCCGCGAGTAGTCCGTCGTGGCCTCGAACAACTTCGCCTGCACCATCGCCGCGATGCGCTCGGGCCCGATGTGCTTGATGTAGCTTTTGCCGGCGTTGATCATCTCGACCTTGACCGGGTCGATGTCGAACCCCAGCACCCGGTACCCCTGGCGCCCGAACTCCAGCACCAGCGGGATCCCCACGTAGCCCAGCCCAATGACGCCCACGCGGGCGGTCTTCTTTTCGATCTTCTCAAGAAATGCTTTGGTATCCACTGTTCCTCTCTTTCGGTTCGCGGGAGCGCTCCCCCTCCCACTCGCGGCGACATGATCGTTACCCTGATTCAATATTTCCTGCAACCACTTCTTGACAGGACCTTCCGGGCTGCCATCATGTACCCATGTCGCGTAACCAGGAGTCGTGCAGGCCATGAAAATCCTCGTCACCGGCGGCGCCGGCTTCATCGGCTCCGCGCTCGTCCGTCACATCCTGACCGCCACCGACGACTCCGTCGTCAACGTCGACTGCCTCACCTACGCGGGCAACCTCGAGTCGCTCCCCGGCGCCGCCAACCACCCACGCTACGCCTTTGAACAGGCAAACATCTGTGACGCCGACGCCCTGCGCCGGGTGTTCGCCGCGCATCAGCCAGAAGCGGTCCTGCACCTGGCGGCCGAGAGCCACGTGGACCGCAGCATCGACGGCCCCGCGGCGTTCATCCAGACCAACGTGGTGGGCACCTGCACGCTCCTCGAGGTCGCCCGCGAATATCACAAGTCGCTGCCGGCCGCATCCCAGGCGGCTTTCCGCTTCCTGCACGTCTCCACCGACGAGGTCTACGGCGATTTGCACGACCCCACCAGCCGCTTCACCGAGCGGACGCCCTACGCGCCCAGCTCGCCCTACTCCGCGTCCAAGGCGGCCTCGGATCACCTGGTGCGCGCGTGGCACCGCACCTACGGCTTCCCCACGCTCGTCACCAACTGCTCGAACAACTACGGGCCGTACCAGTTCCCCGAGAAGCTCATCCCGCTGATGATCCTCAACGCCCTCGAGGGCAGGCCCCTGCCCGTCTACGGCCAGGGCGACCAGGTCCGCGACTGGCTCTTCGTCGAGGACCACGTGACCGCGCTGCTCACCGTGCTCAAACGCGGGGTCATCGGCGAGACCTACAACATCGGCGGCGACAGCGAACGCAAGAACCTCGCCGTGGTGCACACGCTGTGCGACCTGCTCGAGCGCCTCACCCCCGAGAAACCCGCCGGCATTGCCCACTATACCGACCTAATCACCCACGTCACCGACCGCCCCGGTCACGACAAACGCTACGCCATCGACGCCTCGAAGATCCGCGCGCAACTGGGCTGGCGACCGTCCGTCACGTTCGAGTCCGGCCTGGAGCGCACGGTGCGCTGGTACCTGGAGAACCGCGTCTGGTGCGAGCGCGTGCAGAGCGGCGCCTATCGCCGCGAGCGCCTGGGGGTGTCGTCATGATACGCTACAAGGGCATCGTCCTCGCCGGCGGCAGCGGCACACGGCTGTACCCCATCACCAAGGGCGTCTCAAAGCAGCTGCTGCCCATCTACGACAAGCCGATGATCTACCACCCGATCTCGGTGCTCATGCTCGCGGGCATCCGCGACATCTTGATCATCACCACCCCCGAGGACCAGGCCGCGTTCATCCGCCTGCTGGGCGACGGCTCCAACTTTGGCATCAATCTGACCTACGCGGTGCAGCCCAGCCCCGACGGCCTGGCGCAGGCGTTTCTCATCGGCCAGGACTTCATCGGCCACGACCACGTGGCGCTGGTGCTGGGCGACAACATCTTCTACGGCCAGGGCTTCACCGGCCTTCTGCAACAGGTCGTGCAGCGCGACCGGGGCGCCACCGTGTTCGGCTACCAGGTGAAGGACCCCCAGCGCTACGGTGTGGTCGCGTTCGACGAGTGCCGGCGCGCCGTCTCCATCGAGGAGAAGCCCAAGGATCCCAAGTCCAACTTTGCCGTCACCGGCCTGTACTTCTACGACCACGACGTCATCGAGATCGCCAGGAGCGTGAAGCCCTCGGCCCGCGGCGAGCTCGAGATCACCAGCGTGAACCAGGCGTACCTGGAACGTGGCGACCTGCACGTCGAGTTACTGGGTCGCGGCTTCGCCTGGCTGGACACCGGCACCGACGAGAGCCTGCTGGAGGCGGCCCAGTTCGTGCAAACGATCGAAAAACGCCAGGGCTTCAAGATCGCCTGTCTCGAAGAGGTCGCCTGGCGCAACGGCTGGCTGACGGACCAGGACCTGCTCACCACGGCCGAATCCTACCGCAACAACCCCTATGGTCAGTATCTGCGGGGTCTGTTGACCTGATCCCCCGGGCTTCATCTCGGGCATCGCCTCCGGCGAAAAGGGGAGGAAGACGCCGCGCATCCTCTCCCATATGGACTGCGGTCACCTGGGACCGCAATTTCTCCCCGGCCGGGCGACCGGGGACCGGTCGCTCCGCCGGGGTTCCATCTCGACCATCGCTTCCGGCGAAAAGAGAACACGCACCCGCACCCTCCCATACCCCTCAGACCCCCAACAGGCGGCGCTCGAGCAACGTCTGAAAATCCCGACGGCCGTCCGCGACCACGAACACCACGACCCGCGCCTCGAAGACCCGGTAGATCAGCCTGTACGGTTTGAAGAAGACCTCGCGGTACTCGACGATGCCCAGCTCGGCCAGCTCGCGCACGGGAGCGCCCCGCGCCGGCAGTTCACCCAACCCCTCCAGCTTTCGGCCGATCCGGGCGAGCACCCGGTCCGCCGCCACCGGTCCGTCGCCGGCTTCGAGGTACCCGATCAACTCCTCCAGATCCTTCGCCGCGTCTTCGGTGAGCACCACCTCGAGGCTCATCGCTCCGACCCCCGTCGCGTCAGACGCCCGACCACCTCGGACACCGGCGTGACGCGCCCCTCCTCGACCTGCCGCATACCCAACGCCAGGATCTTGAGCAGCGCCATGGTCTCCCGCGTCCGCTCCCAGGAGGCGAGGTCCATCAACACGACCTTGGCCTCACCGTTCTGCGTGATGATCATGGGCTCCTGGCCCTTGCCCATCTCCCGCACGACCTCGGCCGCGTGGGTCTTGAGATAACTGATGGGCCTGATCTGATTGGACAACTTCATGACGCCCTCCTCGAGTCGGACTTTTTATAGTCCACAAACCGGTCGTCGTCAACCGGCGACCGACCGGCCTCCGGTCGGCGCTCGCCGGGCTTTCCCCGGCCACCTCCGGGCCATTCACTCCAGCCTCACTTTTTTGGCAACCTCCACCAGCCGCAGCCGACAATACCATCCGGAATGGCAGAAACTCATATCCGAACTTGAAAACACCTCGCCATTCCGTTAAATCAAGATTCGGATATGGATCCCCAAAGGGGTTGGAATAATGCGCATCCTCACTGTCAAACCACTGGAAAATCATACCCTGGCGGTCACGTTTGAAGACCAGATGACCCGCTACTGCAGCATCGCGCAGTACCTGCACCAGGAAGCCTTCGCCGCGCTGGCCGACCCTGTCGCGTTCGCGAAGGTCCGAAACGGCGGTTACTTCATCGAGTGGGAGAACGGCGCCGACCTGAGCGCGGACACCCTCTGGATCGACTCACAGGCCGCTGTTGTCTGACACCGCTGGCCCCACGGCCGGGGCCGTATCTCCCCCCGCCTACCGCCGCCGGCGGCGCATCACCACCAGTCCCAGCCCGATCAGCAGCAGCGCCAGTGTCCCCCCGTAGGACGGCGACCGGGAGACCGGTCGCGCGCTCAACGGGGGGCTCAACGTCGGGGAAGTCCCCCCACCCCGCACCCCCGGCGCGGCCGTACACCCGAACAGCCCCCCGTCCCCGTCCAACTCCCTTCGCAGCGTCCCGTCCACGGTCACGCGCACGATCGCCGGTTCGGACGTGAACTCGCCGTCGCTCACCGTGAACAAGAACGCGTCCTCACCCGTGAAGTGCTTCGCCGGCCGGTAGCGCACCAGGTGCGGCACCGTGGCCCGTTTTGACCACTCACGGCAGTTCCCGCCATGGACCAGGCGGTGTCCACCTCATGTCAACCGATGACCCGCCATGGACCAGTCCCAGCACAGGGACCACGAAGGTCGTCAGGTCTGACACAAGCTCCGGGAATCGCTCCGGCGCCGCAAGGCCTGGAATTCTCTTGCGAAAAGCGGCCCACATCGGCTGCTTCATCGTAGCAAAGTCCTCACGGAACGACTCGAGCGCCTCCGGCATCTCCATTCCGCGCTGTTGAAACGTCAACTGGATCGCTTTGGCCAGCGCGTATCCCTGGAACTCGAAATTCCTGGCGAGGTGCCAGACGTCATAGAAGTCCTTCATCCGGCTGTTCAATTCTCCGTGCCGTACCATGGCGTGAAGTTTCTCCCCTATCATGCTTTCCCGACTGTACCCAAGCAGACGGGGCGCAGGAAGACCCAGAAGCGAGGGAATACCGACCTCGAGCGCCGCGGGGTAAACTATGTCCCCAAAACCAAGGTCGAGCTGCATATGTACGAGAATCTTGCCGAGCCTGGCCTGAAAGCGCACCCGAAGTCCGTCGTAGGCTGCGTCCTCGGTGATTTTCTCACTCACGATGGTCTCCGGAAGGAAGACGAGGCCGTCATGACCGCCATCGATGCCGCATATTTCCGCGATCTGCATCGAGACCGCGCCAGCCGCGTTGTTTGTGATACCCAGGAGGTCCACATCCATCGTCGGTCTGCACCCCGGTGCACCCCAGGCTTGCAGCAGCATGCCCCCCTTAAGGATGAAACGCCCTGAATGACGTGAATTGGAGAGACGGAACAAGAAGCGTTCCATCGCGTAGTATTGGACCAGTTCCGAAAACGGACGGCCTTCGCGCTTCGCTCGGTCGAGCAGCCGCTGGCGGATGGACGCGGCGTGATTCGTCGTTTCCTTCACAGGAAGGCCTCCAGATATGGCCGCATCGGACGCTCCACACGGCAGATGCGTGCAAATCGCAGAATGGCGGTCAGGTTGACCATCTTGCGTTCCCGGTAGAGACGCAGGGCCTCCTGCACGACATCCATACCGAGCCTGTTCCGGAATTTGAAGCAATCGACCAAGGTCTTTTCCGGGTCGTAGATCTGCACGTCCACTCCATCCAGATGATGTCTCTGAATTCCTGCCGAATAGGCCGGTTCCGAGAAGCGATGCGCCGTGATCGGCGGAAACTCGAGCGCGGGGAGCCGCATCCCCCGCGAAACCGCGATGTGCACCCGATGGGGCACCTGTGTCGTCATTTCATGAAACGCCAGCGAAGACAGCAGGCAGATGACGGCTCCCGGATAGCGCAGGGAGACGGTGACCAGATCGACCTGCGCGATGGGAGGCAGCTCCGAGAGACGGTACACGCCCCGGCTGACCTCCTCGACGATACCCTGGTCCCGCAGGGAATAGAGTCCATATCGGCTCATCCCCGCTTCGAGCGCCTGGCTCATGCGCATCATGCCGCCATGCTCACGAAAGATTTGCTCGGGTGTTTGTCTATCCTGATTTCCAGACATATCGTCACCATATATACACTAGTGGCGACATTATGTCTCGTCAACCTGTTTTTCAAGTGATTTCCTCAGTGTCCCCCCACCTACCGCCGCCGGCGCGCGACCACCAGCCCCAGCCCGATCAGCAGCAGCGCCAGGTACCTCCCACTCCAACTCCCACCCCCAGGGACTGCGGCGACCCGGCGCCGCATCTTCTTCCCGGCCGGCGACCGACCGGCCCCCGGTCGGCGCTCGCCGGGCCTCTTCCCCTCCCCCCTGGGCCGCCGCCGACAACACCTTTGGGGCGAAAACTGAACTTGCAAAAATCACCGCCATCCTCCAAAACAACGAGGAGCGGATCCTGGAGGATTGGAATGACTTCTTTGGCAATTGATCTCAATGTTCTCGCCATTCGGAACGTCCTCGTCACGGAGGACACCCTCACGATACATCTCAACGACGGACGCACCCTAGGCGTGCCCCTCTCGTGGTATCCCCGGCTACAGCACGCGACGGAAGCCGAACGGCGCGACTTTCGCATCTCCGTCTCCGGGCACGGCATCCATTGGCCTGGTGTCGATGAGGACCTCAGCCTGGCCGGACTGTTAGCGGGCCAACCCTCCTCTCCCCCTTCCCCATATGGACTGCGGTGGGCGACCGGTTGCCGGTCGCTTGCCGGTCGAAGACGACCGGGCACCGCATCCTCCCCCCGGCCGGGCTTTTCCCTACCCCGCCGACTGCCCGACGTCCCGGCCGGCCACCACGGACTTGATCTGAACGTGCAGCGCGTCCAGCACACGCCGGACCCGTTCCAAGGTCGCGCCGTGGTACTCGTTGCGTTCGTCCCGTGAGACCTGCGACTCATGCACGCCGAGCCGCTGCGCCAACTCCCGCTGGCTGACACCCGCGGCGATGCGCAACGCGACCAGCAATCGCCCCATCCCGTCGAAATTCACCAACTCCCAGAATTCGCCTCGCAATAGCCGCTCGTATCCTTCCACCTCTTCAGCCAGCTGCTCATGGAAAGACCGCAGTGGATCCATCAACCGCTTCACCTCCTCGATCCCCAGACCCTTGACCAACAGTTCGGTTTCATAGGTCTTCATCCTCTCGCGCTCGGCTTGCAGCCTGGTCCGCGCAACACGATATTCCATCTCATTCCGGATCATTACCTCACCCTCCACTCCCCGCTCGCCAACTCATTGAAATCACAGACGAAATACCCATCGATGTCATTCGGGTGGTCCTTGTTCTCCACGAACGACCCATCAATGAACAGTTCATCGATGCCGACCTGCCTGAGTTGGGCGGCCAAGACCTCGAGGTTCCTGACCAATTGCGTCCGCCATGGCCGATCCCATTTTGGGTGTCCTCTTAGAGGGCCTTCGACCAAAGAGGATTCGAACAACTCAGACAACGTCATCGAGTAATCGCCCACCGGTAACACACCGTCCTCAGTGAAATCAGGCAACATTCCTTCCTCCACGGCGATAGAAAAAACCTGATTCCGATTAAGAAAGTACCGCGCTTGACATATTTGTCAAGCCTGAGGGCGCAAAATAATTTCAGATTTCCCCCTCGCCGACCTTCATTATCGAGAGCACAGCCAACCTGTTGCAGAAATTCTTCAAACCTCCCCCCCTGAAAACAATTTTCACTTTTTCGGCAACCTCCGCCGGGCTTCCCCCCCCCCCTATGGACTGCGGTCACCAGGGACCGCATCTTCTTCC
>Ga0302247_1002423_pt1 | contig 12131 bp, 12 predicted proteins | sample AAG_UR_Ile_MG_FD_193529 | JGI IMG/M metagenome (GOLD analysis project Ga0302247, IMG submission 193529) | Enriched activated sludge microbial communities from anaerobic digester in WTTP, New Holstein, Wisconsin, United States - AAG_UR_Ile | ecosystem: Engineered > Bioreactor > Anaerobic >...
CATCAACGCCGCCAAATACGCCATCGTTCTGGCCAAGCAATATGGCTGCACCCTTACCGCCGTCTACGTGGTGGACACCGCCACCCTGAAACAGCTGGTCATCACGAAGATTTTCGTCGAGGAGGAGAGCGCCGATTACGAGCGGAGTCTGGAAGCCAACGGCATGCGGTACCTGAACTACATCAGGGACCTGGGGGCCCAGAAAGGCGTGACGGTGGAGACGGTATTGAAAAAGGGAAAGATCTATTCGGAGATAATCCAGGGAGCCGCGGCCCGGCAAGCCAACCTCATCATCCTGGGGGGCTGGGAGAGGGAACGGAAGGAACGGGACATCATTTCCGACTCCCACCGGGAAATCCTCCTGAACGCCCGGTGTTCCGTCCTGGTGGCCAAGGAACAGGACATCGAAAAAATCTACGATCGTCTGTAGATCCGGGATGGGGGGAGAGGGGTGCTGATCGCGGTGGTTTTCTTCGCGGAACGGTCCGGTTCCCGGATGCTGGAGACCGCCCGGGCCCTGGCCCGGGGACTGGAGGCCTCGGGCGCCCGGACGGAGCTGGTGGACGGCCTCCGGGAACGGGGAAAAAGGCTCTCCTCCCACGGCTCTCTGGCCCTGTGCTGCGAAACCCGGAGTTTTTTTTCCGCCCGGATCCCCGACACGGTGAGCGCCTTCCTCGCCTCCGCCGGAGCGGTGGGGGGGAAACCCAGCCACGCCTTCCTGGTGGGGTCCTGCCTCAGGCCCCGCCGCGCCCTGTCCCGCCTCATGGCCCTCATGGAGGGGGAGGGGATCTTCATCCGCTACTCCGAGGCCCTCTCGTCCCCGGCCCGGGCCGAAACCGTCGGCAGGATGGCGGGGACGGGATAATCCGTAAATTGACAGATTCCGGAAAAATTTATATAGTGACCCCAAGCGATGACGTATTACGATCTTCTTGAACTCCAGCCCGGCTGCAGCCTGGAGGACATCAAAAAATCCTTCCGAAACAAGGCCAAACAGCTCCACCCGGACCTTACCGACAACAGCGCGGGGGTGGAAATGCTGCGGAACCTGCTGGCCGCCTACCGGGTGCTCAGCGACCCGGAGAAACGGGAGGAATACGATCGGGAAATCCGCGTCATCCTTCCCGACGCCCGCTTCGATTACCGCAGCTTCCTCAAGGAGAGGATGTTCGACAACGAGAGCCAGTCCAAGCTGGTTTTCTTCGACCTTCTCCACAACAACGAGGAGGAGGCCCTGGACCTTTACGAGAAACTCCTGCTGCGGTCCGAGTTCAGCCTGGAACTCTACCTGGACCGGGAAGACTTCATGGACTGCGCCTTCCTGCTGTCCGAGGAGTACGAAAAGCGGGAGAAGTACCGCAAGGCCTTCGACCTTCTCACGAAGATCGTCCATTTTGAGCGGAAAAAGCCCTATTTCCGCCATTTCTTCGAAGAGGTGGTGGGCCGGCTCCGGAAACTGGCCTGCGCCAAGCTCCCCCGGGTCATGGCGCCCCAGGAGCTTCTGCCCTGTTACTTCCATCTGGCGGACTGCAACTTCTCCCGGAAGGAAACGGCCTTCTACACCAAAAAGATCGCCGAAACCTATCTGGCCCTGCGGAAACCCGACCTGGCGGACGAGTACCTCCGCCGGGGGCTGGAACTGGACGGCAAGCTGCCGGGAGCGCAGAAACTCAGACAGCGAATAGGTTCCGCATGAATATCATTCCCCACTCAAAAAAAGGAAGGTCGCGATGAAACGATTCCTCGCCGCCGCCGCCCTCATCCTGGCGGGCGCGGCTTTTTCTTTCGGTCAGGTCATAGATCAGCCCGTGGCGCGGGTGCGGCTCACCAAGCTCGAGGTCATCACGCAGAAACAGCTTCGGAAACAGGTCGAGCTGCTGGAACAGCAGACCAAACAGCCGGTTTCTCCGGAGAACCGGAAAAAGATGCTGGATCTGCAGATCGGGGAGATCCTGATAAACCAGGCCGCGGCGCGGGACAATGTGCGGATCAGCGACGCCGAACTGGGGGAGAGCGTGGAGATGTACAAGCGCTCCATGGGGGCCCAGGTTTCGGACGCCCAGTTCCGGCTTCTGGTGCAGAACCAGTTAGGGATGTCCTGGGACGATTTCCTGTCCAACATGCGCAAGCGCCTGATCCAGGAGCGGTACATCATGGAGAAGAAGCGCTCCTACTTCACCTCCATCCAGGAGCCCACGGAGGCGGAGATCCGGCAGATCTACGAGGCCAACGCCACGGACTTCTCCAACCCCCAGATGGTGCGGTTCAACCACGTTTTCGTGGACACCCGGAACCTGCCGGAAGCGGAACGGGGCCAGGCCAGGAAGAGGGCCGACGAGGCGGTGAAGGAGCTGAAATCCAGCTCCTTCAAGGACGTGGTGCTCAAGTACTCCGACGACACCGCCTCCAAGTACCGGGGGGGGGACTTCGGGTATCTGCCCCGGAACGACGCCCAGAGGATGGCCCTCTTCGGCCGGGACTTCTTCGAAAAGGTCTTCGGCCTGGAGCAGAACCAGATCAGCGGCGTCATCCCCTCAAACCTGGGTTTTCACATCGTCCAGATCACCGAGAAGCGGGACCCGAAGCTGCTCCGGCTGGAAGACCCCATCTTCCCCGGCGCCGTCGTCACGGTGAAGGAGCGCATCCAGGACCTGGTCCGGGCGCAGAACCAGCAGGTCACCTTCCAGCGGGCCCTGACGGACCTCATCGCAGAACTCCGCAAGGAGGCAGAGGTGACGGTCTACGAGCAGAACATAAACTGGTGAGCATGGGACCGCGCCGGCGGGGACGGGTGCTGGCGGTCCAGGCCCTCTACGCCTGGGACCTTTCCCGGGATGCGGCGGAGCTTCCGGACTTTCCCTGGATCGAGGAAGCCGAGGCCGCCGCATGGGACGATCAGGTCCGCGCCTTCGCCCGGCTGCTTCTGGCGGGGACCCTGGAAAACATCGATGCCGTGGATGGCGAAATACGGAAAAAGCTGGAGAACTGGGATTTCGGGCGCATCTCCCGGGTGGATCTGGCGGTGCTGCGGATGAGCGTCTACTGCCTCCTGTTCCTCGAAGAGATCCCCGCCTCGGTGGTCATCGACGAGGCGGTGGAGATAGCCAGGGATTTCGGGACCGACGACTCCTACCGGTTCGTCAACGGCGTCCTGGACGGGATCCGGAAGAACATCAGCAAGGACGGATGAAAAAGCGGGTCCATTCCGGGACAATCCTCGTTCTTCTCCTGGTTCTGGGGCTCGTTCTTCTGGGGGGCTTCGGATATTTCATCCACAGGTCTTTGGGGGAAAGCCGGGAAAGGGAGGTTTTCTCCCGGGTTCTCGTCCGGGCCGACGAGCTTCTGGCCGCCGGGCTGGACGAGGAGGCTTTCCGGCTGCTGACGGAAGTCCGCAGACTGCCCCCCTCGGCGCGGTCCCGCCTCTCCTATCTGAAGCGGCTTCGGGAGGCCTCGAGCAGACCCGGCCGGGGGGCCGGCTACGCCGAAGCGGCGCTGCGGGCGGCGGAGGGCGGCCCCCGGAACCCGGATCTGACGGCCGCGGCGGCGCTGGCACTGCTGGATGCGGGCCGGGAAAAGGACGCGGCGGCGCTGGCGGAGAAGGGGCTTTCCGGCGGGGAGCACCGGGAGGTCCTGGAAGAGGCCCTGCTCCGGGCGGGCCTGAAGCCGTCGGGGAAAAACGCGGAGGACATGATTTTCGCCGGGCTGCCCTTTTCCCGTCGGGGAGAGGATTTTCTCCGGGCCTCGGAGGTCTCCGGCTCCGCGGATATCGGCCTCGACGGGGCCCTTCTCCTCCTGGAAGAGGGCCGGGTTGCGGAGGCCGCCCATGCCCTATCCTCCGGGCCCGCGGGGAAAAAACACCCCATGGCGGCGGCCCTGGCCCTCCACGATGCGGGCCGTTACGCCGCCGCCCTGGAGAGTCTGGACCTTCTCCGGCCCCAGGAGAGGCTCGGGCCGGAGGCGCTGGGGCTGGAGACCGACCTTCTCCTGCGGCTGGGACATGAGGAAAAGGCGGGGGAGTATTACCGGTACATGCTGGACGCCTATCCCGGCTTCGACCCCGCGCCCTACATCAACACCGTTTACATCCGCCGCGGCGGAAACGACCCGGATGACATACCTCTGTTGCGGCGGGCCCTGCGGATCTTTCCCCGGGATCCGCGCCCCCTTCTGGCCCTGGGAAAGCTTCTCGTTTCCCGAGGGCTCCACTCCGAAGCGGTGGAGATCCTCCGGGGGAACGACGTTTTTCACCGGGACAACCCCGATTTTCAGCTCCTCCTCCTTCTGGCGAAGAACGCCTCCCCCGCCGGCGGCGGCTTCGCCGCCGCCCTCTGGGACCTCCGGAGCCGGAGCCCGGATTACCCCGCCGTCTCCGCCGTTCTGATGGGCGTCCTTTTTTCCATGGCCGATGACGCGGGGCTCCGGCAGCTTCTGGCGTCCGCCCCCGGGGGCTTCGAAGCTCAAACCCACGGCGCCCTGCTGGAGGTCCGGGAAGGGAATGCGGCCGCAGCGGCGGACGCCTTCCGCCGCATCGCCGACGCCTATCCCGACCGGCCGGAGGCGCATTTCAACTGCGGGCTGGCGGACTCCGCCCGGGGGGGACACGAAAAAGCCCTGGCGGCCTTCGAGCGGGCCTTCCGGACCCCCGGGGCGGACCGGATTCCCGGTTTCCTCCTCCGCTGCCGCCTCCGGATGGCGGAGGAGCATATCGCCCTGCGGCGGTTTTCCCAGGCCCAGAGGGAACTGCGGGAGATCCTCTCCGCCGACCCGGAGAACCCCGAGGCCCTGCGGAAACTGCGGAAACTTGAAGGACTCTCCCAATCGTGATATGCTCCCCTTCTCATGATACGGATCAAGACGGCCGACGAAATCGACGGCATCCGCGAATCCTGCCGCCTTCTTTCCCGGGTCCTGGGGGAACTGCGGGAGATCGTCGTTCCGGGGATCGCCACCCGGGAGATCGACTCCTTCGTGCAGTCCGCCTGCCGGAAGCTGGGGGCCCGGCCCGCCTTCCTGGGCTACCAGGGCTACCCCGCGGCGGTATGCGTCTCGGTGAACGAAGCGGTGATTCACGGCATCCCCGGCAAACGGAAGCTGAACGAGGGGGACATCGTCAGCATCGACTGCGGGCTGGAGCATCGGGGTTTTTTCAGCGACGCCGCCCTGACCCTGCCGGTGGGGAGAGTCTCCCCGGAGGCGGAAAAACTCATGCGGGTGACCCGGGAATGCCTGGAACGGGCGGTGGAAAAGGCCGTCTTCGGCGCCCGGATACACGACATTTCCGCCGCGGTCTACCGCCATGCCCGGGACAGCGGCTTCGGCGTGGTGCGGGATTACTGCGGCCACGGGGTGGGGCTGGCCCTGCACGAGGAGCCCCAGGTCCCCAACTACGTCGGCCTGGGCCCCAACCCCCGGCTCCGGGAGGGGATGGTGCTGGCCGTCGAACCCATGATCAACGCCGGAGGGGATGAGGTGGAGGTTCTGGAGGACGGGTGGACCGTGGTCACCGCCGACGGGAGGCTCTCCGCCCATTTCGAACATACCATTGCCGTTTTTCGGGACCGGACGGAAGTCCTCACCAGCTGGTGAGCCCCGGTCCTCGAGGAGGACATCGACCATGAATTTTCGCCGGTTTTCCCTGCCCCGGAGGCTCGTACCCGCGGGTCTCGTGGCGGCGGGGGCTGTTTTCGGGTTTGTCCTGGCCCTGCTCGTCTTTTCCTGCTCCACCCGGCCCGGGGCCGGGGGGCTTGTCCGGTCCCCGGCCCCCGACGCCGCGCCCCGGGAAGGGGAGACGGTTTCGGCGGAGAGCCTGGTGAATCTCCAGGGCTCCTTCCGCTCCGTGTCGGAGAAGGTCATGCCGGTGGTGGTGATGATCAACGTGGTGGAGACCCGGAAACAGACCCCCGAGCGGGGGGAGCAGCCCTGGTTCTACTACTTCTTCGGACGGCCCGACGAGTCCCCCGGGGACCGGGGCTTCCGGAGCCGGGGCCTGGGCTCCGGGGTCCTGCTGCGGAAGGCGGGGAAGGAGTACTATGTCCTCACCAACAATCACGTGGTGGGTACCGCCGAGGAGATCAGCGTCCAGCTCCACGACCGCCGGGAGTTCAAGGCCAGACTGGTGGGGAAGGACGAGCGGAAGGACCTGGCGGTGGTCTCCTTCCAGGCCGACGGGGAGGACCTCCCACTGGCCAGGCTGGGAGACTCGGACAGCCTCCATGTGGGGGACTGGGTCCTGGCGGTGGGCAACCCCTTCGGTCTGGAATCCACGGTGACCACCGGCATCGTCAGCGCCCTGGGCCGGCGGGGAGGCCCGGAGGGGAACATCAGCGACTTCATCCAGACCGACGCGTCCATCAACCAGGGCAACTCCGGGGGGGCCCTGGTGAACCTGGCGGGGGAGGTGGTGGGGATCAACACCTGGATAACCTCTCCCACCGGCGGGAGCATTGGGCTGGGCTTCGCCATCCCCATCAACAATGTCAAACGGGCGGTGGAGGACCTGATCAGCTCCGGCACGGTGCGCTACGGCTGGCTGGGGGTCAGCATCTCCAGCATCTCCCCGGAAATGGCGGACAGCCTGGGTCTGAAGGACGCCCGGGGGGCCTTCGTGTTCCATGTCTTCAAGGGCTCACCGGCGGACAAGGGGGGGCTCCTCCCCGGGGACTTCATCACCTCTCTGGACGGCCGGCGCATCGGATCCTCCGACGAGCTGGTGCAGCTGGTGGGGGACCTTCCGGTGGGGCGCAGGGCCGATTTCGTCCTTTTCCGGGGAGGGAAGGAGGTCCGGACCACCGTAACGGTGAGCGCCCGGGACGACCAGCAGAGCATCTCCGAGCAGAGCCGGAACCTCTGGCCGGGGATAACCGTCATGCCCATCACCGAAGATCTGCGCCGGGAGATGGACCTCCCCCGGGAGAAAAAGGGCCTCCTGGTCCGTTCGGTGGAGCCCCGGACCCCCGGAGCCCTGGCGGGGTTCAAGACCGGGGACATCATCCTGGAGATGAACGGGTCCGGGGTGTCCACCCTCACCGATTTTTACCGGGTCCTGAACGATCCGTCGCAGAAGAAGATCGATTTCGTGTACGAGAGGGAGGAGGTCAGGATGAGCGTCGGGGTTTTCAGGTAGAGCCATGGGAAAGGAATTTTTGACCTTGAACGAGATCCGCAACAACGCGCTGAAGCTGGCCCACCGGATCCATTCCGACGGGTTCGTTCCCGACGTCATCTATGTGAGTCTCCGGGGCGGCGCCTATCTGGGCAACGTGATCAGCGAGTATTTCAAGATGGTCCGGAAGGGGCGGCGTCCGGTCTTCTACGCCGCCGTGGTGGCCCGCTCCTACTCGGACATCCGCCGGGCCGAGCGGGTCATGGTGGACGGCTGGACCTACAACCCCGACTACCTCCGGAACGGCGACCGGATCCTCCTGGTGGACGACATCTACGACTTCGGGAACACCATCAACCATCTGGTGGGGATCCTTCTCGAGAAGGGCATCCCCCGGGAGGATGTGAAGGTGGCGGTCCACGACTACAAGGTGCGCAAATGGCTGGGGGGCGAACACCCCATCACGCCGGACTACTACTGCCGCAGGCACGTCATCGAGAACCCCGACGAGGACCGGTGGATCCACTACATGAGCCACGAGCTGGTGGGCCTGACGGAGGAGGAGATCCGGGAGCATTACATCGCCCAGGACCCCGGGCTGGAGCCGGTTTTTGAAAGCCTCCGGGCCGCTACTCCTGGGACCAGACCGGATAGTCGGGAATAGTGTAGTCCCCCCGCCAGGCCCCCACCGAGGAAGTCCCCGCCAGAAGCTGGGTCCCGTCCCCCAGGAGGCGCAGGACGGTGGAGCGGTAGAGGTCCGGCAGTTTGCGGAAATTCCCCCCGGGCTGCTGGATCCCGGCGGCGACATCGTTGCCCGTTCTGTCGGTGAGTTCGAAGACCCCGTCTCCGTCCTCACCCAGGATGATGATGGACTCCCCGCCGCTGGTGACCTTGGCTATGCTGGTGAAGTTCCGGCTGTAGTAGTGGCTTGTCCAGTTTACGCCGCTGTCCGGAGTCTTCAGGATGTCTCCGCCGGAGGTGCAGATGTAAACTGTTCCCGCATCGGCGAAGATGTCGGAAAATCCCGTTTTGCCCGACAGCTCAGAGTGCGAATAGGGTGTGGAAGAACCGTTCCCGGGCCCTCCGGTGTAACGGAACACGTTCTTCCCGACGAACCAGTAAGCCGTCCCGTCCCAGGCCCCGGCTTCCACGGTGTGGCCCGAAAGACCGGTGGACACCAAGGCAGCACCATCCCAGTACAACAGGTCCCGGTTCAGGCCCTGCTGACTCCCCACCGCGGCGAAGAGCGTATCGTTGACGCTCATGAGGCGCTGGATCTGTTTGTCGGAGTAGAGGCTCCCGGGCACGTAGGCCGTGCCCGCCGCATCCAGCTTGAAAAGACCGTGGCGGCTCCCGTCGCTGACGGCGACGAATATGTCGCTCCCCGCCCGGGCGATGCCGGCGACCATGCCTCCCCGGAAAGGGGGGGGGATCCGGGCCCAGGCGCCCCCGGAGGCTGCCCGGTAAAAGACCGAGCCGGCGCCTATGTAATAACGATCTTCGGTGATGCCCCCCCCAGCGGTGACTTTTATAATGTCCCCCGACACGGCCAGGGCGTTGGGCAGGGAATTGTCCGCCGCCTTCTCTTCGATCTCCAGGCTGTAGAAGACTCCCTCCATGTCGTCGGAGCAGGAGAAAAGGAAAACCGAAAAAACTATGGCCGCCAGCGCCGCCGGCGCCCCGAACCGCTTCCCGTGGCTCATCATCGCGCTCCCGTTAAAAGTGGTACAAGGCCGAAAAGGTTATTTCGAGAAAGTTCCCGAACCGGCTCTGGCTCCGGGGCGGGGTGGCCCCGGTGTAGAGGTTGGGGGACCACCAGTAGATGAAATTGACCCCGAAGGCCCACTCGGGGCTGTAGTTCCAGTAAACCGAGGCCCCGGGCTTCAGAATGGGCAGGATCTGAAAGGAAGAGTCCAGCTTAGTGAAGTTGAAGCCCGCGGCGATGGACAGGGGGAACTCCAGGGGGTGCCAGCGCAGGATGTAGGCGTACCGCACCGTCACCGGCAGCATGAAGAGGTTGCGCTCGTTGGGGCTGAAGGCGAACATGCCGCCCCCCTCCAGACCCAGGGTCATCTCGTTGTTCAGGAAGGCGCTCCACTGCAGGGAGCCCACACCACCCAGGGACAGGTTGGTGGACCGGATGTCCCCCGCCGGAGACTGGAAGAATAGGGGGACGAAGAGCCCCGCGTTGATCATCAGCATCTGGTTGCCCAGGGAGTAGGTGGGAACCACCCGGTAGTCGTCCCCGTCGTCCGACCCCTGCCGGGGCGTCTGGGCGGCGAGGCCCGAGGCGGCGAAAAGAAGGAGAGCCGCCCAGAAAAAAGGTTTCGTTTTCAATCCTGTTTTCTCTCTCTCAATGGATACTGATGGAGTCTATCACCGGAGCGGCGTCTTTATCAATGAGCATTTATTGAATTTTCCTTTTCTCCATGGTACAAGAAAGAATCGCGGCGGACAGGGGGAAGGCATGGACGGACAAGCGGAAATTCTGGACGGAAAAGCCATCGCCGCCGGAATGCGGGAGGAGATCCGCCGGGAGACCCTGCGGCTCTCCAGCCGGGGCGTCGTCCCGGGTCTGGCGGTGGTTCTGGTGGGCCGGGATCCCGCCAGCCTCTCCTATGTGACGGCCAAGGAGAAGGCCTGCGGGGAGGCGGGGATGTTTTCCCTGGACCGGCGCCTGCCGGAGGACACCCCGGAGGAGGAGCTTCTGCGTCTGGTGGCGGATCTGAACCGGGATCCCCGAATCCACGGCATCCTGGTCCAGCTGCCCCTGCCCCGGCACATCGACGAGGGGAAGGTTCTCCTGGAGATCCTCCCGGAAAAGGACGTGGACGGCTACCACCCCGTCAATCTGGGAAGGATGCTCCTGGGTCAGGACACCTTCTACCCCTGCACCCCCCACGGAATCCTGAAGATTTTCCAACACGGCGGGGTGGACACCCGGGGCCGCCATGTGGTGGTGGTGGGCCGCAGCGCCACCGTAGGGAAGCCCCTGGCCAACCTTCTTCTGGCCAAGGGGCCCGGGGGGGACGCCACCGTGACGGTCTGCCACAGCCGCACCCCGGACCTGGCGGAGCACACCCGCCGGGCGGACATCCTGGTGGCGGCGGTGGGTCAGGCGGGCCTCATCCGTCCCGATATGGTCAAAAAAGGCGCGGTGGTCATCGATGTGGGGCTGAGTCGGGTTCCTGACCCGACGAAGAAGAGCGGGCACCGCCTCCAGGGGGATGTGGACTTCCCCGGGCTTCTGCCCGTGGCCTCGAAAATCACCCCCGTTCCGGGGGGGGTGGGTCCCATGACCATAACCATGCTGCTGTACAACACCCTGAAGGCCGCCCGGGCCGCCGGGGGGGAGGGAACGGAATGAAGCTGAACCGGGTTCTCAGGGCGGACCGCCTGGTCCCCATCCGGACGGCCCTGGTGAGCGTGGCGGACAAAAGAGGCCTGGAAGAACTCGTCCGGGGGCTCTCCGCGGCCTGCCCGGGCCTCACCATCTACTCCACCGGGGGGACCTTCCACAGGCTCCGGGAGATCCTGGAGGGCGAAAAAAATCCCCCCGGGCTCCGGCAGGTCAGCGACTACACCGGGCATCCGGAGATGCAGGGGGGGCTGGTGAAGACCCTGGATTACCGGATCTATCTGGGACTCCTGGCGGAAACATACAACCCGGATCACCGCCGGGACCTGAAAGACTCCGGGGCGGTCCCCATCGACCTGGTTGCGGCCAACCTCTACCCCTTCCGGGAGGCCGCAGCGCGGGCCGGCGCCGACATCGAGGACGCCCGGACCCATATCGACATCGGGGGGCCCGCCATGCTCCGGGCCGCCGCCAAGAACTATCTGCGGGTGGCCGCCCTCTGCGACCCCGGGGACTACCCCGGCGTCCTGGAGGAGCTGCGGGCCCGGGGGGGCGGGCTGGACCTGTCCACCCGGTTCCGGCTGGCGAAAAAAGTCTTCCGCCACACCGCCGCCTACGACGATGCCGTCGCCGCCTACTTCGAAGGCCGGCGGGACGACGAACCCCTGGAAAAGTACGAGCCGTAACAAGGAGTCCCCCATGGCGGAAAAACTGCAGGACCAGTACCGGAGCATCACCCGGGACCATTTTCCCCCCCGGATGGAAATCCGCTTCTCCGGCCCCTCGGGGGAGACGGTCTTTCTGTACGAAAAGGCGGGCTGGACCATCGACGGGGAGAGCCGGGGGCTGCGCTACGGGGAGAACCCGGAGCAGCAGGCGGCCCTGTACCGCCTCCTGAACGGCAGCCTCGCCCTAGGGGAGGTGGAAACCCTCCGCCCCGGACGCTATCTGGCCTCGGATGTGGAGCTTCTGCAGTCGGGAAAGCACCCGGGAAAGATAAACATCACCGATGTGGACAGCGCCCTGGGCATCCTGCGCTACTTCTCCCGCCGGCCCTGCGCGGTGATCATCAAGCACAACAACCCCTGCGGGGTGGCCCTGGGGGACGACATCGCCCATGCCTTCCGCCGGGCCTTTCTGGCGGACCGGCTGGCCGCCTTCGGCGGGGCGGTGGCGCTGAACCGGGAGGTGGACCGGGAAACCGCCCTGGCCCTGACGGAGAACTACGCCGAGGTGGTGGCCGCCCCGGAGTACGGGCCCGGGGCGATGGAGATCCTGGAAAAGAAGAAAAATCTCCGGGTCATGCGGATCCGCAACATGGCGGACCTGGGCTCCTGGGAGGGCCGGGTTTTTCTGGATTTCAAATCCCTCCTGGACGGGGGGCTCATCCTGCAGACCTCCTACGCGCCCCGGACCCTCGCGAAGGAGGATTTTCTTCCCGCCGAGACGGTCCACCAGGGCGCGACCCTCAGGGTCCTCCGGGAGCCCACGGACCGGGAGTACCGGGACATGCTCTTCGGCTGGCTGGTGGAGACCGGGGTCACCTCCAACTCGGTGCTCTATGTCAAGGACGAGGCCACCCTGGGCATCGGCGCCGGGGAGCAGGACCGGGTGGGGGTGGCGGAGATCGCCCGGGACAAGGCCTACCGCAAGCTGGAGGACCGGCTGGCC
>Ga0302247_1002432_pt1 | contig 12107 bp, 10 predicted proteins | sample AAG_UR_Ile_MG_FD_193529 | JGI IMG/M metagenome (GOLD analysis project Ga0302247, IMG submission 193529) | Enriched activated sludge microbial communities from anaerobic digester in WTTP, New Holstein, Wisconsin, United States - AAG_UR_Ile | ecosystem: Engineered > Bioreactor > Anaerobic >...
GGCCCCCCACCTCGGCCGCGTCGCCACAGGCGAAGACGCCGGGCGCCGAGGTCTGCAGGTGCTCGTCGACCACGATGCCCCGGTTCACGGTCAGGCCCGCGGCCTTGGCCAGCTCCACGCGGGGCCGCACCCCGATGGAGAACAGCACCACGTCGGCCGGGAGCTCCCCGGCCCCGGTGTCGACCACCAGAGCACCGTCCACGGCCCGCACCTCCTTCACCTGGGTCCCCAGCCGCAGCTCGACACCGGCGGCGGCGATGCGGGCGGCGTACCAGGCGGACACGACCTGGTCGAGCTGGCGCGGCAGGATCCGCGGCATCAACTCGACCACCGTGATCTTCCGGGCACCGTCGTTCAGGAAGTGGGCGGCCTCGAGACCCAGGAGCCCGCCGCCGATGACCACGACCCGGCGGGCCGTCCGGGCGGCCTCGTGGATGCGCCGCGCGTCGTCCAGGCTGCGGCAGGTGAACACGCCCGGCAACCCGAGGGCCGCGGGGAGGGGCACGAACGGCACGCTGCCCGTGGCGAGCACGCAGGCGCCCCAGGTGCAGGTGGCGCCGTCCCGGGTGGTGAGGGTGCGCGCCGCCGGATCCAGCGCGGTCACCTCGGTCCCCAGGAACAGATCGATGCCCTGCTCGGAAAACCACTCAGGCTTTTTCAAGGTGAACGCGGGCTTCTCCCGCACCGCGAGGTTCCCCATCAACTCGGTGAGCATGGGGCGGTAGTACAGGGACTCGGGCTCCTCGGAGAAACAGGCGATGCCGGCCTCCGGGCGGATCTTGCGGGCCTTCTCCACGGCGGCCAGGCCGGCGGAGGAGGTGCCGACGACGACGAGATCATAGTGGTTTTTCATGGATCACTCCTGTGCATCCCGTTCGAGGATGGTGGGGGCCGCGCCTACGGCACCAGTTGAAGCACGCGATCGAGCTCGGCGGAGAACGTCTGGGGTGTCTCCACGGCAGACGCATAGTCCAGGATGGTCATGTCGTCGAGCCGGACGAAGAAATTGAAGGGATAGCCCACGCTGGTCATGTAGGGGAAGAAGGCGTTGCCCTGGTCGTTGGTGACCGGGACGATCGCGTCGAATTCATAGTGCGCGGAGTACTCGGCGGCGTACTCGACGGTGGCGGGATCCAACTGGGGGTTCTCCCGAACCACGACCAGGAACGCGACCCGCGGGTCGGCGCTGCCGGAGCCATACTGCTGCACCATCAGGGGGGTGACCTCCATCTGGGCCGCGCAGTGGGTGCACCACCCGGTCGTGTAGGCCACGAGCAGGATCTTGTAGCCCTGCTCGCGGAGCCGGTAGAAGTGGTGGAAGTAGGCACGCTCCTGGTCGTCCGCCAGCGCCCGGGCCGCGTCGTTGACCGGGATGAAGGGGACATCCCGCATGGTCTGGAAACGGCGGGTGCCGTAGGGCGGACACGGATAGATGTCCGGACCGCACTGGTCGGAGTCGAGGGTGTTGTCCAGGGAGAGCACCAGCGGCTCGTTCACGGTGACACCCTTTTCGTCATCGTCACAGGCCGACGCGGCGAGGACGAGGACGGCCAAAAGGATCGGGGGAAGGAAAGGTCGGTGCATGGAGCCTCACGGGTTGGGGAGCTCGAGGATCTCTCCCTTGACGTACTTGGGGGTCACGCGCAGGACCCGGAACCGCACGGTCCGGGGTCCGGTGGCGCGGGCCAGCGCCGGAAGACGGGACTGCACCGCCGCGGGCGCCGAGAGGTCCACCGTGACGCCGTCGGCGGTCTTGAAGGTCACCTGGTCCGAGGAGACGATGGTGGGCGAGAGATCGGACAGCACCGCCTCGGCCCCCTCGGCCTGGGCGCCGGCGGCCACGAGCTCGGCGCTGGAACGGTAGGTGGTCAGGCGCCGGGGTCCCGTGGGCTGGTTGGTGAAGGTGCCGGGGTTCAACCCCGTAAGACCGCCACCCTGGTTCATCATCTGGCTCAGATCCCGGAGCATCTGCAGCGTGGACTTCAGTTGCGGATCGGAGCTCCCGGCCGTGTTGGCCAGCTTCTCGAGCATGCGCTCCACGTCCGCCGGACGCGTCAGATCCAGGACGTCGCACTTCTGGTTCACGCACCACTTCACGTTCATATTTCCGGAGGGGTCGAGCTCGATGGTGTGCTCGTCGGCGCCCACCTGGAGCTTGAAGTTGAGGTTCAGGCCGCCCGGGCCCAGCAGGTTGGGCAGCTGGATCATGGGGAGGTTCGGCAGCGTCGGCATCAGCATGGGCGCCGGGGGCGGCGCCCCCGCGTTCGGATCGGGATCGGGATCGGGGTCGGGGTCGGGGTCAGGCTCCGGCGGAGCCGGACGCACGACCGGCTGGGTGCAGCGTCCCCGCTCGCAGATGCGGTCTCCCTTGCAGTCGGTGTCTTTTTTACACTCGGCCTTTTCCCCGCTGCCACAGGCGGAAATCAGGCCGAAGAGGAGGAGGGAGAGAAGCCCGCGCCACATCAATTGAAGTGCATCTCGAAGTTGAAGTTGTCGGCCTTGCTCCCGGCGGGGAACTGCCACTTCTGGATGGCGCTGCCGAGGCAGGCGCGCATCAGGGGCGGCATCTCACCGGTGAAGGTGACCGATTCCACCGAGCCCGCGGGCAGGATGCGGATGGAGAACTTGATGGCCTGCCCGACCAGCTCCTTCTGGCCCTTGCGCACCGTCATCTCGTAGCAGCGCTGGATCTCCATGATGTTGCGCTGTTTGACCGCGTTGAGGTCGGCCGAGGTGCGGACCCCGGAGCCCGCGGGGGCCGACATGCCGGGATCCGGGGTGCCCATGTCGGCCGGACCGTCCGGGCGGGTCGTCCCCGGAGCGCCCATGGACGTGCCCATGCCCGGGTTGGCCGGATCGAGCTCGGTCTCGGCGGGACCGCCGGCGATGACGTAGACCACCTCCCGCTTGGGCTCCTCCATGGGCGCCTCGGCACCCATGGCCAGCTCCGGCTGCGGATTCTGGGCCACGTCCGGGGCGGCCGGGGTCTTGCCCTGGTCCTTGCCGGCCACCTTGTCGTACAGCAGGTAGGCCACGACCACGCCCACGACCACCAGCAGCACCAGGAGGATCGTGTTCCGGGTCCTGGCGTTCTGGAGGGCGGCCGACTGCATCTCGAGGGCGACCATGGGGCTGGCCATGGGAGCCGTCATCATCGACGGTGCGGTCGGATACTCCATGACGGCACCGCGGTAGCTCTGGCTCGACGCGGCGGGCGCCTGGGCGAACGGATTGGCGACCACCGCGGAGTTTTGCTGCACCGGCGGGAAGGCGCCCGTGCCCATTGAGGAGGACGGCTGGAAGCCGGAGGGCGCCTGGAAGGCTGAAGATTCCCTGAACAACTCGCGGGTGGCGCGCCTCGGCGGAGGCAGGTGCTTGGCGTAGGCGCGCAGCTCGGGCACCCGGTCGATGGTCTTCCAGTCGTCGAAACCGTCACGCCAGATCACCGCGTCGTGATCGGGCTCTCCGCGCTTGATGCGCGCCACCAGTTCGGCGAAATCCATGGGGCCGAACTGACCCCGGGAGTCCGAGAGGTACCACTCCTCGGGCGGCGCCCCGGAGTCGAACAGGGGCAGCCGGGCGATCTGGGTGTGCTCCTCGGCGCCGCCTTCGGACGCCGACGGGAACACGTCCGGCGCGGAGGCGAGATCCTCGGAGAAGCTCTTCTTGAAGGCCTCGCGCAGAAGTTGCTGGCCCCGGCTGGACGAGCCCTCGGCCGCCGTGGCCGACCTGGGGTCCTTCAGAACGATGGTGTTGTCACAGCGCTTGCAGCGCAACTTGAGGATCTTCCCCGCGACCTTGTCGTCGGAGATGGAGTACTTGGTCTTGCACTGGTCACAGAAGAACTGCATGCGGCTACTCTCCGGAACGTCCGAAGGCGTCCATGAGGAAGGCCAAAAAATCCGGGCCCGCGGGCAGGTCCTGGTGCAGCGTCAGACGGAGCCGATCCTCCTGGCGGGCCCAGTACCCGATCAGGCCGTTGAGCTGCCAGGTGGGCACCTTGTCGACCCCGAGGTGCTGGGCGCACATCGTCAGCCGCGCCTTCTCGTCGGGGGCGGCGAGGTAGGTCTCCTGAGCCTCCTCGAACGATTTCCCCTGTTGCAGGAGATGGGCGAGGCACATGGAGTGGATCATGATGCGACGATGCTGGACCTGCTTCCACAGGTAGAAGGCGCACAGCACCTTGACGCTGGGGAACTCCAGAAGACGCCCCTGGAACTGGACCGGCACCGACAGATGGGTGCTCAGGAACGAGGCCGCGTGGGAGGTGATGGAGAACAGGCGCTGGGCGTGACCGTCCTCCTCGGCCAGGTGCTTGTACAGAAGCGAGATGCTGTTGGAGCTGGCGAAACCGAAGAGGGGCAGGCTGGGCTTGGACATGCAGAAGATCAGGTCCTGCCCCATGACGTGCAGCCAGGCGGCGTCGTGGAAGTGGCGGATGTGATGCCCGGACGCGTGTTCCAGGATGTTCTCCGTCCGCTCCAGGGTCAGGTCCACGATGTGATAGGTCCCGGCCATGGGGCGCACATGCCCGAAAACCTCAAAAGAATGAAAGAAATCCTGAGGGTTCAGCGGTTCGACCATTGGTAAAAAGTACTGTGCTTTTTCCCAGCCGTCAAGCTGACCGTTCTCGGACCGCTCAATTTGATCGAAATATCACCCGGCCGACGACGGGCCGGAGGAGATCCACCAGCGCCCGGACCTCGACCAAAGGGAGGGCGGACAGTCGGGAATACGCGGGATCCAGGGTGCCGTGGGGCACGAAGGGCTGGAGGGCGTAGAGCGGGGCGCCGGCGGCCAGGGGCGCGAGCGCCCCCAGCTCCTCGGCCCCGACGAGCCCGGGCACCAGGGTGGTGCGCACCTCCCAGGTGAAGCCGTCCCGGCGGACGGCCCCGTGGTCGCGCAGAAGCCCGAGCGTGCGCCCGACGGGCTCGAAGCCGGACTGGCCGCCCGTGGCCTCCGGATAGCGGTCCGGGGCGGTCTTCAGATCCAGGGCGACGTAGTCCACCCGGGGCAGCACCCGGGCCAGGGCGTCTGGCCAGGTGCCGTTGGTGTCGAGCTTGACCGCCAGGCCCAGGTCGCGCACGGCCCCGATGGCCTCGTCCAGGTCCGGCTGCAGCAGGGGCTCGCCACCGGTGAACACGACGCCGGAGATGAAGCCCCGGCGTTGCTCGAGTTTCTTCAGGATGACGTCGAAATCCTCGGCCGATCCGGGCTCGAAGCGCTCGGGAAGGACCAGGCCGGGGTTATGGCAGAAGGGGCATCGCAGATTGCAGCCCGCCAGAAACAGGATGGAGGCCACCCGGGACGGAAAGTCGACCAGGGTGGTGCCATGCCATCCGGCGACGCGCATCTACCCCACCATTTTGAGGGAGGATTTCCAGGATTTGGCCGTGGCGCCCGGCATGGTGTGCAACTTGCGCTGGGAAAACTCCAGCTTCTTGCCGCTGTTCCAGTTCTGCACGGGGCGGTAGTAGCCGACCACACGGGAATACACTTCGGTCTCGATCACTTGCACGGTGCGCAGGGAATCATTCTTCATGCTTCGCTCCTTCTCGTATGGGTGACATCCCGGAAAGCCTGGGGATCCAATTCGGAGATTTCATGGACGTTCAATTTTCGCTCGGTCCCCAGCTGGCGCAGCTCCTCGTCGGTGTGCGGCAGGGGACAGGAGAAATGCTTGCCCGAGACGTAGTTGTGCACGGGACAGATGGAGAACGTCGGGGTGATGCTGAAATACGGCATGCGGAAGCGGTGCACGATGGAGCGCACCAGCTCCTTGACCGCGCTCGGATCGTGGATGGCCTCGCCGAGGTACAGGTGCACGACGGTGCCGCCCGTGAAGAGCACCTGGAGGTCGTCCTGGTGGTTGAGCAGCTCGAAGATGTCCATGTCCACCGTCGCCGGTACGTGCACCGAGTTGGTGTAATATGGCACGGTGTCCGTCCCCTGCGCAAAAATCCGGGGAAAAGCCTCCCGGTCCTTGCGCGCGAGGCGGAAGGAGGTGCTCTCGGCGGGGGTGGCCTCGAGGTTGTAGAAGTTGCCCGTCTCCTCCTGGATCTCCTGCAGTTTGTTGCGCAGGAAGTGGAGCACCTCCTGGGCGAACTCGCGGCTGCCGGGCTCGGTGATGGGCTGCTGCAGGAAGTTGATGCAGGCCTCGTTCATGCCGACGATCCCGATGGTGGAGAAGTGGTTGGACCACCACATCCCGAAGCGCTCCTTCACGCTGCGCAGATACACCTGGGTGTAGGGGTACAGGCCGCGGTCGGTGAGCTCCTCGACGCGCTCGCGGCGCAGCTCCAGCGCGAGCTTGGCCTTGTCGACGAGGGCGTCGAGGCGGGCGAAGAAGTCCTCGCGGTCGCGGGCCAGGTAGCCGATGCGCGGCAGGTTCAGCGTGACCACGCCGATGCTGCCGGTGAGCGGGTTGGCGCCGAACAGGCCGCCGCCGCGGGACTGCAGCTCGCGGGCGTCGAGGCGCAGGCGGCAGCACATGGAGCGGACGTCGTCGGGGTTGAGATCGGAGTTGACGAAGTTGGAGAAGTACGGGATGCCGTACTTGCCGGTCATGGTCCAGATCGCCTCGAGGTTGGGGTTCTCGAAGTCGAAGGTCTTGTGGATGTTGTAGGTCGGGATGGGGAACGTGAAGATGCGGCCCCGGGCGTCGCCCTGGCTCATCAGTTCGGCGATGGCGCGGTTGATCAGGTCCATCTCGGCCTGGAATTCGCCGTAGGTCTCGGCCTGGGGCTGGCCGCCGATGATGACGGGCATGTTCGCCAGGGCCGGGGAGGGCGTCAGGTCGAGGGTGATGTTGGTGAACGGCGCCTGGAAGCCCACGCGGGTGGGCACGTTCAGGTTGAAGATGAACTCCTGCAGGCACTGCCTGACCTCGTCGTACTCCAGCCGGTCGTACCGGATGAAGGGCGCGAGATAGGTGTCGAAGTTCGAGAACGCCTGCGCGCCGGCGGCCTCGCCCTGCAGGGTGTAGAAGAAGTTGTTGATCTGCCCCAGGACGGTGCGGAAGTGCTTGGCCGGGCTGCTCTCGATCTTGTTCGGGACGCCGCCGAAGCCCCGCATGAGCAGGTCCATCAGGTCCCAGCCGACGCAGTACGGACCGAGCACCCCCAGGTCGTGGATGTGCATCTCCCCCTGGTCGTGGGCCTGGCGCACGGGCTCCGGATAGATCGCGTGCAGCCAGTACTGGGCCACCAGGGTCGAGGCCAGGTGGAAGTTCAGCCCCTGCAGGGAGTAGTTCATGTTCGAGTTTTCATGCACGCGCCAGTCGGACTGATCCAGGTACGAGTTGATCAGTTTCTCGGCCTCCTGGGTGGGCCGGGGGGCCAGGCGGTCGGCGAGGACCTTGGCGACGGGGACGAAGCCCAGGCGGCGCAGCTCGTCGATCATCAACTGGGAGACCTGCGCGGTGGAGGGGATGGTCCCGGGCTTGAAAAACTGATGATAGAGGATGCCTTCGATGTGCAGGGCGATGCCCTCGCAGTCGATCAGATCCTTCATGCCGGCAGGATCGGAGGCCTCGCGCAGGGTCTCGATCAACCGGTCCTGGTTGTAATGAACAACTTCGCCTTCCGTGGTGCGGACGAGCCATTCCATCAGTGGTGTTCCCTCCGGACGGGTATTTCTCTACAGCTGGAAAAAAAAATCAAATCCGGGGGCGGCACGGATTGTGGGCGGCAAATCACATAAATAAAAACCACCTGAAAAATGTTTGTAATCATTGATTTTTTTCAGAGCGGAATTGTTAAACCAACCACTTTTCGGAGGCTCCACCCGCACTGGAAATGCGGCAACGAAAAAATTTCGACAAATAGCCCAGTACCCATTTGGCGTGCAAATACAGGCGCTTTTCCCCCCCTTTTCGAGACGGGAGTTTTCCTGCCTTTGTGTTTCAACGGTTTTTTTTTTCGGTTTTTTTCGTGAGGATCAAAAACCCTTGAAAATGCAGGTGAATGACAATCCGGCCGGCGGATCGGATCCGGAGATTGCGCACCTGCCCCCTTGACAGGGGGGGTTTCCAGCGGATTTTTTGGGTGTCACCCGGCCCCAGTCGGCCGGCCGCGTCGGTAAACAGCTTGCAGTCGCAATCGGTTTTCGAAGTCACTCCCGAGTGCGGATCCGGACGGTCGGATCCGGATCCTGCCAAGGTCGTTCCAGGCGCCGCCAGCCCACGAGAAAAAAAAGAGAAAATTTTTCGGGATCCCACGCGCAGGAAGTCTCTCTTGGTCCGCGGGCTCCTTCCATGATAGAAAAGGGGCCGTCAGGACGCGGGGTTCTCCATGTCCCGGCCTTGTCCCAGCTCGGAGCGCACAGCCATGAATCCATTCGAAGACAGGATCATCAGGTTTTCGGAGGCCCTCTCCCGGGAAAAAATCGGGCTCGCCGTCGTGGCGCAGAACGTCGACCTGTACTATTTCACCGGGACCCTCGTCCAGGGGTTGCTGCTCGTGGACGACCACGGCGGCCGGCGGTTCCTGGTGCAGAAGCCGGTGACCCGCGCGACCCAGGAGAGCCGGATCACCCCCGTGGTGCCCGTGAAGGGCCCCCGGGACTGGGGTCCGCAGATCGCCGATTTCCTCGGCGGCAGGACGGTGGAGACCCTGGGCCTCGAGACCGACGTGCTGCCGTGGGAGCTCGCCGGCCGGCTCTCGGCGTGCGTGCCCGGCGCCCGGATCGTCGGCGTCTCGAACCTCATCCGCCGGCAGCGGGCGGTCAAGGACGACGGCGAGCTCGGACACATCCGGCAGGCCGGGGCCATCCTGGCCGGCACCTTCGACGCGCTGCGCGGCTTTCTTCGGCCCGGGCTGCGGGAGTTGGAGATCGCCGCCTTCGTCGAGCACCACATGCGGCTCGCCGGCCACCAGGGGGTCATGCGCGTGCGCAAGTTCAACATGGAGCTCTACTACGGCGCCCTGGGCGTCTCGGCCTCGGTGCGCCGGCCCACCCTGTTCGACGGCCCCGTGGGGGGCACCGGGCTGTACGCGGCCGCGCCGTTCTTCTCGGGGAACGCGGTGTTCGAATCCCGCGACACCCTGGTCGTCGATCTGATGGCGGGCGTGGAGGGCTACCTGGCCGACGGCACCCGGACCTACGCGCTGGACCCCGTGCCCGCGGCCGTGGACGAACGCCAGGCCGTGCTGCTCTCGATCGAGGACGAGGTCCGTCGGCGCCTGGTCCCGGGCACCGTGCCCGAGTCCCTGTGGACGCTCGCCCTGGAGCGGGCCACGGCCGCCGGGATGGCCGGCGGCTTCATGGGTTACGGCGAGAACCAGGTGCGCTTCCTCGGGCACGGCGTCGGGCTCGAGATCGACGAGCTGCCCGTGCTCGCCCCGCGCTTCACCGATCCCCTGGAGGCCGGCATGGTGGTGGCCGTGGAGCCCAAGTATTTCGACGACGAGCTCTCCACCGGCGTCGAGGACACGTACATCGTGACGCCCGCCGGGGGCGAGGGAGTGATCCCCTTCCCCGGTGAAGTGGTGCACCTGAGAGGTTGAAGGCGCGAGGGACCCATGCTCACCCCCGAGATGATCGCCAACCTGTCCCGGACCTACTCCGAGGACTTCCTGCGCTGGTGCCGTGCCCCGGCGCATTGCCGGTGGCTGCCCGCCTTCCACGCCCGGGGCGAGCACCGCGCGGCCAACGGTGATTGGATCGAGTTCCGGTTGCGCCTGTCCGACGGCGTCATCACCGAGCTGGGGTTCGGCTTCGAGGGGCGTCCGGTCCTTCTGGCCGCGGGGGAGGCCGTCTGCACGCTCTGCGAGGGGATGACGTTGACCCAGGCCCTGGCCGCGTGCACCGAGGAGGCACTCGCGGCCGAGCTCGGCGCGCTGCCCGAGGCCGACTTCTTCAGCCTGGCCCAGGTGCGTGAGGCGCTCCGCCTGTGCCTGCTCGACGCCGTGACCGTGGCCCGCCACCCGTGGAAAGGACCATACGTGAAATGAAGAAGGAGTGGTTCTCCATCCTGTGGATCCTGGCCGTGATCTTCGGCGTGGTCGCGCTGATCTCGACCTGGAACCAGAAAAAACTGGGGTTCAAGAGGCACCGGATGGTCGAGGAGAAGGAGTTCCTCTGCAAGAAGATCTCCCAGTGGATGCCCCAGTACGGGGGCACCCTGGAGCCCGCGGCCTGCGAGAACCTGCTGGCCCGGGTCGGCCTGGGCCGGTGGCCGGACTACCGGGACTGCCTGGACGAGAAGGACCCCCTGCCGTGCGCCTCGGTGCACCTGTGCCGGGATCTGGGGGACGAGGGCTGCCTGCTCAAGGCCCGCGTGGCCCTCGGGCACCCCGAGGTCCGCGCCGACGGCCTGAAGGAGCTCGTCGGGCTGTGTGAGAAGAAGAACCTGGTGGCGGCCTGCGCCCTGTTGCAGCAGCTGGCCGCCGAGCAGCCCGGGCTGGGCCTGGCCCCCCCGAAGGTGTGGCACTCCCGCGTCTGCCGGCTGTCGGGCCGCAACTGCGCCACGGCCCAGGATCATGCGCTGCGGACCTGCCTGAAGAACCCCGTGGACGCCGCCTGCGCCGACCGGCTCGAGGCCGACGCGGATGCCATGGGGCTGTTCCTGGCCTGCGAGGCCGGCGACGGGCGCCTGTGCCGTCGTTGGGCCGAGGTCCTGTTCCCCCACCTGACGCGCCCGGACGACCCCTTCTGGTCCGAAGCGCGCCTGGGACAACTATGTCTTCTGGGCGACGCCGTCTCCTGCGGCCGCATGGGCCAGCGGCATCCTGAGGGCCGGCTGCTGACCCACGCCTGCTCCCTGGGTGATCCCGGCGCCTGCACCCGCCTGCTGGAGACGGAGTCCGACCCCGTGCGCCGGCGTTTCCTCGAGCACCGCCTCACCCACGGCGGGTGATCGGCGTTCAGAACTGGACGGGGACCGGCGTGGACCGCGCGCTCGAGGTGCCGTCTCCGAGGCGGCCGCTGTCGTTGTTGCCCCAGCACCGCAGGGCGCCCGAGACGAGGAGCGCGCAGTTGTGGGCGCCCCCGGGGAGGATCCCTGAAACCCCCGCGCCCAGCCCCGAGACGGCCACGGGGGTGGAGCGGTTCTCGGTCGTCCCGTCCCCGAGCTGGCCGTACTGGTTGGTGCCCCAGCACCAGGCCGAGCCGTCGGTCTTCAGCGCGCAGGTCTGGTGCCCGCCGGCGAAGATGCCCGCCACCGACGAGGAAAACCCCGAGACGGCCACGGGCGTGGAGCGGTTGGCGATCGTGCCGTCCCCGAGCCGCCCGTTGAGGTTGTAGCCCCAGCACCAGGCCGAGCCGTCGAGCTTCACCGCGCAGGTGTGGAAAGCGCCGGCGGAGATCCGCGACACGTCGGCGGGCAGCTGGGGCACCAGGAACGGGGTGTTCCGGTCGGCGTTGGCGCCGTCGCCCAGCTGGCCGAACTGGTTGCCTCCCCAGCAACGGACACCCCCGGCGCCGCCCACCACGCACGCGTGGTTGCCGCCCACGGACAGGGCCTGGGCCGCGGAGATCCCGGGCACCTGCACCGGCGTCGTGCGGTTCGTGTTGGTGCCGTCACCCAGCTGGCCCTGGAGGTTGCGACCCCAGCACCAGACCGTGCCGTCGGATTTGCGGGCGCAGGAGTGGTAGCTGCCCGCGCCCACCTCGACCACCCCGGACCCCAGGGTCGAGACGCCCACGGGGACGCCCGACGCGTCGGTGCCGCCGTTGCCCAACTGTCCGTCGGAGCCCTGTCCCCAACACCACAAGGCGCCGGTGGACTTCACCGCGCACGTGTGAAACATGCCGCCGGAGACCTGGGTCCCCTGGGCGGTGAAGCCGGACACCTGGACCGGACGGTCGGCGTCCTCGAAGGTTCCGTCCCCGAGCCGGCCGTCGCCGTTGAAGCCCCAGCACCAGACCGAACCATCGGACCGGATCGCGCAGGTCTGGCCGCCGCCGGCCCCCGCAGCGGTCCAGCGGACGCAGGCGGTGGGGTCGAACGCACAGCCGGCGCAGGCGAGCGTCCCCCCTCCGGCCCAGCCCTGGTTCCCGCAGGTGGCGCCGCCCAGGTTGCCGGCTTCGCACGCCTCGTGGGCCGCCTGGATGACGCCGTCCCCGCAGCGGCCGCTGCAGCCGGTGGTGTCCAGCGAGAGGCAGCC
>Ga0302247_1002435_pt1 | contig 12085 bp, 8 predicted proteins | sample AAG_UR_Ile_MG_FD_193529 | JGI IMG/M metagenome (GOLD analysis project Ga0302247, IMG submission 193529) | Enriched activated sludge microbial communities from anaerobic digester in WTTP, New Holstein, Wisconsin, United States - AAG_UR_Ile | ecosystem: Engineered > Bioreactor > Anaerobic >...
GGGAGGTGGTGTCCCAGGAGTCGATCCACTCGTCGCGGGTCGCGTCGAAGAACCACACGTCGAAGAGCTCCACGCGCCCCACGAGGCGCCGGGTCTCGGCGGGCATGGTCTCGGGGTCCACCGATTCCAGGCGCCGGGTCTCGCGGCGGACCAGGGCCAGTTGGCCCGGGTGTTCCGGATCCCGCTCCAGGCGGTAGGTGACCAGGCAGGAGTCCGACTCGTGGGCGTTGCGCCGGGTGGGGCGGTGGGACATGGTCGAGAAGGTGAGCTCGGCGCCGCGGGTGTCGGGGATCCCCCGGAAGAGGGTCCGCTTGAACTCGGCCGCGGTGTCCTCGCCCAGGGAAAGATAAGCCATGTTCATGTCCTGCACGAACAGGTCCAGCGCGGCGGCCGTGGCCTGGGTCTGCACGGCCCGCTCCTCGGACACCTCCTGGGACGCCCGCGTCGAGCGGATGGTGCTGAAGATGATGAAGCTCATGAACGCCACGAGGGTCATGGCCACCAGCACCTCGATCAGGGTGAAACCGCGGGAGGCTTTCATTGGATCCGCCCTCCCGGGTTGCCGCCGCTCTGGCCTCCGGAGCGCCCGCCGCTCTGGCCTCCGGAGCGCCCGCCGCTCTGGCCCCCCGACTGACCGCCACTTTGTCCACCGCTCTGACCCCCCGACTGGCCGCCGCTCTGGCCGCCGCCGGTCAGGCCGGTCAGGTCCATGATGTTCTGATCGAGGATCGTGGGATCCGTGAAGAAGGCCACCAATTCATAGGAGCGCTCCTTGCGCCCGACGCGCCAGACCACGACCACCCGGACGCGGCGCACCGCCTGCTCCATGACGTTCTGGATCCCCGAGAGGGCCATGGTCAGGACGTTCCCCATCATCCCGGTGAGCCCCGACAGCAGGTCGCCCCCGCCGTCGGGCATCAACTGGGAGAGCAGGTCCTGCATCAGCGGCGGCAGGCCGGGGGTGGTCCCGTCCCCGGCCGCGCCGGTGCCGTCGTCTAGCCCGAGTCCGCCGGCCATCTGCTGTTGTAAAAGGGACATGTCTGGCATCACGATCTTTTCGATGTAGATGCAGTACTCGAACGAGTCGGTCCCCTCGAGCTGGTCCGAGGCGAAGTCGCCGCACATCTCCCCTTCGAAGGTGCCGAAGCCCTCCTTGCGAAGCAGTTGCTCGGTCTCCAATATTTTATAGTTTGCCAAATGCACCCCCTGCAGGTGCATGCGGGCCTCGATGTTGCGCACCACCGAGTCGGTCTGTCCCTTGAGGATCCACACCAGGGACATGGCGAGAATGGTGAGCGCCACCAGGACCTCGAGCAGGGTGAAGCCGCCTGTCGGGGCGGACGCCGGGGGGCGCGTCATTCCTCGTCCTCCGCGTCCGGCGGCGCCAGGTTGCCCGCCGCGTCCTCACACAGGTCCTCGGGGACCACGAAGCCCTCCTCGAAGCGCACGTGCCCGGTCATGGGCTCCACGATCAGGGACATCTCGTGCTCGGCGGAGGAGCGCAACAGGATCACCGCGCCCCAGTTGGTGCCATTGGGAAAAAATACCAGGCTCACCATCCCGCTGGAATATTCTTTATTTAAACATGGATATGTAACAGACGCGATGCGCACGTCTTCGAGGACCAGCGCGGTCTTCAGCGAGGTCGCCAGGGGCTCCCAGAGGGAGGCCGGCGGCAAAAAAGGCTTCCCGGTGTCGGCCGCGCCCACGGGTCCCACGGGGTTCCCCGGATCCAGGCGCACCCAGTTCTCGAAGCGCCACTCCAGATCCTCGCCCGCCTCGTCGTCCACCCGGGGATCCCGGTGGGGCAGCGCCACCCCGGGCGGAAAACGCTCCACGCTCAGCGTGGGGTTCTCCTTGTCCAGGTCCATCACGATGCGCAGCATGGTGCGCGAGGTGCGGGCCCGTCCGGCGACGAACCGCACCCCGCCGGCGAACTTCCGGGCGGCCTCCCGCAGGCGCATCTTGGGCACCTGCGAGAAGCTCACCGCCACCGCGCCCACGAGCATGGCGGCGATGACCACCACCACGAGCACCTCGACCAGCGTGAAGCCGATTTTTTGATGGATGCTTCTACTCGCCGCAGTCTTCATCTTTGATGTCGTCCCCCGTCCCGAAGTTCTCGTCGGGACCCGCGGAGAACACGCAGAACGTCTTGTCCTGCTTCTCGACCCGGATCTCGTTGCCCCAGGCGTCGGACAGGTCCTTCTTCTTCAGGGAGCCGTCCGAGGTGAGGACCTCGAGGATGGCCTTGGCGTCCTTGCCCTTGTTGGTGGGCTCGGCGGCCTCGGCGTTGATCGTCGCGGCGATGCGGTTGACCTGGGTCTGGGTGGTCTTCTTCTTCGCCTTCTTCAGGTAGGACATCACGCCCACCGTGACGGCGCCCATGACCATGCCCATGATCACGATGACGACCATGATCTCGATGAGGGTCATGCCCCGCTGCCGACGGGTTTTCTTCTCGGCGCCCGGCAGGGGGGCGACCTCGGGGGTGCGGGTGGTGGTTTCGGAATTCTCGGAATACATGGCTCTCCTCCTACATCGCCAGGTTGTTCATCTGCATGATGGGCATCAGGATGGACATGACGATGAAGCCCACCATGCCGCCCATCAACAGGATCATCAGCGGCTCGAGCACGGACGTGAGCTTGGAGAGGGAGGTCTCCACCTCGTTGTTGTACGCGAGCGCGATATTGTTTAACATTTGCTCCAATTGACCGGATTTTTCACCAATGGCTACCATATGGCTCACCAGGGGGGGGAACTCCTTGGAGCGCTCCATGACCCGTGCCATGCTCTCGCCCTCACGCACGGCCACGGCCACGTCGTCGACCACCTCCTGGAGCCGGGTGTTTCCCATGACGCTCTTGGAGATCTCGAGGGACTGCAGGATCGGCACCCCCGAGTGCAGCATGGTCCCCAGCGTGCTGGAGAACCGAGCGATAGATAAAATACGCACCAATTCGCCTACCAACGGGATCCGGAGCAGGAAGCGATCCCAGACGTGGCGCCCCGAGCTCGAGCGCTTCCATTTCTTGAAGCCCCACACGGCGGCGATGACCCCCAGGATCATCCAGTACCACGAGCTGCCCACCACGTCGCTCACGGTGATGAGCAGGCGCGTGTAGATCGGCAGCGTCTGGCCGCTGTCCTCGAACACGGTGACCACGTTGGGCACCACGGTGGTCATCAGCAGGCCGACCATGCCGGCGGTGATGAACACCATGATGACGGGGTAGGTCATGGCCCCGGAGACCTTGTCCTTGAGCTTCTGCTGGCGCTCGAGGAACCCGGCGAGCTGGAACAGCACCTCGTCGAGGTTGCCGGCGGCCTCGCCGGAGCGGACCATGGACACGAAGAACTCGTCGAACTCCCGGGGGTGGGCCACCAGCGCGTCCGCCAGCGAGCGCCCCTCGTTGACGGTGCGGCGCACGGTGAACACCAGGTTGGCGAGCTTCTTCTGGCGGCGGTCGCTCTGGAGCTGGTCCCCGATGGCGGCCAGGCTCTCGGTGAGGGGCACGCCCGCCTTGAGCAGGGTGGCCAGTTGCCGCGTGAAGACGGCGACGGCCACCGGGGAGACTTTGTTCAGGAACGAGATCTCCACTTCGCGCTGCAGGCCCTTGCCCTTCTCGGTCGAGAGCCGGACCTCCTGCAAAAAGAGACCCTCCTTGCGCAGCTGCGCCCGCAGCGCCTTCTCCGAGTCCGCGTCCCGGGAGCCCTTCACGGCCTTGCCGGCAGCGTTCAGGCATTTGTAAACAAACATCGGCATGGGCGTCGTCTCCTAGGCCTGGTCCTCGGTGGTCACGAGCATGACCTCGGAGAAGCTCGTGATCCCGGCGATGACCTTGCGGGCCCCGTCCTGCCGCAGGGTGTTCATTCCCTTGGTGATGGCCAGCCGCTTGATCTGGTTCGCGTCGATCTTCTTCATGGACATGGCGCGGACGTCGTCGTCCATGATCAGCAGCTCGTAGATGCCGGTCCGGCCGGCGTAACCCGTGTTCAGGCAGTGGTGGCAGCCCTTGGCACGGAACACGTGGCCCTTCGGGGGCCGGCGGAAGCTCTCCGACACCGGGTGGGATTCGGCGGTGCCCGCGAAGAAGCGGTCGGGATCCACGCCCATCTCGGCGAGCTCCTCCCGGGTGGGCACATAGGGCTCCTTGCAGTGCGGGCACAGGCGGCGCAACAGGCGCTGGGCCAGGATGCCGATGAGCGAGGACGCCACCAGGAAGGGCTCCACGCCCATGTCCACGAGACGGGTGAGCGCGCCGGCGGAGTCGTTGGTGTGCACGGTGGAAAGCACCAGGTGGCCGGTGAGGGACGCCTGGATGGCGATCTCGGCGGTCTCCAGGTCGCGGATCTCGCCGACCATGATCACGTCCGGGTCGTGGCGCAGGAAAGACCGCAGCCCGGCCGCGAAGGTGAGTTGGATCTTGGGGTTCACCTGCACCTGGGAGACCCCCGCGAGCTGGTACTCGACGGGATCCTCGATGGTGAGGATGTTCAGGTCCGGCTTGTTGATCTTGTTCAGGCCGGCGTAGAGCGTGGTGGTCTTGCCCGAGCCGGTGGGGCCGGTGACCAGGATGATCCCGTGGGGCCGCTCGATGATCTCCTCCATCATCTTGAGGTCGTCGGTGTAGAAACCGATGTCGGCCAACCCCAGCAGGATGGAGCTCTGGTCCAGCAGGCGGATGGTGATGCGCTCGCCCCGGGCGGTGGGGATGGTCGCCACGCGCATGTCGATGTCACGCCCGGCGATCTTGCGGCGGATGCGGCCGTCCTGGGGCAGGCGCTTCTCGGCGATGTCCAGGCCGGACATGATCTTGATGCGCGCGATGATGGAGTTTAAATAATTCTTGTTCGCGTGCTTGGTCTCGTAGAGGATGCCGTCGATGCGGTAGCGGACGACGACCTCCTTCTCGCCGGGCTCGATGTGGATGTCCGAGGCGCGCTCCTTGGCCGCGTTGAAGATGATGGCGTTCACCCAGCGGATGATCGGGGCCTCGTCGGAGAGGTCGATGTTGTCCACCAGGTCGTCCACGTCCTCCTCGGAGAACCCCTCGCCCTCGTTGGCGAGATCGACGGTCTGGCTCTTTCGCGTGTAGGCCCGGTTGATCAGGGACAGGATGCGGTCGGCCTCCATGAGCGTCAGGATGAACTGGGCCGAGAGCCGCACCGCCAGGTCGTCCATGATCCAATAGGCCATGGGGTCGGCCACGGCCACCAGGATGCGGCCGTCCTCGCCGCGCCACAGGGGCAGCACCTTGTTCTGCTTCGCGTAGTTGATGGAGATGCGCTCCAGGAGCGTCAGGTCCACCTCCTCGGGCTTGAGGTCCTGCTCCTGGTACACGACCCCCTGCTGGAGCGCCAGCGCCCGCAGCACGTCCTTCTCGTTGACGAGCTTCTCGCGGACCAGCCACTCGCCGATCCGGACCCCGTCCTTGCGCTGCCCCGCGAGCCCACGCTCGAGGTCCAGCCCCGAGAGGCCGAAGTGGTTGACCAGGATCTCGCCGATGAGTCGGTGCCGCAGCATGCGCTACCTCCCGGCCGGCTTCGGAGCGGGGGTCTTCCCGTCGGCAGGTGGGGTCTTCCCGTCGGCAGGCGGGGTCTTCCCGTCGGCAGGCGGGGTCTTCCCGTCGGCAGGCGGCGTTTTTTCCTCCTCGGGCTTCACCTCATCCTGGTGATCGGTGTCCTGATCCTCGCGCATTTTTTGTAACATGCGCCGCACTTCGCGCACGTCGGTCTTGTTCACGCTCACCGGCCCCGAGGAGTCGACGACCTTGTACTCGTCCAGGGCCTTCTTGCGCTGGGAGATGTCCTCCTCCATGCGGTGGGCGGTGCGGTTGATGTCCTCGAAGAAGCCGTGCTTGTGCTTGTAGTTGATGTCGGCCTCGAAGTCGTGGTCCTTGAAGGACGTGTACTTCTCGATGAACTCCTTGCGCAGTTTGACCTTCTCCATGAAGATCCGGCGCAGGTCGCTCTCGTCGCGGATGACGTAGGGCGTGATGAAGATCAGCAGGTTGGTCTTCTCGGTGACGCGCTTGGTGGACTTGAACATGTAGCCCAGGATGGGGATGTCACCCAGTAGCGGCACCTTCTGCACGTTCTCCTTGATCTTCTCGGTGATCAGGCCGCCGATGACCACGGTCTGCTGATCCTTGACCACCACCACGGTGGTGGCCTTGCGCTTGGAGGTGGTGGGACCCACGATGGAGTCGATGGACTTGACCTCGTTGATCTCCTGCTCGACCTCCATGCGGACGAAGTCGCTCTGGTTCACGTGGGGGGTGAGCTTGAGCTTGAGGGCCACGTCCTGGCGCTGCACGGACACCATGGGCAACGAGGTGAGGGCCGACGAGCTCGAGAAGGAGGACGCCAGGGAACTGAGCGAGGAGTAGCCGCTCTGGAACGGCACGTTCTCGCCCACCGTGATCTCGGCCTCCTCGTTGTCGGTGGTCAGGATGTGCGGCGAGGAGATGACGTTCACCGCGTTGTCGCTCTGGAGCGCCTGGAACATCACGCCGAAGGACGGGAACGATAGGCCGGGGATGCCCAGCAGGGACTCGGCGTCCTTGATCTCGGGGCCCCGCAGGCCCACGGCCAGGCCCATCAGGGACAGCGGATTCATGATGATCGAGTTCATCGAGGAGTTGGTGATCGAGCCGCCGAAGAGCAGGGACTGCTTGTCGCCGGAGCCGACGGGATCGCCGCCGTGGAAGGACACGCCCAGGTTGCGGGTCTTGTCCAGGGACACCTCGAGGATGGTGACCTCGACGAAGACCTGGCGGCGCGGGCGGTCCAGCTCCTTGATGACGCGCTTGAGGGCGAGGAAGTCCTTGTTCGAGGCCACGATCACCAGGCTGTTGGTGGCCGGGTCGGGCTGGATCTGGACCGGGCCCTGGAACAGGCTGTCGGTGCCGCCGCCGCCGGCCATGCCCCACGGGTTGCCGTACTGGCCGCCGAACTGGCCGCCGGTGCGTTGGGTGTTTCGCGTGGACGTGCGGGAGGTGCGCGAGGTGCGCGAGGTCGTGGTGTTGGTGCGGCCGCCCATGGAGGAGCTGCCGGTGAGGGCGGAGAGCAGGCTGGCCATGTCCTCGGCAACTGCATTCTCTAAGTAAATAATGTTGATTTTTTCTTCACCGCCAGGAAGGGGGACGTCGAGCTTCTGGAACAGCGCCAGCAATTCGAGGTAGGCCGTGTCGTTGGCGACAATGATCAGACTGTTCGTGCGGGGCTCGGCGATGATCTTGGAGATCTTGCTCTTGGTGCCCACGTTCTGCACGCCGCCGCCGCCGCCCGAGGTCGACGGGTTCTGCGGCGTGTAGACCTTGGCGCCCTGACCGCGCCGCCCGCCCATGTTCATCTGGGGCGCGCCGCCGCCCCCCGAGGAACCCTCGGAGCCGATATCGAAGACCTCGGTCAACTTGCCCGCGATCTCCTCGGCGTCGGCGTTCTTCACTTTCAGCACCCAGACGCGCTCGTCGTGGACGCCCTCCACGTCGAGCTGGCCGAGGATCTTGACCAGCCGGGTGATGCTGGTGCCCAGATCCGTGATGATCAGCAGGTTGGTCGGGGTGTAGGTGGTGATGTCGCCGTACTTGGACTTGAACTTGCCCAGGACCTCGGCCACCTCCGAGACGCTGGCGTGCTTGACCCGGATCATGGCGGTGGTGAAGCTCTCGTTGTTGGCGACGGCCTCTCCGGGGACGGTGAGCGGCTGCACCGTGCCGCCCGCACCCTGGATCTCGATGATTTTATAATATTGACCTGACTGTTGGATGGTGAGGTTCATGGCCTCCAGGGCGGACAGGAACGCCTTGTAGGCCTCGTACGCGGTCACCTCGGAGGGGCTGTAGATCGTCACCCGCTGCGCCCGCAGGCCGGCGCTGACGATGAAGCGCTTGCAGGTGATCGACGAGATCCAGGACACCAGGTCCGCGAGCGTGGACTCGGGCTTGAGCGTGACCTTCATCTTGCGGTAGCCCGGGATGTTCTTGCACTCGTTGAAGTTGGGGTCGTCCTTGGCCGAGCCGGCGTCGGCCGTGGAGCCGGGGGCCGGGGGCTTGGCCCCGCCGGGCTGTCCGGGTTGTCCACCGGTGGGCCCGGTGGGACTCGTGGTCGGACCGGGCACCGGGCGGACCGGGCGGTTCAGCGGCGAGGGCTGGGCCGACGCGCGACCTGTGAGAAAACCAGCTAGGAGCAGGGAAACGAGAAAGAGCGTGCGCATCGTCATCTCCAGGTGTTACCGGATGTCGTAGTCCATGTTGATGGTCTGCCCCCCGCGGTTCACGGACAGGGTCAGGTGATTGGCGTCCTTGAGCTTCGTGTACAGGGCGAACGTCTGATCGATGGAGTCCAGTTGGATGTTGTTGACCGAACTGATGGTGTCCCCCGAGCGGATCCCCAGTTTGTAGAACACCGAGAAGGACCGGACGAAGGAGACCTTGAAGCCGCCGTTGGGATCGGGCAGCACCCGGGCACCGGAGCTGGCGGAGGCCATGTTCTTCATGAAGTCGGTGATCACCGCCTTGTCGACCTCGTACTTGTAGGGTCCGACCTGGCGGATCTGGTTGTCCTCGGGCTTGGCGCCGGCCGCCGCGGGGGGCGGCCCTGCCGAGGCCACGACCGGGCTGCTCTTGGCCTCACCGAGGAGGTTGAGCACCTTCTCCTGGCCGCCCTGGGTGAAGACGACCCGCTTGGCCTCGATGGAGACCACCGTGGCGTCCCCGAGGGAGTCCCCCTCGGAGAGCAGGACGAACTTGGCCTCGGCGTGGGTGGTGAGGATCACCGTCGCCAGGGAGTCCTTCGGTTTGGATTCCACCACCATCGTGCCCACCAGCTCCGCCCCCTCCAGGGAGGCCACCGGCGGCGGCTGGCCCGGCTCACCGGGGACCCCTGCCAGATCGTCGAGGGTGATGGGCTCGCAGGTCGCGCAGAAGATGTTGCGGCGTAAAAGGCCCCGCAGATCGGCCACGATCTCGGGTTTCTTCGGCGCGGCGGCCACCGTGGCCGCGGGCCGGCGGGGGCTCTCGGGCCGGGGGGCGGCGTACAGTTTCCAGGCCACCAGATCGGCCGCGATCACGCCGGCCCCGAGCCCCTGCAGCAGGACCAGGGTCGCCTGAATCAGATGGGGATAAAATCGAGCCAGACCTTCCATGTGCTTGCCAACTCCTGCAGAACCCGGCGGGGATTCGATCGGGAACGCCGGACCGCGGCCGCTTGTGCAAGAACCGGGCCGGGGCCGGGGCATTCCGCATCATGGTGATTTTCCCGCGTGTTACAAGGAAAATCGTCGGGATTTGACAAATTGACAAAGGGAGCTTCCGGGGCGTCGTCGGAGATGCCAAATTGTCACAGTCCCCAGGCCTCGAACAAGGCGAGGTGCACGGCGGGGGCGAGCTGCTCGGGCCGCTGGTCCAGGGTCACCGTGGTCGTGGCTCCGGACACGGCCAGGCGCAGTTCCCCCGCGGTTCGCAGTTCGGCCGCGCGCTCGGGCGACAGCAAGGCCGCCAGACTGTTCCCCAGTTGCTTGCGACGACGGGAAAACAGCCGGGAAAGCCAACTGGACAGGGCCTCCCAGTCCGGCGGCGCCGAGAGGTCCAGCGGGTCGAAGCGCACCACCGACGAGGTCACCTTTGGGACCGGCGAGAACGACCCCGGGGCGACATGGAAGCAGAGCCGGCAAGCGGTCGCAAGTTGGGCGATCACCGAGAGCAGGCCATAGTCCCGCGAGCCCGGCGCGGCGACGATCCGCTGCGCCACCTCCCGCTGGAACATCAGGATCCAGGGCCCGCGCCCGCGGCCCGTGCGCACGAGGTTGAACAGGATCCGGGCGGCGACGCAATACGGCAGGTTGCCCACCACGGCGATCGGCCCCGGGAGGGTCGACGCGTTCGCCGGGGGCGAGAGGGTGGCGAAATCCAGCGAGGTCGCGTCCGCCTCGAGCAGGGAGAACCCGGCCTCGTCCCCGAACCGGTCGGCCAGGAAGCGTACCGACTCCGGGTGGGGTTCCACCGCCAGAACCCGATGACCCTGGGCCAGGAGCGCGCCGGTCAGGGCGCCCCGACCGGCCCCGATCTCAATCACACCGGCGGTCCCCGGAGGCACGAGGGACACGATTTTGTCGATCACGCCGGCATTGACCAGGTAGTTCTGCCCCCAAGCCTTGCTGGGGATCCAGCGCCCCGGCCCCGGATCGGACGAGCGGGTCATGGGTTCATTCCCCGCCCAGCAGCAGCAGCAGCCGCAGGGCCTCGTCCTTCATCGGACCGTCGGGCACGAGGGCGGCGTACTTTTTGACATAGGTGATGGCCATCGCCCGGTTCCCGGTCTCCTTGTGGGCGCCGCCCAGCAGCCGGCAGGCCTCGGCGAGCATGGACTCGAGGGAGTCCGTCTGCCAGTGGGTCGCCTCCTCCGGGAGGCGCTGTTCCTGGGCGTGCTTTTCCAACTGCTCCACGACGAACGAGAGGTTCGGGATGGCCGGGCGCAGCGCGCCGTTGCCCAATTGAGTTTTACCCAGCAGGTAACGGGCGAGGATGTTCTTCGGGTCGGCCTTGACGGCCTTCTGGAACGCGAGCTCTGCCTCCCGCTTCTGGCGCAGGGAGACGTGGCAACGGCCCTCGAGGATGAAGCGCTGCACCTCCTCGATGCCGGCCTCCTTCGTCTTTTCCAACAGGCGCAGCGCCTCCTTCGGGTTGTCCTGGGTGGCCAGGATCTGGGCCTTGCGGAAGAGAAACGGTCCATGATCCGGGGTCTGACGCAGGCCGGCGTCCATGGCCGCTAGCGCCATGTGCGGGCGCTTGAGACGGCTCTCGAGCTCGGCCCAGCGCATGAACCAGGCGTGCACCGGATGGCTCATGGCCTGCACGGCCTGCATGATGGTCTTCTCCCCGGACTCGTGCTGACCGCTCTCCAACTGGATGAAGCCCACCAGAAAGAGGGCCTCCGCGTCCTGAGGGTTCGCCTTGATGGCCTTGTCGGCGAAGAAGCGCGCGCGCATCAGCCGGTCCTTGCGTGTGCCGGTCAGGAACAACTGCGCGGCGGCCTTGAAAAACAGGGGTTCACGGAAGATCTCTTGGTACTTGTCCAGGATCTGGTGCGCCTCCTGCAGTTTGCCCGCCGTCCCCAGGATGAGCAGCATCGCCGCCGCCGCCCGCGCGCCCGGAGACACGCGCTGCCACTGGGAGTCGGCCCAGGCGATCGCCTGCTTGTCCTGGCTGTCCATCAGGCGGGCGAGCATCCCGAGGGCCTCGAGTTCGAGCCTGCCGGAGCCCTTCAGTTGAATCCCCGGGACCACCTCGATCACTTTCTTCCAGTCCTGGGCCGAGAGCGCCTGAGCCAGACCGAGGAGGCTCAGAAACTGGGCCACCTGGGGATCCTCGTCCTTCTTCGCGTCTTTCCACGCCAGCACGGCCTTCTCCACGACCGCGGCCCGGTCCGGGCGCTGCCAGATCCCCGTCCAGAGAACCTCGAGGGTCCGCGAAAGATCCGCGGTGAGCCCCGCCTGGACGGCGGCGTCCACCTCCTCGGCCTCGGCCTGGGACAACACCAGGATCAGCGGCGCCACCGCCAGGCTCCCCTCTGGGTCCCGCTTCTTCAACTCCTCCCAGGCCGTCTGGGCCGGATTCCTGCGGCCCTCCACGAGCCAGGCCACGATGGTGGGCATCTCCTGATTCAAGGAGATGGTGGTGGCGAACTTCCCCAACTGTCCATGGAACAGCCGCAGGCGACCGCACAGGTTCCACACGACGGCTTCCCGCTCATCCTCGGTCATGGCCTTGTCGCACAGGGAGCTGGCCGTGTCCAACTGGCCCTGCTCCCAGGCCGAGAGCGCGGCGAACGCGAGGTTCAACGCACGGAAGCGGCGCCCGACCTGTTCGAGGACCGCCGGTTCGGCCATGGCGACGCGGGGAAACTCCCCCGGAAAGGTGAGGAGGCTGAAACGGGTCTGGTGATCCGCCATGTACTTCATGCCCGGAAGCAGGCCTTTCCAAAAAGCCCACTCCGGCTTGTCCTGGAGCGTCTTCACGGCCGCTTCGTCTCCGAGTTGGCTCAGGAACCAGGTCACTCCGAAGGGCGTCGTCGTCTC
>Ga0302247_1002436_pt1 | contig 12084 bp, 6 predicted proteins | sample AAG_UR_Ile_MG_FD_193529 | JGI IMG/M metagenome (GOLD analysis project Ga0302247, IMG submission 193529) | Enriched activated sludge microbial communities from anaerobic digester in WTTP, New Holstein, Wisconsin, United States - AAG_UR_Ile | ecosystem: Engineered > Bioreactor > Anaerobic >...
GTGATCCGATCCATCCCGAAGTTGGTGGTGAAGCCGACGAAGAGGTCGAGCAGGTTGTGGGTGAGGTTCACCTCGGGGAAGACCAGGTCGCCCTGGGGATCCGGGAGCCCGGTGTCGGAGTCGATGGTGGCGCGGTCGATGCCCAGGGTCTGAAACATGGGCGAGAAGTGCACGATCCCGGTGTTGGTCCGCAGCCGGCCGATGACCGCGGGGTTGGTGAAGATGCCCGTGGGGGTCACGTGGTTGGGGATGCCGGGGTCGAGCCCGCCGATGAACCGGGGCGCGAAGGGATCGGCCAAGGCCGGGCGGGCGGCGGCCAGGAGCAGGATGATGAGACAGATCGGTCCGAGGCGCTTCATGGGTCAGGCCTCCTCCTCGATGGGAAACCAGCCGGAGATGGTGGTGCCGGCGTCCGGCGCGCTCGAGATCCGGCACACGCCGCCCATCTCGGCGGCGCGCTCCTGCAGGTGCACGAGCCCGTAGTGGCCCTGCTTCTGCTGCTCGACGGGGAAGCCGCGGCCGTCATCGGTGATCTCCAGGCGGATGCCCGGGCCGGCCAGGGCGGTTCCGGCAGCTCCGGTGGTCCCGGCGGACCCGTCGGCGACCCAGGACGGCGGCGCCTCCTCGATCAGGATCATCACCGTGACGACCGAGGCGCGCGCGTGCTTTCCGGCGTTGGTCAGGGCCTCCTGCACGATGCGGTACAGGTGCAGCTGGCGGTTCACCGGCAGCTGGCGGGTCTCCAGGTTGGTCTTCAGCCGCCCGTCGAACTTCCAGATCGAGGAGAGGTTGCCGATCAACTCCTCGAGGGAGTTGGTCAGGTCGAAGTCGTCGCGCAGGATGCGCACCGCCCGGCGCAGCTCGGCCAGCGCCAGGTTGGTGCGCTGCTCCAGCTCGTCGGCCTCGGTCCGCAGCTCGCTGCCGGCCGGGGCCAGCTCGCAAACGAACTCGCTCTGGATCTTGATCGTCGAGAGGATGGCGCCCAGGCCGTCGTGCATCTCCCGGGCCATGCGCTGGCGCTCGGCCACGCGCCCGAGGCGCTGCTTCTCCTGGGACAGTTGCATGATGTTGCGGAACTGCAGGTTCTCCTGCAGATCGAAGTACACGACCACGTACACGATGATCAGGTCCAGCCCCGAGTACCACAACAGCAGCAGCAGGTCGCGCCCCGGCTTCTCGATGCCGGTGAGCTGGGAGATCTTGGCGATCACCGGCAGGAGCAGCAGGGGCGGCAGGATGGCCAGCGGGTGCGGGTAGAGGATGGCGAAGAAGACGGCGTACAGGATGTGGCCCGACATCAGCGGGCTCGCCAGCCCGCCGGTGAGCGCGATGACCGAGCCCAGGGCCAGGATGTCCAGGCACAGCGAAAGAAAAAAGACCACGCGGTCGCCCCGGTGGTCGATCCACAGATACGAGGTCACGTGCCCCGCCAGCAGCACCAGGTAGATGACCAGCGCCCACGTCAGGAAGGGGGTGGTCGCCGAGGCCCACGAGGGCACGAGCAGGAACAGCACACCGAAGGCGTCCAGGGCCAGTCTGGCGTAAAAGACGGCTTTGGCCCGATGTGAAAACTGGTCCCGACGGGTCGTTTCCATGACCGCCGAGCATACACACGATTCCGCCCGGGGTCCACCGCCGAGTGGATCCGGACAACGGCGCGGGGCGTTTGACAGTTTCTCCCGGGGTTGCTATGCTGCCGCGCCGGAGGTGCCCATGGAGAACCCCAAGATCGCGCAGGTCAACCAGTACATTCGTCAATTCTCTGAACAATTGGGCATCCCGCTGCGTCCGGTGGACGAGTCCGGCTTCACCTACATCGCGCGGGGCTCGGCCACCCTGGGCATCAACGTCTTCCCCGAGCAGAACGTGCTGATCTTCCTGGCCTACATCATGGATCTGCCCGAGAAGAACCGCCTGCCGCTGTTCTCCAAGCTCCTCGAACTGAACCTGCTCAAGACCAAGGACGGCGCCTTCGCGGTCGACTTCACCGAGAAGAAGATCTACCTGCGCGCCCTGCGGGGCCTCGAGGGACTGGACTACCCCGAGTTCGTCGACCTGGTGCGCACCCTCTCCGAAGTGGCCGACGAGTGGGACGACAAGCTCAAGTCCGAGTTCGTCCAGTGACCCGCCGCACCGGAGCATGAAGGAATGAAGATCTGCGTCCTGGAAAGGGCGCTCTGAACCGATCTTCATTTTATCCGTTTCGGGCCTGGGAAAAAGCGAGAAAACCCTCACTGCACAACGGTTTCTCTTCGTTCCTTCACACCCGGAAAATCGGTAATGTCAGGGGCTGTTGACGGACGTTTGGGTCAACTTTGGGTCAACTTTGGGTCAACTTTGGGTCAACCTCCAGGTCAACCGGACCAGAGCGCGACCTCAGAGAGATTCCCCGGAGACGGTGTCGATCCCGGCGGTCGGGGGGGGTGCGCGGGAGGAACGAGACATGGACGTGTCATGATGAAGCCGTCGAGACCGCTACGCGGTGCATGGGTTGGAAACGCGGATTCCAGCGGTCCCGGTGCGCGGGTGTGGCTTGACGCCTACCCGCTGGCACCGATCCCGGGCGGAATCGAGAACGATTCCGCTATGCGAACGTCTTCGTTCGCCAGGTCCCGCGGTCGCAGAACTCAGGGCCGAACCACCCGAAAACCGATGACGTTGTTCCGGTCGTACTGGTAGTAGCCGTAGGTTCGGAAGGCCACGGTGCAGTAGGACGCATTGTTGTTCCAGCTGCCCCCGCGTTTCACGCGACTGGTGCCCGAGGCCGGTCCCCGATAGTCCGTCAAAGTTCCAGTGGGATACGACGCAGACCAGTCCCAGACCCACTCGAAAACGTTCCCGCTCAGGTCGTACAACGCGAGTTCGTTGGGCAGTTTAATACCCACCGGGTGGGTCGTGCCTCCACTGTTCCCACTATACCAGGCATACTCCCAGACACCGTTGGTCCCCGTGAACCCGGCAAAGTTCTTGCTATACCCGGTGGTGTTAATCGCGCCGGGGTTCGCCGTGTCTGCACCCATAGCCGCCCACATCCACTCCATCTCCGTGGGCAGGCGGTAGCCGTCAGCGCCCCAGTCGGTCGTCGCCGCGTTCCAGGTCGCATTGTCGGTCGTCGGGATTTGCCCGTAGGTCAGCGTCGCAAAATCGACCCCTGCAACCGCGTACACCGGCGTCAGACCTTCCATCAGGCTCAACTTGTTGCAGAACGCGATGGCGTCGTACCAGTTCACCGTTTGAACGGGATCCGAGGTCCCCAGGGATTTGCTCACGTCGCTGGGATCCACCCCCAGCACGGCCGCGAACTGGGCACGGGTGACCTCGTGGGGGCTCATCTTGAATCCGGAGGTGATCGTGCTCAGGTTGATCGAGGATACGTCGCGCTGGAAGGTCCCCGGGGGCACGTTGATCAGGGCGCCCAAAAGCGGCGACACAGCCATGCAGGCGTCGGTGTCGAACCGGCAGTCCCGGCAGGCGAGCGCCCCGCTCGAGAACCCCCGGGACACACACGTCTCGCCGTCCAGATCGGCGCCGTCACACTCTTCCCCGTCGCCGGTCTGGATCACCCCGTCGCCGCAGTAGTCGAAGCACCAGGTCGTGTCGAACCGGCAGTCGGCGCCGCAGCCGAGTACGCCGTCGTAGTAGCCCGCATTGGCGCAGGTGGCGCCGTTGAGATTCCCCCCGTCGCACTCCTCTCCGTAAGATGTCTGCACCACCCCGTCCCCGCACATGTCGGCCATGCGGGCCACCCGGAACCCGAGCTCGGAGGTGCGGCTCCCGGGGGTCGTGTTCCCCCGGAAGGCCACCGCGGCCTCGGCGGCGTCGCGCCCCCGGCTGCCCCCGCGCATGCCCCGCATGGTGCCGGTCCCGGGCCCCCGGTAGTCGCTCACCGCGCCCACCGGGTAGGGTCCGGCCCAGTCCCACACCCACTCCCAGACGTTGCCGCCGAGGTCGTACAGATCGAGCCCGTTGGGTAAGAGCGTGCTGGCGGGGTGGGTGACGCCCAGGCTGTTGCCCACGTGCCAGACGTAGTCGTCCACCAGGTTGGAACCCGTGCTCCCGGCGAACGCCAGCAGCCGGCCCGTGGTGTTCGTCACGCCCGGGGCGTCCAGATCCGCGCCCATTGCGGCCCACATCCACTCCATCTCGGTGGGCAGGCGGTAGCCGTCTGCGCCCCAGTCGGCCGTCGCCGCGTTCCAGGTCGCATTGTTGTCCGTCGGGATTTGCCCGTAGGTCAGGGTCGCGAAATCCACCCCTGCAACCGTGTACACCGGCGTCAGCCCCGCCCACAGGCTCAACTTGTTGCAAAAGGCGAGGGCGTGGTACCAGTTCACCGTCTGCACGGGATCCTCGACGCCGCTGGAGCCGGCTGCGGTGCTGGGATCGACGCCCATCAGTTCGCTGAACTGATCCCGGGTGAGCTCGGTGGCGCTGAGCCGGAAGGGCGACAACGTGCTCAGGTTGGCGGGATCGCCGTCGCGCTGGAAGGTCCCGCCGGGGACGTCGACCATCACGATGAACTGCTCCCGGCAGCCCGCGGTGACGAGCCGGCAGTCGGCGCCGCACCGGACCCGCCCGTAGGGGTGCGTGGCGAGGGCGGTGGCGCAGGTGGCGCCGGCCAGGTTAGAGCTGTCGCACTCCTCGCCGTGGGCCGCCTGTACGATCCCGTCGCCGCAGCGCCCCTCGGCCACGCACGGCGCCGGATCGAGGCTGCGGCAGTTCGAGGCGCAGCCCAGGGCGCCCCCGTAGTACCCCAGCCCGATGCAGCTCTGCCCGGCGAGGTTGGCGCCGTCGCACACCTCGGCGTACGACGCCTGGATCGTCCCATCCCCACATCGGCCAACGACGGCGCAGGCGGTCTCGTCGAAGAGCCGGCAGGCCGGATCGCAGGCCAGCGCGCCGCCGTACCACCCGCGGGAGGCGCAGGTGGCCCCGGCGAGGTTCGAGCCGTCGCACACCTCACCGTACGAAGCCTGGATCGTCCCGTCCCCGCAGCGCCCCACCGCCGCGCAGCCGGCCTGCCCGAAGGTCTGGCAGTTGACCGAGCAACTGAGGGTGCCGCCGTACCAGCCCAAGGTGACGCAGCTCTGTCCGTTGAGGTTGGCGCCGTCGCACACCTCCGCGTGGGCGGTCTGCACGCTCCCGTCGCCGCAGAAGCCCGTGCACCCCGAGACGACGAAGCCGCCGCAGTTGGCGTTGCACGCGAGGTCACCCTCGTAATAGCCCCGGGAGGCGCAGGTCTCCCCGCCCAGGTTGGCGCCGTCGCACACCTCGCCGTAGGCCGCCTGCACGAACCCGTCGCCGCAGCGGAACCGGCACTGGGACTCGTTGTAGCCGCGGCAGTCGGCCGCGCAGGTGAGCGTGCCGTAGTAGTACCCGCGGCTCAGGCAGGTCTGGCCGGCCAGGTCGCCGCCGTCGCACACTTCGCCGAACCCGGCCTGGATCATGCCGTCGCCGCAGGAGGCCGAGCAGCCCGAGGTCACGAGCTGGCAGTCTTCGTCGCAGGCCAGCGTGCCCTGGTAGAACCCCAGGGTCTGACAGGTCGCGCTGTTGTGGTTGGCCCCGTCGCACTGTTCGCCGGCGGCCACCTGGACCACGCCGTCTCCGCAGCGCCCGGTGCACGACGTATCGGTGAAGCCGCGGCAATCGGCCGCGCAGCGCAAGGCACCCCCGTAGTACCCCAGCCCGGTGCAGCTCTGCCCAGCCAGGTTCGTGCCGTCGCACACCTCCCCCTCCCCGGCCTGGACCACGCCGTCCCCGCACCGCCCGGTGCAGGCGGTCTCATTGAAACCCTGGCAGTTGGCGAAACACGAGAGCGTCCCGCCATAGTACCCCCGGGAGGCGCAGGTCTGGCCGACGAGGTTGTCCCCATCGCACTGCTCGCCGTAGGCGCCCTGGATCAACGTGTCGCCACAGCGCCCCGTCTCGGCGCACCCAGTCTCGTCGTACGCCGTACAGTCTTCCCCGCACGCAAGCTCCCCTCCGTACCATCCCCGGGAGGCACAGGTGGCGCCGTTGAGATTCAAATGGTCGCAAACCTCGCCGTGGGCTGACTGGATGAGGTTGTCGCCGCACGCACCAGTGGCTGCGCAGGAGGTGGTGTTGAACCCGGTGCAGTCGGTCAAACAGGCCAGGGTGCCGCCATAGAAGCCCAGGGTTTCGCAGCTCTGCCCCGCCAGCTCGTCGCCGTCGCAGGCCTCGGCATACCCTGCTTGGATCGAACCGTCCCCGCACCGCCCGGCGGCCTCGCAGTCGGTCGTGTCCAATGTGCAGTCGACGGCGCAGGCCAGCAGCCCCGCGTGGTAACCCAGCCCGACGCAGCTCTGTCCCGCCAGTTCGCTGCCGTCACACGCCTCGTCTCCGCGAGCCAGCCCGTCCCCGCAGGCAGGGGCGCAGACGCTCGGGGAAGCCGCGTCACAGTGCCACCCATCCTCGACGACGCAGGAGGTGGAGCATCCGTCGCTGTCGAGGCGGCCCCCGTCGTCGCAAGCCTCCTGTCCCTCCACAATCCCGTTTCCGCAGACCTCGAGGCAGCCGGTGAGGTCGTAGCGGCAGCCTGCGCCGCAGACCAGTGTGCCACCGCCGTTGCCCATGCTCTGGCAGCTCTGTCCGTTCAGGTTGGCGCCGTCGCACTCCTCGCCGTCCTCGACGTCCACCAGGTTGTCGCCGCAGCGACCGCCGCAAGTGGAGACGTCATACCGGCAAAACGGCGTGCAGGTGAGGGTCCCCAGTGGATCGTAGTACCCCAGCGAGGCGCAGGACACGTCCCCCACCGTGGAGTCGCACTCCTCGCCCGGATCCACGAACCCGTCCCCGCAGGAGTCCACGGTCTTGGTCTTCGTGTCGCAGCTCCACAGAAGCAGACACGTGCCCAACAGCATCATGATCTGGGTCTTCATTGTCATGGCGGCTCCTCCAGGTGATGAAAAAGAGTAGTGGGTTCCTTCACCACGGTCAAGCATCAGTGGGAGTAGTTGCGGAGGAGGTGACTCCCGCGGTTCCTGTGCACGGGTGCGGCTTAAAGCCTTCCCGCTTGCCAGGATCCAGGCCCCGCTATCACAGAACTCAGGGCCGAACAACCCGATAACCGGTGTAACTGTTCCGGCCGTACGGGTAGATGCTGGTCCGGTTAGCCACGGTGCAGCTGGACGCACTGTTGCTCCAGGTACCCCCGTGCATCACGCGGAGGGAGCCCGAGGCCGGCCCCCGATGGTCCGTCAGGGTTCCCGTAGGATAGGCAGCAGCATTCCAGTCCCACACCCACTCAAACACGTTCCCAGAGAGATCGTGAAACCCCAACTCGTTCGCCAGTTTCGACCCCACCGGGTTCGACCGCTGCGTCGTCGTGGCTCCTGCCTGGCCGCTGTTGTACCCAAACACTGCGTAGTCCCCGATGACGTTACTCCCCGTGCTCCCCGCGAACGACTTCGAATACCCGGTCGTGTTCACAGCCCCCGGGTTCGCCGTGTCCGCTCCCATCGCCGCCCACATCCACTCCATCTCCGTCGGCAACCGGTACCCGTTGGCAGCCCAGTTCGCCGTCGCCGCGTTCCAATCGGCGTTCGTGGTCGTCGGAATCTCGGCGTATGTCAACGTGCTGAAGTCCACCCCGCTGACCGCATACACTGGAGTCAATCCTTCGAGCAGGCTCAACTTGTTGCAAAAAGCGATCGCGTTGTACCAACTCACCTGCTGAACCGGGTCATCCGTGCCGCTGGAAAGCCCCGCGTTGCTCGGGTCCGCCCACCCCGTCACCGCCGTCCACTGCGCCCGCGTGATCTCGTATTGGCTCATGCGAAACGCGGACACCACGCTCAGGTTCGTCGCCGTTTCGTCCCGCTGGAACGTCCCCGCGGGCACATAGATCAGCGTCCCGATGTTCGCGCTCGTGTAATCCATTGAACAGCCAGTTGTATCGAACTCGCAGAACCCATCGCACGCCAGCGTACCGGAGGCGAAACCCTGCGTCACGCACGTCTGACCGTTCAGCGAGGAGCCGTCGCACACCTCCGGTGCGTTGACCGTGTTGTTCCCGCACATGCTGCAGCCGGTTGTATCGAACTCGCAGAACCCATCGCACGCCAGAGTACCGGTGACAAACCCCTGTGAAACGCACGTCTCGCCGTTCAGCGCGCTCCCGTCGCACGCTTCTCCGGCGTTCACCGCGTTGTTCCCACACATACTGCAGCCGGTGGTCACGAAACCCGTGCAGCCGGCGTTGCACGCCAGTGTCCCTGAGACGAAGCCCTGCGAGACACACGTCTGACCGTTCAGCGCGCTCCCGTCGCACACCTCGGGCGCGTTGACCGTGTTGTTCCCGCACATGCTGCAGCCGGTGGTCACGAACCCCGTACAGCCGACGTTGCACGCCAGCGTACCGGAGACAAAGCCCTGCGTCGCACACGTCTGCCCGTTCAGCGCACTCCCATCACATGTTTCTCCGGCGTTCACCGCGTTGTTCCCGCACATACTGCAGCCCGTCGTCACAAACCCCGTGCAACCGGCGTTGCACGCCAGTGTGCCTGAGACAAAGCCCTGCGTCGCGCATGTTTGTCCATTCAGGTCGGATCCCTCACAGACTTCCCCGTGCCCAGATTGTATCGTCATATCCCCGCAGAACCCCAGGCACCCAGTCGTTACGTACCGGCAGTCCGACCCGCACGTGAGCGTCCCCTCGTAGAACCCTTCGCCCACGCAGGTGCCCCCGCCAAGCGCATTGCCGTCGCACTCCTCGCCTTGCGCAGCCTGGATCGTACCATCCCCGCACCGCCCCGCTGCAATGCAGGAACTGTCGTTGAACGAGAGGCAGTCCGACGCGCACGCGAGTGTACCCCCGTACCACCCTTGCGTCCCACACGTCTGGGAGTTCAGGTTCGCGCCGTCGCAGACTTCCGAGGCATCAAGTTGACCGTTCCCGCAGTTCGTGCACTCCGACACGTCGAACGCGCAGTTCGGCCGGCACCCGAGTTGTCCTCCGAAATAGCCCTGGCTCGCGCACGTCGCCCCGTTCAGGTTCGTCCCGTCGCACTGCTCCTGGTCGTCGAGCTGGCCATTCCCGCATGTGACCGGTGCCTCGCATGCACTGAAATCGATGGTGCAGAGGGTCGTGCACGCGAGCGTCCCGCCGCTGTACCCCTCGCTCTCGCAGGTCGCCTGGTTCAGGTTCGCGCCGTCACACGCCTCGCCGCCATCTACGGCGCCGTTGCCGCAGTTCGTGCAACCAGCGGTATCAAAAGCAGCGCAATCTTCCATGCACGCGAGGGTACCCTTGAAAAACCCCAGACTTTCGCACGTCTGGTCATCCAAGTCCGAGCCGTCGCAAGGTTCGTAAGGGCTCGCGGCCACGTCGTCGCCACACTCCGCCGTCAATTCGCACCGGGAAACATCGAAGCGGCAGTTATCCTTGCATGCAAGCGTTCCGCCTCCCAGGCCCAGCGTCGCACACGTCATGTCGTCCAGGTTTTCCCCGTCGCACTTCTCCCCTTTGTCAAACTGCAGGATTCCGTCTCCGCAGCGCCCCCCCGAGCAAACCGTCAAGTCGAACGTGCAGTCGGCCTTGCAGGTCAATGGGGCCAACTGGTCGTAATACCCGAGATCCGTGCAGGTGTTCACCGTCAATTGATTCCCGTCGCACTCCTCGCCCGGATCCAAGAAATCGTCCCCGCAGGAGTCGACGTTCTTCGTCTTCGTGTCACACCCCAACATCAGCAGACAGGCTGCGATCAGCACCGAACACGAGGTCTTCATGGTCATGGCGACTCCTCCAGATGATGAATAAGCGTAGTAAGTTCCTGCGCATCGGTCAAGCATCAGAATTAATCAATATTTCTGGTACAAGAGTTATAAGGCGCGCACCGACGCGCCTGCCAGCCTGTACCACCCCATGACCGCTGAACGTCACCGCTGACCACGGTAACGATCCCATCGACCCAACCACGACAACACCTCCCTTTACCTCCCCACGACCAACCACCTAGCCCCCCGCCAAGATCGCCTTCGATCCCCGCCTCTGCCACGCATCCACACCAGCAAACTGACCGACACCCCCAACCCAGGAGTCCATCATGAACAACAACCGCAGTCCGCCGCCCATGACCCACCAACCCTTCCGCCTGTAATCCCACCCCGATTCAACCGAATCACTAAAACCAAAACAGAAAAGGAACACCCCATGAGTCACGAATTCGAGACCGGATTCTTCGTTCAAACCCCACCCTGGCACCAGCTCGGCACCCTGCTCACCGATGCCCCGCAGACCGCGATCGAGGCCATCACCGCCGCGGGGCTCAACTGGTTCGTCACCAAGGAGTCCCTGGAGGCTGTCGTGCCCGTCGATGGAACGTACCGCGCCGTCGGCGTTCACGACCAGTACGCCATCATCCGCCGTCGCATTGAGTACGGCATCACCCGACTCGAGCCGCTGGGTGTGGTCGGCAGGCAGTACCACCCCTTGCAGAACCACGATGCCTTCGCCTTCTTCGATCGCGTCGTGCAGACCGGCATGGTCCAGTACTACACCGCCGGCAGCCTGCGCGGTGGCCGCGTCATATGGGTGATCGCCCGCCTGAATGGCACCCTCCGCATCGCCGGTGATGACGTCGTCGACAAGTACTTGCTGCTCACTAACAGCCACGATGGAAGCCGTCCCGTCACGATCGCTTTCACGCCGGTCAGGGTCGTGTGTTGCAATACTTTGGCGATGGCCCTCTCGTCGGCCACGCACCGATTGAGCGTGCGTCACACGGCTTCTGCTGCCGCTCGCATTCGTGACGTCGGCGAGTATCTGGCCGGTGTCAACCGAACCTTCGATGACAGCGCCGAGGCCTACCGTTTCCTCGCCCTCCGCAACATCAACGCCTACCAGTTGCGTGAGTACTTGCTGTCGCTGTTCCCCGACCCCGAGGAAGGCACCCTCCGCAACCGGGCTCGCGCCACCCGTGAGAAGATCACCGCCAGATTCGAGAACGGCCTCGGCACGAGCACCACCGACACTACCCTGTGGAGAGCCTACAACGCCGTCGTCGAGTTCATCGATCACGACCGCAACAAGGGCAACGCCGACGCTCGCGTTCACAGCGCGTGGCTGGGACAAGGCATGCAGCTCAAACAGCAGGCGCTCAACACCGCGCTGCAGTTGGCCGCATAGGAGGCACCATGGACCCACGCCTTAAACTTGCGCTCGCTGTCGTGCAACTTCTCATCGAATTCTTCTCCAACCGATAGAAAGGACACAAAAAATGACCGACCCTCAGAAACACTTCCAGGAACTGGCCGCCGCTGTGGCCGCCGCTATCATTGCCATCGGCGAGCTCTGGCTCGCCACCCGCAATCTCGAATCCTCGAAACCGTCGAATCCCGTCGCCCAGACGCCGACCCCGCTGCCCGTCAATCACGAAACCCCCGTGCCCGCCGTCGAAGAGAAGGGCCGCATCAGCAGTCGCCAGCTCGGCATGCTGCGCAAGCTGGTGAACGAGAAGCTCGACGGCGACTGGAACGCCTTCGACGCGAGCTGCAAGCAGCGTTACGGGCGCGCTACCGCGTACCTCACCATGAAAGAAGCGAGCGGGCTCATCAGCGACCTGCTCGGAGGAGGTTCCCATGGTTACCAATCCCGTTCCGCAAGATGAAGCCCTTCTGCACCTCTCCGCCTCATCGATCTCCACCCTCATCGAATGCCCCCGCGAGTTCCTCTACCACTACATCCAAGGGCAGCCGCCCCAGGACGTCGGTGCCTCTTTCGTGCTCGGATCCGCCGTGCACGAGGCGCTGGCGTACTTCTACAACACGCTGAAGCAGTCCGGCACGGAGCCATCGCTCACCGAGCTCGTTGACGTGGCCTCGGCGGTCATCGATGCCCCGCAGAGAGCGCCCGTCTCGTTCAAGAAGGGCGAGTCTCCGGAGTCGCTGCTCGCACAGGCCACGGCCATGCTGAAAGCCTTCATGGCCACCGGCTACCGCCCCGCGCACATCTTGGCCGTAGAGCATCGCTTCACGGTGCCCCTGCGCAACCCGATCACTCACGAGCCGCTGCCCGAGTGCCTGCTGGGCACCTTCGATCTGCTCGAGGAACGGGACGGCCGCGTCATC
>Ga0302247_1002440_pt1 | contig 12071 bp, 11 predicted proteins | sample AAG_UR_Ile_MG_FD_193529 | JGI IMG/M metagenome (GOLD analysis project Ga0302247, IMG submission 193529) | Enriched activated sludge microbial communities from anaerobic digester in WTTP, New Holstein, Wisconsin, United States - AAG_UR_Ile | ecosystem: Engineered > Bioreactor > Anaerobic >...
GCTGCAGGGGCTCACGCGCAACCCGCTGGTGTCCCCGTTCACCCTGGGCGTGTCCTCGGGGGCCGCGCTGGGGGCGGTGATCGCCCTGCGGCTGGGCGCGCAGGGCGCCGGGCTCCCCTCCGGTCTCCTGTTGTTCCCGGCGGCCCTCGTGGCCGGCCTTCTCACCGCCGTCCTGCTGTTCGCCCTCGCGGGGGGCGCCGCCCGCGGGCGCCTGGACCAGCTGCTGCTGGCCGGCGTGACCCTGTCGTTCTTCGCCTCGGCGGCCATCCTGTTCATCCAGTACACGGCGCCCTACGTGGAGGCCTTCAAGATGGTGCGCTGGCTCATGGGCGGCCTCGAGTTCACCATGCCCCTGGACGTCGCGCTCTTCGCCGGCCCCTGGGCGCTGGCCGTGGCCCTGCTGCTTCCCCTGGGGACGGCGCTCAACCTCATGACCCTGGGCGCCCCCACGGCAGCCTCCAGCGGCGTGGGCGTGGGGCGCCTCACGTTCCGCGTCACCGCCGCCACCTCGATCGGGGTCGCCGCCGCGGTGGCCACCGCCGGTCCCATCGCCTTCGTGGGCATCCTGGTGCCCCACGGGCTGCGCCTTCTGGGCGTGCGCGACTACCGCCTGCTCCTGCCGGCCTCGATCCTGGCCGGCGGCGGCTTCCTCGTGGCCTGCGATCTCGCCGCGCGCACCTGGCTGCGCAGCCCGCTGCCGGTGGGCGTGGTCACCGCGCTCCTGGGCGGCCCCTTCTTCCTGTTCCTGCTGCTTCGCCTGCGCCGGCTCACCCTGGTCTGACGCCTCCACCGAAACCGTGAAGAAATGCACGGAAAACCCCTGTGCCGGGGCGCATTTTCTCCATTGCAATTCCGGAAAAATCCATGGTAGAAGCTGAGCGGTACAACCCAGTCGGTTTCTCGGAAACCACACCCGAAAAGGAGCGTTTCATGACCGCAGCCAAGCCCAGTTACGATGTCGGAACCCTCGATTTTCCCCTGCTGTACACCACCATCGGCGAGAAGTTGGTCGAGACCGCCCGCCGGTTCCCCGACCACGAGGCCCTGGTGTCCGTGGATCAGAACCGCCGCTTCACCTACCGTGAGTTCGACGCCGTCACCTCCCGGCTGGCCAAGGGCCTGTACAAACTGGGCATCCGGCGCGGGGACCGCGTCGCCCTGTGGTCCATCAACCGCTGGGAGTGGACCGCCGTGCAGTTCGCCACCGCCAAGATCGGCGCCGTGGTCGTGAACATCAACCCGGCGTACCGCACCCACGAGTTGAAGTACTCCCTCGAGCAGTCCCAGTGCCAGAGCATCGTGCTCCTCGACGCCTTCAAGTCCTCGAAGTACAAGGAGATGCTCCTCGAGATCTGCCCCGAGCTCCCCAGCTCCGTCCCCGGCCAGCTCGAGAGCGCCGCCCTGCCGCTTCTGAAAAACGTCGTGCTCATCGGCGAGCCCAGCCCGGGCATGTTCGCCTTCGAGGGCCTGCTCGATCTGGGCTCCGACATGACCGACGACCAGCTCGCCGAGCTCCTGGGCCATCTCGACCCCGACGACGACATCAACATCCAGTACACGTCCGGCACCACCGGCTTCCCCAAGGGAGTCACGCTGACCCACTTCAACATCCTGAACAACGGGTACCACGTCGCGAGGATGATGAACTTCACCGAGCAGGACCGCCTGTGCATCCCGGTGCCGTTCTACCACTGCTTCGGCATGGTCATGTCCAACCTCGCCTCGGTGGCCACCGGCGCCTGCATGGTCATCCCCGGTCCGGTGTTCGACGCCGCCGCCGTGCTGCGCGCGGTCGCCCAGGAGAAATGCACCGCGCTGCACGGCGTGCCCACCATGTTCATCGCGGAACTGAACCTGCCCAACCTCGCGGACTTCGACCTGCGCTCGCTGCGCACCGGCATCATGGCAGGCGCCCCGTGCCCGATCGAGACGATGAAGGAGGTCATCTCCAAGATGAACATGAGCGAGGTCGTGATTGCCTACGGCCAGACCGAGTCCTCCCCGGTCTGCACCATGACGGCCATCTCCGACAGCATCGAGAAGCGCGTGGGCTCGGTGGGGCGCACCATGGCCCGCCAGGAACTGAAGATCGTCGACCCCTCCACCGGCGAGACGGTGGCCCGGGGCGTCCAGGGCGAGATCTGCTTCCGCGGCTACCACGTCATGAGCCGCTACTACAACAACGAGAAGGCCACCGCCGAGACCATCGACGACCGCCGCTGGCTGCACTCGGGCGACCTGGGCGTCATGGACGAGCTGGGCTACGTGAAGATCACCGGTCGCATCAAGGAGATGGTCATCCGCGGCGGCGAGAACCTGTATCCCCGCGAGCTCGAGGAGTTCCTGCGCACCAACCCGAAGGTCATGGACGTGTACGTCATCGGCGTGCCCGACATCCGCTACGGCGAGGAGCTCATGGCGTGGGTGCTCCCCCGCGAGAACCAGACCATCGACGAGGCGGAGATGCGCGAGTTCTGCAAGGGCAAGATCGCCCACTTCAAGGTCCCCCGCTACTGGAAGTTCGTGAACGTCCAGAGCGACTTCCCGATGACCGTCACCGGCAAGATCCAGAAGTTCAAGATGCGCGAGCAGGCCATCATCGAACTGAAGCTCCAGGACGCCGCCTCGGTCAAGACCGCCTGATTCCTTCCAGGGTGTAATTTTCCACTTTCAGTAAAAAATCACTTGCGCGCCGATTTTCGTTGGCTACATTACCTGCGTCCGGGACCCGCGGGTCCTGGCGCGAGGTTTTCATGCTCCGGATTGCGGTCATCGACGACGACTCCCTGGTGCTCTCCATGATGCGGCGCAGTCTGCGCCTGTTCGGCTTCGAGGTCGACTGCCACTCCTCGGCGGCCGCCTTCTTCTGGCACCTGGATCCCGAGCGTCCCCCCGACATGGTGTTCTCGGACGTCGTCATGCCCCAGATCAACGGTCTCGAGTTGTATCTCCGGCTCAAGGAGACCCTCGGTCCGAAGCTGCCGCCGTTCGTGTTCACCACCGCCCATGACCTCACCGGCGAGCTCGAGAACCTGCTCGCCGCCGAGCCCGGCCTGCTGCTTTTGAAGAAGCCCTTCCAGTTGGCCCAGCTGCGCCGGCTGATCCACGACCAGTTCGGCACCCGCCTGCGCTACGCCCCCCAGCACACCTTCAGCCAGAAGGCGCTGGTCCTCGAGTACGAGTAGAAAAACCCGAAAAAAACGAACGTCGTCGGCAACCGCCGCGATTCCGCTTCGATAATGACTCGCACAGAGCCGGCATGGCGCCGGCCGGAACGGAGGAACGAAGATGGAATGCGGATTTGCCGGTCGGATGGAGACGCTGGGTCGCATGGTGCGGGCGCGGGTGCGCGGCGAGGAGCCGGAGGGGACGGACCTGGCCTGCCGGCTGAACGTGCAGGCGCCGAAGGACTCGGCGGTGGAGCGCGGCCTGGACCGGGGTTCGACCCTGGTGAACGTGCTGACCACCGACAGCCTGCTCGGGACGCTGCTGGCCCCGCTGGCGGTGGCGGGGGGCGCCTGGAGCCTGGCCCGCGCGCAGAACGTGCCCGGGCGCATCGCCCACTTCAAGGCCATGGCCATGGACGCCGCGTTCTACACCGTGGCCATCCGCGACGGGAAGGTGCCCCCGCGCCCGGACTTCCCCACGCTCACCGAGGCCGCGGTGGGACAGCGGATCCTGGGCACGAACGACCTGTCGGCGACCTTCCACGACTCCCGGGAGCGCGCGGTGTTCAACCAGACCTTCCTCGACACGGTCGAGGTCCTGCAACGCGCCGGTGCCACCCCCGAGGGCCAGGCCGAGCTGCGCGATCTGGTCAAGGCCTACCGCGCCTGGGGCCGCGCCCACCCCACCGACGCCGCGGCCGGCTTCTTCCTGCAGCGCCGGTGACCGGCGGCCGTGACGGGGTGTTTCGCACTTGCGCGAAATGGAAAATCTGCTACAACCATGCGGCGGAAGGGGGTGTTTGACATGGATGACGCGACACATGAGGAGTTGGCCCAGCGGGCCGAGATCTTCAAGGCCATGGGACACCCGTCGCGGTTGCTGATCATCGACACGCTGGCGGCAGGGCCGCGGCCGGTCACGGATCTGGCCAACCTGGTGGGCGACAACATGAGCACGGTGAGCCGTCACCTGAGCGTGCTGCGCGCGGCCGGGCTCATCGACAGCCGCCGCAGCGCGAATCAGATTTTCTATTACTTGAAAGTGCCGTGCATCCCGCGATTCTGCGCCTGCATCCAGGCCGAGGTCCGCACGCGGGGGCAGCGGCGGGGCGCGAGCGCCGGGTCGGGCTGCGCGCAGGACTGCGGATTGGGAGGTCTGTCATGTCAAGAACGCTGAACGTCCTGGGCACCGGGTGCCCGAAGTGCAAGAAGCTCGAGGCCAACGTGCGCGAGGCGGTGCAAAAGCTGGGCCTGTCCGACGAGGTGAAGAAGGTCACCGACATCGACGACATCATCGGCTTCGGAGTCATGATGACCCCCGCCCTGGCGTTTGACCGCGAGGTGAAGATCAGCGGCCGCGTCCCCTCGGTGGACGAGCTGGTCAAGCTACTCCAAGAGTAGGGAGGGACGCCCGCTAAAGGGCGTCCCGATGGAGGCCACGAAGTGGCCGGAAAGATCCAATCTCATGAACGACAAGAAACGCATCATCGCCGTCGTCGCCTTGCTGGGCTTCGTGACCGCCGGGATCGCCGTGGCAGCCCTGCGCGAGAAGAACGCGCCCGGAAAAAGACTGGATCCGCCCCCGCCGGCGGCCGACGGGAAGGGCCCGGTGGTGGTATATTACTTCCACGGGAACCAGCGCTGCCAGGGGTGCCTCCGCACGGAGAAGATGCTCAAGGAGGTGACCGAGGAGGCCTTCGCCGCCGAGATGAAGTCGGGCACGGTCGTCTTTAGCGCCATCAACGTCGAGGATCTGGCCAATGTGGACCTGGTCGAGCGCTTCTCGGTCACCGCGCGGCACCCGGTCGTGGCCGACGAGGCCGACGGCCCCGGCGGTCCATGGAAGGAGATGAACCCGGTCCCCGGGGACAAGGCCGCCCTGCGTCAGGCGCTCGAGGCCCTCGTGCGGCCCATGCTCGCCAGGCGGCAGGGCGGCTCGTGAGCGAGCTGGTCCTTTGGGGCTCGGCCCTCTGGCTGGGAATCCTCACGTCGATCTCGCCGTGCCCGCTGGCGACCAACCTCGCCGCGGTGTCCTTCATCGGCAAGCGGGCGACCAACCCCCGCCTCGTGCTCTTCTCGGGCCTCGCCTACACACTGGGGCGCGCCGTCTTCTACACGGCGCTCTCGCTTTTACTGGTTTTCGGCCTGCTCTCGGCACCCCTGGTGTCGCTGTACCTGCAGAAGTACATGGTCATGGCGCTGGGGCCGGTGCTCATTCTCACGGGCATGTTCCTCGTCGAGTTGATCTCGCTCCCCGGGACGGGTTCTGGCGCCGGGTGGACCTCCGGGTTGACCTCCCGGCTTGGAACCGGCTTCCTGTCCGCCTTCGGGCTGGGTTTTCTTTTTGCCTCCGCGTTGTGCCCGGTCTCGGGCGCCATCTTCTTCGGCTCCCTGATCCCGCTGTCGCTGCAGGCCGCGACCCCGGTCTTCCCGCCGATCGCCTACGGGGTTGGCACGGGGCTGCCGGTGCTCGGGCTGGCCCTGGCCGTCGCCCTGGGCGTCTCGTCGTGGTCGAAGCTCTACGGTCGCATCACCTCGGCGGAGCGCTGGCTGCGGCTGGGCACCGGGGTGGTGTTCCTGGGGCTGGGGATTTATTTCACGCTGAAATACCTGTTCCGGCTTTGGTAGAGAAGCAGGGAAATCGCAAGATCTTCTGTTATAAATGGGGCTTTCCGAAATCGAAATCGAAATCGGGATTCTCCATGTTGTCCTGTCCCGTTGACCATGATGAGGTCAGGTCATGCGTCTTGCCAATAACACGGGGCGACTCGCCTTGACTCCAGCCGGACCCTCGGGGATAGTGGCTTCATTGGAGGCCGATCCATGCTTCACTCCCCTGGCGTTCCATCCCTCGTCGTGATGATGCTCTCCTGTCTGTCGTTGCTGCCGGGGGTCGGCTGCGGCGAGAAGCGATCAGCCGGCGCGACCACGCCGGCCTCGGGAAAGGACGCGACGGGACAACCGGCGGATCCCTCTTCCGATCAATCGGTCGACGAATATCCGTCGGACGAGGACTACTCCGAGGTCGCCGATCCGCCGGCCGAGGAGTCGGAGCCTGCCGAGGAGCCGTCCCCGGCCCTGGAGGCCCCGACACCGGTCGTGGAGCCCACGACGGCCAAACCCGCCGCGAGCCCGCTCTCGGCCGAGGAAAAGGCCCTGCTCGACTATCACAACAGGGTGAGAGCCGATGTGAAGGTGGCGCCGCTGGTCTGGTCGGACAAGCTCAAGGGCGTGGCCGCCGCCTGGGGGCAGAAGCTCGTCGCCAAGGGCTGCGTGATGGAGCACTCGCAGGGCTCGGGCTACGGCGAGAACCTGTACATGGGCTCGGCGGAGTACTTCACCATGGTGGACGCGGGCAAGTCCTGGGAGAGTGAAAAGAAGTACTACTCCGGAGCGCCTTTGAGCGGCTCGAACTGGTACCGGTCGGGGCACTACACCCAGATGGTGTGGAGCAAGACCACCGAGGTCGGCTGCGCCAAGGTCACGTGCAAGAGCAGCCTGATCGTCATCTGCAATTACAATCCACCCGGCAACTTCATGGGTCAGAAGGCGTATTGACGGCGGCGGTCAACCCTGTATCAGCAGGATGGAGATCAGGGTCAGTCCGACGCACACGACCCGGAGCCGGGTGAGCTTTTCCCGATAAACCAGGATGGCGAGGGCGATGGGGATCAGGATCGACAGGGCCAGGACCGGTTGGATCAGGGACATGCTCCCCGCCGCGAAGGCCGCCAGGATCAGTTTGTAGCCGAGGTAGTTGAGCAGGCCGATGGAGCTCCCCACGAGCAACACCCCCGGTCGCCGGAAGGCCGCCTTCCTTTGGCCCGGAGGAGTCCGTCTCAAGAAGGTGACCAGCGCGACGAGGACGACGATGGTGTAGGACAGCAGGATGTAGGAGGTGCGATCGACCCGGGTGGTGGCCAGCTTGCCCGTCGTCATGGAGAAAGAGGTGCACACGGCGGCCGCCAGGGCGAAGCCGATCCCGCGCAGGTCGGGACCGCCAGTTTGGCCGAGCTGCTCCGTGGAGAGGAGCACGAGCACGGCCAGGGAGGCGCCGATGCCCAGCCACTGGGAACCCGTCGGGGTCTCCTGGAAGACGAGCAGCCCGATGAGGATGACGAAGAGGACGTTGGACTTGTTGACGGGAAAGACCACCGAGGCCGGCGCCAGTTCGAGGGCCCTGATGATCGAGAGCGCGCCGAAGGCGAAGAGTGTGCCGTTGGCCAGCGCGAAGGGCACGGCGGGGCCGAGCCGGCCGAACCCGGTGCCCGCGACCACCAGCGTCGTCGCGGCCGCAAGGGCCACCGTCGCCGCGGCGGTCAGCACGAGGGCGGAGTTGACGTACCTGCGCTCCGCGCCGACCTTGTAGAGAAAGTTCATGACCCCGTACAAGAGGGCGGCGGTGAGGCTGTGGAGCAACCAGGCGGGCATGGGTCAGGCGATCAGGCCGTAGCCGAAGCCCACCAGGGTCGAGAGGACGATGACCAGGGCCACGTAGACCACGGTCTTCTTCGTGCCCATGATCGAGCGGATCACCAGCATGTTGGGCAGCGACAGCGCGGGGCCGGCCAGCAGCAGCGCCAGCGCCGGGCCCTCGCCCATGCCCGAGTCCATCAGGCCCTTGAGGATGGGGACCTCGGTGAGGGTGGCGAAATACATGAAGGCGCCGGCCACCGAGGCGAACAGGTTGGCGAAGATGGAGTTGCCGCCGACGGCGTTGGCGATCCAGTGATTGGGGATCACCCCGCGGTCGCCGCCGCCGGGCCCGCCCAGCAGGAAGCCGGCCACCAGCACGCCGCCCAGCAGCAGCGGCAGGATCTGCCACGCGAAGGTCCACGAGCTCTCCCCCCACTCCTTCGCCTCGTCCCGCGAGAACCACAGGACCAAAGAGAGGACGGTGAGCGCGGCGAACACGCCGGAGAGGATCCACTTCGCCCGGAAGATCGCGACCCATATCCCCGCTTCGTCGGCGGCCGGCCGGCCCCAGTTGGCGAACACCAGGAAGCCGACCATGGAGGCGATGAAGAAGACCTCCTGCCAGAGCCTGCGCGGGCTCTCGCCGGAGGCGGGCAGGACGGTGGCCTGGCGGGCCTGCTCCTCCTTGCGGAAGATCAGTTCCATGAGCAGCCCGATGACCACGGCGAAGACCACGGCGCCCACGGCGCGGGCGACGCCGATCTTCGCGCCCAGCACGCGGGCGGTGAGCACGATGGCCAGCACGTTGATCGCCGGCCCCGAGTAGAGGAAGGCGGTCGCCGGTCCCAGGCCGGCGCCGCGCTTGTAGATCGACGCGAACAGCGGCAGCACGGTGCACGAGCACACCGCCAGGATGGTGCCCGAGACCGCGGCGATGGGGTAGGCGACGAGCTTCTTCGCGCCCGCTCCCAGGTACTTCATGACCGCGGCCGAGGACACGAACACGCTGATGGCGCCGGCGATCAGGAACGCCGGGATGAGGCACAGGATCACGTGCTCGCGGGCGTACCACCTCGCCAGGGCCAGGCTCTCGTAGATCGCTCCGACGAACCGCTCCGAGTGTAACGGCAGGAACCAGACGCCGAGGAACACGGCGACGAGCCAGAGCGCTTTCTTCCATTCGGACATCGCGCACCTCCGGGGCCATTCATGACCCCGCGACGGCCGGTTGTCAACTTCTATTTCGCATTTATGCGAAATAGGTGGGCTCCCAGGTTGGATTTCTGAAAGACTAGAACGTGATGCCGGTGAAGCCGGTGATCGTGAAGCCGGTGGAGGGATCCTCGGTCTGGATGTACTCGGTGCGCAGGTAGCCGCCCGAGAGGCCGAAGGTCATGGGGCCCTTGTTCAGGGCGAGGCCGCCGTAGAGGTAGGTGTTGGTGACCGGCGTGCCGGCGAGCACGATGTCGTCCTCGTCCACCACGTTGCGGCCGGCGCCGGCGAAGGCCCACACGCCGCAGGGGAAGGTGACCTTCAGGTCGCCGAAGTAGCCGATGCTCTTGGTCGGGGTCACGTCGGTGACCAGGTCGTCCACCTTGGTGAACTGGTAGCTCGTGAGGATGCCGCCCCAGAACATGCCCGTGGCCTGGCCGATGTGGTACTCGCCGGTGAGCTGGAAGTTCACGTTGGCGAGCTTCCACTTGACCTGGCCGTCGACGGCGACGAACCAGGAGTCCATGGTGTCATGGCCCAGCGCGGCCAGGGCATCGTACTCGCCCTGGGTGGGGACCAGGGAGGAGCCGCGGAAGTCGAACCGCTGGTAGGAGCCGGAGATGCCCAGGGTGGAGAAGTCGGCGTTCCCGATCTTGAAGCCGAGGCCTAGGCGCCCCTGCACCATCGGCAGCTGGGAGCTCTCGCCCGCGCCGGTGTTGCGCAGCTGGGTGCTGCGGGGGTTGTCGCCGGCCAGGGACTGTCCCACCATGAAGCCGGTCTCGATGCGGAAGTCCTGGTCCAGGTGATGGTTGTACAGCACCTTCGCCTGGGGCACCCGCGCCCACAGGTTGCCCTGGGCCCAGCCGTTGAACGGATCGAAGTTGGTCATGAACTGCGGGGCGGCCACGATCCAGTCGTTGCCGAAGCGCAGGACCAGGTTGCCCTTCTTCATCTCGGCGTAGGCCAGGCGCATGCGCAGCTCGCCCTGGACGATGGAGGTGCCGGAGTTGGGCAGGTTGCCGAAGAAGTCGACCTCGATCACGGCGGACGGGTCGAAGTCCCAGGCCTTGGGGCCCGTCAGGCAGAAGCGCAGGCGGGAGTCACGGGCGCCGAAGGCGAGCCCGCTGTTGTTCTCGTTGAAGGCGCCGGGGGCCTTCTTGATCACGTAGGCCGGGCTGTCGATGCTGAACATCTCGTCGCTGACGTAGACCACGTTCAGGCGGGCGTAGCCGCTGAGCTTGAGCTTCCAGCCCGGGGCCAGCTCGAGGACGCTGCCGGCGGGGGCGGCGGGCAGGTCGAGGGCGGGCACGAAAGGCGCGGTCGCGGGGGCCACGGGGGTTACCGGGACGGGCTGGGGATCGGCGATGGTGACGTTCTCGGCCGGGGCCGGCGCGGTGACGTTGCCCTCTTTCGGGGGATGGGGCTCGGTCACGGTCGCCTCGGGTGTGCCGTCGGCGGTGGGCGCGGCCTCGGGGGTCCCCGCGGGCGGGGGCGTCTGGGGCGCGCCGTGGGCGGCCAGGGAGAGCGTCAGGAGCAGGATGGCGGTCAGGGTCGGGAGCTTCATCGGGATCCTCCGGGTTCAGTTGACGCATACCTATCTGTTTTGTGAAAAATGTGCAAGCGGAATGCGGGGATCAGCGCACGGGGACCGAGGCGGGCCAGGCGGGCGGGGGTTCGCCGATCTGGCGGGCGTAGAGCGTGGCGCGGCCCAGCACCAGTTTCACGTAGCGGCGGGTCTCCTCGAAGGGGATCTCCTCGACCCAGGCGTCGGTGGCCATGGCCGACGGGCGCTTGAGCCAGCGTCGGACCTGGTGGGGGCCGGCGTTGTAGGCGGCGGCCACCAGGGGCCAGTGGCGGTCGAACTCCCGGGCCAGGCGGCCCAGGTAATAGGCGCCGAACTCGGCGGCGGTGGCGGGCTCGAGCAGGGCGCCCGGGTGGAAGGCGGGCCGCCCGAGGCCGGCGGCGATCTCGGCGCCGGTGGGCGGGATCACCTGGAACAGGCCCACGGCCCCGGCGCGGGAGATCACCCGCGGGTGGAAGGAGCTCTCGGTCTGCATCACCGCCCATAGAAGCGCGGCGGGCACCTCGAAGCGCCGTGCGGCCTCGAGGAGCTCATGGCGGTGGGGTTGCGGGAGGAACGGCCGGCCGGCGCCCTGCAGCACGGGCCAGTCCTGCACGGCGGCGGTCCAGGAGGCCAGCATGCCCGGCAGGTCGGAGGCCGTGACGGGGGTCTGCGGGCAGCGGTCGGGGTGCCCGTCGGCGAAGTGGGGGCAGCGCCACAGGTCCAGCTGGGAGCGGTAGCGGGAGGCGCGCATGGACATGAGATCGAGCAGGCAGGACTCGACGTGCGCGGTGAAGTCCTCGGACCAGAGGGAGAAGGCCAGCGCCGTGGCGGGGGTGAGCGGCGCGGCGCGCGCCAGGCGGGTCAGGTCGCGATCCGAGAAGGCGCGGCGGGGCAGCACCAGGGCGAGCGCCCGCGAGACGGTGTCGGCGCCGTCGCGCCGGCGGGAGAGCTGGCGCAGGCGGTGGTAGTAGGCGTGCATGGGGCGCGCCGGATCCAGGGGTCTGTCGAGGCCGTCCGGACCGCCTGCGTCGGGACCACCCGCGGTGGCCAGCCAGAACTGCCGGGTGACGCGCTCCTCGGCGTCCTCGCCGTCGGCGGGCTCGCCCCAGAGCCTGCGGGCCAGCGCGGTGCGGCGGGTCTGCCAGGCGGCCAGCCCCCGCAGGAACCGGTACTGCGCCGAAGTGTCCTTCTCGAGCTCGGCCACCACCTGGCCGTACTGTCCGGCCAGCATCCGCGTCTTGATCAGCCGCCGGCGCGCGGCCTCGGAGGGGTCCTTCGCGAGGGCCTCGGCGTAGCGCTCGGCGAGCTGGTCGGCGCTCAGGGCGAGGCTGGCGAGGCGCAGCTCGAGGGCCTCGGGGCGCTTCTCGGGGGGCAGCGCCTGTACCAGCGCCAGCGCCTGGGCGTATTCGCCGCGCTGATACCGTGCGCGGGCCTCCCAGGCGGGATCGGGGCAGCCCTCGAGGAGCTCGAGCACGGCGTCCCAGGAGCCCAGACCGTGGGCAATACGTAAAAAGGCCGGGCGGCGCGGACAGGGCAGGGCGGCGATCAGATCGCGCCGGGCGGCGGCGTCGAGGGTGTGCGGGAGGAACATCAACTGGACGCGTCGCAGGCGGGCCAGATCCTTCTGCTGGTCGGCCCGGCTCGCGGCCTCGACCGCCGCGAGCAGCCAGGAGAAGGCCTCGGGGTGCCCGGGCAGGGTGTCCCACAGGAAC
>Ga0302247_1002446_pt1 | contig 12040 bp, 9 predicted proteins | sample AAG_UR_Ile_MG_FD_193529 | JGI IMG/M metagenome (GOLD analysis project Ga0302247, IMG submission 193529) | Enriched activated sludge microbial communities from anaerobic digester in WTTP, New Holstein, Wisconsin, United States - AAG_UR_Ile | ecosystem: Engineered > Bioreactor > Anaerobic >...
GGGGATGGGGCGCCCTGTTCCGTTATCGGCTGGGTGAAAGATCAGTGAAGGGGATAAAGGCGGTCATCTTCGATTTTGACGGCGTACTGGTGGAATCTGTTGATGTCAAAACGAGAGCTTTTGCCGAGATGTACAGGTCTTATGGCGGGGAAATCGAAAGGGCGGTCATTTCCTATCACCTGGAACACGGTGGCCGCTCGCGACATGAAAAGTTCCGGCATTATGAAGAGCAACTCCTTGGGCAACCCCTGTCTTCAGATAGGGAAAAGAAACTGGCGGATACCTTTTCCAGAAAGGTGAAGGAAGCCGTTGTCGATGCCCCCTTTGTCCCGGGCGCTTATCAGTTTCTGTTGAATTATCATAAAAAGCTGTCTCTGTTTGTCGCTTCCGGAACCCCCGAGGAGGAGTTGAAGGAGATCATATCGCGGCGGGATATGTCCAGATTTTTTGTTTCTATCCATGGCGCTCCGGCCAGGAAAGCAGAAATTATAAGAAATATCTGTGAATTAAATGGCTTTAACAGTAACTTTGTCCTTATGGTAGGAGATTCCCGAACAGATTATGAGGGGGCCGCCGCGGCGGGAGTTTCCTTTATCGGACGTGTTCCCGGCAATAAACCGGTCTTTCCTTCCCATATTCCCGTAATTCCTGATTTGACGACCCTTCATCAGTACTGCCTGAAATAAGGCCGCCCTCCGGGAGTTCCCTTGCCGTTTATCCTTGTCTTTGACGATTCGATAAATATTGAAAAAATTGGTGATTATTTTATCGGCGATCAAGACAGCGTTACTGTCTGTTCTCTGTCCGCCAATTTTTCCTTGTTGAATTGCATCAAGGAAAAGCTTGTTGCCGCGGGACAGCAGGTAGAAATCGTTAATATGGCGAATCTTCTTGACGACGAAGTCAAACTGATGAGATCCCGGTTTACGGAATGGAGCGCCGGGATTGGCAATATCCGGGTGGGGAGGAAGAAAAGATTAATTGATGCCTTTAAACTGCCGGGGCACCAGGTCAGCACTTGGTGGTTTGGTTTGCTTTCAGAAAAGAATCCTTTTAAAACGGATGCATTTTATCAAATAGCGTTAGTTAATGCGCTAAAAAAGATTTTTAGGAGCAGCCGCTACGATGCATGTTCAATAAGCGTTGATAATGATGATTTATGTTATGCCATCGCGAGGGTTGCCGAACATGAAGGTATTTCATTGAAGGTCCTCAGACCCCGCGAGCGGGGAAATAACAATAGACTGAATTGGCAATATTTGAGAGGGACATTGCAAAAAATGGGTATTGTCGGCATGTTCCTCCTCGGTTTTACCGCCTGGCTGGAAGTTATCATCCGGGCCGTCTCCGCCCGCCGGATAATGGGTGATCGTTCAAAACGAATGCCTTCGTTTCCCTCTCTTCTTTTCGTAAGCTATTTTCCTGCCGTCGATCAAGAGCATTTAAAGAATGGCAAATTCAGGAATAGATATACGGCGACCCTTCAAGATAAACTGACCGATATGAATATTGTCGTAACGTGGGTTATGATATGTGCCTCAATAGATGGTTATTCTTATCACGACGCCGTCCGTTTGGCGAAGCGGTTTGCCCGGGGGGGGGAAAAACTTTTCATTATCGAAGAGTTCCTGACCATAAAGGACGCAATGGCAATTTTGTGGATGTGGTTGCGACAGGCGGTGCTAAGCATTTACCTCCTGGGCTTTACGGATACGCCGGCTTATGAGGGCATCGTGGGAGAAGAGTCCCGCTTGACATTCAGGAAGTTGTGGCATTCTTCATTTTGCGGTGAAATCGCCGTTGAAGGAATTATCTTCTATTATCTGTTCAGACGGATATTTTCCGAGCTCTCGGCTGTAGATTACTGTATTTATCTGTGTGAAATGCATGCCTGGGAAAAAGCCTTGAACGCTGGGAAAGAAAATAGCAAATCAGACGTAAAAACGATCGGTTTTCAGTATGCGGCAGTTTCAAGGAACTATTTAAATTATTTCTATCACCGTAGCGAAACCATAAGGTCTCATGATCCTTTGCAAATGCCCCTTCCCGACATCCTTGCCTGCAACGGCAAACTAAATCAATCCCTTTTTGAATCGAATGATTATCCCTGCGTAAGGGGTGTTGAGGCTGTCCGTCAGATGTATTTAAAAAATATCATATCTCTACCTGTTCCATCGCGGCCTGCCAAGCCCATACTTCTTGTCGCCGGTTCTATCGATCAAAAAGAATCGACGGCTCTCATTTCTTTAGTGCATGGCGCTTATCCTCAGGCAGATAACATTGATATCTGGTTTAAGGGGCATCCTGTAATGCCGTTTGAAGAGCTCTTCGAGAAGGAAAAGATAGATAAAACAAAAACAGGTTACTTCATTTGTCATGATAATATCGCCGACTGCCTGAAAAAAGCCTGGGCAGTTTTAGTGCCTACCAGCACCGTAGCGATTGAAGCCCTGGCCTTTGGCTGTGAAGTCATTGTTCCTGTTTTCCCCAATTCAATCCTGATGAACCCTTTGGCGGACTATGAACTTTTCTATCAACGGGTTACAACTCCTGAAGAACTGAAAGACGTGCTCGATAAGATTGCTGAGAGAGGTTTTCCTGCTGATATGGAAGCACGAAGGGCATTTATAGAAGATTATTTTTTCCTGAATCCAAGCCTCAGCAGGTGGGAGAATTTATTGACTTCTCCAAATGGACGAGCCGATTGTCCCGGCAGGAGAAAATCTCTTCGGGAGCAGTGAATTAGATATGAGCATAAATAACGCCCCAACGAATAAATCAATTTCGGTAATCATTTGCACCCTTAATAATTATGACGGCTTGGAAAAATGCGTCGAGAGCATATGCCGGCAGGATTTGTCGCCAAAAGAACTTATCGTTGTTCATGGTGAGCAGGAGGGGGACGTTGCGCAAAAAGTAAGGCAATGGCTAACGGGGACAACCATTGATTTCAAGTATGTGCGGACTATTCGATCCCTGGTTGTCCAACGCAATATCGGGATTGATCATGCCTCCGGAGATGTCGTCGTTTTTCTTGATGATGATGTAATCCTGATGCCCCAGTACTTTAAGAATTTGTTGTCCGTATATGAATCAAGATGGAATGCGCGTTTAGGGGGGGTGCAAGGCGTTATTGTTGAAAATTCAACCATCGAGTGGTGGCATCCCCTGGAGATTGTCAACCGGATGTTTCTACTGCCGAGTGTGACAGGCAAAGGGGTGTTGTTGGCATCGGCGAATCCATCCTTTCGGGGTGATTGTCGGGAAGTTGAAAAGGTAGAGGTTTTCTCAGGATGCATGATGAGTTTCCGGGGAGAGGTGCTGAAGCAGCATCGGTTCGACGAGAATTTCAGAGAATTCTGGCTGTTTGACGATGTTGAGCTTTCCTACCGGATTTCGCGCCACTACGATCTTTATCAGACACCCCTGGCGAGGCTTCATCATCTGTCCTCATCACCGACTTATGAAGGCCATGCCAAAATAGCGAAAATGTCGGCAATCAACCGGTCGTATCTTTTTAAAAAATATTTTCGCCATTCATATTTCAATTGGTGTCCCTTCCTGTGGAGCAGTTTAGGGGAAACTCTGGTCAACCTGTTGCAGTCTATAAAGCATCTTAACTTTAAACCAATTAAGGGCTTGCTGGAAGGATGGATGCTAGTTTATAAAAAGCGGATTCCTTATCTACAATAGCAAGGTATTCTTCAATTTGAGGCGATGATGAAAGTATTGATTACTGGCGCCGCCGGCATGCTGGCTAATGACGTAATATCAGAACTGCTGAATTCAGGTAAAAAGGTTTTCGGCGAGGACATTTCCTTGATTAAAGGAGACAGGCGCTGTCGCCTGGCGGACATTAAGGAAATCGACATATGTAATTTCGAGGAAATGGATGCCTGGGTGGCGATGGAAAAACCTGATTATGTTTTTCACCTTGCCGCGGAAACAAATGTCGATGTTTGTGAACAAAATCAGGAATATGCGTATCGCGTAAATTATATCGGAACGGAAAACTGCGCCCTCATATGTTTAAGGCACAACGTAAAGCTATTATATATCAGTACGGCGGCGGTGTTCGACGGAAAGAAGCAAACGCCTTATACTGAAGATGATGAGACGAGCCCGGACAGAGCCGCCAATGTTTACGGCCGGTCTAAGCTGTTGGGAGAAATGGCTATAGCCAGATTATTGAAAAAATACTTTATAGTTAGAGCTGGATGGTTAATGGGCGGGTGGGAGCTTGACAAGAAGTTTGTGTATAATATCATTAACCAATTAAGGTCCGGTGCGAAGGAGCTTCGCGTTGTCGATGACAAGTTCGGAAGCCCGACCTTTACGGGTGATTTTGCCAAGAACCTTTTGCCCCTGCTTGCTTCTGAAAGATACGGGATTTACAATATGGTGAATAAGGGCGCCGCCTCGCGCTATGAAATAGCCTTGAAGATTGTCGAGTTTATGGGCTGTGAGGGTAAGGTCCGGGTGTTTCCTGTCAAGTCTGACGAATTCATTCTCCCTGCGCCAAGGCCACGTTCGGAAATGATGAGGAATCTGCATTTGGAACTTATTGAAATGGATCATATGCCTCCCTGGGAAGAGTCTCTCAAAAACTACATCCTTCTCAATGCGCCTGGACATGATTAATGAAAAGGTGATTTCTTGAAGGGCCTCTTTATCCAATGCCGGAACGAATAGCCCTCCTCACAGGCGGCACGGGTTTTCTCGGTAGCCGCATCAGCATAATTATGAATAGGGAAGGATGGATTGTCCGCCATCTGTCCCGTAATAAACCGGCAGACCACGTAATGGCCGCAGCGTGGATCCCGGGAGATATCAGAGACCCGGAGGTCTGCAATCGTGCCGCTGATGGGGCGCTCCTGATAATTCATGCCGCGGGAGAAAAAGCGCATCGTGATCTAATGCATGCCGTCAATGTGGAGGGGACGGGCAACCTCCTGAATGCCGCAATGAATAATAAGGTAGAATTATTCATTCACATAAGCAGTGTGGGGGTCATGGGCGCCAATCCTTTACAGAAAATGGTTTGGGATGAAAATGGGGAGTGTACGCCTAATAACGACTATGAGTGGAGTAAATGGCGGGCGGAAGAAAAAGTGCTGGCTGCATCCGCCTCTGGTTTGAAATCGGTTATCCTGAGACCGACTAATATCTTTGGCGACCGAGATCCATCAAAAGGTCTTTTGTCATTGATAAAAAAAGTGCGGAGCGGCAGTTTTGCTTTTCTTGGCGGTCGGAATGGCGTCTGTAATTTTGTTTTCGTCGAGGATGTCGCTCACGCTGTGGCCGCCATAGCGAAAAACAGAAGCATATCGGGCGGCGTCTATAATGTTGCCGACCCTTGTTCCCTTGGTGAATTTGTCGATGCCGTAGCCGCTGCGTTAAGCGTGGGGAGACCAAGAATCAGCATGCCTGAGATATTGGCCGATTCACTGCGAAGGGCCATCGCGTATCTGTATGGCTTGTCGTGTTTCAGACAAGCCGACATCATGTCAAGACTTATATCCCTGAACAATCAAGGGAAATTTATTTCCGAAAAAATATATCGTGAAATCGGATTTAAGAATCCTGTCGGTTGGCGGGAAGGTGTTAAACGTCTTGTCCATTGGTACCGTGTCCAGGGAGAATTGTGAAAATAACCTATCTGGCGAATTCAGAGAGCATCCATACTGTTCGCTGGGCGCGGCATTTTTCACGCCTGGGGCATGATGTAGCGGTACTGAGCTTTGCAGGAAAGATGATAAGCGGTATCAGGACAACCCATTTGCCGGCTTCCGGCCTGGGGCCGCGGGTGAATCTTTTAGGAATGCTGCCGAGAGTTCGCCGTCTTGTGCGTGCAGATCCTCCCGATATCCTCCACGCCCATTACGTAACCAGTTACGGCCTGGCAGGGGCGCTTTGTTCCTTTCATCCTTTTGTGGCTACGGCCTGGGGCGATGATGTCCTGATCGACCCCGAGAAGTCACTAGCTTACCGCCTGCTGGTTAGGTGGGTCCTTTCCCGTGCTGATTTGACAACATCCATGGCCGGTCATATGACCAGGCTGATGGTAAAAAGAGGCTATGCCGAACCTGGGCGTATCATGACCCTTCCCTTCGGTGTCGATACGGATCAATTCAATCCTTCCCGCCGCCGGATAAAATCCCCGGGAGACGGCATAACAGTGATAAGCACGCGCCACTTGGAGGCGGAATATCATGTCGAGACACTGGTCCGGGCTGTGCCGTCCGTTCTTTCAAAGCTTCCCGCGACACGGTTTCGCATTGTCGGCAAAGGATGTCTCAGCGCTTCGCTTAAACAATTGGCGACGGCCCTGGGTGCAGGCAATGCCGTTGATTTCCTGGGGGCCGTTGAGCACTCCGTGTTGTCGGATATGTTGGGTGAGGCAGATGTATTTGTAAGTACTTCCGTGAGCGACGGCAACAATATCTCTCTCAACGAGGCGATGGCCTGTGGGTCTTTGCCCGTGGTCAGTGATATTGCGGCCAACAGGGAATGGATAACAGAAGGGCGTAACGGTTTGTTCTTCCCCGTGGGCGATTCGGAAAAACTTGCGGAACAGATCATTTTTGCAGCATCGCAGCCGGAATGGCGGCGGCAGGCAGCGGAAAGAAACTGGGAGATTATCAGGGACAGGGGCTCCTGGGATAAAAATATGCTGTGCATGGAAAAGGCATATGAAGAGCTGCTGCGCAGAAAAATAGACAACCCGGCGGGGAGCGTTTCGTAATGATTGTGATGAAAAGGAAGGAAGGACTGCTTAAGTGTGCGGTATAGCCGGTATCTGGAGGCGAGGCGCAAACGTCACGCCCCGGGATATTTGCCGGATGTCGAAAACGATTGCCCATCGTGGCCCCGATGATGCCGGTCACGTCATGATTGACACAACGGGACGCCTGCCAAGCTTGGAAGTCTCTTCCCTGGACTGTCCATCGGGCGGTTATGACCTGGCCCTGGCAAACCGGCGTCTTGCCATTATCGATCTTTCCCCTTCCGGACACCAGCCCATGACCAGAGGAGAATGCACCATCGCCTATAATGGTGAGATATACAACTATATTGAACTGAAAAGGGAACTGGAGCAACTCGGCCGGACCTTTACATCCACAAGCGACACGGAGGTTCTTCTCCATGCTTATCTGCAATGGGGGCGGGAGAGCCTGCTGCGGTTAAACGGCATGTTTGCTTTTGCCATCTGGGACCAAACGCGGAAGCTTTTATTCTGTGCCCGGGACAGGATGGGAATCAAGCCCTTCTATTATTTAAAGACCAACAATGCCTTGTTTTTTGCGTCCGAAATAAAGGGGATTCTCGCGGTATTGGATAAACAGCCCTATCTTAATGAAGGGCTTGTTTTTGATTTTCTCGCCGCTGGTTGGCTCGATCATACCCAGGAAACCTTTTTCCAGGGGATAACAAAACTGCCGCCGGGTCATTGCCTGATTGTCGAGGGCGAAAAAAATCTCATGTCGAAGTACTGGCATTTAACGGGCGGTGAAAATAGATCTGATGCTTTTGAAGAAAACGCAGAGAAGTTCGGGATGTTGTTTGAAGATTCCATTCGGATGCAAATGCGGAGCGACGTCCCTGTCGGCTGTTGTCTGAGCGGCGGTATGGATTCTTCGGCGATCGTCGGCATTGCTGCTCCCTTGACCTCTTGCCGGATGAGGACCTTCACCGCCCGCTATCATGATTCTTCCATGGATGAATGGCATTATGTCGAACAGGTGGCAAAAAAGACGGCTATAGAGGCAAAATCCGTTTTTGCCGCTCCGGAAGATTTTTGGCGTTTCCTGCCGGAGTTGACGTGGGTTCAGGAAGAACCCTTTGCGGGACCGGCAGTTTATGCCCAGTGGCGGCTTATGCAGATGATACGTGGAGACGGTATTTCGGTAGTCCTCGATGGTCAGGGCGCCGATGAGATTTTCTGTGGCTATGCGAAGTTCTTTTATTATTATCTTCTGGAGTTGTGGCGGGAGGGCAGAGTAGATACGATGCTTGCCACACTGCTGTGGGCCTTGACGAATGGCGGCATGCATCTGCTGCAATTTGGCGCCGCCAGGCGTTATCTTCCCGGTAATTACGAGCATCATGATCATGAAACTATAAGAGCGGATTTCCGGAAACGCAACAGTGAGCGAATGATCTCAAGACCCGCAGGAAATCTGGTCAGCCAGCAAAAAATGGATATAGAAAAATACAGTCTGCCGGTTCTGTTGCGCTATGAAGATAAAAATTCCATGTCCCATTCCGTGGAATCCAGGGTTCCCTTCCTCGACCATCGCCTTGTCGAGTTTGCCCTGGGTCTCCCTTCGGATCATAAGTTCCGGGGCGCCATGGCGAAACGGGTCATGAGACACGCCCTGGCTGACGTCATTCCCCAGGAAGTGATAAAGAGAAGAACGAAACTTGGTTTTGGCGGGACATTCTCCTCATGGATCGGGGCGTTGCATCAGAATTTCGAATACTGGATTAAATCGGACAAAGAAGCTATCGATCCCTATGTCAACAGGAAATCCCTGGCGGGGCTTCTTGCCCGCAAGGACCCGAGATTGTTTCTCCACATCATCCTTGACAGATGGCTGGCGCGGTTCGGGTATGCATGAGGACGTCTCAATATTGCTCCTTGTCCAGACCTCCTCTTGCGGTAAAATAGAGGGGCCGTGAAGATATGGCTAACCCAGATCGGTGAACAACTGCCGCTGGACGGTAATGCCAGAAAGATGCGCACCGCCCTGCTTGCCGACGAGTTTGTTCGGAGAGGTCATGGCGTTACCTGGTGGGCCAGCGCTTTCGATCACTCAAGCAAGAAATTCATTTTTGAAAATGATGAAGAAGTAAGTTTGCAGGATAATTATAAAATCCGAGTGCTATTTGGAATAAAATATAATAAAAATATATCTTTAAGAAGATACTGGGACCATCAGGCAATCTCCCGCAAGCTATATGAACAGGCCTGTCGAGCGGAAAAGCCGGACATCATCGTTGTTTCCATGCCGGACCATTTGACGGCCTTTCAGGCTGTCCGTTATGCAAAGTCAAGGAATATCCCTGTGGTGGTGGATGTCCGGGATGAATGGCCGGATCTTTTTGTGGAAGCCGTTCCTCGTTTCCTTCAGCCGTCCGCCCGGCATTTTTTAAAAAATGATCTTGAAAATACAGCTCAGTTACTTGCCCATAGCAACGGCATTACCTCCATGATGGAGACGCTTCATCTCTGGGCGCTGAAGAAAGCCGGACGGGAAAGAACTTGGATGGATAGGGTTTTTCATCTTGGGACAATGCCGCCCCGCCCCGTTGATGCCTCTATTTTGCCTGGGGATGTGTATGCCTTGAAAGAAAAGGTACAAAATAGATTTGTTCTCCTTTATATCGGCACCTTTGGAAAGCATAACGATCCGACCATTTTGTTAAAAGCGGCAAGAGAACTGAAAGCCTCCGGCAAGGGGGACCGCTTTTCCTTTATTATTGCCGGTGACGGCAAATATTTCGCTGATATTGAAAAGGCTGCCAAAGACTTGAATAATGTATTCCTGCCGGGATGGGTGGGACAAAACGAGATTTCCTTTTTGATGTCCTTATCCACCGTTGGCGTTATTCCCAGCACTTCCGTCCGGAATGAGTTTCCCAATAAGGCCTTTACCTATTTGAGCGCCGGCCTGCCCATTATTGCCTCCACAAGGGGTGAACTCGCCGAGATCATACAAATGAACAAAGTTGGTTCACGTTACGAACCAAATGATTACATTGGATTGACCAGGAATCTCGTGGAATTGGAGAGCAAGTCCGGCGAAATCCTGGCAATGTCTGCAAATGCAAAAAAGATCTTTCATGAACGTTTTCATGCCGAAAAGATATATGGCGATTTTGCCGACCATGTAGAGAAGATCGCATCAGCTCATGACCTATCCAGGCAGCCCTGATTTATAGTCCCTGATGATTCCCGATTATCATTCCATAACGGAAATTCCCGGACTGAGCGCTACGACTGAGCAGATAGAAAGGCTCTATCACCGGTATCGGTTTGCCCTCGATTTCTCGGACGGCAAGAGGGTTCTCGAAGTGGCCTGCGGAAGCGGCATGGGACTGAAGCTGCTGTCCGGCAAGGCAACCGTTGTTGCCGGCGGCGACATCGACGCAAGCAATCTTCATCTGGCCGCATCGATTTGTGAAGGCGCTAAGACGTCTCTTTATCGCATGGATGCCCATTGTCTGCCGTTCAAGAATGATTCCTTCGATACAATTCTCCTTTTTGAATCAATATATTATCTGAAAAATCCGGAGAAATTCGTAAGAGAATCAGCAAGAGTTCTCCGTAACGGCGGGCATCTGATAATAGGCACGGTCAATAAGAGTTGGAACGATTTTCATCCTTCTCCTTTTGCCCAGGGTTATTTTTCCGTACCGGAGTTGAGAGATTTGTTGGCCGGCGTTTTTCCCCATGTTCAAATGTATGGCGTTTTTCCCGTACAAGACGGAGGAGTCAGAAACTTATTGATTTCGTTCATAAAACGAATTGCTGTTCAATTGCGTCTGATTCCGGGCAGCCTGGCCGCCAGGGCCTATCTGAAGCGACTTTTCATCGGGCCTTTGCAGCCGTTGCCTCTATTCCTCCAGGAAGGGATGATGCCTTATCCGCCCCCGGAGAAAATCGCCGCGGATATGCCGGACGGAAAGTTCAAGATCGTCTATGCTGTTGCCTGGGGCCCCAGTGATGATAAAAAGGGCTATTGATGCAACCGTCTCTTTGTTGGGATTGCTCATTTTGGCCCCATTTCTGCTTTATGTGGCTTTGAGGATAAAAATGGGGGACGGCGGCCCCGTTTTCTACCGGGGGGAACGAACCGGCCTGTATGGAAAGCCTTTTCGGATTTTCAAGTTTCGGACGATGGTGGTCGATGCGGATAGAATCGGCGGCGCTTCCACGGCGGAAGACGACGCCCGCATTACCTCCGTCGGCAAATTTCTTCGTAAATATAAGCTCGATGAACTGCCGCAACTGATCAATGTCCTCAGGGGCGAGATGAGCATTGTCGGACCGCGTCCGGAAGTGAAGCATTATACGGACATGTTTTCCGACGAGGAAAAGGCCATCTTGAGCGTTCTTCCCGGAATTACCGACTGGGCCTCCATCTGGAATGCCGACGAAGGGGTCATCCTGGCCGGCGCGGAGGACCCGGAGCGGGCCTATCTCGAACTTGTCCGGCCAATGAAATTGAAATTGCAGTTGAAGTATGTTAGGGAGCGATCTTTCTGGGTGGATTTGAAGATCATAGTTCTTACGTTGCTGGCGATTGTTGAACCGGACAGCCAGGCGGTGCGGGAAATAAGAGGGGGGAAACAGTGAGTGATTCCGTGGTAAGAGTGGATTATCAAAAAGAACTTTTAGCGGTATTTTACCGGCAGATGCTGCGCATTCGTTTCTGTGAGGAGGCCTTTGTCGAACCGATCCTCGCCGGCGAGGTGCACTGCCCCTGTCATCTCTACAGCGGCGAGGAGGCGGTAGCCGTCGGCATTTGCACCGCGATGACAAAAGAGGACTATATATTCGGCAATCATCGTTCCCATGGTCATTATCTCGCCAAGGGCGGCGCCATGACGGAGATGGTGGCGGAGATTTACTGCCGCGAAAGCGGCTGCTCCCGAGGCCGCGGCGGTTCCATGCATCTCATTGCCCCGGAGGTGGGAATGCTGGGGGCGGCGCCGATTGTGGCGGGAACGATTTCGCTGGCCTTAGGGGCGGCCCTGGCCTCCTCCATCAGGAAGGACGGTCGGGTGGCGGCAACTTTTTTCGGCGACGGGGCAACGGGCGAAGGGGTCCTCTATGAATCCATGAACTTTGCCGCCTTGAAAAGACTTCCCGTCATCTTTGTATGTGAAAATAATTATTACGCTACGCATATGCCGATACAGGAGTGTCGGGTGGCCAGGGAATTGTATGAAATTGCCTGCCCCTTCGGCATTGAAAGCGAGCAGATAGACGGCAACGATGTCCTGGCGGTTTATGAGGCCGGTCTGCGAGCTG
>Ga0302247_1002460_pt1 | contig 11996 bp, 20 predicted proteins | sample AAG_UR_Ile_MG_FD_193529 | JGI IMG/M metagenome (GOLD analysis project Ga0302247, IMG submission 193529) | Enriched activated sludge microbial communities from anaerobic digester in WTTP, New Holstein, Wisconsin, United States - AAG_UR_Ile | ecosystem: Engineered > Bioreactor > Anaerobic >...
TGAGGCCCTGGAGATGGGGACCATCCTGGCCGAGCGGGACGCCCAAAAGCAAGCCGAAGCGGCCCAGGTGGAAAGGGAGAATCTGATCGCCCAGTGTTACAAGGCCATGGGGCAGATTCAGGCGGCCGATATGATCAGCAATTTTGCCGGCGCCGTCAGTTTTGTCTGGTTAAAAGAGGTCAAGGAACGGAAGGTATATAGGGGTCTTCCGGGCATCGGAACGTGGGAAAAATTCTGTGAATCCGTTGGGATGTCTAAAACAATGGTTGATGACGGAATTCGCGATTTAAGAACTTTCGGGGAAAATTTTTTGACGGCGGCCGGCAATTTAAAGGTCGGCTACCGAGACCTCCGCAAGCTTCGCTATCTCGTCAACGAAGGTGAGGTTGTCATCGACCAAGACGCCAACGTCATTACCGTCGGCGAGGAGAAAATACCCATTGACGGAGACCACACCGAAGACTTGCAAGCGGCCATCGAGAAGGTCATTGAGGAAAAAACATCCCTCACCCAGCAGGTCGAGAAGCTGAAAAAGAACGTCGATGAGGTGGTCAAGGAGGAAACAAAGTCGTTGAAGGCCGAGGTCAAGGCCCTGGTGAAGGAAGTCAAGCGCCTGAAGCCGTTTGATCCGGAGGAAAAGGACCGCTCATTCTGCGCGGAGCAAATGGAGGAAATCCGGGACGTCACCATGCAGTGCATCGCCACGATGTCCAAGTTCATCATTCGAGACGATATCCAGGGGGATGTGGTCATCCTGGGGCAGGTCGAGGGACATATCCAGATGCTTGAAATGTGTCTGGGCGATCTCCGGAAGAGGTGGGAAGAAAAAGTCAATCTGTACGAGAGGTGAGCAATGGCAAGGCAGATCGATCCGGCGATCCTATCCCTCGTAAAGACCGACCTTGCAAATGCCGCCTACGGGGGAAAGACTCTGATCATGAAGTCCTGGGCGGACCGCCTGGGTGTCTCTCCCCAATCTCTCTATCGGGAATTCCCGACGGGCCGGACCCGCAAGGGGGAACGAAAACTGGAGGGGATCGAGGACGCCGCCATCATCGTAGCAAAGATCAAGGCGCGCCCGCCCGAGCACCGGGGACAAATCACGACCGTGGACGCGCTCCGGATCGCCATCGACAATCACCTGATCCCGGACACCCTGGTCGATGTGCCGGCGAGCACATACGACCGGGTGCTCCGGGAGATCGGAGCGAGCAGGCACCGGCGTCGCGTCGAGCGATACCAGGCCGAGCGGCCGAACGAGATGCATCACATCGATGCCTCCAGCTCCAATTGCTTTTATGTGGCCCGCGAGCTGCCCGACGGGGACTACGTGATCAAGATCCACGGCGGCACGAAAGACTACAAGAACAAGCCGGTTCCGATCCGCCTGCGGCCCTGGATCTACGGCATCACGGACGATTACTCGGGATACCATTACGGCCGATACATCGCGGCCCTGGGCGAGTGCGCCGGGGATAACATCGATTTCCTCTGCGGGGCATGGTCTCAGACGCCGGAGAAAGAGCTGTTCGGCCTGCCGGAGCGGATCAAAGGGGACCACGGGCCGATGATGTCATCCGACGGCATTCCCGAATGGTTCGAACGCCTGGGGGTAACCATCGATGACTCCATCATCCTGAACAAGGAAGCCCATGGGAAGATCGAACGCCCCTGGCGCACCATGTGGCAGCGCTTTGAGCTGCCTTTTTTCGCCGAATCCGACTGGCGGAAATTCGAGATCGCCCTCTCCGAACTGAACACCCGCTTCGTGCGATATCAAAGAGAATACAATGAGCGGCCCCACCGCTTTGAGAAGAATATCAGCCGCCGCCAGGCATGGCTCAAGATCAGCCAGTACGGCGGCGCCGTCGCCCTCCCGGAGAACGCCATCCGGACCATCGTCCGCCGCTACCCGCGTAAATTGGATCAGGCCGGATGCTTCAGCCTGGACAGTGTCCTGTATGAGGTCAAGGGGCTCCATGACGTCTGGGTATGGATCTACATGGGCGTTTTCGAAGACGCCCTGGTCGCGGTCGATCAGCGGACCGGGGATAAGTACGAGGTCGTTGATTTCCGGCCCAATCGTCTGGGCGAGTACACGGCCACGAAGGAAACGCCGTATCAGCAGGCGCGAAAGGCCGCGGCGGATCTCACGGGGATCCGCAACACGCTCTACACCGCCGATGCCGCCGCCCCCGTGAACGTGGCGAAGTTCCCCACCCGGATTAAGGAAGTAAAGGTCATCGAGAACCCCCTGAGCATCGATACGTTTCCCAATGTCGAGACGGCGCTGCGGGAGTTTCAGGGCTTATGCGGGTTTGTTTTGGATCGGGACAGCCGGGACCAGGTCCGGGCCCTGATCGTGGAAAACGGACTGTCGAGACGCTTCGTGAGCGACTTGGCGATGGAGATCCAGGCCGAGCAGGCCAGGGCAGCGCTGTGATGGGAGAGCGGGACACGATGATCAGAGTATTTCCAAGACGAACGAAATGGACACCGGATGACGAGCTGTCCTTTGTGGGAGATCCGCCTTTGTTCAGACCTCAAGAAGACCTCCCCGTCAGTGTGTCCGTAACGTTCACCTGGGATCGACCCGAGGGAGAGCGGCTGGTCAAAGCATGGTCGGAACTTTATTCAGATGTGAAGATCGGCGGGCCTGCATACGGAGATCCGGGAGGTGATTTCATTCCGGGCCGATTCATCAAAGCGGGGGCGATCATCACAAGCAGAGGCTGCCCCCGTTTCTAAGGTTGGTGGATGCAGGTAAAAAACTACCGGCGCAAGGAAACCGGCGCTGTGAGTGGTGAGCAACAAACTGAATTGTTGTGAACAACAAGTTGAAAGGAGAAAGCGCATGAGCATGACGAGATTGGAAACATTTTTTGCCCTCGGCTACCGGGAGGATCCCTTCCGGAGGGCGCGATTCGGCACGGGGGACATGGCGCGCACCTTGCGCATCTTGACCATGGCCGTCGAATCGCACGCGATGGTGAGCATCGTCGGAGAACGCGGGATCGGCAAGAGCGAGGCCATCAATGCCGCCCTCGACAAACTGGGTGTGCGCCGGGTGACGGTCAACAGGGCCCAGAAGGAGAAGACCACCATCGCCGATATCGAAAAGGCGATCATCCTGGACCTCTCCGACGAATCCCCCAAGCGGGGAGCAGAGACGTGCTCCCGCCAGGTGCGGCGGATCATGGGAGAGGCGAGCCGCAAGCAGCGGGTGGTCCTGGTCATCGAGGAGGCCCAGCGCCTGCACTCCTCGACCCTGCGCAGCCTGAAGACGTTGCGGGAGATCGAATGGATGGGCGAAAAGGAGTTGTTCACTATCATTATGGTCGCCCAGTCGGATCCGATGAACCGGGCCGGGGTCTCCGAGGTCAGGCTGCGGACGGACATGGTCAGGATGCAGGGTCTTTCCGCAAACGAAGCCGGCCATTACGTGAGGCTCACCGTCGGCAAACACTTCAACGATGGGGCCGTCGATCTCCTGGCGGACCTTCCCCAGGCAACCAACTATCTCGAACTTCAGGAGCTGTGTGTGAACCTTCTGAACGTGGCCCTGGCGGACGGAAGGGAGAAAGTGAGTGAAGAGGACGTGAAGGCGCTTAGCGCCGCGAAGCCCGTTCCGGTTCCCGCGAGCGCGCCGAAGAAGCAATCGGCCCCGGTGAGCGGGAAAGAGGCCCTGAGGGCCGTCCTGGACCGGAAAACGGGGAAGGGTGAAGAGGAAAGGAGGGCAGTCGGATGCTGAGACTCAAACAGGCCTTGAAGGAATGCGGGATCAATCAGCAGGCGGTCTGCCGGGCCACCGGCTTCAGCAAGACGCAGGTCAGCCTAACCCTTTCCACGGGGAAGATGCCGGTGGGAGCGGAGAAGTTCCGGGACGGCGTGATCGAGCTGGCGGAGCGCACCGATCTGGACGCCTTGATGAAGCAACGCGGGATGACCGTGGATCAGCTCTTCGAAGTCATTGAGGAGCCCGGAAAAGAAGTCAAGACCGATGCCCAGTCGGAACTGGATACGGCGCTCATCAACTATGCGGGACGGGTGGCCCTGGGCCAGTCACTGAATTCCAAAGAGATGCTCACGCTGATCCGTATATCGCGGCATCTGCTCTTCAGGATCATCTGTCTGATGAGCTGTGTCCCTGATTTGAAGGATCGTTTCGGCGAAATTGACGACGGATTGAAGGCCATCCTGGCTGAGGAGTAGCGCCATGATCAAGCGGACGATTGCATACGTGGAGAAGGGCTCCTGGGAAGAAGATATCGAGAGATTTCACAAGGGCCTGGAATGGGTGTGCTGGGTCGTCATCATAGCGGCTGCGCTCTATTTCGCCCCAGTATGCTGGAAGGCTTTAACCGATGTGAAGGGGGGTGCAATAGTGGATTGCCCAAAGTGCGGAACAAGGCTGATCGATGATGAGATTCACGGCAAATTCATCGATAACCACACCATTGACGTATCCGTGAAGTGCCTGAAGTGCGGGCATGCCCTGTTCGTCTTCGTTCCCGTGTCCGATCTGACCGAAGACAAGGAGTTTTGAGGAGGCTGCGATGCGCTACATCTATGAACCACGCGGACGGGCCGGGGAATACGGCAAGTTCGCGCTCAACCTATACAGCGGATGCAGCCACGGCTGCACGTATTGCTATGCTCCGGCCGTCTGCCACCGATCCCGCGAGGATTTTCATTCGAACGTAGCTCCCAGGCACTTCGACTGGAGAATACTCAATCACGAGATCGCGGATATTCGAGGGCAAGAGCTATTTCTTTGCTTCACCTGCGATCCGTATCCGCCTTTTCAACTCGGGAGCACCGTGACCAGGCTCGTGATCGAACAGTGTCATAAGCATGATGTCAAGGTCATCATTCTGACGAAAGGTGCCGCCAGGAGCGAAAGAGACTTTGATCTGCTGGAGAAGCGGCCGGATCTGAGCCGCTACGGAGTCACATTGACCTTCACGGACGCGGAACGATTACGGGCCTATGAGCCCGGCGCAGATCCGTTGGAGGCTCGTCTCTCGGTGCTGAGGAGGGCGAAACTCCGGGGGATCCCAACCTGGGTGAGTTTCGAACCTGTCATCGCCCCGGAGCAGACCCTGGGGCTTCTGAGCTGGGCGGTCTGCAACGAAGTCGATGAGGTCAAGATCGGCAAGTGGAATCACGACAAGGCCGCGAATGACGTCGATTGGATCGCCTTTTTCAACTCGGCCATGAGTCGGGTCCGGGACTCGCGCACCCGCTGGTATTTCAAACAGGACCTGATCGACGCCGTCGAGGCCCAGCTCAAAGCGCGGGAAGCGGCGGGACGCTGATGAAGCAGCGATACAGACCGGACATCGGACCGGAAGCACTCCTCAACAGATTCATCGACCGCCACGTGCATTGCACGACGTGTGTGCACGGAATTGACCAGGATCTGTTCGGGAATGTGTTTTGTGACCTGAAGGATTCCATTTCCGGCGGATGGAACCCCGGCATGAGCTACTGCGAGGATCACGAATTTAGCGATTCACTTATGGAGGCGACACTGGGCAGGCTCATGAATGCCCACTACGCCATGTTGAAGAAACAATATCCAGAGATCGGGAACATAGGAGGATGAAGACTATGGCAACGTTAGGCGAAATCGAAAGAATGACGCAGGAATTCTCGGCGGAGCGGGAGAAACTCTCCGAGCGAATTCGCTCCCTCGAAGACGAAATCAACACCCTGAAGCGCAAGCGCCTGCCGCTGATCAAGGCGTCGGTGAAGACCGTCATGGAAAAGCAGGACGTCCTGAAAGCCGCACTGGAGGTGAGCAAGGGCCTTTTCGTGAAGCCGAAGACGATGGTCTTTCACGGGGTGAAGATCGGCTTCCAAAAGGCCAAGGGCAAAATCACCTGGCCAGACGATGAAACCGTCGTGAAGTTGATCAAAAAGCATCTGCCCGAGCAGGCCGAGCTGCTGATCAAGGTCACGGAGAAGCCGATAAAGGACGCGCTCTCCAACCTCTCTGCGGCCGATTTGAAGAAGATCGGCGTGACGGTCGAGGAGACGAGCGACCAGGTTGTGATCAAGTCAACGGACGGGGAGATCGACAAGTTTGTCGACGCCCTGCTCAAGGAAGACGAGCTAAAGGAAGCGGAGGCGGCATGAAGACGGAGAAACCAAAACGTCTGAGACGGAAAGTACATCGGGAGTGGGCTCGTGAGACGCGTGACGCTCAATGGAAATTTATGGAACGCGTCTCCGCGCTTGGGACTTTGTGGTTTTGCGTTTGGAACAAGGCGCGCCGCGAAGAACTGGCCGACGAGCACCGCACCTGTCTGACCTCCGGCCTGGAGATAATGGCATGGATCGACAGCCATCCGAATTGGTGGATCAAAGGGGAATGGTCTGACGAACGCTATGCATTTCCCTTGCAGTTGACTGCTGCTGGCCGCGCCGCGTTGGCCGAAAAAGATAAATATGACATGGAGCCGGTCACTGGAGGGCTTGTCGAGCCTGGCTTTATAGTTACACCGTTACGAGTAAATCACGGAGGGGCATCATGAAAATCGTCGGAATGATCATGTTCGGATTGCCCCTTGTCGCCTGGTATTTTTTCTGTGCCAGAGACATGGGACATCGGAAGGCATTGCGGCTACTGGGATGGACCGTTGGGGGAATGACGTTTTTGATTGGATGGTACATGCTGGCATGGAAGTTTGTCCAGTAGAGGAGGGACGTGACACTCATGGCAAAGATCATAATCATCATCGAGGACGTGAAGGACGCAGACAGTAAGCCTGGGTTGGCCTTCAGCCGGAAGGCAACAAAGTTACCGAAGAAAAAGATATCGCCGGCGAACTGTGTTGCTCTTCATTTCATGTCAGAAGTGAAAAACAAGCTCACACTGGGAAAGATTCTCCGGAAGGCAGGGGTGATCTGATGCGGCTGGTTTGTCCGTCATGCGGCGCGACGCATTCAGCAGAAGCCTGGGTCAACGATTCCGCGGTCCGATATTCGTTTGAGGCGCTCATAAAGCTGCCTTCGCCCGTTTTGCAGCAATGCCTCCCTTATCTGGGCCTCTTTCGCCAGGGGACGCGCGCCCTCCCCTGGCGGCGGGCCCTGGTGATCATCAGGAGCCTGCATGATCTGGTTGAGCCGCGAACCGTCCACTGGCAGGGCGGAGAGACAAGGCCCTGCACGCCGGAGATCTGGGCCAAAGCGATGGAATCCACGATTGCAGCCGGGCCGAAGGGTTTGAAGAACCACAATTACCTGAGAAAGATCGCCTGGGAACAGGCGGCAGAGTTGGCAACCAAGGCCGAAGCCGACCGGGAAGCGGCGCGGCAACGGCGTCGGGACGAGGATGACGAGGGACCGGCTCCCATGCCGGAAAGCGCGCGCCAGGCAATCAACGATCTGAAGAAGAAGTGGGGGGAGAGATGACCTGCCCGAGTAAACGCCCCATCATGAAATACTACGGCGGGAAATGGCGGATCGCATCATGGATCATCGAGCACTTTCCCGCTCACCGCATCTATGTCGAGCCGTATGCCGGCGCCGCCAGTGTGTTGCTGCGCAAGGAGCCGGTCAGCATAGAGGTTTTGAACGACATCAATCAGCGGATCATCTCCGTGTTTCGCGTCCTGCGGGATCCTGAGAAGTCGCTCAGGCTCCAGGAACTGCTTTCCTTCACCCCCTACTCGATGGTCGAGCATGACGTGGCCAGGAAGCGGGCTGACTGCCCCGTTGAAGATGCGCGCAGGATGATTGTCTTGGGACACCAGTCGCACGGATCAACCGGACCGTCAGGCGGCAAAAAGACCGGTTGGAGACGACGGCCGGAAGTGTGCCGGACGGCAAACGCGGCAACGGCGTGGGCCAATATCCAGGAGTACTTGCCGTGGTGGTGCGAGCGTCTCCGCAGGGTCTACATTGAATGCGATGATGCCCTGGCGGTCATCAAACGGTGGGATTCTCCAGATGCCCTGATATACGTCGATCCCCCCTACGTCAACTCAACCCGGAGCCGGGACTACAAGCACCGGGCCTATGCCGTCGACATGACTGACGCGGACCACGTCAGGCTCGCCGAAACCATCAGGAACGCAAAGGGCATGGTTATCATCAGCGGGTATGACTGCCCCCTGTATCGGGAGTTGTATCGGGACTGGCAGCGCATTGACCACCCCGCGTTTGCCGACCGTGGCAAGAAAACAACCGAATCCATATGGCTGAACGCAAGGACAAGGAATAACCTGCAATGAACCGATTCATCCCCATTAACAACAAGCAGAGAACTGTCATCAAGATCGCTCAGCGGAACCTGGGTATCCCCGATGAGGATTACCGAGACATGCTTGAGGAGCGATTCAAGGTCCGGTCATCCACCAAGCTGAGCTACCGGCAGGCATCATTCTTTATCCGCGAACTGGAGCAAAAGGGATTCGTGCTGCGGCCGCCGAGTAAAAACAGGGTGAAACGCCCGGCGGTGCGCAAGGCCCCCCGTCCCAAGGCAATGAACGTCATTACCTTGGCAAGGCCCGACGAGATCGACAAGATCAATGCCCTGGCCCAAATGATCGCCTGGCAATACGAAGACGGCTTGCAGCGCTTCCTGGCGGCGCGGCTCAACATCAAGGACGGCAAGGTGCGGACGGGTCAAGATGCGTATCTAGCCATCGAAGGATTAAAGAAGCTCTTCGAAAACCACATGAAGAAGATCCACGGGCCGGCTTGGTGGACCCTGCACTTCACAGACCCGCGGATCACGGAATACATCCAGATACACTGCCCGATGGAGTACAGAAAACCGGTAGGATTGAGAATCATCAACGGAGGGGTACGATGACGAAAGATTGGATATCCGAGATCGCCGATGAGATGCAAATAGATGATCTTCCGGAAGATTATCAGGAAATTGCGAGGTTGCTTGGCATGGAGCTCGCCCTGAAGCTCGCCCGGCATCTCAATGGAGGAAATCTCTATTGTAGAAAGATCGAACGCCTGCTCTGCAAGAAGCGTGATGAAAAGATCAGAGCGGAGTTCACGGGATTCAACCATAGAGAATTGGCTCGTTGCTATGGGTTGACGGAAACATGGATACGAGAAATTGTGAAACGAAAGCCCGTCCATGAACAGGCAGAAATGTTTTCTGGCAGTACATGACATACCAGCCATGGTGATTGACATCCCCCGCAAGTAAATTTTTCAAGTAGTTTCTTCAATTACTTTTCTCAACTACTTTAGTAGATTCTTTTCATCCCCACCTATAGACCTGTAGTCGTCATGAGCTACCTCCTTCAGCGGCCTGTCGGCCCTGCACCAGTAACGGCCTGGGCACCCGTTATGCGGGCAGGGCCGGCAGGCACCAACTGAATGAGGGGGCCTTCTTTGAACTTTTTCGATGCGCGTAACAACAACAAAGCACTGCGTGCTTTAAGGGCGCGTAACAATAGCGCCAACCGCCTCCCCCGGATCTGCCGGGGGAGGCACCAACAAGGACGGTGCCATGAGTAAAGCAGAATTGGCATCATTGATCAAAAAAATCTTCGGACATCTCGACGACAAGCAGATCATCGGGCTCACCATCTACGGCGAAGCGCGGGGTGAATCCAAGCCCGGCCGGATCGCAGTGGGTTCCGTGATCCTGGAGCGGGTGGATAAGCAAGAATGGATGGGAAAGACGATCAAGGATGTCTGCTTGATGCCCTATCAGTTCTCCTGTTACCTGCCCGCCGATCCCAACTTCGAAAAGCTCAGCGCCATCGCCGCCGCGTGGGACGCAACCTATCACCAATCCATAGCCGTTCAGGAGTGCTACGCCATAGCCTCCGGGTTGATCGACGGGACCATCGCCAGGGATGAAACCATCGCGGGCGCCCATGCCACGCATTATAAGACGCTGTCCTGCCGGGCTGCATGGGAGTCGGAAATGAAAAAGGTGGCCATCATCGGTCGCCACGAATTTTTTGCCTGAAAGGAGGGAAACGTATGAAAAAGTGGTTCTGTACTTCGGAAGGCGGTCTCGATGCGGCTGTGAAGATGGCGGCATACGCGGCGGGAGTGTTGATCTCCAAGAACAACAAGGCACTGGCAACGGCGATTCTGCCGGTTGCGCAGGGGATCAAGTCCACCATCGACAATGGGACGGACAACGCGGCTCTGAATGCCATTCTCCGGGAGGCGATCACGGAATTGGCCGGTAAGGTTTCCGATGATCCCATCATCGAGGGCGCAGTCACCCAGGTCTTGGCTTCACTCGAAATCGATATCCCTGCGGGGACGTTCCCCGTGCTCGACAATGCGGTGATCAAAGACCTCGTAGGTTCCTTCGTTGCGGGGATGATGGCGGTGATTCAGGGATGACACGGCCAATCCTCCGCCCCGGAGACGAATTCGCAACCAGGAACCCGATGGCCTTGGGGTCGTTGATCAACATCTGTCAGGCAGCCCGCGCGGTGGATAACGAGTCGCAGTACTCGCACACCGGCATCATCACAGACAGCCGCGGAACCACGCTGGAGGCACTCTGGACCGTTTCAGCACAGAATATATGGGACGCTTATGCCGGCAACCGGGTGCTCATCGTCCGGAACATCAACATGACGCCCCCTGTCTTCGCCGCGGGCTTTGAAAAGATCCGCAAGCATATCGGCCAATGGTATCCGGTTCACAGGTTGCTGCTTCATTTCCTCGGCATCGCGAAGTGGATCCACTGGAAGCGTATTGTCTGCTCGGAACTCACGGCGAAATTCGAGGCCGGCTGTGCGGAATACCTTGGCCCTGACAAGACCGCCGGCTTTCTCCGCAACTATTACGGGGTCAATCCCGACAACCTGACCGACCGCTGGAGGGAGAGCCGATATTACACGACGGTTTTTGAAGGGATAATCGAACCTCCAAGAAAGGGAAATACCAATGTCGCCTGAACAGATCGCGGCACTTACAGCCATTGCGGCCATCGTCTCAAAAATCGGCACCTGGCCCATCGGATCTATCCTCATTGTCTGGTCATTGGCCCCCTGGATCGTGATGATATTCCTGCATTGGGCGCAAGAAAAGCGCTTCAAGGCCGTGATCCGGATGTATGAGTCAAACGTGAAGCTGGTCGTATCCTATGAAAAGCTGGCAAACGAGAACGCGGACACGATCCGGCTCAGCACAGCCGCCGTAGTTGACCTGACCACTTATTTGAAGACCCGGGCACCCTGTCACCAATTCATCTCGACAAACCTGATCGCCCACCTCGCCGAACGAAGGACGAAAGATGAGCCTGCAAAACGAAATGCGGAAAACACGGAAGGTTAACCTTGAATTTGTGGCGAAGCGCCTGCGCGGGGAAATAGAGGCTCTTGCCAGGGTCATCTGTATCAACCTGGATTGCAGCCTCCAGAAGCCCGAGGGTTTACCCATCGCCGAGGTGGACAGCCAGTTCGATGAGTTGAAGAGCAAATGGGCGGAACTGAACACGACCCTCGCTGAAATCGCCCGCCTTGAAGAGGAGCTCAGTTGATGGCCGAAAAAGGCGCGCGTGCACAGTTGGAGCCAGTAGCCCGGCAGATGTACGTCGATGGCAAGAGCCTGACGACTATCGAGGAGGCCATCGGGGTCTCACGTCAAACTCTATCGATCTGGAAGGGCCAGACAAAAAGACAGGATGAGGAGTTTGACGAGTGGGACAAAGCACGGGCGAGGAAGGCCTCGTTCGGGATCCGGATCGAGGCCCTCCTGGAGCGGGAATTGACCCATGCAGAGGAACGGCAGCCTGGGGCAGTCGAAGGAACGTCCCTGGATAACCTATCCAAGCTGGGGGCGCTGGTGGTCAAGTTCCGGGCACTGGAGAGCCAGGGATCCGGATACGACAAGGCAAAAGTCTTTTTGGAAACCGTGCAATGGCAAATCGCCTGGATGAGGGAACATGACCCGGAGGGTTTAAAAGTGCTGGCGGCGGACTTTGACGCCATGGTCCTGCAATTTAAGACGGAGTGTTTGAGCGGCAATGCGTAAACGGCAGCAGATCA
>Ga0302247_1002463_pt1 | contig 11979 bp, 10 predicted proteins | sample AAG_UR_Ile_MG_FD_193529 | JGI IMG/M metagenome (GOLD analysis project Ga0302247, IMG submission 193529) | Enriched activated sludge microbial communities from anaerobic digester in WTTP, New Holstein, Wisconsin, United States - AAG_UR_Ile | ecosystem: Engineered > Bioreactor > Anaerobic >...
ATGACGGGATCATCTTTATCGACGAGATGGACAAAATCGCTTCCTCCTCGAAGTCGGTTTCGGGGCCGGACGTGTCCCGAGAGGGCGTTCAACGAGACCTGCTCCCGATAATAGACGGCACGACCGTGATGACTAAGTACGGTATCGTGCGCACGGATCATATCTTGTTTATCGCTGCCGGAGCGTTTCACATCTCGAAACCGTCCGATCTCATCCCCGAAATGCAGGGACGGTTTCCCATCCGAGTCGAATTGGACCCCCTGACCGAGCGGGATTTCGAGAGGATCTTGCTGGAACCGGAATGTTCCTTGGTGAAACAGTACAAAGCTTTGCTCGAAACGGACGGCGTGACCCTCGTCTTCGACGATACGGGAATACACGAGATCGCGCACCTTTCTTTCGAGCTCAACGAACGGTTGGAAAACATCGGTGCGAGAAGGCTATACACGGTTCTAGAAAAGGTTTTGGAAGAGATATCATATGACGCGCCGGATACCGATAACACCTATAGGATGATAGACGGAGACTTCGTCCGTTCGGTTATGAGCCCGATCGTCTCCGACCAGGATCTCTCATCCTACATTTTGTAAAGGGGATAACCCGTGGAACGGATAGAACGATTGGCCCTCCGGGGTTCGAAGATCTTCACCCCCGCGGAAATCGATACGGTCGAAGCCTTTTCTTCGATTTCGGAGTTCTTGAAATCCGAAACCGCCCCTATGCTCGAAAGAAAGAAACGAAGAGTCGAGCAGATGTGGAACGCCGATATCGCCGATCGTTGCCGGAAAGTTTCAGGGCGCAAAGACCTCACGATCTTCTTTCCCGAAGAAGAGGGTTATCCCCCTTTGCTCAGGGAGATCGATCCGATGCCCCAGGTCTTGTTCATCAAAGGGCAAGCGGAGTGGCTATCCAGCCCGGAACTGAAGATCGCGTGTGTCGGCTCACGAAAACCGTCATCATACGGGAAGTACGTAGTTCAAAAGATCATCGGTCAGTTAGCCGAACGTCGGGTGACCATCGTGAGCGGACTCGCATACGGAATAGACGTGATGGCCCATTTGACGGCGATCGAGAAAGGCACCCACACGATCGGCGTATTGGGCTTCGGTGTGGACCACATCTACCCCGCATCCAACACGGTCGCCTTCAGGAAGGTCGAAGAACAGGGCTGTCTGGTCAGCGAATACTTGCCTTGGCAAAAACCGGAGGTCTACTTTTTCCCTGAAAGAAATCGGATCATCTCGGGGTTAAGCCAAGGGGTTTTGGTCATCGAAGCCTCCAAGACGAGCGGTTCGTTGATAACGGTCCAGCACGCACTCTCTCAGAACCGGGATGTCTTCGCCATCCCCGGGTCGATACAGAGCGCTTTGTCAGAGGGCACCAACGGATTGATCAAGAAAGGAGCCAAGTTGGTGACGGACGCGCTGGATATCGTCGAGGAATACCCCTGGTTGGTCCCCGATACCCTGGCGAGTCCAGCAGCTGGCGCCGATAGCGCCTCCTTGGCTTCCGAGGAAAGAGCCGTCTATGATCTCATCGTAGAGGGCTGTGACCAGTTCGATAGCCTAGCCGAGAGGACCCGATATCAAGCGTCGACCCTGAACCGCATCTTGACAGGATTGTCGCTTAAGGGGCTGGTTACGAAGATCGGCTCCCAATACCTACCCGGACGAGAAGGGTTCGTATGAGACCTCGACTTTGCGCGTTTCTTCTCTTATCGCTCTTCGGGCTATCGGTCTTTGGTATGTTGTTCGAGATCGGAACGGGCTATCGCTTCGCACCGTTCAGTTTCGCCAACCACGGCTGGAACCTGGATTTGGGGTTATTCAACCAGTTCAATGATATGCTCACCCTCGATGTCACCTATCATCCTCAGTTCTCTTTCAGCGAATCGGGAGAGCGAGAGGCCACGCCTACGAACTACCTCAATTTCGATGTGGATGTTATGATTCCGTTGTTAGGCCGGCGGGAAACGAGAGAAGGGTACCGCTTCGGCTTGTTCGGCACCTTCGAGTTTGGGAATTTTTACGACACCTATAAGGACCCTTCAGAAACTTCCTCTGACCTATCCAATTGGGAAGTGTGGCAAAACAGCGGATACTGGTTGGGCGCTGGTTTATACGGCCAATACTATCTTCACCCGTGGATGTTTCAGTTGGGTATCGGGTTTCCGATCATTCGAAGCCCGAATACTTTGAACACAATGGACTGGTTGTTGGGCACCGTCGAGTTTAAGACGCGATTTTTCATCGAAAGCGATCGTCATCGGTTCAGGGACCATCTCACCGTGGAAATCGAGATATCCGCTCGGAAAATCGGGCTGTCGGTTTGTCTCATCGAGCCCTTTTAAGATGACGCTGCAGTATTATCTCCATCGGTGCGGACTGGCCGCGCGGCGAAAGGTCAATGCGATCATCGAGGGAGGACGGGTGAGGGTGAACGGAGTCGTCGTTCGCGATTTTTGGGCGCCCGTGGACCCGGAGAAGGATCGCATCACGGTCGACGGGGCGGTTTGCGCGTTGCCCCTGGGTCATCGCTATTACCTGTTCCATAAACCGAGCGGACTCATCACGACGGTATCGGACCCTCAAGGACGGCCTACGGTCATAGATTACGTCAGACGCGTTCACGGTCTTTCGGGGCCGCTGCATCCGACGGGTCGGTTGGATAAGGAGACCGAGGGGCTGCTCATTCTCACGGATGACGGGGACTTCACGTACCGGATCACGCATCCCTCTCACGAGATCCCGAAGGTCTACCTGGCGGTCTTGCAGAGTGAGATCGGTCACGAACAAATACTCCTCTTGGAATCCGGGGTTGTGATCGACGGCGTGAAGACCGCGAAAGCAAAACTGTCCGAAACGCGTCTGGAAAAGAGAGGCTTTACAGGCCGACCGTGCTGGCGGATCACGATACACGAGGGGAAGAAGCGGCAGGTACGCCGTCTCTTTGAATCGGTCGGGTCTCGGGTGGTGTACCTGCGGCGGGATCAAATCGGGCCCTTTACCCTCGAAGGAATAGAAATTCCCGGGCAGATCAGGGAGATCGATGAAAATGAACTGGAAGACTTCAGAAAGGCTTATTTTAATGACGGATAAATGGGGGGGTTTGATGAAAACGACGCTCACGCTGGTTGTCTTATGCATTTGCCTGACGCTGACGGCCTTTTCTCAAGATTTGTTCGAGCTGAAAAGCGTCCAATCCAAGATTCTACTGGCTTACGATCTCAACGACTATTCTTTGTTGGATGCCGCGATCATTGATCTTCAGAAGATCATATTGGATCGAGGTTCCGACCCTTACGTCCTTTCGAAAGCTCACTTGCTCACGGGAGACGCCTACTTCTACAAAGGCTATTACAGTACGGCCATAGAAGCTTACGAGAAAGCGCTGCAATACACCGGTAAAGATGATCAAGACTATCCTTACGCGGTCTATTCGAAGTGTTACGCGACCTATCATATGGCGATGGAGACCCACCAAAGCCAGCGCGACTCTCTGTTGAATCAGGCGTTGATCCTTTTAGAGCAATTGGTCAGTTTTTCCGGATACCAACAGGACTATTATTTGCTGAAAGGGATGATCCAGAAAGCGAAGGGCGATTACCTCGCCGCTTCCTCCAGTTTCGACGCGGTAACCGACCCGAGCGCCATAGGATTCGCCAGCTACTACAAAGGATTGATCTTCTTTGAGCAAGGGAACTACCCTTCGGCGATCATGGCTTTCGAGCGGGCGAAACAGTTCGGGCAGAGCCCGGAGCTGATGGCCGCCAGCATATACCAGACGATCCGCGCCATGATGAACCTTCAGAATTATCGGGAGGCGTTGAGTTACTCCGAGAACTTGGTTCGCAACTATTCCACAACCCGCTATCGCGATGAGATCTTCATGCTGCACGTGGAACTGTTGTATCGCACGGGCGAATATGCCAACGCCGCGCGCTATATCGATTACATCATCGAAAACGCCAAAAGCACCCGTGATTTGGTCGACGCCTACAATGCGATGGGTTGGCTCGCCTACAAGTCGGGTAATTACGAGACCGCTTTGGCCAACTGGAACAAAGCGATCAGCGTAGGCGCCGCGGAGTATCCGATCGAAACCTTCGAAGTGGCGAAACAGGCGATCAATGTTTTACGTAACACGGGGGATTCGGCGAAGATGGTGTCCTATCTGAACCAGATGAAGGCCACCTTTCCTTCGCAAGGGACGGCCTTGGACCTGGAGAGCGCGAAAGTGTATCTCTCCTTGGGGCGGTACTCGGAAGCGGAGGTTCTGTTACAGCGTGTCTTGTCGTCCGGTCTTTTTTATCAGGACGCGAACTACACGCTCGCCCAACTCTACCAGAAGACGGGAGATATGAAGCGGGCCCAAGACTACGTCGACCGGGTTATCCGCTCGGGAAATCAAGCCGCTGTCTTCCAAGGGTATACCTTCCAAGGCGATCTCTACCTCCAGACCGGCGATTATCAAAAGGCGAAGATCGCGTACGAAAATGCCTTGAAGAACGCCTCCGAAGCGGAAAGAAGCCAAGCGATCCTGAACCTCGGAATCGTCGCGCTGAATGCCAAAGACTACGCGACCGCGCAGAAGCAGTTTGAAACCTTGAAAACAGAGATCACGAAAGACCTCAGCGCGGCGCTGGACGCGGCGTTCTATATGGCCGAAACCTATATCGCGCGGAATCTGCCCGCTTCGGCGTTGAACGAGTACGATTGGATTTTGAGAAACGACGTTTCGAAAAAGTACTATAAGACGGTGACTCTGAAAAAGTATACGGTGATGTTGGATACGAATCAGGACCCGCTGGAAATCGCCCGGCAGATCGATGCGGCCCTTCAAGTGACGTCGGACTCTGCTCTCAGCGCGGAGTTAAGGTATCTGAGAGCCGAAGCCTATTTGAAAAAAGGCGACCTCATTTCCGCTTTCGAAGCGTTGAGGGACGCAAGCTTCGATCGGTTGTCCGCGGGATCTAAGGGAGGGTACCTGTATATACGCGGGAAATACTACGCCTCTCAGGGGAACGAAGGGGAGATGCGCGCGGCCTTCGAGCAGCTGATCGATCAGTACCCGCAATCCCCGAAAACACCCTGGGCGATACAGGATTATGCCCTGTACTACTATAACAAGAACGATTACACAAATGCGAAGAATCAGTTTTTTAAGCTGATCACCTCCTATCCGGATTTTTCCAAAAACGACACCGCCTATTACTACATCGGCTTATGCTACGAGAAGTCCGGCGAGAGGGACAAGGCCCTGAAAATATACCAAGACCTGGTTGCGAAGTACCCCGCGTCTTCGAGGGTTTCGGAGGCAAAAAAACGGATAGAGGCCTTACAATAACCTCCGCGAAGAGACAGGTCACGGTATTAGAGGCGCGGGCGAAGATCAATCTTTTTTTACGGGTCTTCTCTCGCGGGCAAGACGGATACCACCCGATACAGACGCTGTTCCAGACGGTCGCTCTCTCGGATAGGCTGACACTCGAGGAGACGGAAAGTCCCACCTCCTTCTCTGTGGAGCACGATCCTAGCATCGTTTTTCAACCGGAACTGCGTTGGGATGGGCGCAATTTGCTGTACAAAGCCTTCGAAGTGTTAGAAAACGCCGCCGGTCATACGTGCGGGCATTGGAAGATCCACCTAAAGAAAACGATCCCAACGCAATCGGGACTCGGCGGTGGCAGCGCCGATGCGGCGGTGTTGCTCCGGTTTTTGTGTCGACGGTTCGGTTTGGACCCGCATACCGAATGGAGCGTAGCGAAACGGCTTGGCGCCGATGTTCCGTTTTTTCTCCTATGCGGTACCGCGATAGGTGAAGAAAACGGGAGCGCCTTGTCCCCGTTACCGCCGTTGCCCGCCTTGCCGGTGTTGCTCGTCCAACCGCCGTACGCGATGAGTACCGCGAAAATGTACGAGCAGTACGATCAAATGGTCTCACGGAGCCCGAATCATCCGCTCAGGGAGGATAGGTCGGACCAACAGACCGCTCAGGATGTCTATATGGCCTTGGCGCAACAGTTGCCGGTGATTTCGCGCAACGACTTTGAAGAGGTGGCTTTGACGTATTATCCGGAATACCGTGTTTTTCACAGTTTTTTCTCTCGTCTGGGTGAAGACGGGATGCATAGGGACCCGGCGATCTTGCTCAAACGGATGAGCGGTTCTGGATCCGCTCATTACGTCGTGTTTAAGGCCGATACTGACCCGTCGGTCTTGGCGCGTTATGAAAGCCTGTGTCGGGACGCCGGCTGTTGGGCGACTTTAACACGGTTTTCGCGTGGGGATGTCGTATGAGCTGGCCGAGTCCGACTCCCGTGGTTCGTTCAAGTGGCGCGATGTTGCCTCTCGCCGCTTTCAGTATAGAAAAAGAGCGGCTATTGAAGATCGTGAGCTATTGCGAGATGATCGCGGGCTCCGAGAAGAAATACGGGTTTTTTTGGCTCTTTCACCATCAGGGGCTGCGGATTTTCGTCACGGATGGTTCTTTGAGAACGGTCTTCCAGGCGAAGGGGGAGTATCCGGCTTTCGAGCGCGCCTACCAATTTCCGATACGCCCGTTGAAGCTCTTTTTGCAAGAACGGTCGGTGGATACGCACGTTAACGTTCTTCTAGGCGAAGAATCGGCGATCTTTCGTTGCGATAACGAAGTATTGTCATTAAGGCAGGGCCAGGACAGGCGGATAGAAGACTTGTCCTTTCCGGATTCGTTGTGTACGGTGCCTTTCAAGGCGTTTATGAACGGCATAGACTTCGCGACGATTTCTCTTCCTATGCTCGATCGGGTTTTTTTGGTCGATTACGACGGGCAGTTTGCGGTGGTCAGCGTGGAGCAGGACAGCTTCGCGCTCTTCAATAGCGAGATTCCGATTCGTCGCTTCGAAGACGGCAGCTTTTTGAAAGCCCAAATCCCGTATGCCAGCATCCGCCATTTTGTGAAGGCGTGTTCGCTCATCGATGTGAATGAACTCAAGATCGGCGTTTCTCTAGAAAGCGAGGAGATTTATTTCCAAACGGCTGGGGCCGTGACGGCTTTGTGTATGAAAGCGCTGGACGAAAGAGACGAGACCGACCTCTTCCGACTGTTGCACGTCTACGAGCGGATGGAACCGGTGGCGCGGGTGGACTCCGGAAAGGCCCGAAAGCTTTTTTCTAAGGCGCTTCGGCTTTCGGATAACGGCATCCTAAACCTATCCCGTTATCCCGAGGAGCTGGAGTTTTGGATTTCCAAAAAAACTTTGTACTACTCCGTTCGAGATAGTCTTGAACCGTATTGTGAGACCGCGGACGCTCCATCCTCGATACAGTTTTACGGGAAGATGATCAAGTCTTCGCTGAATCGCATTACAACGAAAAAGCTGTGTATGTTCCAATCCGGCGAGTTCATAGGGTTTGGGGACGAAAACAAAAGAAGGATGGCCGTGGTCCGGGGGAAAAAAGTAGAAAGGAGTTGGAATCATGCAGGATTGGATGGAACTCACGAATGAGATGGAAGAGGCGAAAGAGCAAGGGTTATACACATGGATTCGGACGTTGGAGGGGCCACAGGGCGCCTGGTTGACGATACAGTCGAAAAAAGTGCTCAACCTGTCTTCGAACAACTATTTGGGGTTAGCCAATCATCCGGCGATGAAACAGGCGGCAATCGAAGCGATCCAAAACTGGGGCGTCGGTCCGGGGGCGGTTCGGACGATCGCGGGGACGATGTCTTTGCACAACCAGCTCGAAGAGCGGCTGGCCGCGTTTAAGAAGGTAGAAGCCGTCATTATGCTCCAATCCGGCTTTACAGCCAATCAAGCCGTGCTGGCTCCTTTGGTCGGCGCCCAAGACGCCCTGTTGTCGGATGAATTGAATCACGCCAGCATTATCGATGGGACGCGTCTGACGAAAGCGATGCGCTTCGTTTGGAAGCATAAGGATATGGTTGACTTGCGCGAACAGTTGCGAAAGGCCCAGCTCGAAGGTGCTAGGCGAAAGATCATCATCACCGACGGTGTTTTCAGTATGGATGGCGATATCGCGCCCTTACCGGAGATCGTGGCTCTGGCGAAAGAGTTCGAAGCGATCGTGTTGGTTGACGACGCGCATGGCGAGGGGGTGTTGGGCTCACACGGGCGCGGCATCGTCGACCATTACCATCTCCACGGAGAGGTGGACATCGAAGTCGGCACGCTTTCGAAGGCCTTCGGAGTGATCGGCGGGTTCGTCGCCGGGAAAAAACCGCTGATCGATTATTTGAAACAGAAGGCGCGTCCCTTTTTGTTCAGCAGCTCTCTGAGCCCAGCGGATACGGCGGCCGCAATCGAGTCGGTCAAAATCCTGGAGTCAAGCGACGAGTTGGTGAAAAAGCTTTGGGAGAACGCCGAATATTTCCGGTCGAATATGACGCGCCTCGGATTCGATACCGGCCACACGCAGACCCCGATCACGCCGGTGATGCTCTACGAGGCGCCTTTAGCCAGCCAATTCAGCCGAACCCTCTTTGAAAAGGGTGTCTTTGCGCAATCGCTCGGATTCCCGACGGTTCCCAAAGGGAAAGCGCGTATACGGGTCATTATGAGCGCGGCCCACAGTAAAGAAGACCTCGATTACGGCATCCGCGCCTTCGAAGAGGTCGGTAAAGAGCTAGGGGTGTTAAGATAGACCCTTCGGCCTGTAAGGGTGGTCGTCTGTCGTCAACCCGACGACCACCTTTTGCGCCATAACGCAGGCAACGGGATGGAGCACACCGCCATCATCGTCACCGTCAGGAGCGCCCCGGCGGCGAAAAGCCCCCAACGGGTGTGGTGTAAGCCGGGATTGCCCGCCCAATCGTAGAGACGCAAGGAGACGGGATACTTTTCCGGTGACGAGATCAGCAACAGCGGCGCGATGAAACTCGACCACCCTCGGATAAATATATACAGAAACAAGACTGCTACTGTGGGAAACGCCAGCGGGAACACGATCTTCCAAAAGAGCTGCCAACGCGAGGCCCCGTCGATTTGTCCCAACTCGGCATAGGTCGGATCCGTTTGCCGAAAGGCAGCATAGGCGGTCATAAACGCGATGGGAGCGCTCTGATTCAAAATCGCCAACACGATCGGTAGAAACCGATTCAAGCCGCCTAACGCGTCCAGCGTCAACACGAGAGGAACGAAGGTGTTCATTCCCGCCATCACCAGAGTCAAGCCGATTAACCCCTTCGCGAAGGTGTGATACCTCGAGTTCTTTAATGCCGCGTATGCGGCCATCGAGAAAACGAGCACCCCCAACAACCCGCTTCCCAAACCCAGCCAAAGGCTGTTCTTCAGATTAACGAGAAATCCCGAGTCGAAGAGATAGACGTAGTTGTTCCAACTGAGACCCTTGAAGGCGTCCGCGATCCCTGGAAAGGGGGGGAGATACCGGTATCGGGAAAAAGAAAGCCAAACCAGGAAGCCTAAAGCGCCCCCGCTCATCGCTATCCATAGAACGGCCAACGCGACATTGAAAAAAAAGAGGAGTCGGTCGAAGGCCCTTTGGAACGGAAAAAGCCGAAACAATAGATAAAAACAGAGGATGACGGTGGACGGAGAGAGCTGCCGAAGGATCAAAGAAGCCCCCAAGGCGATGATCGCGCAAGCGCGTAGATGACCTCGACGATGCCAGTCTCTGAAGAAAAACGCGGGTAAAAACAACAAGGATCCGAGGGAAAAACTCCACACGATCTCCAACCCGAGCCAAATCCCGAAGGTCTTTTCCGGACGCTTGAACATCCGGTTCAGGAACCAGAAGCCGGCCAAGAGGGTGACGGTGACCAAAGCGTTTTGCGACCATAAGAAGGTCCAAGAGTCCGTTGCAGCAAAGTCTAGCAGGTTGTTTTTCAAAAAGAATCCCAGCGTCGTCGTCGCACCCGCAATCCCATAAGGCGTGAAGCCCGCGTAGGATAAAGGGCGGCCTTCGGTGATCATCATCGGGACATTGACGTCGCGCATAAGGTCCAGAAAGGAAACGCAGAGATAGCCGACCAAGCTTTTTTGAGCGATCTGGAAGAAGAGGGAAAAAAAGCGGTCGACGGTTCCGGCGCCTTCGAGCCGCATACTTTCCTCATACGAAGGAGGGAGCTCTTCGAATAGCGCCAGTGCGATCAGGGCCACGACAGGAAGGTCCACCCAAAAACGCCCGACCAGGATGGAACAGAAGGCTTGGATTTCCGAAGCGATGGGGTTTTCGATCGTATTGAGCAGAAGCGCTCGAAATATGGGCAGGGAAACGAAAGAAGGAAGCGCCCATATCACGAACAGAAGCAGAGCCACCGCTTTTCTCCAAAACCTCCGCAATCGGATGAGGAGGTAAGCGAGCGTTGTACCGCAGAAGAAGACCGATAGGGTGGCGATGAACGCGTACAGAGCGGATACTTGAGCGGAAATTCGGAAAGCCCCGTCTTGGAACAAGGTCCAAAAGAGGTCGAATCGTATCTGCGCTTGGCCGGCGATCGCCGAAAATACGGCCGGAAAGAGGGTCATTCCGGCGATGAGCAGAAAAAATGGGAGAAAAAAGGTCATTGAAACTGATCGATGTAGGCTTGAGCGGTGGACAAGAGTTCTTGCAGTTCCCCTTCTCCGCGTAAATACAACTCCAAACACGCTTTCATCGCGGTCCAATACCCTTCCGAATACGCGCGTGTGGATGGTTGGACGAGGCCGTTTTCTAACGCTCTCTCCAATACGCCCCCGGCGTTTCCGGAGAAAGGAATCCCTTCGATCAAGCTTTGTTTCGCATACGTCGCGCACAGGCCTTCCATTCGTTCGAAGAGAAAGGAAAGAAAGGGATAGACGAGCGTCTCGTTTTTGAAGATCACCCAGGCCTTCGTGTCGATGACCGACCGCCATGGTTCGGGTAGTGGAGCGAGGGCATAAGGGACCCCCATCTCATCCAAATCGGGAATGAGATAGCTGCCCTGTGGCATCATCGCCACCTTTCCGGCGGAGAAATCTTTGACCAATCCCGGCCGTTGCGGATAGTCTTTGAACCAACCGTTCGTCACCCAGGAGCGCATTCTCTTGAGCAAGCGAGCGTTTTCTTCTGTGATGACGCGGATGGTACCGTCCGGTAGGAAAGACCGGCCAAAGCCTTCCTGCAACCCCTGAAAGATGTACGGGGAATTGTATCCCCAGCCGATCGGCGTCACGCCTTCGGCGCGTAAATGGGCCAGGAGCGCTTCGAAATCGCCGATGTTCCAATCGGGTTCAGGAAGAGGAATCCGATACTTTTCGAAGACGGCCGTTTGTAAAAAGAGCACTTGGGTATCGGCGTAAAAAGGAACCGCGCGTAACGCGCCGCCCGAAGTGTAGGTCTGTATCCCGATCTGTGCGAAACGATCCGCATACCGGGGCAGCCGCCCCAAGTCGATAGGGAGGGCGATCGTCGCAGCCAGCGGAAAGTCGTCGCTTTTAATCAAGCAAAGGTCGGGCAAGGTGTCCGGGGTTTTTAACGCCACTAGAAGCTTTTGGTCGGGTGCCGGTATCGGGACGATCTCGACCGGTGTCTGAGTCGCCTCGGTGTAGGCTTTCGCGATCATCCGATACCAGTCTTCCCCTTCCCAGGAAACCCACACTGAAAAGGAAAGTCCCACGGAGACCGTGATTAGGATTAAGAAAGACAAGAGGAAAACGCGTTTTGACATTTTCGGCTCCTTTCAAGCAAAAAAGCAAAGACTGTCGTCCTATAACGACTTAAAACGAAATGTGGCAAGAGGGCGCGCTCGCGTCGGAGCCCGTGATAAAAATAGAAGTACGAAATCTCGAGACAACGCGACTACTCTTTGTGGAAGAGCAACCATCCGGCAACAAACCCCACGATTCCGATCACGTACACCGTGTTGACGATATCCTCAACGCTTTGTATATACGAAATCGTGTCCTGTATGAAGCAGCCGGAGCAAAACAGAACGACGGCGCCGATCGCGACTATCCATAAGCCCTTTTTTTTCATCGTCATCCCCCTCTTGATTATA
>Ga0302247_1002464_pt1 | contig 11979 bp, 5 predicted proteins | sample AAG_UR_Ile_MG_FD_193529 | JGI IMG/M metagenome (GOLD analysis project Ga0302247, IMG submission 193529) | Enriched activated sludge microbial communities from anaerobic digester in WTTP, New Holstein, Wisconsin, United States - AAG_UR_Ile | ecosystem: Engineered > Bioreactor > Anaerobic >...
GACCCCGCGCGGATCGCCCTCCTGCAGGCCGTGAAGTACAATCCGCGGCCTGGTGACCGGGTGCGCGCCGCGCTGGCCCTGGCGGCTGCCGGTGATGCCGTGGCGCGCGGCCTGCTCGAGCAGTTCTACGAGGACGGACAGTTCCGCTTCCTGGCGGCCGTCGGGCTCGGGCGCCTGGGGGACCGGCGGGGCCTGCCGGTGCTGCGCGCCGCCCTGGGCAACACCGCGCTGCGTCTGGAGGCGGCCCAGTTGCTGGCCGGCTTCGGCCAGCGCGACGCCTACCGTGAGGTGGTGCGGGATCTGGATTCCGAGCACGCGCCGACGCGGATCTCCGCGGCGGTGGCGGTGTACGTGCTGACGGCGCCCGACGAGCCGAGCGCACGCGCGCCGGGGGAGGGAGCGGCCCATGGCTGAGACGGTTCGCCTCTATTATTTGTTCCGCGGGCTCAGTTCCGCGCTGTTGTTCAAGTCCTTCCTGGTGTTCTACTACCTCGAGGCGGGTCTGAACTTCGCGCAGATCGGAATCCTCCACAGCGTCTTCGCCGCCACCGTCATCCTGCTCGAGGTGCCCACCGGCATCTGGGCCGACCGCTGGGGCCGCGGCCGGGTGATGGGCTATGGGGCCCTGGCCATGGCCTTCGGCGCCCTGGGCTACACCTTCCTCCACGGGTTCTGGGGCTTCGCCTTCCTCGAGTTCCTGCTGGCCTTCGGGCTGACCATGACCTCGGGCGCGGATTCGGCGTTCCTCTATGACGCCCTCAAACGCGCCGGCCAGGAGAAGGATTACGCCGATCTCGAGGGCAAGGCCGGCTTCGCCAAGCACGTGGGCATGGCCACCTCGGCGCTGGCCGGCGGCCTCCTCGCCGAGATCGATCTCAACCTGCTGTTCCCCGCCAGCGCGGCGGTCGTCTTCCTGGCCTACGTGGCCATCCGGCGCATGGATCGCACGCTGCCCTCGGAGCAGGTGCACGTGTTCGCGGACCGGCCTGTGCGCCTGTGCGAGGCCGTGGGCCAGCTCGAGGCCCACAAGGGGATATGGTGGACGATCTTCTACTCGGCGCTGATCTTCCTGTTCATCCGCTCCTCGGACACGCTGCTGCAGCCGGTGCTGCGCGCCAACGGCTTCAGTTACTGGAAGATCGGCCTCGCCGCGGCCGTGAGCGCCATGGCCGCCGCCGTGGCCTCCCGTCACACCGCCACGCTCATGCGGCGCTTCTCGGAGCGCTCGCTGCTGTGGGCGCTGCCGGCGGTGCTCATCGTCAGTTACGGGCTGTTCGCCACGGGCACGGGGTGGGTGCTCGCGCTCCTCTTCTTCACCCACGTGAGCGCCCAGGGGGTCTACTCGCCGTTCACCAAGACGCTGCTCAATCGCGCCATCGCCCGCTCGGATCTGCGCGCCACTCTCCTCTCGCTGGAGAGCTCGGTCAAGCGCATGGTGGTGGCCCTGATGATGCCGGTGGTCGGCCTGGTGGTGGACCGCTGGGGGCTCTCGGCGGGCATCCTGGCCTGCGTGGCCGCCGCCGTCGTCGCCGGGCTCGCCCTGCTGCTGTCGGCCCCGGGGAGCCCGGACGGCGCCGCGAAGCCCGGCGAGACCCCCGACCCCGTCTCCGAGGGCGACCCGCCCCTGGCCAGCCCGGCCTGCGCCGCCTCCCGCCCGTTCTCTGCGCCCTCCAAATAGCGTTCATCCTCCCCTGATCACCGCAATCAGAACAACTCCGCGGACAATAGGCGGGAGCGCAGGGCCTCGAGCAGGCGGGCCGAGTCCGGGCCGCCGGAGGCCGCGAGGCGGGCGATCCGGGCACGCAGGGCCGGCGCCAGGACCAGTTCGGACTCCGTGCTCGGGTCGTCGTCGAGGAGGGCATCCACGACCGCGGCGTTCTGCGCGCACAACAGGCGGGCCAGGTCGGCCCAGGCCAGGGTCGCGCCTGCGGGCAGGACCACCGGGAGGCGCCGGCCTCGCACGGTGAGGTGGGCGGTGATCGGCGCCTTCCCCGGCACCCGCACCCAACCGAAGAGGCCCACGGGGACGGTCCCTCCGGCGGGGCGCCCGGGCGCCGGCACCTCGATCTTCCTGCCGGCCGGGAGCGCCAGGTTCAGGATCAGGTGCTCGGCGAACGGGTGTGCCTTGAGGTAGGCCTCGGTGAGCTCGGCGCTCAGGTCGTCCACCGCCCAGTGTCGGCGCAGGGACTGCTGGTGGAGACGCCAGATCGGGGGTGGCCCGGCCTTGGAGAGGAACGGGCGGCGGTTCTCGGGATCGTCGCGGTGGAAGAACGGCTGCAGTCTGCCGGTGTAGATGGTCCGGCGCCAGGCGGCGGTGGTGGTGTCGAGGGCGGCGAGGACGCGGACGAGAGTCTCCTGATCGGCGGTGGTGCGACGCGCGGTGTCCGGGCCTTCCTGACACCAGGCGGCCAGGTCACGCCACAGCAGGGAGATCAGGTGCAGCGAGGGGTAGGTCGAACCGGTGGCGGCCAGGAGCCTGGCGGCCCGCTCGGGCCAGGCAGGGGGTGTTTCACCGGCGAGCACGGCGAAGAGGAAGGGTCGCGCGGGATCCTGGCCCAGCCAGGCGGTTAGCTCCAGGGCCCGGGCCGCAGTGAAGGCGGTGACCTGACCGCGGGTAACCCAGTGCAGGATGACCGCGTCCAGGGTCGTGAGGCCGGCGGGCAGCCTGGCGAAGCCCGGCGGACTGGCCGGTGGTCCCGCCGGGTCGGTCGCGGGGGCCATGGCGGATTCGGGCGTCGCCGGCTTCCGGTCGGGCTCCATGGCCGGGGTTTTGGCGTCGGGTTCGACCGCGGGAGCCATGGAGGGGGCCATGACCGGCGGGGGAACGGGGTCGCCGGTGGCGGGCTTCGCGGGGGCGCAGGCGCTCAGGCCCAGGCACACGGCCAGCCCCGCCAAGGTGCCCAGGGCGCCGTGCCCGTCGCGGCCGACCGGATCCCACACGGGCCGGTGGCAGTGGACCCGGTGGTTGCGCATCAGCCAGCACCCGCCCTTGCAGGCCGGGGCGAAGGCGCAGGCGGCGCACTCCGGGTCCGGCGGGGACCCGCGCAGCCCGGAGAAGCCGGCGGCCCAGATCTCGGAGAGGTGCCGACTCCGCACGTTCCCCGCCACGTGCCGGGGGTCGAAGGTGGTGCAGGCGGTGACGGCGCCGTCCGGGAGCACGACGCACTGGGTCCGGCCCGCGCCGCAGAAGAACGGCCGTTCCCGCACCAGGGGCTCCCAGGCGCCACAATAACCCAGTTCGTCGGCCATGGTCACGGGGAACCAGGCGCGCTTGGCCGCGGTGAAGGCGATGAGCCCGGCCACCTCGTCGGGGCGCAGGAGCAGGTCGTCGTGGCCGGCGGCGCGGCCCTCGGGGACCACCAGGTGCAGGCCCCAGGCGGAGGCGCCCGAGGCGACCACCGCGGGGAAGGTCTCGGCCAGGCGGCCCAGGTTGAGGCGGGACACGGTGGTGCCGGCCGCGACGTGATCCTCGGTGAGGTCGGTGAGCACCGCGATGGCCTCCAGAGCCTCGGTGAAGGCGCCGGGGCGGCCGCGCAGGCGGTCGTGGAGCGCGGCGGGGCCGTCCACGCTCACGGCGGCGAAGCACGGGGGCCACGCCTCCATGGCCCGCAGCACGTCGCCCCGGGGCGCGCGCGCGGTGTTCAGGCTCCAACGCTGGCCCCGCTCGCGCAGGGCGTCGATGATTCGGGGCAGATCCGGACGTTCGAGGGGCTCGCCCCCGGTGATCAGCAGCTCGTCCACCCCCATGCGGGCCACGTCGTCGAGGAGGCTGGCTCCCTCGTCGAGGCTGAGAGGCGTGTGGGCCAGGCCGGGGGCCGTCATGCAGTGGGCGCAGCTCCCGGCGCAGGCTCCGGTGACCATCCACTGCACCAGTCGTGGGGCGGGGGTGAACCCATGGTCGCGAAAGTGCAGGTCGTCGTGGGGGTCGTGTCCGGGACGCGGACCCAGTGAACGGTTTCCCATGAAAGCCTCCGGCGTGGCCGCCCGTTCGGACAGCGATCATCTAGTTCATCTCGTACGCGCCGATGGAGTAGAGCACGGTGCGGGGGTTGCCCAGGCGGTCCTCGACCACGGTGCCCCAGTCCAGGCCCGAGGTGTCGCGCCCGCCCTGGGTGAGGGAGAGCGGCGAGGATGCCGTGGGCTGCCAGTCGCGGCCGGCGTAGTTGGCGAAGTAGAGGTCGGCGGCGGAGGCGGTCTCCTTGTTGAAGGAGGCGACCGTGGTGACCCCCGTGAGGTAGGTCTCCATGGAGGACAGCGTGGTGTAGGCGGTGCCAGAGTACAGGAACACGCCGATCTGGGTGAACAGGTTGTTCTCGACGCGGGACAGGATGCCCGAGGTGGAACCGCGGTAGATGGCATAGGCGTAGGTGCCGGAGGCGCTGGTGAAGAGCACGTTGTTGCCGATGCGGACGTCGTGGAGCGCGTTGATCGAACCGGACAGGCTGATCGCGTAGCGGCTGGACCCGGCGCCGCCGCTGATGGTGTTGTTGGCGATCACGAGCTTGCGGTAGGCGGCGTTGGTGCTGTGGGAGATGCCGTAGGTGTACCGGTACGAGGCGGTCCCGCTCCCGTTGGCGTCGAGGACGTTGTTGACGATCTCGACGGTGTGCCCGTTGGCGACCACCGCGTAGAAATAATAGTAATAACTGCTGCCGGTCTCTCCGGCCACGCCCGTGACGATGGTGTTGCCGTCCAGGCGCAGCTGGCCGTCGGCGCTGTAGAAGTTGACGCCGTAGACGGAGCGGGTGCACCAGTAACTGGCCCCGATCCCGCCGCCGTCCACGGCGGAGCCCTCGAGGGTGAGGGCGTTGCCGGTGCCCGAGGTGGCCTGGACGCCGTACTGGTCCCAGCACCCGGCGCTGCCCAGGAACAGCCGGGAGTTGCGCACGGTGAGCCCGGCGCCGGCGGAGATGCGCAGCACGGCGCGGGATCCGTTGTAGGTGTTCGTGAAGGCCATGCCGTCGATGACGGTGGCGGTGGTGACGCCGGTGCCGGTGGCCGTGACGGTGGCGTCGAAGGCGCCCTGGGTGAGCAGGCTCTGGTTGTTTACGGGATCGCGCACGGTGAAGGACGGGTCGTAGCCGCCGTAGATGTTCACGCCCTCCTTGATGTTGATCGAGTCGGTGTAGGTGCCACCCTGCACATAGATGTCGGTGCCGGCCGCCGCGATGGAGAGCGCCTGGGACACCAGGGGCAGCGCGTTGGCCGGGTTCACCCCGCTCTGCACGCCGGCGCCGCCTGGGCGCACGTACAGCACGGAGGCGGCGACGTAGATGTCGCGGGAGGTCGGCGCCAGCGCGTTGTTGCTGCCGTCCTTCACGCCGGACCCGAAGGAGACCGTGTAGCGGGTGCCGTTGGTGAGCCCCGAGGCGGTGAAGTTCCACGTGACGCTGTCCGAGGTGGAGAAGCCCGAGAGGGACGCGCCGTTGTTGATGGTGATGTTGGTGGCGTTCACGCCGGTGACGGCCTCGGAGAAGGTGACCGAGGCGACGAAGCCGGTGGTGCCGGAGACCAGCGCGCCGCCGGTGGCGAAGTTGTCCGCGGTGATGTGCGGCGGCGTCACGTCGGCCACCTGGGTGGTGGCGCTGCGTTCGAGGAGGTTCACGTCGCGGTTGCCGGCGCCGTCCCGGGCGCGCACGACGAAGTAGTAGGTGGTCGACGGGGAGAGCCCGGTGACCGTGTAGCCCGTGGCGCCAGGATCGGTGCTGTGGTTGGGCACCGCGAAGTTCTGGGCGCCGGGGTTGGTGGCGCGGTAGATGTCATAGACGATGGACCCCTGGGGCGTGACGTTGTCCACCGCCGGATTCCAGACGAGCTGGATGGACGAGGAGGTGAGCGCGGTGGCCGAGACCACGCCCGTGAAGTTGGGCGGGGTCGTGTCCGGGCCGCTGAGGGTGGTGGCCGAGCGCTCGACGGTGTTGGTGTCCACGTTGCCGGCGGCGTCCTCGGCGCGGACGATGAAGTAATGCGTCGAGGACGGGGACAGGGAACCGAGGGTGGCCGAGGTCTCGCCGGGGGCGGTGGTGAAGGCCGGGGCCGAGAAGTTGTACGATCCCGAAACGGTGGAGCGGTAGACGTGATAGACGAGGTCGTCGGCGAGGGTCTCGTTGTCGGTGCCGGCGGCCCAGTTGAGCAGGATCTGGGTGTCCGAGACGGCGGCGGCCGTCGAGAGCCCGGCGAAGGTGGGAGCGGTGGTGTCCGAAGCCTCGGGTGTGGTGGCCGAGCGCTCCTGGGTGTTGGTGTCGGCGTTGCCGGCCGCGTCCCGGGCGCGCACGACGAAGTGGTAGGTGGTCTGCGGGGTGAGGCCGGTCACCTGGAGCTCGGTGGCGCCCGCGGCGGTGGAGTAGGTGGGCGCGCCGAAGGTCTGGCCGCCGGACACCGTGCTCTGGAACACGTCGTAGATGATCTGGTTCGCGGGGGTGGTGTCGTCGTTGGCGGCGCCCCAGAACAGGTCGACGCGCGTGGCGGACACGGCGGTGGCCACCACCAGGCCGGAGAACACCGGCGCCGTGGTGTCGGCGCCCTGCAGGGTGGCCGCGCTGCGGGTCACCGTGTTGTCGTCGCGGTTGCCGGCGGCGTCCCGGGCGCGCACGGCGAACCAGTAGGTGGTGCCCGGGGTCAGACCGAACACGGTGAAGCCGCCGGCGCCGGCGGCGGACGTGTAGGACGGGCTGCCGTAGTCGAGCGTCTCGGCGGAGGCCGCCTGGTAGATGTCGTAGACGAGGGCCGCCGCGTCGGTGACGTCGTCGGAGGCGGGGGCCCAGGAGAGCTCGATCTGGGTGTTGGAGACCCCGGTGGCCGAGACGAGGCCGGCGAAGGTGGGCGCCGTGGTGTCGGCGGCCGAGGTGTCCACGCAGCGCTTGGCGGATCCGGAGTACTGGAAGGCCCCGTCGAACACGAACACGCGGTAGCACCAGAGGCCGGGCTCCGGCGGCGTGTCGATGTAGGACGCGAGGGTCGCGCCGCCGACGTGGATCACCTGCGAGTCGCCCAGGGCGTCCCCGTTGGAGTAGGCGGCGCCGGTGGTCGGCTCGCCGTCGGGGCCCGCGTCGGCCTGGCGCACCACGAGCACGCCCTCGAGGTCGACGTCCCCCGGCAGCGTCCAGGTCAACTCCAGGCTGCCGCCGTTCTCCACGACGTCGAAGGCCGTGGGGAACCCCGGCGGCGTGGTGTCGGGGCCGGGCTTCTTGTCGCCGTCGTCACAGGCGGTGAAGAGCAGGGGGATCAGGAACAGGGCGGTCAGGATGCGGCGCATGGGGTCACTCCTCGGTGTGCGGTTGCGTCAAGCGCAGACAGTATAGTGCAACTATTACTTGATGGTATGTGTTTTTTCTTCCCGCTGGCAATCCGGGCAGGATCGCTTATTCTAATGGGACGGCTTCGACCCCGGACCGACCTTGGTCCGGCCTTCCCCGCGGAGCCGACGGGACGGCCACCATGAAGATCCGGAGCACCCTCGCCCTCGCCCTGCTGCTCGCCGGGACCGCCTGCACGCCGGACAAGAACGGCAACAACGCCACGAACAACGTCAACAACACGGATCCGTGCACCTGCACCGACGCGGACGCCGACCACCTGTGCGACTTCGACGAGGGGAAGGCCGACGACCGTGACACCGACCGGGACGGCACCCCCGACTGGGAGGATCTGGACAGCGACTCCGACGGCATTCTCGATCGGGACGAGGCCGGGGACGCCGACACCTGCACGCCGCCCCGGGACAGCGACGGGGACGGCACCCCGGACTTCTTCGACCCCGACTCCGACGACAACGGTATCCCCGATCTCGACGAGGGCGTCGGCGACCAGGACGTCGACACCGTCCCGGACTACATCGACCCCGACGACGACAACGACTACATTCCGGACGCCGCCGAGGTGGGCGGCTGCGCCTCGTGGGAGGACGACCGGATCCCCTGCGACACCGACGGCGACGGCACTTCCGACCGCCTGTCCCCCGACAGCGACGGCGACGGGATCGGCGATCGCTGGGAGACCTCCCTGGACGCCGATGAGGACGGGATCCCCAACTTCCGCGATCCAGACAGCGACGACGACGGGCTCCCCGACGAGCTCGAGGGCTGCACCGGAGGGGATCCGACGCTCCAGCCCTGCGACACCGACGAGGACTCGTTCTACGACTTCCTCGATGTCGACAGCGACAACGACGGCCTCCCCGACGGTGTCGAGGACGCCAACGGCAACGGCGTGCGCGACGGCGACGAGACCGACGCCCGAAACCCGGACACCGACGACGACGGCGTGAGCGACATGGTCGAGACCGCCGCCGGCACCAACCCCCTCGACGACACCGACAACCCCCGCACCCGCGGCGACTTCGTCTTCCTGGTGCCCTACGAGGCCGCGGCCGATCCCACCAGCGACGTGCTGAGCTTCTCCACCGCGTTCCAGAAGCTCGATCTCATGTTCGTCGTGGACGTCTCCCAGTCGATGAGCGCCGAGATCGTGGCCGTACGCGGCGCCCTCACCGGCATGCTCGGCGAGGTCATCTGCGGTCCGGGCGAGGATCCCGTCGTGGATCAGTGCATCCCCGACGTCCAGAGCGGCATCACGCTCTTCGGCCAGCCCGGCGGTGTCGCCACCACTCTGGTGAAGCCGGTGGACGGCAACAACCTGCCGGCCGATGTCGGCGACGACGCGACCTGCACCCTGAACCTGCTCCCCTCGGCGGCCACCTCCGGGGGCACCGAGCAGACCATCCAGGGAATGCTACGCGGCAGCGACGGCACCTGCGCCTCGGATCCCGCCCGCATCGGCGAGGGCTGCTACCGACCTGGCGCGCTGCATCTGGTCCTGCTGATCACCGACGAGGACCTCGACGAGGACTCGCTCTATTCCTCCCGCCAGTCGGCCTGGGACACCATCCACGACTCCGGCGGGCGCATCATCGTGGACTACGGCGCCGGGGCGCCCACCACCATCACCCGCCTGCAGAACGACATGCTCGCGGCCGCCTCGGGGGGCTCCCCGCTGGTCCCGGTCGTGTCCCCCGAGGCCTACGGCGCCATCACGTCGTGCCAGAGCCTGGGCGCGAACCCGTTCCTGCTCTCGGGGGGGGACTACCGCGCCATCGTCCGGGGCGACGACGCCAACGCGGGTCCGGCGCTCTCCTGCGCGGTGCAGGCCGTGGGCGCCTTCATGCCCCAGGACGTCGAGGCCCTGGTCGTGAACGATCCCGCCAACGTCGATGCCCAGGGACAGCCCGTGAACGCCCCGGCCGCCTTCATCGACCACATCGAGGTACACATGGTGGACGGCGACGGCACCTGCCCGGCCGGCTACGTCACGGCCGACTCCAACACCGACGGCCACGCCGACCGCTTCGTGCAGATCCTCCCGGGCAGCCCCGTCTGCTGGCGCATTCACGTGAAGCAGAACGTCACGGTGCCCGCCGCCGTGACGCCGCAGATGTTCCGGGCCACCGTCGAGGTGTACGGCACCGGCGGCGCGCTCCTCGACTCCCGCCTGGTGTTCTTCCTCGTCCCCCCCGAGGTCGAGGGCCCCGGCGGTCCCGGGTAGCGCATGATCAAAATATGGGGTATGGTTCAGTGTCGGCCCCCGGGCCGGGAAGGAGGGTCGTTATGAAAACATTAACGATTTGGCTGGTCGCCCTGGGCATGGCGGCCTGCTCCTACGGCGAGTCCGGCGTCCTCAACAACGACGTGAACAACGTCAACAACGCCGACCCGTGCACCTGCCGGGACACCGACGGCGACACCATCTGTGACTTCCACGAGGGCCGCGACCTGGCGCTGGACAGCGACGCCGACGGCACGCCCGACTTCGAAGATACAGACAGCGACGGCGACGGCATCCCCGACGCGGTCGAGGCGGGGGACGCCGACACCTGCACCCCGCCCGTGGACACAGACGCCGACAACCTCCCCGACTGCCTCGACACCGACAGCGACGGCAACGGGATCCCCGACGACGTCGAGGGCACGGTGGACAACGACGGTGACGGCTGGCCCGACTACCTCGATCCCGACAACGACAACGACTACCTGCGCGACGACTACGAGCTGGGCGGCTGCCCCTCGTGGGACGACGACGGCGTCCCGTGCGACACCGACGGCGACGGCACCCCCGACTACATGACCCCGGACAGCGACGGCGACGGCATCGGCGACCGCTTCGAGACCTCGGCGGACGCGGATGAAGACGGCGCGCCCAACTACCGCGACACCGACAGCGACGGGGACGGCCTCCCGGACGCGGTCGAGGGCGGGACCGGGGGCGACCCCTCGGTGCAGCCCGTCGACAGCGACGGCGACTCGTTCTACGACTTCGTCGACGTGGACTCCGACAACGACGGCCTGCCCGACGGCACCGAGGACGCGAACCACAACGGCGTGCGCGACGGCGACGAGACCGACCCGCGCAACGCCGACACCGACGGCGACGGCGTCAACGACCTGATCGAGTCCGCCGCCGGCACCAATCCCCTCGACGACACCGACAGCCCCCGCACCCGCGGCGACTTCGTCTTCCTCGTGCCCTACGAGGAGGCCCCCGATCCCCCCAACGACGTGCTGGCCTTCTCCACCGCCTTCCAGAAGCTGGATCTGATGTTCGTCATGGACGTCTCGGGCTCCATGTCCGCCGAGATCAACGCCGTGCGCGACGGCCTGGCGACGATGCTCTCGGACATCATCTGCACGGCCGGGCAGGACCCGGTCGTGGACCAGTGCATCCCGGATGTGCAGAGCGGGATCACCCTGTTCGGGCAGAGCGGCACGCCCTACACGCTGACCAAGGCCATCGACGACAACAACCTGCCCGGCGACCCCGGGGACGACGCCCAGTGCACGTACAACCGGCTTCCCACCGTGGCCTCGGGTGGCTCCGAGCAGACCGTGCAGGGGCAGGTCATCGGCGTGCGCGGCACCTGCGCCTCGGACGCCTCCCGCATCGGCCAGGGCTGCTTCCGCCCCGGCGCCCTGCACCTGATCCTGCTGGTCACCGACGAGGACCTCAAAGAAGACACGACCTACTCCAGCCGTCAGACCGCCTGGGATGAAATCTACAACGCCGGCGGGCGCATCATCGTGGACTACGGCGCAGGCGGTACCACCGAGATTCAGAGCCTGAACACCGACATGGTCGCGGCTTCATCCGCGGGCGTCCCCCTGGTGCCGGTGGTCAGCCCCACCGCCTACGCCTCCATCGCCGCGTGCCAGAGCCTGGGCGCCAACCCGTTCTATCTGTCCGGCGGCGACTACCGCGCCATCGTGCGCGGCGACGACGCCAGCGCCGGCGCCGCCCTCTCCTGCGCGGTGCAGGCGGTGGGCGCCTACATGCCCCAGGACGTCGAGTCGCAGATCTTCAACGACCCCGCCAACGCCGATGTGCTGGGGAACCCGGTGGACGCCCCGGTGGCCTTCATCGACTACATCGAGGTGTACATGGTCGACCAGGACGCCACCTGCCCGGCCGGCTACAACACCGCCGACGCGAACGCCGACGGCCACGACGACCGCTTCGTCCAGATCCTCCCCGGCAACCCCGTCTGCTGGCGCATCCACGTGAAGTCCAACGTCGTCGTGCCCCCCGCCGAGACCCCGCAGATGTTCAAGGCCACCGTCGAGGTGTACGGCACCGGCGGTGCGCTCCTCGACTCCCGCGAGGTCTTCTTCCTGGTCCCGCCCGAGTTCGAGGGCCCCGGCGGCCCGGCCTGATCATGTCGGTCATGGAAACCCGCAAGCACTATCCTTTTTTCGGACTGCTGGTCGGCTGCATGACGATGCTGTGCTGCTGGTCGAACTGCCAGGGACCGGCGACCGATGTCCCCGATTCCGGCGTCGACGGGGACGCCGCGCTAAACAACCTGTCGCCGCTCGAAGGTCTGATCCTGTGTGTCCGTCCCGGGGTTCCCCTTCGTCCCATCGAGGACGCCGCGGCACTGATCGGCAGGGCGGACGTGACCGGCACCCTCCGAGTCCTGGTCCTCGAGGAGGT
>Ga0302247_1002467_pt1 | contig 11972 bp, 6 predicted proteins | sample AAG_UR_Ile_MG_FD_193529 | JGI IMG/M metagenome (GOLD analysis project Ga0302247, IMG submission 193529) | Enriched activated sludge microbial communities from anaerobic digester in WTTP, New Holstein, Wisconsin, United States - AAG_UR_Ile | ecosystem: Engineered > Bioreactor > Anaerobic >...
CTGAAGAACCTGGGCATCAAAACCGCGGTGATCGGCTTCTACAACTCCGTCGACTACCTGGGCCTCAACCGCATGGCCGTCGAGGGCCTGATGCCCCGCACCGGCTGCGACACCACGGCCACCTTCGACGAGCTCCAGGCCGACCCGAACCTGCGCTGCTACCAGCAGGCCGACAACTTCACCGAACTGACCGCCGCCCTCAACGCCATCGCCACGACCATCACGGCCGAGGAGTGCAACGGCGTCGACGACAACTGCGACGGCCAGATCGACGAGGGCCTGTTCCGCTCCTGCACCACCGCCTGCGGCACCGGCATCGAGCAGTGCGTCGCCGGCGCCTGGACCGGCTGCACCGCCCAGAGCGTGCGTGACGAGGTCTGCAACGACTTCGACGACGACTGCGACGGCGAGGTGGACGAGGGCTGCTCCTGCCAGCGCGGCGACACCCGCCCCTGCGGTCTCGACGCCGGCGCCTGCGAGCTTGGGCAGCAGGTCTGCGAAGCGGGCATCTGGACCGAATGCCGCGAGGCCGTGTGGCCGGTGGTCGAGACCTGCAACAACGTCGATGACGACTGCGACGGCTTCATCGACAACGACCTGTACGAGGCCTGCTCCACCGTCTGCGGTTCCGGCGTGCGCATCTGCACCTCCGGCTCCTGGGGCGAGTGCACGGCCAAGAGCCCGACGGCCGAGACCTGCAACGCGGTCGACGACGACTGCAACGGCCAGGTCGACGACGGCACCAGCCTCTGCCCCGACGGCGAAACCTGCATCGAGGGTCAGTGCATCGCCGAGAACGACGATCCCGACGGCGGCACCGGCGATCCCAAGGGCACCGCGCCCGACGGCTGCTCCTGCACCGCCGGCACCGCCCCCACCCCCGGCCGCGCGCTCCCGTTCGGCCTGCTGCTGGCCGCCGCCTTCCTGATGGCGCTGCGCCGCCGCGCCGCGAAATGAGGTGCGCCCGGCTCCTCGCCGCGACGTCTCCGAACCGTTCACCCCTCCACGTACAATTGACGCAAGGTGTCAGATGACCAAGGAAGACCGCCTCTTCGAGATGAACCGCCGCCAGTTCCTGCTCGCGTCGGGCGCCGCCTTCTCCACCGCCTGGGTGCTGGGCGCCTGTGACTCCGAGAACCCCCACGGGAACAACGGCAACAACGTGAACAACCTCCCGGACGCGGACGTGGACGGGGACACCGGCGACCTGGTCGACGCGGACGCGGACGCCGACGCCGACGCCGAGGTCCCGCTGCCCCGGCCGATCACGACCGTGCGCGAGACCATCGTGGGCCAGCTCGAGGCCGTGCCCCACTTCGAGGATCTGCGCAGCCTGTTCGGGGTCACGCGCAAGGGGCCCGGAGAGCCGCACCTGGACCGGGACGACCTGGGCGCCGCCGCCGTCGCCACGGGGCAGGCCGCGACGCTGTCGTCCCTGGCCTACTTCGCCCACATGACCGACATCCACATCGTCGATGAGGAGAGCCCGGCGCGCTCGATCCACAGCCCCATCGCCTCGGCCTCGGCCTGGCGTCCCCACGAGCCCTGGAGCGTGCACAACCTGAACGCGGTGATCACCACCATCAACACCTTCGCCGAGGTCCGCCCCCACGACTTCATCGTGTTCTCGGGGGATCTCACCGACAACAAGCACTTCGTCGAGCTGGACTGGTTCCTGCGCGTGATGGAGGGGCTCCCCATCGATCCGGACACAGGCTCGGACCAGGACCCGCTGCCCTCGGGCCAGCCGGATCCCCACGACCCGTTCACCGGCGTGGGCCTGCACCCGGCGGTGAAGTGGTACTGCGTGCAGGGGAACCACGACCTGCTGGTGTTGGGCAACTTCGACACCATGTCCTTCGCGGTCGCCGATCCCACCGGCAGCTCGGCCACCGTGCTGATCTCGGACTCGGTCGTGCCCACCTGCTTCGACGATCCCGTCTGCGTGGGCGGCTTCTGCTACTCCGAGACGCCCGCGCGCTGCCACATCCCGTTCTCGGACGATTACTACACCACACGCAGCCTGGTGGCGGATCCCGACCGGCGCTTCATCGATCGCGTCGAGTGGATCCAGATGGTCATGGGCGCGACCCGCAACGGCCCGCCGGGCCACGGCTTCAACAACGACAACGTGGTCGAGGGGCGCAGTTACTGGGTCGACCCCGAGCCCGTCCCCGGTCTGCCGGTGGCCCTCGTCGGCCTGGACACCAGTTCGGCCGGCGGAGTCGCGGCCTCGGCCAACGGGTACATGCCCCAGGCCGAGCTCGACTGGCTGCAGGAGACCCTGGACGACCTGGTGGCCGCCGACAAGCTGGTCGTCATCATCAGCCATCACTGCGCCCGGGACGTGGGGGACAAGGCCGATGCGCTCGTCGCCATGCTCAACGCGTGCCCCAACGTCGTGCTGCACATCACCGGCCACCACCACACCCACGAGGTCTACCCGCACCCCGCGCCCTCCGGTCAGGAGCCCTGGCACGGCTACTGGGAGGTCCAGAACTGCGGGCTCCTGGACTGGCCCCAGCAGATGCGCTTCTGGGAGCTCGTCGACCGGGGCGACGGCACCGGCGTGATCTACTCCACCATCGTCGACAGCGTGCAGCCCGAGGGCTCGGTGGTGGCAGGCTGCCGTTTCTACGCCCTCGCGGACGTCCAGGAGGGCCGCAGCGACGACGGCGAGGGCCCCGGCCTCCCCGAGGCCCGGAACGTGGCCTTGCGCGTCGCCTGGCCGCCGGCTATGATACCGGTGCTCGCCGCGCTGCCGAAGCGTGACGTGGAGACCCTGCACTTCTACGACGAAGGCAGATAGCGAGGCCCCTTGTCCGACACCACCGAACCGGTCACCGTGCTCCTCGTCGAGGACGAGCCAGAGATCCGCCGCCAGCAGGAGCGCCTGCTGCGCCGCGCCGAGGGCATCGTCCTGCTGGATACGGCGGCCACCGGCCTCGAGGCCGTCGAGAAGGCCTGCGCGCTCGCCCCCCGGGTCGTGCTGCTCGATCTGGGCCTGCCAGACATCGACGGCATCGAGGTCACCGCCCGCGTGAAGGCCCGCGCGCCCCAGATCGAGATCCTGATCTTCACCATCTTCGACGAGGAGGACCGCGTCATGGCCGCCATCGCCGCGGGCGCCTCGGGGTACATCCTCAAGGGCATCTCGGCCGCCCGCATGGTCGAGGCCGTCTACGAGGTCGCCGCCGGCGGCAGCGTCATCCAGCCGCACCTGGCGCGCCATCTGCTGCGCCGCTTCCGCGCCCGGCAGGCCTCCGAGACCGCCGAGCCCGTGCCCCGGGAACCCGCGCGTCCGTCCCAGCCCCAGCTCCCGGTTGTGGGCGAGGAGCCCCACAACCTCACCCCGCGTGAGCAGGAGATCCTGCTCACCATCGCCAAGGGCTTCTCGAACCGCGAGGTCGCCGAGCTGCTCCACGTGAGCATGGCCACCGTGCGCACCCACCTCGAGCACATCTACGTCAAGCTCGAGGTCACCAATCGCACCGAGGCCGTCACCGAGGGGTACAAGAAGGGCATCATCCCGCTGGACTGACCCTCCCTTTCCGATCGAAATCGAAATCCAAATCTGACTCGCGATCGAATCCTCCGGGGACGACAATTTCAGCTTGACATCCCGCGCGGGCGTCTGTAGAACATCATTCGCTCGCGGGGAGCCGCCCTGTCGATTCGACCTCGGTCGGAGAAATTCGGTTCCCGGCGTAGCCGCTGGATTCCACTCTTGGAGGAGTGGCCGAGCGGTCGAAGGCGGCGGTCTTGAAAACCGTTGTGCGAAAGCACCGGGGGTTCGAATCCCTTCTCCTCCGCCAATAGCTCTTGTTCGCCGTGGCAAGGGCCGTGCACTTTGGAGAGTTGACCGAGAGGCCGAAGGTGCACGCCTGCTAAGCGTGTGTACTCCAAAAGGGTACCGAGGGTTCGAATCCCTCACTCTCCGCTGGTCTTTTACATCTCTGCGCCCATAGCTCAATTGGATAGAGCGTCGGTCTACGGAACCGAAGGTTAGAAGTTCGAAACTTCTTGGGCGCGCAAAACCCACGCACATGTCACTCGATATACTCTTCGCGATTCTGGGCTCCCTGCGGGTTCGCCAGTGGGCGAAGAACGTCTTCGTGCTGGCGCCCCTGGTGTTCGCCCACCAGTTGTTCGACGGGCGCGGCGCGGCAGCCCTGCTGATGACCCTGGGGTTCTGCCTCGCGTCCTCCGCGGTCTACCTGTTCAACGATCTGCGCGATCGCCACCTGGACCGCCTGCACCCCGTCAAGCGACTGCGCCCCATCGCCGCCGGTCGCCTGAAACCCGCGGGCGCTGCGATCGCCATCTTCGCCCTGGCGCTGGCCGCCCTGGCGCTCGCGTCCTATTCCGGCGGCCTCCCGGGCCTGGGCTTCCTTTCGACCTACCTCGCGCTCAACGCCGCCTACTCCTGGCGGCTCAAGGCCGTGGCCTACCTGGACGTGGCCTGCATCGCCGCCGGGTTTCTTTTGCGGGTGTTCGCCGGCGCCGCGGCCGTCGAGGTCCCCGTCTCGGCGTGGATTCAGGTGAACACCCTGCTCCTGGCGGCCTTCCTGGGCTTCGGGAAGCGGTTCCACGAGCTCTCCTGGGTCGATGACGGCCACAGCGCCCTGCGGCCGGCGCTGGGAGGCTACCGCCGGCGCACGCTGGACGCCCTGCTCCTGGTGTTCCAGGTGCTCATCCCGCTGGCCTTTTTAGCCTACACCCTCGATCCCGTCTCCGCCCGCCACCACCGCCTGATCTTCACGGTGCCGCTTTTGACCTTCGCGCTCTACCGCTTCCACCGCCTCTCGGCCGAGCCCGGCGGCTGGCACTCGCCCACCGATCGCATGCTCCATGATCCCTGGTTCCTGGCCGCCGCCGGCGGCTGGACCGCCGCCACCCTCTGGCTGCTCTACGGCTGACGCCGTCGCCGCGTTCCATGGGGAGTGCGCAAGCTCTGCTTGCGCGTTGTTTGGAGCGCGGACACTCGCCTTGGAGTGCGGACACTCGCCTTGGAGTGCGGCGACCCGGCGGTCGGTGCCGACCGCACGGTTGAGGATGACGGGCGGCGTCAGAACTCGGCGCCGAGGTTGAGGCCCAGGCCGCGGCCGGCGCCGTGGACGCCCGAGCCGTGGTACTTGTACTCGGCGTCGAGGAGGTTCTCGACGGTGAGATAGAGCGTCAGGCGGTCGACGCCCACGAGGGGGCGGTCCCAGGTGAGGCCGCCGCGGGCGTTGAGGGTGAACCACGCGGGGGTCCCGCCGTCGGGGATGCGCACGTCGTTGAGATCCTCGGGGGACAGGCGGTCCTGCTTCCAGGCGCCGCGGGCGAAGGCCTCGGCGAGGAAGCGGCCCCCGGTGAACCAGGCGCGGGGGAGAAAGCGCACCGTGAGCTGCCCGGAGAGCGGCGGGATGCGGGAGAGGGGGACCTTCGTGCCGTCGTCGCGGCGCTCCTCGCCCCGGGTCCAGGCGAACACGCCCACAAGGTGCAGGCGGCGCAGCGGGCTCCAGTCGAAGTGGCCCTCGACGCCGGTGATCCAGCCCTCGTTGCCGTTGTAGTTCTCGACCACGTCCTTGTCGTCGATCTGGGCCTGGCCCTGCCAGGTGGTGTCTCGGCGCAGGATCAGGTCGGTCAGGCGCGAGGCGTAGAGGGCGACGCCGGCGGTGAGGCCGGGCAGGTGCAGGCGGGACACCCACTCGAGGCCGTCGAGGCGCTCGGGGCCCAGGTCGGGGTTGGGCACGTGGAACGCCTTGCCCTCGTCGCCGAGCATGGCGCTCTCGTGGAGGCTGGGGGCGCGGAAGCCCTGGGAGAAGACCAGCGCGGTGGACCAGCGCCGCGCCCAGCGGGCGGACGCCGAGGCGAAGAAGACCAGCCCCGTGGTGTCGTAGTCCACCTCGGGCAGGGTGGCGTAGGCGGGGGCGTGGGCGCTCACGCCGTGGACGCGGGCGCCGGCCGAGAACGTGAGGCGCAGGCCGGGGCCGGAGCCCAGGGGGACCCGGAGGGGAACGTCCGCGAGGGCGAAGGCGCCCCAGTTCTGATAGGTGCTGCCGTCGGGGAGGCCCATGAAGCCGGTGGGCGTCCAGGGCGTGGTGAGGTCGCGGGCGAGCTGGTCCGCCGAGGTGACGGTGTCGCGCAGGAACATGCCGCCGGCCTGCAGGCGCAGGTGGCGGTGGGGGGCGAAGGCGAACGTGGCGTCGATCCCGGGGGTGGAGACCCAGGTGCGGTCGCGGACGCCGGAGAGCCAGGTGACGTAGTCGGCGTCGACCTTGTTGGTGTCCTTCTGCTCGTAGAAGCGCTGGAAGGAGAAGAGGAGCTGGGCGTCCATCGTCCAGGCGGGGACGCTGAACTCGACGCGGGTCCAGGCCAGGTGGTCGGTGTTGTCGTACACGAGGTAGTTGAGCTTGGCGTAGAGACCGTCGGCGCGGCCGGCGTCGAGCACGCGCCCGAACAGGTAGTTGCCGGTGACGGTCACGTCCCGCAGCGGGCCCAGGGTGGCGCGGGTCCACAGCGCGCGGACCAGCCCGGTGCCGGTGTTGTAGGACGAGTGGGGCTGCTCGCCGATGGCGCCGCCGCCGTCGAGTTCCTGGGCCACCAGGCCCGAGAGGGTGCCGCCGATGGCGAAGCCGTGGCCGCCGCCGCCGAGGAGGGCGCCCGCCGAAAAGGCGCGGTCCGCGGTGCGGAAGCCCGACACCAGGGCGCCGCCCAGGGTCCACTCCGAAGAGCGGGCCAGGGGCGCCCAGGTCACCGGGTTGAGCCGCAACACGCCGCCCATGGCGTCCGAGCCGTAGAGCACGCTGCCCGCGCCGCGGAGCACCTCGAGGCTGCCGATCATGAGCGGGTCGAACAGGTTGAGGTACTGCAGGGGGCCGGTGCGGAAGGCCGCGTGGTTGAGGCGCACGCCGTCGACGGTGATCAGCACCTGCGGGCCGATGAGGCCTCGCAGGATGGGGGAGCCGCCGCCGTGGTTGGTCTTCTGCACGAACACGCCCGGCAGCTCCACGAGGGCCTCGGAGACCGAGCGCGGGGCGGTCTGGAGCAGGCGCTCGCGGCGGACGCGGTCGGCGCTGCGCACGTTCGAGAAGGAGCGCTCACGGCGCTTGCGGGCGACCACCAGGATCTCGTCGTCCGGGCGGTGGTGACTTCGGAGTCGCCGTCCGGCGAGGGGGACGGTCGTGGCCGGCGCGCTCGTGACGGCCGGCGGTGGGGTCTTGGCCGGCGGCGCGGGAGCCTTCGCCGGGGCCTCGCCTGCGGGGGCCTTCGCCGGGGCCTCACCGACGGGCGGCGTGGTCTCGGGGACGGGCGTGGCGTCCGCGGTCGGCGCGGCGTCCGGGGGTGGCGGCGCGGCGGCGGGGCCGGCGGCGGACGCGGGGAGGGCGGTGGCGAACCAGGCGAGGGTCAGCGTTGCCCCGAGCAGGATGGCGCTTAGACTGTGCATGTTCAATCCCTTTCCCTGGGCTCCTCGAAGTCCGCGGGGTTCAGGTGCTCGACGAGCACCTCGTGGAGCAGGCGCTCGATCAGCAAAGAGCCCTTGCCGCTCAGGTGCACCTCGTCCTGGTAGTTGTCCAGGCTCGAGGTGAACCCGAGGTGCCGCTCGGTGTTGAAGTCCACGGTGATGGAGCCGGGCGGCAGCACGGCGGTGACCATGTGGCCGAACCCCTCGAAGAAACTCCGGTGGGCCTCGTAGATGGGTCTGGGCACCGGGTGGAGGAACTGGATGACGCGCGCGCCGGCGTCCTCCAGCTCGCGCAGGAGGGCGAGGTACTCCTGCCAGGCCATCCAGTCGATGGCCAGCTCCCGGCGCGTGTAGTCGGGATCCCGGGCCTTCTCGTGGATCAGGGCGACGGCCTTGTCCAGGGGGACCTCGGCATACTCGTGATAGCCGTGGTCGTTGTAGGGCTCCACTTCCGAGAGCTCGTGGTACGCCTGGATGAAGTAGCGCTTCAGGATGTCGAACGAGCCCAGCGCTCCGAGCACCGCCCGCTCGGAGAGGTAGGCGGTTTTCATGCCGCGCTCGCGCAGCATGTAGGGGTACATGCTGATGAGGACCAGCCGTGGGTCGCGGACCTCGAGGTAGTTGTCCACCAGCCACTTCACCTCGGTGATGGTGCCCGCCAAAATCGAGAGGTTGTAGATCTGCAGCGGCCGGAAGTGCTCGGTGTTGATGTTGAACGACGTGGAGGCGCCGATGAGCAGCCCGTTGAAGTTCTCCGGGACGTAGCGCCGCGACAGGAGGTTCTTCTCGAGGCGCTCATTGTAGTACATGCGGACGCGCCGGCCGGAGGCGCCCCGGAAGTAGCCGTAGGAGTCCACCAGGACGTTGGCGCCAACGACGGTGGCGACCAGCGCGAGGGTGAGGGCCAGGGAGGTGAGGAAGAAGCGCTTGGCGGTCAGCATGGGTCTCGCGCGGCCCCGTCGGGCGGCGCCGGGGGGCGCCCGGGAGGGCCGGATGCCCAAATATATAGGTTACGCCTCGCCCGGACGCAAGGGATAACTTCGCTGGGATCAGGGGGCGGGCGTCCTGCGTTGCAGGATGATGAACTCTACACGGCGGTTGGGCTCCTCGCAGGCGTGGCGGTCCCGGCGCTTGAGCGTGGTGGAGCAGGTCTTGACCGGGCGCGAGAAGCCGTACCACTTCGCCACCAGGCGCCCGGGGGCCACGCCGCGGTGGATCAGGTACTGGCGCACCGCGTTGGCGCGCTTGGCCGAGAGCCGGTCGTTATAGGCCTCCTCACCGTCGGTGCCCGCGTGCCCCTGGACCTCGACGACCAGCAGGTCGGGGTTGGCCTTGAGGGTGAGGGCCACCTGTTTGAGCAGTTTGTAGGACACCGGCAGGATGACGGCCTCGTTGACCTCGAAGTAGACCTTGTCGAGGATCCTGATCTGGGTCGCCTCCATCTGGACCTTGGCCTTGCCCGTGTCGGGGCAGCCGTCCTCGTCCTCGAAGCCGTTGATGGTCTCCTTGGTCCTGGCGAAGGCGTCCGCGGCGTCGGCGTCGACGCCCGGGCACTTGTCGGCGGGGTCGGGGACGCCGTCGGTGTCGTTGTCGGGGTCGGGGCAGCCGTCGGCGTCGGTGAAGCCGTCCTTGTCCTCCTTGGTTTTGGCGAAGGCGTCGGCGGCGTCGGCGTCGGCGCCGGGGCACTTGTCGGTGGCGTCGGGGACGCCGTCCGCGTCGTTGTCAAGGTCGGGGCAGCCGTCGGCGTCGGCGAAGCCGTCCTTGTCTTCCTTTGTCTTCGCGAAGGCGTCGGAGGCGTCGGCGTCGACGCCCGGGCACTTGTCGGCGGGGTCGGGGATGGTGTCCGCGTCGTTGTCGGGGTCGGGGCAACCGTCGGCGTCCTCGAAGCCGTCACGGTCCTCCTTGGTCTTCGTGAAGGCGTCGGCCACGTCGGCGGGCGCGCCGGGGCACTTGTCGGTCGCGTCGGGGACGCCGTCGGCGTCGTTGTCCCGCTCGGGGCAGCCGTCCTCGTCTTCGAAGTTGTCCCGGTCCTCGGCCACGTCCGGGCACCGGTCGACCCGGTTCAGGATCCCGTCGCCGTCGCGGTCGGGGTTGAACCCCCAGGCGTACCCGATGCCCACGCGCAGCGTGAAGTTCGTCGCGAAGGCGTCGTCCCAGCCGTCGGTCATCAGCGCGACGCCCTCGAGGCGGCCGAACCAGCCGCCGGCGATGGGGAACAGCACGCCCGCGCCCAGGCCGGCCTGAAGATCCAGGTCGGTCCCCGCCGGATCCGCGGACAGGCCGATCGCGCCGGCCTCGAGCTTGCCGTAGGGGGTGAACTTCCACAAATGGACCGGCAGGCGGACCAGCAGGCCGAGGCTGCCGGTGAAGGCCCACGCGGAGGCGTCCGATTCGTCCAGGGAGGTGGGCAGGAGCTCGGCGTGAGCCTCGAGGGTCACCCACCGGTAGTCGACCCCGAAGAACAGGCCGAAGAGCGGCGCGTGGGCGGGGGTGTCCGAGGGGTCGCGCAGCTGGTCGGTGGGGCCGTTGTACAGGTCCTGATGATCGTCGAACAGGCGAAGGCCCAGGAGGCCGCCGGCGCGAAAGCGCAGGTCCTCGCGGTCGAAGGCGGTCGCTGGCGCGGCCCCGGCGAGGGTCAGGAGCAGGGTGATCAGGAGCGTGGCGATACGGTGCATGTAAGTCTCCTCGATCCGGTGCCGTTATGGGACGCAGGGGGTGTGCCAGCCGAGCTGGGTGAAGGTGTCTTCGGGGAAGGTGTCCCAGTACAGGAGCGGCTCGAAGAGGTCGTTGCCGTTGGTGTCCCCGTGGACCTCGTAGCAGTCACGGACGAAGGTGTATTTCTCGCCCCACACATAGAGTTCACCGTACTCCCCCAGGATATCCAGTTTTGTACCGCCACACTCCAATTCGACCACGTCGTTGCCGTTCCAATCCATTGTTCCACTGAGAATGTCACAGGTGGGTTGGACAGATGCAATAATGTTGATGTGACATGCTACAAAAACGTCGCCTGGGTTGATCGAGCCGGAGAGTGGTAGGGTGACGGTCGACGAGCCTGCGTTGTAAATGACGCGAATCAGACATCCAGCTAGACTGACAGTACTGGCAGTAGGATTATAAATTTCTATGGCTTTGTTGTGGCTTGACCCCTCGATGTACTCGCTGAAATAGAGCGCGGGGACCGCTGGAGTGACCGTGAGCACGCCGGCCTGCGCGCTCTGGTAGCCGTTGTCGCTGCCGTCCTTGTCGCAGAGCTTCCACGAGAGGCCGCCGTCCAGGCTGTAGCGGTAGGCGTAGTCGTAGACACCCACGTCGTAGGGGCGCACGCGGCCCATGTACTCGTCGTCGTTGAGGATGGAAAGATTGTAGGCGGCGTCCACCCAGCCCCAGGTGGCGTCGGGAGTGGAGCCGACGGCGCCGAAGCCGAACTGGGCCAGGATGAACGGACCCTGCGCCGGCGTGACCAGGTCGGTGAGGCCGTCTTCCCAGACCTTGGAGTAGACGTACTCGGTGAACAGGTACTGTTCCACGCTGGTCGTGTAGGGCCACTGGATGTTGCACCAGTTGACCTCGCAGGGGTCATTCAGGACGCCGGGGGTGCCGTAGTCGTCGCCGGGGGTGCCGTCGAGCTCGGTCTGATCCGAGAAGCACCAGGCGCTGGCCGCGTCGTTGAGGGTATGGGCGACGCCGTCGAGGGCGGCCCGCGAGAGCACCAGGCTGCGGCTGGAGCGGTGGTTCCATGTGCCGGTCCAGGTGACGTTGTCGATCGTGAGCGCATCGCGGTCGCGATAGACCTTGACGGTGCCGGTGGTCTTCGTCATCACGGGCATGGTCAGAAACTCGTAGTCCACGTCCACACCGCCGTTGGTGCCGTCGTCGGCGTTGGGGCCCACGATGAAGTACTCCCGCGGCGGGAGGATCACCGCCGGGTCGGCCGGGATGACCTCGAGGTCGTTGATCGTGGCGTTCCATACCTGGAACCCCACGCCCGAGAGCAACAGCGTCGCGTCGGTGGTGTTGTGGATCTCGAAGTACTGACCCAGGGCGGGCAGGGTGTCCGTCGGCTCGATGAGCAGCTCGTTGACGATCAACTCGCCCACGGCGGGCTCCCGGGCGGCGACGCAGGTGCCGCTGTCCGCAGGGACCTCGTAATAGCCGGCGTCACAGGCGCAGTAGGCGTCCACCGTCAGGAGCTCGTCCTCGCAGTGGGCGTTGGCGCCGCAGGTGCCGGCGTCGATGGTGCCATCGCAGTCCTCGTCGAGGCCGTCGCAGATGTCGAGGGGCTCCGGATCGATGTTCCCCGAGCACTCGACGTCGGTGTGATCGGCGCGACAGATCGTCAGGCCGTAGGCGCACTCGCCCACGTCGGTGACGCCGCACTGGACGCCCAGGGAGAAGCCCTCGTCGGTGAGGGTGTCACAGTCGTTGTCGATGCCGTCACAGAGCTCGGGGTCGGCGTCGTTGGCGTCGGAGCAGGCCTGGGCGCCGGCGGTGCACGAGAAAGTCCCCTCGGCGCAGAGGT
>Ga0302247_1002469_pt1 | contig 11966 bp, 12 predicted proteins | sample AAG_UR_Ile_MG_FD_193529 | JGI IMG/M metagenome (GOLD analysis project Ga0302247, IMG submission 193529) | Enriched activated sludge microbial communities from anaerobic digester in WTTP, New Holstein, Wisconsin, United States - AAG_UR_Ile | ecosystem: Engineered > Bioreactor > Anaerobic >...
TGATCCTGCCGCCAACCGTCCGGGAACGGGCTTTATACACCTTTACCCAGGACAGGGAAGAGGGTCAGATCCAGGTGGGCAACACCCGGATCGACACCTCTACCTCCGCCCGTCTCACCTCCTGGAAGGTCATTCTGACTAAAGATTTCATCAAACAGCCCCTTCTGGGTTACGGCGTCACGGGTTATCCTTTCGTAGATGCTCAGTACCCCCGGGTCCTGGCGGAGACGGGATTGATCGGACTTGTTTTTTTCATTATGCTCCTCTATGTGATTTATCAAAATGCCTACTTGACTTTCCGCCAGACCAAGAACGACTTTTTCCGGGGCTTGTCCCTGGGTTATCTGGCCGGGTTCTTCGCCATGCTGGCCCACGGCATCGGGGCCAATACCTTCATCATCGTCCGGATCATGGAGCCCTTCTGGTTTCTCACCGCCATGATCATTATGATCCCCACAATCGAAACGTCGTCCCGAGTCGATTCCACGGTAAGACTTCTTGGTCATCCCGGATAATCTTATTGCAACCAGCGGCCATATGTGGCATTAATACTCTGTTTTTTGTATATAAAGACATATCTTGTTATGCAGGCCCCGCCGCCGCCGGGATGATTAATGGAATCGAAAGGGCGGAGCAGTGCCTGAACGGAGAGGATCAGCGGACAAAAATTCATTTTTTTTCGGAGGATTTATCATGGTCCCGACTTATGAAAAAGGAAAGCTGTACCAAATCTCCATCATCGACTTCAAACCCGATCCCAACCAGCCCCGGAAGTCCCTGGATCCCCAGGCCCTGGCGGAGCTTACCGCTTCCGTGAAGAGCCACGGGATCATTCAACCCATCCTCTTTCGGGTCGCCCCGGAAACCACCTATCTCTTCATCGTCTCGGGGGAAAGACGTTACAAGGCCGCGAAAGATGCGGGACTGCTTACGATTCCGGGAATCTGCGTGGAGGGAAACGCGGCTGAAATCGCCCTGATCGAGAACATCCAGCGCCAGGATCTCACCTGCATGGAAGAGGCGGAGGCCCTCAAACGCCTCAAGGATGAAGAAAAATATACGGATGAACAGCTCAGCGGCGTAATCGGCAAGGCCCGGCAGACTGTCAGCGATACGCTGCTCCTGAACCGCCTGCCTCAGGAAATCCGCGATGAATGCCGGGGCGACCGCCGGTTCACCCGCACGGCCCTAATCGAAATCGCCCGGAAGAAACAGACCCGCGCCATGACCACGGCCTTCAATAACTACAAGGAACAGCTTCAGAAAACGGAGGAAGGAAGCAAAGAGCGGGTAAAATTGTCCGACGCCGCCAAGTTTTGCCAGGCGTTGGACTCAACACGGGAAAGATTGGCGAAGACTGAGGTCGCCGACTGGTCCGATGAAGATATCCAGTCCGCCAATGAAGCGGCCGTCTCCCTTCAGGAAGCCCTCGATCTTTTTCTCAATCCCCCACCAAAGGATGACGATGAAGGTCGGCCCAGCATGCAGCTATCGTAAGGAGACAAGTGATGGTTACGGAGACGTCATGGTGGTTTTTCAAATTCCTAAAACCCGGATTATTATGACCATTGGTCATATAGTGACCAAGTAAAATTTGCCCGTTGTTTTATATATGTATGTAATATCTTATACTTACGAAATGCTTGTCGCGGGCATTGCCGCCATAATCGTGGATATTCCGGTCTCCGTCGCTGGCAGCGCTCCATAGAATCAACATGAATACGTCATCACTGCAAGAAAATATTCTGATTATCGAACCGGGCAGGACGGAGAAAAACTACTGGACCGACCTCTGGCGGTACCGGGAGCTATTTATCATTCTCGCCTGGCGGGACGTCTCCGTACGGTACAAGCAGACGATCATCGGCATTCTCTGGGCCGTGATCCGTCCCCTCCTCACCATGGTGGTCTTCACCGTCATCTTCGGTCGCATCGCCAAACTTCCCAGCGACGGTCAGGCCCCCTACGCCCTCCTAGTCTTCGCCGCCATGCTTCCCTGGACCCTCTTCGCCAACGCCCTGTCCGAGTCATCAAACAGCCTGATCAACAACGCCAACCTCATCGGCAAGGTCTATTTCCCCCGGCTGATCATCCCCGCCGCCACCCTTGTCACCGCCTTTATCGATTTTCTCATCAGCTTCGTCATCCTCCTGGGGATGATGGTCTGGTATCAATTTCTTCCCGGCTGGCAGCTCCTCTACCTCCCCTTTTTCATCCTCCTTGCCCTCCTGGCCAGCCTCGGCCCGGGACTCTGGATCACCGCTCTCAACGTCAAATACCGGGATTTCCGCTACGTCATCCCCTTTGTCGTCCAGTTCGGCCTCTACGTCTCCCCCGTCGGATTCAGCAGTAATGTCATCCCGGAGCAATGGCGCCTCCTCTACAGCCTCAATCCCATGGTCGGAGTTATCGACGGGTTCCGCTGGTGCCTCCTCGGCGGGAACAGCCCCCTCTATCTCCCCGGTTTTCTCCTCAGTCTGGCCATCATCGCCATCTTCCTCTACCTGGGCGTCACCCGTTTCCGGCGAACGGAAAAGACCTTCGCCGATCTGATCTAGGCAACCATGTCCGACATCGTCATCAAGGCGGAAAATCTTGGTAAAAGATACACCATCGGCCATCAGCGCGGCCGGGGCGATCAGACGACCTTCCGGGAGGTCCTCGTCCAAAACGCTTGGAATCTTTGGAACAAAAGCCGAGATTTAATCGGTGGGAGACCAGTGATCGCTGGCGACACCCTGGAAGAGGTCTGGGCGCTCAAGGACGTGAGCTTCGAGATCAAGCGCGGCGAGGCCGTGGGGATCATCGGCCGGAACGGCGCCGGCAAGAGCACCCTCCTCAAGATCCTCAGCCGCATCACCGAACCCACCACGGGACGGGTCACAATCAAGGGCCGCGTCGCCAGCCTCCTGGAGGTGGGCACGGGTTTCCACTCGGAGCTTACCGGGCGGGAGAATATCTATCTCAACGGAACGATCCTGGGGATGACCCGGGCGGAAATCAAGAAGAAATTCGATGAAATCGTCGCTTTTTCCGAGGTGGAAAGATACCTCGATACCCCGGTAAAACGCTACTCCAGCGGCATGTATGTCCGCCTCGCCTTCGCCGTCGCCGCCCATCTGGAGCCGGAGATACTCGTCGTCGATGAGGTCCTCGCCGTAGGTGATGCCGAATTTCAGAAGAAATGTTTGGGGAAAATGGGTGATGTGGCTCAGGAAGGCCGGACCGTGTTGTTTGTGAGTCATAATATGGTTGCGGTTCATCAATTATGTCAAAGTGGTATTGTTTTGAAACAGGGGATAGTAAGTTTTTTGGGAGATATTAAGAATACAATTAATCAATATGTTCAAGATGTGAGAACAGTTGTGGCTGTAAATTTAGCCGAACGGCCAGATAGGCAAGGAAGCCAATGGCTGAAATTTACCAATGTCGAATTTTTTGATACTGAGGGTAATAAACTGAGACAAGTTATTTCTGGTCAAGATATATTAATGAGGTTTTACTATGTGTCCGACAGAATGATGCGCAATGCGACTATTAATGTCGCTTTTAATGTAAGAAGTAGTCAAGGATACTTACTGACTAATCTAAACTCTATCGATGTTGGCAAATCCAGCATGGATTTGTATAAAAGGGGTTTTTTTCAATGTGAGTGGCCCCGATTTAATCTACGTTCAGGCTCATATGATTGTGCATTGTTTTGTGCGGTGAATGGAGACATAGTGGACTGGTTACAGTCTGCATTTACAATTCATGTGGAGGATGGCGATTTCTTTAATACCGGCAGTATTATCAATCGAGAGCAGGGAGATATTCTATGCCCTTATGATTGGGAAAGCTATTCTATGAATTACTGATATAGATATATCCAATGTCTGCACAAAAGAAACACCTAAAATCGTGTATAGGTTTTTAAAAATATGCCACATTTGACTCGATATTATATGTATAAGAAAATACATAATTATTTTGGTAAATCTATCAAAGGAAAAATCTTAGCTATAAGTGGCATTGATAATTTCCGTCCATTAATTGACATGAAATATGCAGAGTTGAATGAAACACATTATCCTGAAGTGGATATGCATTATCTTCCATATGAAGATAATACTTTCGATTTTGTGATCAGCGATCAAGTTCTTGAACATCTTTTGGATCCACAAAAAGCTGTAGACGAATCATATCGAGTTCTAAAGAAAGATGGAATAGCAATACATACAACATGCTTTATAAATTATATTCATTCATGCCCGAAAGATTATTGGCGTATTTCTAATGATGGATTGAGATACCTTTGCCGTAATTTTTCTGAAATCCTTTTCTGTGAAAGTTGGGGGAATAGAATAGCAATAATTCTTTGCTTTATCAGTGATCGATTTAGATTCATGAGAATTCCAGAAACCAAGTGGGGTATTCGTCATCTAATTGCAAATTATAATGAAGACATCTATCCCATTGTTACTTGGATAGTGGTTAAGAAATGAAACCACAAGTAAACCCGGACCACTACAATGGATTAGCTTATGATTCAAAGGAGCGTTTTATTAGCTATTGGCATCAAATTAACGAGATTCTTTTATTGAAGCCAATGATTGTCTTGGAAATTGGGATAGGAAATGGGTTTGTATCAAGATACTTAAGTGAACATAAACTTAATGTTACTACCTTAGACACTAATCATGCTTTACACCCCGATGTAGGTGGATCGATATTATCAGTTCCCTTCCGTGACGAATGCTTTGATGTTGTTTCATGTTGTGAAGTTCTTGAACATTTGCCGTACAGTGAATTCTTGGACGCGTTGCAAGAAATTCACCGTGTTTCAAGAAAATACGTAATCTTATCCTTACCGGACATTACGACTATTTATAAAATCCACTTAGAACTTCCAAGAATTCAGTCGATAAAAAAACTCATTATCCATCCTTTCCATAGACCCAAAGATCATGTATTTGATGGGCAACACTATTGGGAAATTGGTAAAACTGGCTATTCTCATGAGAAGATTGAAAATGATATCGAGTGTGCTGGGCTAAAAATAATAAAAACATATAGGGTTTTTGAATTTACATACCATAGATTTTATTTATTAATAAAAGGATAAATATTCATTTTAGTGATATTACATCGATAGGTGAGTATACTTATTCACACTTTCAAGGAATGTAAGAATGAATCAAATAGAAAAGAATCCTGATATACCTAAAGTAAGCGTAATTATACCAACGTACAACTATGGTCATTTCATTGAAAAATCAATAAACAGCATCCTTTCTCAAACCTATACCAACTTCGAGACCATTGTTGTCCCTCGTTGTTGTCGATGAAGTCGGATATTTGCCCGTTACCACCCATGAAGCCTACCTCTTCTTCCAGTTCATCTCCTATCGTTACGAGAAAAGCTCAACGATTATAACCTCGAACAAGAGCTTCGGAGACTGGCAGGAGCTTTTCGGGGATGCCGTCATCGCCTCGGCCATCCTGGTTTGCCTGCTTCATCATTGCAAGGTCGTCAACATCAAGGGACACAGTTATCGTCTTCAAGGCCATCAATACAGCAACCCAAATTTTACCAACAAGGGAGGTGAATCGGTAAGTGTCAGTCCTTCTTGATAACGGGTACCAACGTGTCAATCGCTAATCGCGGTTCAGGGGGGTGGTACACTTTTCAATTACCAGAAATGGTACACTTTTACTTTACCATTGACACCAGAAATACTAACCAAATATCTCACCACCACAGGTAACGTACTATCCAGTACACGTAGGCAAATCATGAAATATCATGATGTAGCAATATTCTATCGATATGGGAAGTTTCCTATTTCAAGCAAACTCGGATTACGTGCTTATTCACCGATACTTGACCTGTTCATTCTCGGGATAAAAAAAGCTGTAATGGTAATTGGAATCTATAAATTGGTCGTTACTGGCTACACAGCAATCTACCGCAAGGTACGAATGAATTGACGCGCTTTGTCTATCTATATGCCATTTTTTAAGGACGGAATTTGTCAATGGGAAAGAGAGACCTCCGGCAATAATTTAGTATAGCGAATGATCACTTGGATCTGACGCTGGTTTATTTATCTAGACGATTTTGGGAAGGGGCAGCGTTGAAGGCTTTTTTCCCTTGAACCGTTGCGGACATGAATCCTTTGACTCGTTATCCGGCTCTACCTATGCTCCAACATCATTTAGCAGCAGACGCTCAAATATTTTTAGATGACGCATCACGCCAAGCCGAACAGGAATGTTTATCTAGATGGCGAAAAGAAATAGGCTTTAAAGAGTTCGTTTATTTACCCCACGAAAAGGGCACGGCCATTTTCTCCATCGGTTTTCCATCAATTGAAAAAATTGTCTGACGATCAAATGCAAAAACCAGAGGTAAGAGTTATCATACCCACCTTTAACTATAGTTGCTTTATCGAAAGAGCAATAAGCAGTGTTTAACAGTAAACCTTTGACAATTTTGAAATAATTGTGGTTTACGACGGTTCAACCGACAATACGGGAGATAATAGCTTTGAATAACACTCTTTTTCGGCGAAGATATGGACGTGATGGTAAAGAATATTGAGGTAGATGTAAAATTCACTCCTAATGTGAGCGTAATATTGCCTACATATAATCGGGCATCATTACTTCCCAAATCCATTGAATCTGTCTTGACACAATCATACTTAAATCTAGAACTCATAATAGTAGATGATGGATCAACTGATTGTACCGCAGATTTAGTAAATAAAATAAATGATTCACGAATATCTTATATAAGACACAATCAGAACCTTGGTGCTGCTGCTGCACGTAACACTGGCATTAAAAATGCTCGAGGAGACTATTTGGCTTTTCAAGATAGCGATGATGAATGGCTACCGGATAAACTTGAAAAACAAATTGGTGTTATATCTAAAGAGAATTATGAAGTTGGGGTTGTTTATTGCGATATGCTAAGAATAGACGATAGCGGTTATATTTGGCGCTGGCAATCTCCAGATGTAACCAATGGGAATTTAATAAATGAAAATAATTTAAATTATCAAGTGGCAAATTTAAGTATTGTTACGATGTTAATACGTAAAGAATGCTTCGAAAAGGTCGGCCTCTTTGACGAACGATTTCCTAGATTTATCGATATGGAGTTATGCATCAGGTTATCAAAACAATATAAATTCACACATATTAAAGAAGCTTTAGTTAAGTACCATAAGACTGTGGGCATCTCATCTGACCCAGCACGTGCGATAATAGCAGAAAAATTGTTATTGGCAAAATATTCTGAAGAACTTAGAAATAATAATTCATTCCTTGCATCTCGATATAGAAATATAGCTAGGCTTTCACGTACAGCGGGGCAATTTAGTGAAAGTAGCAGATTTTTGATGAGAGCGACAGCAATCGATCCTTTAAATATTGAAAACGTAATATTATTATTATCTTTCACAGGTCGTGGCCTTATTAATAAATTTAAGGCACTATTTAAAACTCGAAGAATTAATAAATAAATTACATCTATGACTGTCCCAAATATTTCAATAATTATAGTAAGCTGGAATGTTAAGAATTATCTTCGTGAATGTATCATTTCAATTTATAAAGCTTCTGGTGGAGTATCACTTGAAGTAATTGTCGTGGATAATGCATCTACAGATTATTCAGCCGAAATGATCATCAGAGAGTTCCCAAAAGTACGGTTGGTTAGAAATGATAGAAATTTGGGATTCAGCAGAGCGAACAATCAAGCTATAAAATTATCTCATGGAAAATATATTTTATTTTTAAATCCTGATACTGTCATTATTGATAAGTCGATTGACATGCTTCACTCCTTCATAGAAAATCATAATGAAGTGATTGTTGTTGGTCCAATGATTCTCAATGCAGATGGAAAGACAATTCAATATCAATGCGCTCGAACCTTCCCCACATTATGGAGAGAATTTTGTGGTTTAAGTGAGATAAGTATTCATTTGAAAAACATCCCATCATTTTCATACATTAATCTAGATTACTGGGATCATAAAGATTCTAAATACATTGATCTAATAAGTGGTGCATGCATGATGTGTAGAAAGGAAATTGTTGAGAAAATAAATCTGTTTGATGAAGATTATTTCTTGTATGCCGACGATGTAGATTTCTGTTTTAGGATGAGAGAACACGGATTAATATATTATTTAGCCGAAGCGAAAATTATTCACTATGGAGGCCAGAGTAGTCGACAGAGCGATGATGATTTATGGTTGCTGCGGTGTGATAGTACAAGGATATTCTTTAAGAAGCATAAAGGGTTACACTATAGCCTCGGGTATCGGGCAGTAGTTATTCTATCTCAAGTTATTAGATTCATATTAATATTAATATCAAATATCCGTAAGGCAAAATTCCCACCAAAGGAAAGCATTATGCAAATCTGGAAATTAATCCAATGGGGACTACATTTTAAATAATAACAAAATAATTTCAGAGGGATACTCACTATGCAGATTTTTACCGCTGACGCATCCTGATATGTATTCCGTGTTACATGGCTGCGAAACGGAACTGCAATGGAGGTCAAATCCCACAGATAAGTGTACAAGGGCCAGATGAAAATTCATTTTATTTGCAACTATTCTGCCAAACCGACCCACAACAAAATGCAACCGCATCATCTGCGTTTAACTTGCGTGAACACCTGAACATAGCCGCCCTATCTCGCACCACTTACTGGCACGGTATGCGTGGCGGCATGGACGTGCATGGCAAGCTGATAGCGCAGGGCTTGGCCGCTCGCGGTCACCGGGTTGTCTTCATTTCCACCAGCCATCCCTCGGGCAAAGCCCGTGAGGAGATCGACGGTGTCGAGATACATTACCTGAAGAATACGGTATTTGGGTCACGACGAAGTGGTTGGGCAGAGGAAAGTGTTCATGCACTTGAGGTTATGCACAAGCAACACCCTTTCGATCTGATCTGGAGTCAGAGCTACGATGGGTTTGGCGTTACGCGGAACAGCGGAACAGTCGGGCAGATACCCATGCTGGCCACGTTGCACGGCAGCATCCAGCAGGAATACACCTCTTTCCTGGCCAACATCGGCCGTGGATGGAAAAGGCCCATGTATCCACTCAAGGCCTTTTCGGGCCTGTTCTATTCCTATTTTATCACGCAGAAACCGGTACTGCGGCACTCACGGGGAATTGTGACGGTAAGCCGTAGGGTTGTCGAGGATCTGGGAAAGTGGTTCGGTAGATCCGTCACCGGCAAATGCAAAACGATTTACAACGGCGTCAATATCGAACGGTTCCGTCCAGACGAGGCGGGCAGGCGTATCATCCGGCGCCATTACGCCATTCAGGAGAATGAAACGGTTCTCCTCACCCTGGGACGGCTTACCCGTGAAAAGGGGCATCATCTCCTGATCGAGGTTCTTGAAGCACTGCAGCGGGTCGTGCCGGAAATCAGGTTGTTGGTTGTAGGCGAGGGTGAAAGTATGGTGCATCTGAAAGCCACGGCGAGCCGCCTGGGCCTGTCTGAAGCCGTTATCTTTGCCGGGTCGGTTGACAACGCTGAAACGGCTTCCTACTACAATGCCTCCGACATTTTCGTTTTCCCAACGCTCACCGTTGAAGGATTGCCGTTCGTATTGCTCGAAGCCATGGCATGCGGAAAACCGATTATCGCTTCCGAGATCGGGGGAACGGTCGAGGCAATCCAGGGTGGAGAGAACGGAATACTGATCAAGCCGGGCGATAAGGCCGCCATAACGCGTCAGATTGCCGCACTGATTCACGACAGAAATCTTGCCGAACGCCTCGGCTCCGCAGCCGAAGCAACAGTCCGACGTGATTTCAGCATCGAGAGGATGATCGATCTTACGGAAAAGGAAATGCACCGCATCGCCGACGAATCCGCCCCCTCAAGTATCGTGCGTACGGGATTATGAAGATACTCTACATTGCCGACTCCACTAGCGTTCACACCAAGCGGTGGGTGTCCTATTTTCGCGATGTTGGTCATGATATTTCCATCATCACCTTGGGCAAGAAGCGAGAGAGCATCTCGGGGATCAGGCATCTTGCCAACTTCGATCAATTCTATTACGGGTCCCCACTATTCCTTCCGGTACTGTTTCAGGTGCGACGCATTGTCCAAAAAGAGAAACCGGATATTGTCCACGGCCATTTTGTTCACCAGTACGGATGGCTTGCCGCACTGATCGGCTTCCACCCTCTGGTGATAACTGCATGGGGAACGGATATTCTGAATCTGCCGGATGCATCGCGCCTCAAGCTCGGCAAATATCTCACGCAATATACACTGAAAAAAGCCGATTTGTTGACCGGAACCTCGGAACATTTGAAACGTGAAATGATCAGACTGGGGGCGCGTGCAGACAATGTGCACACCATTTTCTGGGGTGTTGATATCGATCGTTTTCAGTTTGACCTGGATGCAACGGCATTAAGAACGGAACTGGGGATCGCTCCTGACCGAATCGTCATTCTGAGCAACCGGAATCAAAGTGAACTTTATAATAATGATATTGTCATTGAGGCGATGTGTCAGGTGTTAAAGAGCTTTCCAAGAGCTATCCTGATCCTTCAAAACACGGGAGGAACTCTCGAACCGCAATTGAAGTCGCTGGCCAAAAAAACGGGCATTGCTGATTCAATACTATTTTTACCACAATATAGCCATGAACAACTGCCTGCCTTGTATGCCCTGGCTGACATTTATGTATCGGTGCCGTCATGGGATGCGGGTCCTGTTTCGCTCAAGGAGGCAATGGCATGCGGTGCAGTCCCTGTGATCAGCGATTTACCAGGACCCAGAGAATGGGTTGCAGACGAAGTAAATGGTAGAATTGTCCCCGTCCGTAATTCTCAAATGCTAACCGATGCGATAATCGAGCTGCTCTTGGATAAGGATAAACTTGAAAGGTATTCCACGTATAACTGGCGGTTGATCAGAGATAAAGCCGCTCACATTGACCAGATGAGAAAAATGGAAAGCCTTTATATGAAGGTCATCTCAAATAAAGGGATAGGATACTAATAGTGTCAAAACCGATTATTCGCAGGCCGTTACTCGATAAATACTTATTAACAATTACAATTTTAACGTTTATCCTCATCATCTTTAGTGGCGCCATGGCACCATTAACAAACGATGATTGGTTGGGATACTATCATCATAAATCAAATATTATTAAATCAATATATGATTATTATCTCGAATGGAGTGGAAGAATTCCGGGTGTGATTATTGGGTATTATTCTGTTGGATCTGATATCGATACAAAATATGGCGCAATTAATGGTTTAGGTTTTATTTGCCTTGTTTTCTTATCCTTTGCCTTGGCAAAAGGACGATGGCCTAAGCTGCTTTCATCTGATCAACTATTATTCTTTATACTTACAGCCGTATTGTGGTTCGCTTTACCCACAATCGGCCAGACTGTTTTTTGGCGCGCCGGCGCTAGCGTTTATCTCTGGCCTTGTTTTTTTGCATCTATCTTTCTGTTGCCTTTCAGGTTTAAATTATTTGATGCCAACCATCAACATGCTTCGGGATTTAGAAATTTCACATATTCTCTCCTGATGCTATTTCTTGGCATATGGGTGGGGTGCAGTCATGAGCAGATTTTTACATCTGTCTTGGCTCTTACCAGCATCTGGTTGTATTTCATTTATAAAGGCGGAACATTTCGAAATATTCCCGTCTGGTTATTTATCGGTGTGTTTGGTTTGATTATCGGCGGGTCGATTATGATATTAGCGCCTGGAAATACAATCAGATACAGCTATTATCATCATCAAACTGTTATCGATAAAATTATTTCCATCAATAATTTTTTATTTAGCATCGTTACGAGCAGATCCTCTGACGAATATTGGAATATGTTTATACCATGGATTTTGATTTTATTAATATTATCATTTATTGATGCCAAGAAGATTAGCACCGCTGATTCT
>Ga0302247_1002475_pt1 | contig 11943 bp, 12 predicted proteins | sample AAG_UR_Ile_MG_FD_193529 | JGI IMG/M metagenome (GOLD analysis project Ga0302247, IMG submission 193529) | Enriched activated sludge microbial communities from anaerobic digester in WTTP, New Holstein, Wisconsin, United States - AAG_UR_Ile | ecosystem: Engineered > Bioreactor > Anaerobic >...
TGGATTAATACCTCTCTATTCAGTTGTCTATGACCATAGGCTTATTTTGCTATGCTCATTTTTCTATTGTCAAGTTCGGAACATTAAAATATTGCTTTTTTTCTTGACAATTCATAGTTGGTCTCCTTAGTAAAAGGAGGCATACCACACCTGCAACAGTCTCTATCTAATTCTACCATAATATGGTATAAATCTACAATATTAATATTTCTACTTAATAAGTTCATCATCCATTTATCTTTTCACAATCATCAATCTGCATTACCTGTCGCATAACGGTTCCGCACTCACGACGTTCCTGAACCGGACCTGCAGAGCCCTACCCTCTGGAGGTGCTGTGCACCCTGTGAAGGGATGTATGGCCTATCTCTAGTAATAAAGCCTACTATTTGCCTTTCAGCATCCCTTATAGAAATGCCCCGTGAGTACATTGTTATACGACGTATCCTGCCCCACGTAGCCAGAGTGTGGCATGGAGACCACACCCTCAAAGAAAAAACAAGTATATCTTCTATTCATATACAAACAATTCTTCGATATCTTTAGATGAAGGTTGTATTGCGGTTACCTCATCAAAAATAAACATATAGAACTTTAAATCAAAATGCTTCGCAAATTCAAGTGTTGCTTTAAGGTGCTTCTGTGAAAGTCCTCTAACTACACCACCGATTTTATCTGCCATCTTTTGTGCCATCTTCTTTGATAAAAATAGCCCTATTGTCTTTTCTTCTATTGTCATGTACGTTCCCGTAACCTCTCCATTATATTCCTCCATAATAATCCAGAAAGGTTGTCCTACCACTTTTTCATTAGGTAATAAAACTTCGATTTGTTTTGCCGATACTTTTGAGAGCATCGGCATTTCTCCCCCTGAAATCAGTTCAATATCATAATGTGCTGCATATTCTTTTGCTCCCGATTGATATCCTTTCTTTGAGGCCATTAGCCCTGTACTATTTGGTATATCATCTAGTTTAGCTTTAAACTCTTGCACATCTCCTTTTGTAATAGGTCTTTTATGATCCTTACATTCTATTGCAACTCTGTGAACAATATCATTTAATTCAAATTCATAAAAAACATCTATCTGATGTAATACTCCTGATTTTCCTTTTATCTTTACATTCCTCTTTACATCAATCTCTTTTCCATTCAAATGAGAAAGTTGTTCATAAACATACCTTATTAAGTCCTCATAGCCTCTGCCTTGCATTTTTCTTCCTCCGTTTCATTTACAAAATTCGCGCCATGGAGGGCGCGACACCTGCAGGATATGGCGTATAACGGTCTCGTCTTCACGACGTCCCCCAGCCCTAAGGCGATGTCCGGGTCTTACATAACTCCTATGTTAGGCCCGGGCGAGTCGGGTCATGCTTGACTTGGGCTGGGGGATGTGGCGCGCCCACTCCAGCCCCGCCCAAAATTCGCGCCCCCGCTGAATCCGCTATCCGCGCCCGTTGCGTGAGTGCATTGTTAAGTGAAGTTGGTCGCCCCGAGCTTCAGAGCCGCCATGGACGGCGGCACCTCAAATCCTGAAAAATGATGCAAAATGAATTGGGTAATGAGAATTACGTCTGATATTACTAAACGTCACATTATGCTCATTTTGTTCATCCTAAACAGAGTAGAAATGAAATACGAATATTATTCGATGTTGACATCTGGCTCGAAATCTGTCCACAGGTTGGGAAACACTTCTCTGATAGGGGTGATAGAGCTGTAATCTGTTATAGGGTTGTTGGCAAGCGAAAACTCCTTTAGGTCTAATTTTGCAAGCGGGCTGACATCTGTGATTAGGTTGTCAGATATAAACACACTCCACAGTTTGGGTAATTCTCCAAGGACTGCGATGTCTTTAATCCCGGCATTGCGTGCTTCGAATACTTCCAGCTTTTTCATATCTGCCATGAAATCAATATTTTCATAACCATAATGCCCTTGGTCGGGTGCATAACTCCAGCTAAATCCAAGGGTAACCATATTGGTGAGGCTTTTAAGAGGAGACAAATCTTTTGCTCTAACGCCGTTGAAAGTCAATGTGGAGAGCTGCGTCAAGGTCGACAATGGAGAGAAATCCTGTATGTCATTCAAATCCAAATGCAGTTCCGTTAAATTTGTAAAATACTTCAGATCACTAATGTCCTTAATCCCGCCGTTTTTGGTGTTCATTGTATCCCAATCCTTATTACTGAGATCAAGTACAGTAACCATCTCGGCATCACTGACCGTGATATCGCCGGTCGATTTGTTCATTGCCGCACGTATACCTTCTTCAAGATACAGATCTGTAAATTTGATAATTACAGGTCCATCAATTTGAGGGGAATCAGAGGATTGCGGCTTCCCAGTGCAGGCGGAGAGTTGCAATAATAAAGCAAAGGTCAACAACACGATAATTAGTTTCTTCATTATTTTTCCCCTTTCATTTGTTTTGATTTTGGCAAGCGTAGTTCTTAGATCCCAAGTAATTATTTGAAATCACTTCCTTCGTTAAATATAAATAACTGGAACTTTAAATCAAAAAAACCTTCAAACCTATTTACACAGCCCGCGCCATGGACGGCGCGGTCTTTGCGACCAATTTCATTTAACGGGTTCGCACTCACGTCACCACTGAACCGGATCCGCAGAGCCCCACTTCCTGGCGGAGCTTTGCTCCCGGTGAAGGGGTGTGGTTGCTGCTTAAGTCAAACTATAGTGTTGCACGTCTTCTGCAACCCAAGGCACGCCCGCTCCCTGCCCAGACCCATCGTGCCGCCGCGTGAGTACATTGTTAGCTGATGGATAATGCCCCACAGAGCCTTTCCCTAATACATTTCTATAACGTTTCCGGTACTAGGGACCTGACATGCGTCGATTAAGTAGATATTGTCTCTCTTGGGTTTAAATATCTCACAAACTTCGCATAGGAGTTTGAACCATGCAACAATACTACTTCCAAAGATTATGGTCGTTTTGTTTAGCTATAGATATGTCCCCAAATGCCTTGCCATTGTCTGATATTGGCTATTTTCTACATCTTGTCTGGTGTTAGACCCAAAAGCGAGAACCATGCCACCTTCCTGCCAGTGAAGGTATCTACACATTGCTATATACTGTGCTTGCAAAGCATCCATTGCCCAATCATCCTTATCATTGCCGGCTGCTATTAAAAAAAGCTTCTTTGTTGTCTCACGTAATACAGGATTAATGGAAAAAAAGCGGTCAACAGTACGCTTAAGTTGTGCTGTCATACCAAAATAATAAAGAGGTGTTACTAAAGCGATTGCATCTGCTGTTAATAGATGTGGATAAATTTGTGACATATCATCTTTATGTACACATTTTCCATCATTCTTACGACAATAATAACATCCTATGCACGGATGAACATCTAATTTTGCTGTCTCAAAACGAACTACCTCATGACCAGCTTCCTTTGCACCAGTGCAAAACTCATCTGCAAGGAACGCTGTAGTTCCTTTTAAATGTGGACTTCCTGTTAAAACTAATACCTTCATTTTTACTCCTCCAAATATAAACATATACTTTACTTCGTATTTTCCATCGATATGCAATATAAATAGTACTCTACTTATACAAACTTAATCTGCATTATCTGTCAGCTAACGGTTTCGCACTCACGACACCACTGAACCGGACCAACAGAGCCTGTCCCCTTGGCGGTGGTGACACCCGGTGAAGGGGTGTGGTTGCCCTGACTCCGCTTCGAAGCAAATGCATCCGGCAACCCAAGGCACGTCTACCCCTGAACTTACCCGCCGTGCCGCAGCGTGAGCGAATTGTTAGCTGATGTTGCTACAACAATCCCCGAGTTAAAACAGTTTCAAATTTCTCTACATATGGAAAATCCCTTACCTTCGCTAAACTCACGATTTCTGGAATTGGATAATGAATACGTCTAATCTCAAACTCTGGCTTAGCTTCCGACTTAAGACTAATGATTCCATATGACGCTCTGTTATCGCCATCCAAAGGCTTTCCAATGCTACCAACATTGAAAATATACTTGTCATTATGCTCTCCAACATAAGGTACATGCGAATGACCACAAATAATAATATCCTCTTTTACACCTTCAATCATTTGAGTTAAATACCCCAATGGAACTCGATAATCCATAATCTCATTTACTGCTCTTGGTGAGCCATGTACACAAAGAATACTATTTCCCATATATTCAATGACCTTAGTAATAGGTCTGCCAAGAATATATTCAATCTCATCTTTGTTGAGTCTAGACTTTGCATATTGATAGTATTGGTCCAACTCTATTTCTTTTTCTGTACTTGGCGCCCAATCACCAGACATTTCATCAAGCCAGATATCAGTATTTCCTTTAAGCCAGCATAATGGATTTAATGCTTTGAGCATATTAATGACAAGATTCGGCTCAGGCCCAACCATGACCAAATCTCCAAGAAATACTATATGATTAATACCTTGCTTTTTGATATCACTTATGACTTCTTTAAAAGCAGCATTATTACCATGTACATCAGAAATTACTGCGATTCTCATAGTTAATAACCTTCCTTTGGCAATGTCAGCTAACGGTTCCGCACTCACGACACCTCCGAACCGGACCCGCAGAGCCTGTCCCATTAGCGGAGCTCTGCTCCCGGTGAAGGGGTGTGGTTGCTACTTATGTCAAATTATAGCTTTGCAAATCCTCTGCAACCCAAGGCACGCCTACCTCTTACCTCTGCCCTACGTGCCGCAGCGTGAGGGCATTGTTAGCTGATGGATAATGCCCCTCAACGCCTTACTCAATAACCTTTGTATACCGCTGCCGGTATCCGGGACCTGACTTGGGTCGCCTATGTGAATATTGTCTCTCTTGGGTTCAAATCTCCAACAAACTCCGCATAGGAGTTTGTACCTTTTAATAACAATACTTAATAAGCATTATATACTACTAGACCGCAGAAAATATCCTTGTACCGGGAAATCGGGTTTCCCAAGCTTCCAAATTTGCTTACACCTTTTGCATTGAAATATAATTTCAAAATTGCTTTCCGAAAATATTTCAAAGAAACCATTCTCTACGTTCTTCATCATATTATTTAATGTACTACTATAGTGTAAATATCCACCGAACCCTTGAATTTCAATAAGAGAACTGCATTCACACTCCAAACTTAACAACCTCCAACCCTGTTGAGTTTCATTCAATTAACTTAAGTAGTTTACTTTGTTCTACCTGTAAGTGATATATAAATAGTACTACATGCATAAATCGTAATTTGCATTATCTGTCAGCTAACGGGTTCGCACTCACGACATCCCTGAACCGAACCCACAGAGCTTGTCCTCTTGGCGGAGCTTTGCTCCCGGTGAAGGGGTGTGGTTGCCCTGCTCCCACTCCAAAGCAAATACATCCGGCAACCCAAGGCACGCACGCTCCTTGCCATTACCCAACGTGCCGCAGCGTGAGGACATTGTTAGCTGAAGGTTCGAGCGCTACCCATTATTTCTTAAATTCATTTTACCAAATACCTGGTATTAACCGATATTTTACCTTTTCAGCATATTCTTTATAGCCTTCCAATTCTTTCTGGAGCGTACTATCTTCCAAGGCAGTCCGGATAATGAACAATACTGCCATAATGGCCCCCGGAATCAGCGCCCAAAGGGAACCAAGGACTAATGGTGTCGCTAAATTAATAATAATAAAACCGACGTACCCCGGATGACGTATGTAGTTGTACGGCCCGCCGGTCGCCACTTGATGGCTCCGGTCAATCTGGATGCGCACCGCGGTGGAGAAATAATGATTGGAAATCATTGCCCAGGTAAAAAAAGCATTTCCGAGGATCATTACTACCAATGAAACTACCGGAATCCATTCCACCAGCATGGGCGACCAGCCAAAACGGTAATCCAATCCGGCCACTACCAACAGACCTAACGCCGGGATAATATTGAGTGTCATAATCACTCTATCCCATTTCTTAACATTTTCTTTTGTCTTGCCGCGTTCCTCAATTAAATCTTTGGGCAAGACAAATGCGTTAACCGTTACATTCAATATAAACGTGCCGAGATAAATCCAAGCCCAGGTCCATGTCAGCCGGCCTGCTGAAACAAATAACAATACAGCGAATAAAACAATTTGAAACAAGACTTGCAACAACCGTTTTACAATGCTCTCTCCATTAGTCTTAATCTCCTTTTCAAAACCAGCAGCCATTTTATCCCTCCTAATCTTAATCAGATTCTCGACTCGAACTTTCAGCTAACGGGTTCGCACTCACGACGTCCCTGAACCGTACTCCAAAGCCCTTCCCCTTGGCGGTGATGACACCCGGTGAAGGGATGTACGGCAAACCTTCAATTAAGAAAGCCTACTATTTATCATATAATATCCTCTATACTAATGCCACGTGAGTGCATTGTTCTGCGACGTATCCTGCCCCGTGTAACCAGAGTGCGTCACGGACGACGCGCCCTTGTAAACTAGTACTAGTTTGGATAGAAATAATATTATAATTTTTCTTCCTTCTTTCTCACTTCATATGTTTCTAGCAAGAAAGAGCACATTGCTCCTGATAAGTTAACTGCTAATTCAGCATGTCTGGACGAAGGTCTATAATGAGTTTTGCCTTGTCCATGAGCATCTCCAAGGTCATTTCTTAAGCAACCTAAGCCGCTAATTATCGCAGAACACCCACCTAGTACCTGCTTAAAAGTTTTCTCACCATGCTGAGAAGGTGAAAGGTTAAGCTTGTCTCCAACAAACTTATATAACTCATGTAAATCAGTACTCTTCGAATACTCAATCTTAAGTTCATCCGCAATATACTTCAAAACACACTCTAACAGGGTACGTGCTAGTGTAATTGCTCCATCTGGGTCATTATCTTTTCGCTCTAGTGCTCTGCTCCAAGTTGAATGAATATATTCTGAATTTAACACTCTAAATGTTTCATCAATACTTTGGGCATGTGGTATTGTCTTCTCTAATTCAAGATAATCTAGCAAAGCATTAAACTCATGTCGAATAAATTGCCTTCTTTCTTCATACTTTCCATACTCATGTTTGATAAACTGCCAAAAGTCTGATAAGCTTCTATTTGTTCGCACCCATGGCGGTACTTTATCTTTCGTGTCTTCTTTGCTTAAGAAATATTTCCTTAGTAAGGCATAATGTTCTTCACTTGCAGGACCATCATTTGTGCTCTGGTTAATTAATATTTGACGTAAGTATATAGCTCTCTCGAAGTCAGTTTGATAGTCAGCGAGATCTGGAAGATTAAAAAAATCATCTATAAGAAAATCAGCTGAATTCTTCATAGCTGAACCCCCTTACATTTATTTCACCAAAGAACTGCCTACAACGGCAAAATCGCGCCAAGGAGGGCGCGTCTCCTGCAGGATATGTCGTATAACGGGTTCGCACTCACGACACCTCTGAACCGGACCCCAGAGCCTGTCCCCTTGGCGGAGCTTCGCTCCCGGTGAAGGGGTGTGGTTGCTACTTAATTCAAACTACAGCATTGCACAACTTCTGCAACCCAAGGCACGCATGCTCCTTGCCCTTTCCCTCCGTGCCGCAGCGTGAGCGCATTGTTATATGATGTATCCTGCCCCGCATAGCTAGACTGCGTCATGGAGTTAGAATTACTAATAAAAATTTCTACTTTTCACTTGTTACAGCCACTTCACTTTCTTGTTTTGGAGGAGTACCTTTTACAATATCGTAAAAGTAAACTGTATTAGATAATTTCATATATACATCGGGCGATATCGGCATAAACTCTAGAAACTTTTCAAGTAACTCATCTTTGCCCCTCTTATTATGATTCCATACTCCAATCCAGTTTGTACAAAAAGTTTTATATTTACCATAATTCTTAATTGATACTTCATGCTCTATTAAACGGTTCTGGTCAAACATGAAGTCTTCAATTTTCAATTTAAAGAGTGCTGAGGGTGTTAAAATTACACCAATCCAATTAGCTGCTTCATACCATGTTGCAACCTCATCTATAGCAGGACCAACCATAATGTTATCTTTTGTAGAGAGTAGCCCATATGAAGTGGCTCCCCTTACAGGTATACCTTCAATTATTGACTTTGGAACAATTACAGATGTTAACATACTATGAAATTCTAGACATAGATTACTTTCACCATATGTAATAAGAGCAATAGTATCAGAAATACTCTTTATTTCGACCTTCAAATCTTTAAACGCGTTTGCTTTTTTTGTATGTTTCTTCCCATCAGAAAATAGTAAAGCTTTATTATTTGATAGTGTTATTAATCTTACTAATGCTTCGATAGCATCTGATTTTCTTTGCCATATTCCTTTCCACCCAAGTATATCTAACAGGGTTACTACTCCTTCTTTCATCCCTTGTGTTTCTTCCAAATTATCATCTCCTAAGCTTTAATAGACAATTTAAGAACTCCAGAGTAATAGAATCACTTCATAGTAGGCTTGTCCTCTGCAGGATATGTCATATAACGGTTTCGCACTCACGACACCACTGAACCGGACCCTGGAGCCTGTCCCCCTGGCGGAGCTTCGCTCCCGGTGAAGGGGTGTGGTTGCTACTTAATCCAAACTACAGTTTAGCATATCCTCTGCAACCCAAGGCACGCATGCTTCCTGCCTTTACCCTACGTGCCGCCGCGTGAGTGCATTGTTATGCGCCGTGGTAAGCCGTAAGCTTCAGAGAGCGCTAAGGAAGTCGTCCCCTCAGCATAATTGTCATAGTCTCATACCCTGTTGTTCAAAAAAACTATCCCAAGCTAAAATACTATTCTCTACAATTTCATTTAATGAATATCTCTTATTATCCACTAATACAATTAACTTATCATCTATTGTTGATTTACAATAAAAACTGACCACTAATTCACGGGGAAAATTGACCACAAATGAGAAGGTGATATTGCACTCCTCCATATAATACTTCGGTTAATATTGTTTAGTTTTTTACACTGAAAATTGACCACCTGGAATAAATAAGATACCATGCTTTTGTAGTGCTTACGAAAGGTGGTTTAAGAGGAAGTGAAGAATTTGCAGCAATGGGCGGCTGTGCAAGAATTGTACAAGCGGAAAGTTTCGATTCTACAGATTGCAAAGCAGCTTGAAATGTCTAGAAATACAGTAAAAAGATTAATTAAACTTAAGGAAGAACCTAAATACACTAGGAGTCATTATCCTTCTAAAGTAGAGCCATATATGAAGAAAATAATTATGTGGCGTGTTTCCCCGGAGTATGATTTTAATGGCACAAGAATCTACAAAGAACTGAAACATATAGGATATCAAGGGTCAATTAATCCCATATACAGAGCATTGAAAAAAATTGATGAAGATAGGAGTGATATTTCGCCTGAAGCAACAGTTAGAATTGAAACACCACCAGGTGATCAAGCCCAGTTTGACTGGTCCCCTTATGAATTAGAGATAAATGGAAGGGTCAGAAGTGTATACTGTTTTACCATGATACTGGCAGCTAGCAGAAAAAAGGCCATATGCTTTTCCCTACTATGTGATGCAGAAGCTATTTATGAAGCAATACAAGAACTCTACACTGATTTGAGAGGTATCACATTAGAGCTTTTAATTGATAATCCGAAAGCACTGGTTATTGAGAATAATCCAAAAAGTGAGGATGAAATAAAATACAATGCTCATGCATTACTCCTAGCCGCTCATTTGGGAACAGAACTTAACGCTTGCAACTGCTACTGGCCACGCACAAAAGGTAAAATTGAAAAGCCCTACCAGTATATAGAGGAACAATTTATCAAAGGAAATACATTTCAATCAATGGAGGATTTAAACATCAGAGGAAAGGAGTTTATACGGGAGTGGAACAAGGAGGTGCATACGACAACCAGGCGGGTTCCGGATGAATTCTTTGAAAATGAAGAAGCCAAAGCCTTGCTGTCATTGCCAAGCATCAGGTTTAAGATGAAACCTCTTGAAAAAAGAGTAATTAGCAATGATAGCTTCATACATATAGACACAAACAAATACAGTGTACCGGTAAAATATGCTGCAAAACAGCTTCAATACCGCATTGTATATGGGTTCCGAATAGAGCTATATACAATGGAATCAGAATACATAATGTCACTTGAAGTTCAAGATGGCAAACATGGAATTTTCAAGGATGCTGAGCATTATGAAGCTATAGCAGTAAAGACAAGTAAATCCATTCCTCAGATAAAGAGGGATTTCTCAAGGACTTTTAAAAATGGGGAAGCATATTTAAAAGCTGCAGCCACCGTATTTCAGCAACCCAGCCATCATGCTAGAAAAATACTAGAACTACTAGATCTTTATGAGCCTGAAGTGCTCGATAAAATACTAGCATACGCTATTGCTCATGATAGACTGGATATTAGATCAATAAAGCAGCTGATAAGGAATGATTTCTTTGAAATCATGGCGGATACAAAGAAAATCACTGGGATTGTTAAGGCTACAGATATCGAAGGTATCACGAGAAGCTGTGACTACTATGAGGGCAATCAGGAGGTGACGCCATTATGAGTATAGGAGCTATCCAGTACGATGACAGTTATATACGTGAACAGCTTAAGCTTTTTAAACTGGTGGATATGCGTGAGCGATATCAAGAAATAATAGATGAAGCCATAAATCAAAGCTTAGGATATAAAGACTTCTTAATCAGGTTAATTCAAGCTGAAGAAGCAGGAAAACATAAACGACTTGCAGAGAGGCTAACACTTAAAGCCGGATTTGATTTTATCAAGACACTTGATGATATAGAATACAATTTTAATGAGAGTATCAATTACCAGAAGGTTAGAGAACTTGGAACATTATCCTTTATGGAGAAGAATGAAAATATCATTATCATTGGCCCTCCGGGAGTAGGTAAAAGCATGATTGCTACCGGAATAGGAATAAATGCCTGCAACGCTGGAAAAACGGTGATGTTTGTCAATGCAAAAGAGCTATTGGACAGACTAACAGATGCCACAAGAAAAGATATTCTAAAACAGGCACTAAAGGTTTTGAATAAGGTACAGCTTCTTATCATTGATGAACTCTCGTATTTGAAAATGGACAAAGAAAAAGAAAGCATATTTTTTCAAGTTATCCGGCAAAGATATGAAAAAAGCTCTCTAATCATAACAACCAACCTTCCCCTTGGCAGATGGGATGAAGTATTTACAGGTCAATTAGCAGCGACCGCAATACTTGATAGATTGGTTCATCATTGTCATGTCCTTAGTATAACAGGGGACAGTTTCCGTGTCAAAGGTGAGAAATATTTATCAGAGAAAGAGAAGACTTTAAAGTCGAGAAAGCTTAAGGCTGAGGAGAGATAATATATGTCTAAAATTAGTAGATCTGACTATGACAAAATAGTCAAGATACATAATGAATCAGGTATCAAGGCTGCCATGGAATATATTAAACTAAACTATGGTAATAAATATCCCAGAGATGTATTAACAAGAATTAAAAAATCTCCCGGATACAGCTATGATGCTGCAGCAAAGAAGATTATTACAAGTAAAAAAGCTGAAGAGAAATCAATTTTTATGGATATTGATGAATTATGCAATCCAATAGTCTCTACAAATCTTACGCCTGCAACTGCTGCTTCTACTGGAGACACAAAAGATATTACCATTGAAGTGTTATACCAAGAGCTGATGCAGGAAAAGTTTATTGAGCTAACCAAGTATATACGACTTAACCGCTATTTAAATACAGTTTCTATAGACAAAACGGCTTTGATAGATAACGGTTACCAAGTATCAATACACTAGCCACTAAGTAGTCAGTATCAAATGTAATTACATAATACAGGTGGTCAGTTTTCAGTGTAAAACCTGAATAAATGCTACCTGAAGCAATAAAAACTTAACTATATAAATATATTGGATGCTGGTCAATTTTACTCGTAAAAAGTGGTCAAATTTACTTGACAATCAATA
>Ga0302247_1002479_pt1 | contig 11927 bp, 28 predicted proteins | sample AAG_UR_Ile_MG_FD_193529 | JGI IMG/M metagenome (GOLD analysis project Ga0302247, IMG submission 193529) | Enriched activated sludge microbial communities from anaerobic digester in WTTP, New Holstein, Wisconsin, United States - AAG_UR_Ile | ecosystem: Engineered > Bioreactor > Anaerobic >...
CCACGTTCTCCATTCCACTACAAAAAGGAATGTAGTGGAAAAAGACAGTATTAAAACATCCGTCTTTGAATTCTGTAGATTCCGTGACATGTTCTAGTTATGTTCTCCAGGGAAATTTGATTTTATGTGAATTTCCCTGGAGAATTCTGGAAATTATGAAGGCTGCAATCGTTGGGATTGTTGCTTTCGTATGTTCCAGAATTGTTTGATTTGAGGAGAGACGTCATGACAAACAAAGAGTACCAGAACGAGAACATTTTCAAGAATGCCTGTAGCAATTTCTATGATCGGTATAGCGGAAATGATGTTGTTAACACAAAACGTCAGGCTTCCAAATTTCGTCGTGGGAAGGGGAGAGTCTACAAGTTCATGACCTCTTCCAAGTAGTTTTCAATCCCTGGAAATCTGATTTTTAGGTTTTTAGGGATTTTTCTATGAATTGCAAAGCTTGCCTGTTGGACATTCTTTGGAGTTTGTAAAAAAACCTAAATAAAAGGAGAAAGCTATGCCAGAAGTTGTCAAAGAAGGAATTTTTGTTGCCATTCGTGTTTTGAACGGTAGAAGAGAAACCTTTACCGTAACGGTGGAGGTGAAGAAATGAGCGATAAGATTGCAAAAGATTGTGGATATATGTGGAAGATCATTTTCCCTAAGACTTCTAGGTTTATGAATCAGTATTATGTAAGTGCAAGCAAGGCACTGAAAGCCCGCCGCATGTTCGGCGGAAAAATCGTAAAACTCTAGGAGAATTATTATGTGGGAAAAGATGATTCACGCTCTCCTCCTTTCAGATCAGCTTTTCGAAAAAGATCTAGAGGATAAGTGTTCGCTTTATCGCGCAATGGATCATAGGTTGCGCGATTTTTCGGCAATCGAACAGATTGAGCTTTCCCATAGGGAAATCCAGTCTATTGTGGACTATAACAATTCTATGACCTACACTGTAGGAAAACCAATTCTTTCAGTGTAATTCCCAGCCCTGCAGGATTATGTTCCATGTCCTGCAGGGCTTTTTTGTTTCCAGAAAATTTGAGAGTCTGCTAGATTGTCATGTTTTCTGGAGAAAAGAGAAATATCATGCTAGTGATTGTTCGAGGTTTGCCCGGAAGTGGAAAATCCACTTTCGCGGAGAAGCTAGGTGTTGGCTTTCAGCACTACGAAGCTGACATGTTTTTCATGGTTAAAGGGAAATATCATTTTATTCCCGAATTGCTTCCTTGCGCCCACAAGTGGTGTCAGGAGCAAGCTAGAAAAGATTTGGAAATGGGTTTGCATGTTTCAGTTGCAAACACGTTCACTATGTTGTGGGAAATGCAACCTTACCTTGACATGGCAAAAGCTCTGTCATGTTGGATGGATGTTGTGAAATGTACAGGAAATTTCAAAAATTCCCATGGTGTTCCTGATTCTGTAATTGAAAAGATGAAGGAACGATGGGAGGATTTTGAAGGAGAAGTGGAGGTTTGAAATGACAGAAAAAGAATTTGCCCTTTCCATCAAGTCTCTTGGTGGTAGGGCTTTTATTGTCGGCGGATTTGTCAGGGACCAGTTCCTTGGCATTTCTGCAAAGGACAGGGATTATGTCGTGACAGGTTTATCCCTGGAAAACATCCCATGGGAAAAACCAGTCGGGCATGATGCCCCTGTATTTCTTGTAGAAATTGACGGGCAGAAATGTGAAATCGCCCTTGCCAGAAAAGAGAAAAAGAATGGCGTGGGCTACCATGGGTTCACATTCTTCTCCGACGAGAATGTTACCATTGAACAGGACTTGTTCAGGCGTGATTTGACCATTAATGCCATGGCCATTGACTGCCTGACAGGGGAATTATTTGATCCGTTCAATGGGCAGGAAGATCTTGAAAATGGAATTCTTCGGCATGTGAGTGATGCATTTGCCGAAGATCCATTGAGGGTTTTCAGGGTTGCAAGGTTTGTTTCAAGATTCGGGTTTTCTGTTCATCCTTCCACTTTGGAGGTTATGAAATCCTTGAAAGAGGAAATCAAAAATCTCAAAGGGGAAAGGGTCTGGATTGAGTTGCAGAAGACCCTCTGTGAGGCGTTTCCTGCCCGTTTTTTCGAGACTTTGGACTCATGTGGTCTGCTAGATCACTGGTTTCCAGAAATCTCAAAATTGCATGTTTCTGACATGCATGACGGGACTGCCTTCAGACATGTCATGAATCTGCTAAATTCAACGGACGAATTCAAGATCAGGTTTGGATTGCTCTGCCATGATTTCGGCAAAGGCGAAACCGATCCTGACAAACATCCTCATCACTTCGGGCATGATTCGTTAGGTGTGCCTTGTATCGAGGAATTCTGTAAACGACTTCGAATTCCTAATGAACTAAAGGAATTTGGAGTGAAATGTTGTAGTGAACACATGAGGGTGAAAGACCTTTCCAAGATGAAACCAGGGAAGGTTGTGAAGTTTGTCTTGGAAAATGAGAAGCATTTATATGATGTTTTTCGAGTCTCGTTTCTGGACTCGACTTGCAGAGAAGGGGCAGATGTTTTCTCAGAGACCGAAAAGTTTGCTATTGCTCACGACAGGATCGCAGATGCTTTATCTGCAAAAGATGGCGTGACAGGAAAGGACTTGGTTGCAGAAGGAATTAAACCTGGGCCTTTACTTGGTCAGGTTCTATTTCAGAGGCGAGTTGAACTTTTCAGAAAACTAGAAAAAGGAGAATAAAAATGGACGAAAGTTTCAGAATCACTATTGATACTTGGTATGACAAGCCAAAGGCATTCTATCCTTACACGTCCAGCGTACAGGATAGGATTTTTGTTGTGCATGACTACCAGAGGTCAAAGGAATTCAAAGATCTAAGAGAAGGACTTTCGAAGTGGTTTAAAAGAGAAGGTATCAATGCGGAAATTGATAATAAGATTGTCTTTGAGGTTGAAAAAGAGGACGGGAAAAGCATTTTCTTCGGGTTCTACGATTTTACTTTCAGTATTGGCCTTTCTGTCAAGTCCGAAAACAAACCGTATGTCAAGGGAAGTTACAACAAGAAAGAAGGAGAGCAAAATGAGAAACTATGAAGATCACACTATTATCAATCTGACAGCTATCATGGCTGACGAAAAGGAAGCTATTAGTGCTGTCAAAAGGCTAAACGAACTGGCAAAACCTGGAAGTTACTATTAACTTCATATCTGCAAAGATGGGGAAGTGTTTTGGCAATCATGTGTTGATGAGGAACGCGAAACAGTTCCAATTCGAGTCGTATTCAATCCCAAATCGATGAGATTGAAAATTGAAGTTCCAGCACAAGTTGACATCGAAATTAACAAAATCACATTTGTATAGAAATATTGTGCATTAGGGATAGGTTTAAATATCTATCCCTTTTGTGAAGTGTTTCTAGAAATCTCAAAAGGAGAAAGTCATGACGATTATCATTATATGGTTGTTGATCGTGTTTTTTGCATGGTGTCTGGTAAGAATCAATAATTAGAAAAGGAGAAGAGAATGAAGAAAAAAGAAAAGTTAGTAGTATGGCAAGTGACTTATGACATTCCATACGAAGGAGTCATGTTCTCTTCTCTTTTTACAACTGAGAAGAAAGCCAAGAACTTTGTAGAGAGACAAGTAAAAGATGGGTACGAAAGAGAATATCTGGAAATTTGGCCAGAAAACGTATATTAGAAAAGGAGAAGAGAATGAACGTAGAAGTAATAAACGTGAATGGTGATGAGAAAAATCAATGGGTAGGGAAGAAAGGTGAAGCCATTAGATCGCTCATCTATCCGGGTGATGATGACGACTACTTCGTCGAAGTAAAAATTGAAAACCTAAATCTTTTGTTTAAACTTAGCGAAATCAAAATTCTCCATGATAACAAGAAACACTGGTTTTTGACCATTTACCATCAAAGGGTAGAAGGTAGGTGTTCAGATGGAAGAACATTTGGACAATCATCGTTAATGCCACAGTTGTGGCTTCATGGATTCACCACCGCTCTTGACATGTCGGGGCAAACCTATGAAATCAGAGAGGAGGATTGAAATGATCACTAAAGAATCGGCATTAGAAAAAGCCCATCATGGAGCAATTCTACACTACACAGGTAGACATGAGTGCACGAGAACTGTCGGTCCTCGTGGTGGAGTAAAAGAGAATATCACACGCTGCAGGGTCTCAGGACAAGTGAAAACCTGGAAGAGATTGCCTGAGAAATTTGAGTTCCCTGTTAAGTATGGAATGTATGAGAATCATTATGTAGATAATCATTTCTACAATAACGCGGGAGATTTTCACTTTGAAGAGGACTGTCCTCTAAACAAATAAAATTCCTAGATCATGTCCCTGACAGGACTTCAGGGATATGAATGTGGGAATGCTGTCTATAACTAAACAAGGAGAAAGAAATGGCAAGAGATCTAGAACACGATTCGTGTTTTTGGAGAAATGGACCTGCAAGGGGAGTTCTATGTTATGGGCTAGGAATCTCAATTTGCAGGACTACATACTGCAATTTTAAAGAGTATGGAATTGGTAGATTTCACAAGGAATATGTTTGGGATGGATTTTCGTTCTATGTGAGTTTCGGCAACTATGGATATGAGATAAAAGTATGTGATTACAAGAATAGAATACGTTCATGGTCATGGAAAATGCAATTGTGGTCATGGAAAATGGAAAGGAAGATCAAAGATTTTATGAAAGGAGAGTGAAATGAAACACAAAATTGATCTGAATGAAATTGCAATAGCGGAAACAAGAATTGAGTTATGTGGATCATATGGCATGGGTGAAAAGAAATCTATCACGTTTATTTACTCCCATTGCAATGGAACGGCAGGATATGTCGTAACAGATCACGACAAGAAGGAGTCTTTTGACTATATCAGAGATGCTGTAGAATATTACAATACCATCTAAGGAGAAAGACAAATCAAAACTTCTTTAAAAGGAGGGTGAAATGAAATATAAAGAATCTAAATTTGAGAAATGGTATAAAAATCATGAATTGTGGACAGATGATGAAACCCATGTATCTTCAGATCAAATGTCGGATTGGCTAAGGAGCAACAGGAGAGAATTAATAACTATATTGAAGGAGATGGTACAATGATTATTCACAAGAAATGTGAAATCGAAGAACTGCCAGAAGGAGTAATTGGACAGGTAGGTTTAGATCAGCTTGTCCATTACACAGAAGAGAAACATGTCTCAGACAATGAGAAAATCCAGAAAATCCTTGAGTACGCAGACAGAGAAGGTCTCGATCTGACATATTATTCAGGTTGCAGCGAAGCTGGATATGACGACATTCCGGTAATTGCTGCCGATTGGAATGGGCCAAGTTCAGACATAACAAATAAACATGACTGGTACAATACTGGCAGCAAATTTGTACTTACAGAAGGTGGACAGAAAAAACAGAAAACCGCCCGTCTCGCAAAATTGGTAGAATATCTAGAAAAGAAAGGTTCTGCTCAACTTCAATGGTCAGATGAGTGGATGGCTTGCTCTGATTGCTATAAAGCAGTCAGAAGTTCTCCAGATTCTTATAGTTGGGAGCCCTCATACGTGTGGGCTTCTGACTGTGAGATTGTTTGTCGTAATTGTTGGGAAAATTTCATTGACGATATAATCGAATATTACAAATCTGATAATCATTATGGGTTTGCCAATAAAGCCTTACCATCCGACTTTTGTTTGATCCTAGAAAACCAAGGCTTTACATGTTGGCAGGATAGAAAACCTTGGGAAAATGAAGAATCCTGTGCCCATTATGAGATAGGATGACATCCAGGCCAGAACGATGATCCCAAAAAAGTATTTAAGGCCATTATGGAGGATAGCAGAGATTGGAAAGTGATTTTTGTTATTACTTCTAGGGGACAATTCGATATCGGATGGAGTGCCTTTACCAGACTGGCAAAATAAAAACTTCTTGAGAAGAATAAACAAGATTATGCATTAGGCAGGAGAAATCCTGCCTTTTGTGGAGTTTTGTCTATTCCAACTTCAAAACAAGGAGGACCAATGAGATCATGTATTCACTGTAGGTATGCCATTAATGGTTCTGAAGAATTGTCATGTAAAATAACAAAATTATCGACATATGAAATGTGTTCGAAACAGATTCCATTGTTAGAAAAGTGTAAAGTTATTGCTAACAAGTGCGGAATGTTTTCAACAAGAAAGGAGAAATACAATGACACTAGAAGATTTCATTAAAAAAAATAAAGAAGAAATAGACATGTGTATTCGATCTGTGTGCAGTAACTGTCGTCTGAATAACGAAGAAAGACGACAATGGGTGCTCAATGACGAGGGACTTTACAATTGGGCAAGATCTGAAGGTGTTAGAATCTGATCCAAGAAAGGAGAAAACTATGACTTATGAAGAAGTAAAAGAAATGTTGAAAGGTAGAAACTCTAAAAAGATTGGGAATAATACCTACCTTGTAGACCTTGAAAACAGAATTGTAGTTCGTCTTCATGACACTAATGTTGTCACTTTTTATGAAGACGGAAAAGTCAAACTTAATTCTGGAGGATGGCAGACCGTTACCACAAAAGATAGAATGAATAAATATCTGCCAGTTCCCTGGAAAGTTTTCCAAGAGAAGTTTGAGTGGTATTTGTGGAACTGGAAAACAAAAGAGAAAAGGGAGTACCAAGATAACATGTTTGTCTAGCACTAGATCAAGGACAGGAGAAATCCTGTCCTTTGTTGTGGTACTAGATGTAAACCATAAACCAAGGAGAGAAACATGAAGCCATTAGAAGTAGTAGAGTACAAGGGATACAGGATCGAGATTTATCTGGATGAAGACCCTCCAAACCCAAGGACAGAATGGGACAATTTCGGCCATTTTGTTTGTTTTCATGGTAGGTATTGTCTTGGGGACAAACACGATATGTCTTTGGAAGACGCAGAGGAATTGGAAAAATCCAAAGATGTAATTTCTCTTCCCCTTTATCTATACGACCATTCTGGATTGACGATTAGAACGTATCCATTTAGCTGCCCTTGGGATAGTGGAAAGATTGGATTTGTCTATGTAACTAAAGAGGAGGTAAGAAAAGAATATTCATGTAAACTTGTCACAAAAGAGATTAAAGAAAAAGTAATCAATCTATTAAGATCAGAAGTAGAAGAGTATAACAATTATCTAACAGGAGAGGTTTATGGATATCGAATTGTAGATGATAACGAAGAAGAAAGAGACAGTTGCTGGGGATTTTTTGGGAACGAATGGAGGGAAATGATTCTCTCAGATTGTAAGCAAATGATCGATTACTATGTAGAGGAGGATTTGAAGGAAAAAGTAGAGTCTCACGATTTGGAAATTAATGCAGCATAACAAGGAGAAAACTATGTCTATGAAAGTAAAAGTAAAGAAGGTATTTGACAGGGGAATTCCAAAATATGAAATTTTGGAACTTAAAGGGTTAAGTTACGATAGTCTTCCACTTGAATACATTAATGGCAGACCAAGAGTTTATTTTGATAAAAAAGGGGAATATATTGTAACAGAAAATGGATCAAATACTAAGACATGGAATAAAAGTCGTTTGTACTCTGCAATTGAAATTGAGGATTTGATTGATCGTTTAACAGAAGCTGGTGATCGGCTAAAAGCAATTAATGACAAGATCCGTGAACTCAAGAAAACGTGGGTTGGAGAAGTAACTTACAGAATCTAAATGGCATTAGAAATTGTGTGTTAGGGACATGTTCGCATGTCCCTTTCATGGAGTTTCTAACCCAAACAAGGAGAAAACTATGAAACAAAGAGAGATTTCAAAATGTCTGGAAGTGAGTACAGCTCACATTTCAGAGAAAGACAGAGATTTGTTAAACGAGAACGATACATTTGGACTGGTTGTACATCAATACGAATATGGATATTTGATATTGACAGAGGTCAACAGAAACAATTTATCAAAAAAAGGATTTTCCAATGCTTTTATTAATTTGATTACAGAAGCTGTCGGAGAAGAATGTGATTGGATTCGTTTGGATTCAATAAATCCAATCTATGATGATCTGGAAACTTTTGATTGGTAAACAAAAGGAGAAAACTATGCAACATTCGATTGAAACGATTAACTTTGACAAATTGCGAAAACTCAAAACTTATGTCAAACCTCCAACATACCATCTGCAGAAAGACCCTGGAAATGGATGCTATTTAGATCCTCCAGGTTATCCGACTTACTTCACAAGAGCTATCTACACTCAACATGGGAATCATGGTCGTGGTCCAAAGATGGTTCTATTTGGAGTAGTTGTCGATGACGGAAAAATCTCCTATGAAAATTTACGAAGGAGATTGGAAGAGCTTTATGTTCCACTTCCATTTGAACATCCACGAGTACAATGTTGGATTAAGGCCATGTTCTCTCATTTCAAAAATTGTTATCTACATCCAACAGAAATGGAATATGGTAGGAAAAAGACAGTTATCTATCCGGCCCCCTATGCCCAATACAATAAAGAATTGCAAGAAGAGAGAAGGAAAATCTGCACTGTAGATAACCATTCTGCAGTGGTCAAAATCAGGAGATGGTATCCTGATTTCGTACCTACTGATGAAATGTTCGAAGCGAACTGGAGGCACCAAGGAGATTGGTGGGAAAGATTTGATAGAAATTTCACTCCAGAAGAATGTCCAGGTAAATATGGAGCGAAGCATGGACAGTATGATTGGTGTCAAATGTGTGGGTGGAGAAAGTCTCTAGACGAATAGTGGTAAATCATATTCTCAAATGTAAAGGTTTGAGAATATGAATGTGCTACTAACCGTCAACAAAAGGGAGAGAACTATGGACATTGAATTAAGAAAAGAAAAGATTCTGGAAAAACTGGATGATTTTAAAAAGAATGGTGTCAGAACCACAACAAAAACTAGTATGCAAGAGATTTGTAATTTTCAGGATTTGATCGGAACGGCTAATTACAAAGAAATTTTCGAGATTTACGAAAGTCTCACGCAAGAACAAAGGAGAACCTTCATTTGGGTGTGTACTTGTACACTGTCTCCAGAATCATGTGAGGAGATTATCAAGCAAACCACAATTAGAATCCAAAGAAAAAAGCTATATGAAGAATGTGACTTGTATGTTGAAGACCAAATGAAATCTGTTAACAAGAGAGAACTGGAGATCCGAGAAAAAGAAAGTGTATTTGATGCTTGTCGCAAGAGCTATTGGAAGAGATTAGGTAAATTAAAAAAGGAAAATGCAAAACTAAAAAATGAGAATGAGCAATATAAACAAGCCAATGAAGATATGTACCAAACTAACAAAACTCTTGGCTATTATATACGTCAACTCAAAGATGATGTGTCTAAATTTCATGCTCTCAAAGATTTGCTTAAGACAATCAAGGAGTAGAAAATGACGAAAGTAGAAGTTTACAGAAAGAAGATGTTTAGAGTGGCGTGGGAGGACTCTGAAGACCATTCTACACTATGTGAGGACTGCCTTGATGAACAATTGATAAGGAGTCCTCATCAAATTATTCATTATTGGGAAGACAAGGACGCAATCAAATTTGGCGACCTTATTGATTGTGATGTATGTGGACATGAAGAGGATTATATGAACGAAGAGGAGGAGGAATGAAATCATTTAGAGATGAAATCTACACAATGTTTCTTGATATCTTGTCTGAAAACTTGGCAATTGATGAAGAAACAAAACATCCACTCAAAGGAATATTGATGTTTGATAAAGAAAATGAAGAGGATAAAGCAAGATAAAGGGGATTTTGGTTTCTAGGGGAAAGGAATTGCCTTTTTAACATTTTGGTTCTTGGCAGGATAAGGAGTCCTGCCTGGAAACGAGGATGTTAAAAAATCCTTGTGAAACCTACATTTTTTGAGAAAGAAATGTAGGTTTTATGCTATAATCTATTTAAAATAAAAAAGGAGAAAAAAATGAAAATTCAAATTTATCCAACACTTGCCGAATCTAAGAGACATTGGAGGGACTACACCTCCAAAGTCGTTTCAGATCATGTAAAAGACGAGATTAACAAGCATGGGACCACTTGGGAGATTATGGAAAATGGACAGTCGGTTATGTCTATTCCAAGGACGAGTCTGAGATTCTATTTCAATTTTACAAATTCTCAGATTCCATCCATTGTGTGCTCAACAACCAAAAACTAAGGAGAAAAACATGGCAAAAGAAAAGAAAATCAGGACGTTGGATGAATTGCCGAAGAAGACTCAGGGAAAAGTCAAGAACCTATTCCTTCGCAGGCAGGAATTGAAGGAAATTGAGGATGATCTGAAAGTAGAGAAAAAGGACAATACTGAATCTCTACTTCAGATCATCTATGATGAACTTCAGGTAGACGGAATCAAGGTGCCTGGAATCGGTTCTGCTACGGTCATGGATAGGAAACCATCATTGGATGACACTCTCATGAAAACCAGTCTCAAGAAATATTTCAAGATCGATACAGTGGACAAGGTTTTGCAGTATGTGAAGCAAAGCAAAGAGGATCTTCTCAGATGTTATCTGAAGAAGATGAAGATGGAAGATTCTGCAATTGAATTGGTAGTCGCAGGATCAATGAAGGAATCTGAACTTTCTATTACTTTTAGACCAGAGAAGAAATAAGGAGAAAAAGATGAAACGAGTCTTTTTAGTGGAATATAAACCAGATACATATACGTCTCTTGAAAGTATGCATAACGCCTGTCAGTATATCGGGATAGTATACGAGGAAGAAAGGTATATGTTGGTCTATGTCCATAAATATGCCGGTGTTAGACCAGAAAAGTGGCTAGATTTAACTGATCCAGCCAGAACAGAGTTCTTTTCCTTTCAAGACGCTAACACACTTTTGGAATGGTTGAAAGGATAAAATAAAGAGGGACATTCGTGTCCCTCATTCAGCATATTCATTGTGAATGTGTTGAGTGTATGACACGAGAATTCTCTTTGAAAGGAGAAAGACAATGGCCGACAACATTCATTATTCAGAAAAACTTGGTAGATATGCTGCGTTCTATGCGGATGTTCCCGCATGGCACAACAAAGGCATTGTCGAGCAAGGACTTCAACAATGGAAACATGTCGCTGAAGTAACAGATCTAGATCATGAAGTAGAAGTCAGGCAACTAGAATGGAAGGGGAATCTCATCGATGCATGGGGAGTCTTCAGGAAAGATAACGATGTCTTTTATGGTACATGCGGAGAGAATTACGGAATCATCCAACCTCAACTGGCATTTGAATTCATTGACACTGTTCTAGGAAATATGGACGGCGCACACTATGAGGCGGCAGGACAGCTAGGCAATGGATCTAGATTTTGGATGCTGGCAAAGATTCCTCAAGACTTCAAGATTGGTGACGACACTCATAAGACCTACCTCAGTGTGGTTTCCTCTCACGATGGCTCGTTTGCTATGACTCCTCATGTTGGAGATATTCGGGAGGTTTGTCAAAATACAATTCAGATAGGACTGCGTGAAGCGAGTAAGATTGTTAGGATCAAGCACACTAGAAACGCCAGAGATAGAATGGTTCAAGCGATGCGTGTTTTGAGGGGAACTGTTGAAACTGTTGAAACTCTCCACGACAGACTTGATTTTCTCGCCAATCATAGAGTCACCAAAGAGGGTTTCGAGCAGATCGTGAATCGTCTCTGGCCTGTTAAGGAAGATGCAAAATTTCAGACCAAGAGAGAAAATGTCTTGATGGAAATTTTGCAGTTGTATGAAAACAACGATGGAAACGCATTCCCTGAATTTAAAGGGACTGCGTATAATCTTTTCAATGCCATTGTGGAGCATACCGATCATTTCCGAGCGGCAAAGGTGACAAAGAGAAGGGAGGGTTATGATACCGCTAGTGCGAGAGCTGAGTCTGCCTTGTTTGGAAGCGGGGCTGATTTGAAAAACAACGCTCTTGATGTGGTCTACGAAGTGGCTCAAAA
>Ga0302247_1002482_pt1 | contig 11905 bp, 9 predicted proteins | sample AAG_UR_Ile_MG_FD_193529 | JGI IMG/M metagenome (GOLD analysis project Ga0302247, IMG submission 193529) | Enriched activated sludge microbial communities from anaerobic digester in WTTP, New Holstein, Wisconsin, United States - AAG_UR_Ile | ecosystem: Engineered > Bioreactor > Anaerobic >...
CAGCAACTTGCGCCAATCCTGGTAAATCCTGGCCTGCGGAAACGCCTTTCGAACCGCCGCCGCCCGCTTCAAATCCACCTCGGCCACAGCCTCCAGCCGGACCTGCCCCGTCCGGACCAGTTGCTGAATATCCGACCACGCCATGCCGGCCGCCCCAAAACTGGCATGGCCCAGCAGGCGGGACGGCGGACGGGCGATCAAATCACGCGCCAGGAAAGTCGCCCCCAGGCCCGCCGCCCCGGCCAGCCGGAGAAACGCACGGCGGCTAACGGCGTGGGGAGCCGGTAAATCAGTGGCATGAGCAGACATTGTCCCGCAACAAGCCAGAACCCCCGCCCGCCGTCAACGGAAAACCACCCTGGACGCCCGCCGCGCCCCGGGATGCCGCCATGGCTGCCAGCTTTTTTTGCGTGCGCTTCTCCGCCGCTCAGGTAGTAATACCTCCCGTATGTTTTCGCTCCAAAAGCTCTTCGGCAAAGAAGACAAGTTCTTTAAGCTCCTGGAAGCCAGTGCCGAGGCGGCCCGCGCCAGCGTCGCAGCGCTGGTCCAGTTGAGCCAGACGCTGGATCAGCCGCAGGCCTTCGACGAATTCGCCTACACCCGCAAGAAGGACAAGGAAATCACGAACCAAATCAGCAACGCCGTCTATACCACCTTCATCACCACGCTGGAACGCGAGGACATCGAGGAACTCTCCAGCGCGCTGTATAAAATCCCCAAGATGGTGGACAAGTTCACCACGCGCGTCTGGGTGGCGCCCCAATACGTGCGCGGCGTGGATTTCACCACGCAAATCCAATTGCTGCAACAGGCCACCGACGTGGTGCTCGAACTGGTCCGCTCGCTGCGCCACGGCATGGACCTGGATAAAGTCAAAAACCTCAATGACCAGCTCCAGGCGCTCGAAAGCCAGGCCGACAGCCACATGATGACCCTCTACCGGGAACTCTTCAGCGGCCAGCGCGAAGCCCTGCAAGTCATCGCCTTGAAGGACCTCTACGAACTGCTGGAAAAAGGGATCGACCGCTGCCGCGACGCCGGCAATGTCATCGCCCATATCGCCCTGAAGCATTCCTGAACCGTCATGACGTTGCTGCTGACAGTCATTGTCGTGGCACTCGTCTTCGAGTACATCAATGGCTTTCACGACACGGCCAACTCGGTGGCCGCCGTCGTCGGCACCCGGGCCCTGACCCCCTCGCGCGCCATCATGCTCGCGGCGGTCACCGACCTCTGCGGCGCGCTGGCCGGCACGGCCGTGGCGACCACCGTGGGCCAAGGGTTGGTGGACGCGCATTGCGTCACCAGCGTGACGCTGGTATGCGGCCTGGGCGGGGCGATCCTCTGGAACCTGCTGACCTGGCGGCTGGGCCTGCCCTCCAGTTCGAGTCACGCGCTGATTGGCGGGCTGGTCGGCTCGGCCATCGCCTCCGCCGGCGGCGACTGGGGGGTCGTCATCTGGTCGGCCCCGGTCGCGGGCAAACCCTGGTACGCCTGGGGCGGCCTGCTCTACAAGGTCATCATCCCCATGTTCAGCTCGCCCCTCCTGGGATTCATCCTCGGCTTCTTCCTGATGTCCCTGCTCTATGCCCTGCTCGCCCGCAGCCGGCCTTCGGTGACCAACCGCGTGTTCAGCAAACTCCAGATCCTGAGCGCCGCGTTCCTCGGCTTCAGCCACGGCTGCAATGACGCCCAAAAAACCATGGGCATCATCGCGCTCGCCCTCTTCTCCGCCACCCGCATGGACGAACTGTCCCACCTGCCCGGCTGGCTCCAGTTCCTGCGCACCCCCGAGTTCACGGTGCCCCTCTGGGTGAAGATCACCTGCGCCCTTACCCTGGCGGCGGGCACCGCCACCGGCGGCCGGCGCATCATCAAAACCCTCGGCCGCAAAGTCTCCCGCCTCCTGCCCGTCAACGGCTTTACCGCCGACACCACCTCCGCCTCCGTGCTGCTGAGCGCCGCGGTGATGGGCATGCCCGTCTCGACGACGCACGTCGTCTCAACGGCGATCATGGGCGTCGGCGCGGCGCGCAACTACAAGGCCATCCGCTGGCACATCGTCGAAAGCATCATCTGGACCTGGTTCCTGACCCTGCCCGCCACCGGCCTGGTCGCCTATGGGCTGATGCGGCTGTTCCAGCTCTTCGGCGCCGTCACATGAGCAGACCACAGCCCGGCGCGGGCGGAAACTTATGACGCTGCTGTTCAGCGTTATCCTCGTCGCGTTGATCTTCGAATACATCAACGGCTTCCATGATACCGCCAACTCGATTGCCACCGTCGTCGCCACCAAAGTCCTGACGCCCCGCCAGGCGGTGCTGCTGGCGGCCGTCACCAACCTCCTCGGCGCGCTCTGGGGCACGGCCGTCGCCCAAACCATCTCCTCGGGCCTGGTGGATACCCGGATCGTTCTGCTCAGCCCGGACATCATGATCTGCGCCCTGCTGGGCGCGATCCTCTGGAACCTGCTCACCTGGTGGCTGGGCCTGCCCTCCAGCTCCAGCCACGCGCTCATCGGCGGCCTGTGCGGCGCGGCGCTGGCCGCCTCGGACAACCGCTGGCAGGTCATCGTCTGGTCCCAGCACAACCCGCAGCACTGGTATCAGGGCAAGGGACTGCTCTGGAAAGTCATCGTCCCCATGTTCACCTCCCCCCTGGCCGGCCTCCTCCTGGGCTTCCTGGTCATGGCGCTGCTCTACCGGTTGCTGCGCCACGCCCGCCCGGGCCGGGTCAACCGCTTCTTTGGCAAGGCGCAAATGCTCAGCGCGGGTGCGATGGGCTTCATGCACGGCACCAACGACGCGCAGAAAACCATGGGTATCATCGCCCTCAGCCTGCTCGGCGCCACCACGGCCGGCCAGCTCGACAACCTGCCCGGCTGGCTGTCCTTCCTGCACACCCCGCCGCCGCCGCCGGGCGCGGACATGAGAATCGCGTGGTGGATTAAGGTCGTCTGCGCGCTGACGATGGCCGCGGGCACCGCCGCCGGCGGCTGGCGCATCATCAAGACGCTGGGCCATAAAATGGTGAAGCTCCACCCCATCCACGGCTTCGCCGCCGAAACCAGCTCCGCCGCCGTCATTCTGACCGCAACCCACTTCGGCATCCCGCTCTCCACCACGCACAACATCTCGGCCGCCATCATGGGCGTCGGCGCCGCCAAAAGCCTGAACGCCATCAAATGGACCGTGGTCGAAAGCATGGCCTGGGCCTGGCTGCTCACCCTTCCCATCAGCGGCGCTCTGGCCTACGGCCTCGTGCGCCTGCTGCGGTAGAAACATCCGCCCCGGGCCGGCCCCGCCGCTCAATCCCCCCCCAGCTCCCGCAGCGTCCGCTCAAGCCCCTGCCGCAGCGCCTCGCGCTCCGCCTCCGCAGCGTCGCGCGGCACGCGCACCGGCGCGCCAATCACCACGTCGCAGCGCGAGAACGGCAGGGGAACCTGAAAGCCGTCCCAGCTCCGGAGCCGGACCTTCCGGCCCAGGCGACAGGAGGCCGGCACGATCGGCAGGCCGGTGACCTGCGCCAACCCGATCACCCCCTCCTGCACGACATAACACGGCCCGCGCGGCCCATCGGGCGTGATGGCCAGGTCGTAGCCGCGCTCGGCCCAGCCGGAAAGTTCCAGGAGGGCTTGCGGCCCGCGGCGGCTGGAAGACCCCCGCACCGGTTGCACGCCGAAGCACTCGAGAATGGCGGCCAGCAACGCGCCGTCCCGGCTGGCGCTGACCAGCGCGGCCAGCCCCGGCGCGCGGCTGCGCGGCTTCACGTAGCGGTAATAAGACGTCAGGCACAGCGCCAGGCGATTATGCCAGACGCAATAGATGGCCGGCCCGGCCGGGCCATGATCATAATACGCGGAGCGATCCGTCAGCCGGTAGCGCACCGTCGCCGAAACCGCGCGCACCAGCGCAAAGATCAGCCACGCCCCCAGCCGCTGATGCCAGCGCGGCGCATTCGGCACCACCACGCCGCCGCTCCGGCGCCGGCGCCCTCCCCCCGCTGGCTTCACCGGCGGGGATGCACGGCTGGCCGCAACCATCACGCTCCCTTTTTCAGGCAGGACCGGACGAGATCCTCGACGGTCGCCTGGGCGCCCAGCGCCGCCTGCGCCTTGCGGACGGAATCGTGCGCCTCGATTTGCTTGAACCCCAGTGCCATCAGGGCGAGCACCGCATCGTTGACCCGCTGATCCGCCGGCGAGAGCGCGCGCTGGGCGCTGGCCGCCTCCCAGGCCCCGGCGGCGCCGATCTTGTCCTTCAACTCCACCACGATGCGCTCCGCCGTCTTCCGGCCCACCCCCGAAATCTGCGACAGCGACTTCACGTCCCCGTTGGCCACCGCGCCGCGGAAGGCCGTGGGATTCATCCCGCTCAGCACGTTGAGCGCGATCTTGGGGCCGATGCCGCTGACGGTGTTGATCAGCAGGCGAAACAGCTCGCGCTCGGCGGCGGTCATGAAACCATAGAGAACATGCGCGTCCTCGCGCACCACCAGGTGCGTCAGCAGCTTTACCTCCTGGCCGGGCGCCGGCAGGTGGTCATAAGAGGAAAGCGGAATCAGCGCTTCGTAACCGACGCCATTGACCTCGACCGTCACCTGGGTGGGCAGCGCCTCGATCAGTTGTCCTCGAAGAAAAGCAATCATACGCGGGGAGCGGCTTGAAAACGGCCGGCCGGCGCCGCCGCCAGCGCCAGTGCCAGCGCCAGCGCGTCCGCCGCATCCGGCGCGGGCGTTTCCGGCAGGCATAACATCCGTTGCACCATCTTCGCCACCGCCAGCTTCTGCGCCGCGCCATAACCGACGATGGCCTGCTTCACCTTGCGCGGCGCCAACTCGTAAATCTCCAGCCCCGCCTCGGCCACCACCGCCAACGCCGCGCCGCGGGCTTCCCCCATGATCAGCGCCGTCCGCAAGTTCTGCGCGTAAAACAATCCCTCGACCGCGCATACCGCGGGCGGATGCCGGCGCAACACCGCGCGCAAGGTTTGCGCGATTTCCACCAGACAACGGGAACGCGCCCAACTCGCCGGACAGGCAATCACGCCCTGCGCCAGCGTCTGCGGAAAGGGCCGGGCCAGCTTGATAACCCCATAACCCGTGCCGCGCAGCGACGGATCCAAACCCAGAATAACCTGGCCAACCTTGACACGCGCGGGCGCCATCCCCTCCGGCATAGCCCGGGCCGCGCGCCGGGGGCGGCCGACGCGCTCCTGCATTTGCCGGAACTGCTGTGGGGTAATGCCCATCCGCGCCATATTGCCACTGTCCGTCGAGGGGCAAAAGCACAAAAGGAACGCCGTCATTCTCCACAAACCTCCCTCGCGGCCATCCTCCGCACCCTGACTCCCACCCGGCTTTGCCAAACCACAACTCCCCGGGTTTCGCGGGCTCCAACAAACTTTTCTATACCCCATCCCGACTGTGCCAATTTGGCACAGTTCAGCTCCTGCCATAAGGCTCTATCGCCCTGCCCTCCCGGCACCCCATAAAAACGAAAACCAGCCCCTGGTTCTCCCTCCCCAGCCGCCAAACCTCCCAACCCACGAATCCCCGATTCCCTCCATCTTTTCCAGCCATTCTCCCTGATTTCCCCGCCCTAATACGCTGTGTACAAGGGGTGTACATCGGATGCTCACCGGGTGAACAACGGAAAATACCATGATCATCCGATGAGCATCCGATGTACACCCCTTGTACACGGCGTATTGTTAGCTATTTTTGAGCTATTTACGGGCTAAAGTGGACTAAAGTGACTTGGAGGCTGAGGCGAGACGAAATAGGGTTGCCAAAGCTGGTATCTGGGAAAGTGTCCAATAATTGGACAGTTTGGAATGCCATTGCGGGGTGGAAGATTTCGCAGGGGCGAGCTTCAATCCAGCTCTTAATGGGTGCCCTTTTCAGCGAGGGTCGCCGCGTTGCTTGGCTGTTTTCGGCAACTGGTAATCAGTGTGCCATTTTGGCACAGTTCGGTCGTGGTGATTGTGGCGAAGTGCGCCCGGTTCTTATCGTCCCCGCCTGGCCGATGAAGAGGGGCTTTGCCAGGATGACGACGAAGACGCCGGGCGGGAAGGCTGAGATTGCACCGCCGGGGCCCGCTGGCCGGAGGACGTTGGTGGCGGCGAAAATGAGCGTGCTGGCTGAGGCGTGAAGGTCTGGGCCGGGGCACTCTGGGTTGGACGGGATACCGTCGCCGGGGCGCGCGAAACGGAGGCCGCTGCCGGCGGGGAAGCCGGGCGCGACATCTGCGGGGTGAAGGTTGGGGCCGGGGTGCTGCGAGTTGGACGGGATTCCATTGACGGGGTCCGCGCGGTAAAAGGCGTTGCCGGCGGAGAGGCCGGGCGAGCCGGGGCGGGCGTGAAGGACGGCGCGGGCGCGCTGCGGACGATGGCGGGGGGCGGAGCCGGCGTGCTGCGCGGCGCAGTTACCGTTGGCGTGCTGGGGCGCGTCGGGGCTGGGGTTGGGGAGCTGGGGACAGTCCCCGACCGCGACGGCGTGCTCCGCGCCGGTGAATCCCCGGAGCGCAGCGCAGACGGAGGCGGAATGGTACGGGCGGAAGTTGACCCGGACGACGTTGTCACGCGCGGCGTCCGCGGGGTTGTCGCGGAGTGCGGCAGGGGATCCCGTTGCGAAGGGACCGCCAGCGATCGCACCGCCTGGTTCAGGGAAGAAGCAGGCGGGATCACCGGCGTGGTCGGGCGGGATTCGTTTCGGCCGGAAAAAGTTGCGGCCGGGCGCGGAGCTTCCCGGCTGACCGTGCTGCCGCTGCTGGCGGGGACATTCCGCAGGGGCCGATCCCCGGGGGACGAACTCAGCGGCGGGGCTGGTTTGGGGTCTGGATTCCGGCTCGGGGCGGCGCTGTTTGGCGCGGGAAGCGTTCGTGAACTGGAGGAGTGCGTGAAGGACGCGTCGGGGCGAGGCGTTCCGATCGGGGAAGGAGTGGAGAGGCTCGACCCGGCGGGCGCAGAGCTCCGCACGGACGGCGGTTTCCGTTCCGGCAGCACGGACGGCGCGCCCGAAGCCGCCACTGGCGCGCGGCTCCCTTCGTGGAATCCCGTCCGCAAAGACCCGCCTTCGCGAGGGGGGCTACGGAGGGCGGGGGCGCCGGGTCCGCGGCTGGTTCCCGTTGACGCCGGAAACTCGGGCCGAAAGACCGCCAGCGTCCGTTGATTGCCATCGAGCCGTTCCCCGCGGGTGTTTCGGCCCGGGGCATGGCGGGTGGGCTGGAGGGTGACCGTGTGAATTTCCGTGCGCGTTGCCTGGGTGATCCGCGCGGGGGGAATCCCGTGGTTCATGACGCGCCCGTGGTTCATCACGATAGGCGTGGACGGTGGCGCCTGGTGAAAGACGTGGCGGGCATGCGTCGGCGGCAGAACATGCCGATTCAGGTGGCGGGAGTGGAAGTGGGTTGTTTCCACAAAGGTGAAGGAGCTGACGCCCAGGCCAAAACCAAAGCTGCTGCTGACGGTGCGGCCCCGATAGGCAAGCCCGTGTCCGTAGGTGAACGAGGCTCCGGGAGGCAGCGGCGCCCAGCCGCAGTGGGTTGCCGTGTGCCGCCAGGATACCCAGGATGGCCCCCAAACCGTGTCCGGCGCCCAGCACCACCCCATGCGGTGGTGCCGGAACCAGCGGCCATAATGGAAGGGCGCCCAGCCCCAGGTGTAATCCGAGAGCCAGTACCACCCGCAATCGCTGTAGATCCAGCGCCCGCCATCACAGTACGGACGCCAGCCCGGGTTGGCGACGACCACGGTCGGCCGCCAGCACGGGCCCCAGCCGGCGACGTCTATCCAGGTGCCATACGGCGACAGGGAATTGTAAAAAACCGGGTAGCTGACCGTCTCGGCGGGCGGCGGCGGCGCGGCGGGCGGGGCTTCCGCCACGGCGGAGGACTCGGCCGGCTGCGGCGCGTACAGCTCCGGTTCCTCCGCGACCGGCGCGGCTGGAGCCGGCTCGACGCTGGCCGGGCCGCCGCCGAGCGCCTGATCCCGCTGAATCATGGCGGCCACAACCTCGCTCGAGACGCCGATGTCGTTCATATAGATAATCTCATCGGCGCCCAGGTTGAAGGGAGCACTCGAGTTGGTGACGAAGGCCAGCAGCACGCCTTCCTCCGTGCCTGATTCCGCCAGTTTGATGACCTCGGCGGCAGGGGCGCTCAGCTTCAGGCCGGCGGGCGCGGGCCGGTCCGCGGGGATCGGGGTGGCCTCGGCCTCGGCGAGGTCGGCCACCTCGTCGCCGTTTGCCAGTTCATCCCCCTGTTCCAGGGAGGCTTGCGCCTCGGTCGCGTTGGTGTCGGGGGCGGGGATGGCGGTTGTCTGCGACTCCTGGCTGGCCGCCGGCCGCACGCATCCGAGCGCGAGCAGCAGCATGCCCATCGCCAGTCCCCAATCAAGTCTCCTGCAAATCCAGTTCTTCATTGCCTGCGTGGGCCAGCCCGGCTTCATTGCCTGGCCGGTCATAGGCATTTGACTCGTTCCGGGCGGGGCGTATTCATTCGCCGGGGGGCGGGGCTTCGCCGGGGCGGCCGGCCCGCGCCTCGGGACTGTCTGATTTGGATCATGCCGGGAGTTTCCGTGCGGGAGCGGGGGCGGCGCCGGGGGCTATTTATCCGGCGGCTGGCTGGCGAGCTGAACGAGGGCTTCTTTGACGCGCACCGCCTGGGCCGGGGTGAGGATCAGGTAGCGATCGCGCCCGCCCGGCGTGGGGTTGAAACGGGTGAAGCCGTCTGCCTCCACCGTCACCTGCCCGGGAGCCGAGAGGTCGAAATAGCCGCGGTCCGGCCGGACGGCGTACAGCACGCTGGTCAGGTCCCAGGTGGGGCGTTCATGCGGGGGCGGGTTATAGCGATAGTAGGCCTCCGCCGCGGGGTGGTGCGGCGTGTAGCGGTAGTCGCGCTCGATGCTTGCCGCCGGGTACGGCACGGCGATCCCAATCTCGAATCCGCTCCAGATCACCGGCGTCGGCCAGCGCGGGACGAGGCGCTTCGCCGCGGGCAGGTCCTGGATGACGTTGTATTCGCGGTCGTGATGGGTGGTTCGGAAGGAACCGGCCATGACCGAGAGCAGCTTGACTTTTTGCGCCACCAGGTCGCGCCCGTTCAGCGGCGAGGCCGCGTCGCCCGGCGTGTCGAGCAGGGCGGCCAGGTTGGAGAAGTAGCCGACCTGGACGAGCACGACGGAGCGGTCGGGCTGGCGGCTGAGGACCCGGCGCAGGAGCTGCGTGGCTTCCGGCGCGTCCGAGCTGCGTTTGAGGCGGCGCGGGTAGCGCAGTTTCCGGCCGTCTTTGACCTCCGCCAGCGGGAGGAACTTGCTGGGGCTGTTGGTGAGCGCGGCGCGGGTATGGCCGATGGGGATGCCGGGCCGGCGGTAAAAGCGGTTCACGGCGTCCACGAACGGCCCGGCCAGTTCGTCGGGCTTGGTGATCGTGACGGCGAGCAGCTCGCACTCCCCGCGGCTCTGCAGCGCATGGATCACCGACAGCGCCAGCACGTCGTCCACGTCATTGCCGATGTCGGTGTCGAAGATAAGCTTCACCGGCGCGGCCCCGGCGGGAGCGGCGCCGGGCGGAGCGCCCAGCCCGGCCAGGCCGAGGGCGCAGAACAAGGCGGCGGCGGAAAGGAAACGGGAGCAGGCGGTGTGCATAAGGTTAGGGGTCGGGCGGGGAAGGGGTCAGGCCGCGTAATGCTTCGCCACCTTGCGGACGGCTTTTGCGACCGCGCGAATGTCGTCTTCGGTCATGGCTTCGTTCACGCCGAACCGGACGCACGTCTTGAGGATCGCCTCGGTTTCCGGGCACCGCACCCGGGTATAATCCATTTGCGTCAGGCCGCATTCCCTGGCCGGCCAGCGCCCGGCAAAAAAGGAGTGGTTCTGGAACATCGGCAGGCCGTAGAGCGGGACCGAAATATAGCCCGCCGAGAACGGAGCGCCCTCGGCCGCCAGCGCCTTGACGAAGGTCGCGCGGTCGCAGCGCAGCTTCTCGGGCACCAGGCGCGCCAGGTAGAACCAGTACACGCAGCGGTCCTCCGGGTGGACTTTATGCGTCAGGATGCCGGGGACGCCCGCCAGCTCCGCCGTCAGCAGGTTTCCCAGTTTGGCGCGCTGCGCGGCGATGTTTTCCAGCCGGGTGATCTGGGCCGCCGCAAACGCCATTTGCAGCTCCGTGATGCGGTAGTTGGCGCCCAGCGCCGTGCTGGAGTCTTTGGGGTTCAGCCGGTTGGTTCCCTTGTCGCCGAACTTGATCAGCAGCGGGCCGAATTGCTCGTGGCTGGTCGTCACCACCCCGCCATCGCCGCAGCCGATATGCTTGGAATCCTGCAGCGAGAAGCAACTGATCTGGCCCACGCGGGAAATCGGCTGGCCGCGGTAGCGCGCGCCCCACGCCTGGGCGCAATCTTCGATCAGGATCAGCTTGTGTTGATCGGCGATCTCTTTCAACTCGGCCAGGCGGCTCGGGTTGCCGGCAAGATGCACGGTGATGATGGCCTTCGTGCGGGGGGTGATTTTGCGCGCGACGTCCGCCGGGTCGAGACAGCCGGTCTGCGGTTCGAGGTCGGCGAAGACGGGCACGGCTTGTTGAAAGAGGACGCCGATGACGGTTCCGATATCCGTGATGCCCGAGGTGATGACCTCGTCGCCGGGCGCAATGCCGGCGGCGGCCACCGCGATATGCAGCGCCGCGCTGCCCGAGGAGCAGGGCTGCACGTATTTATGCCCGTAAATGGCTTGGAATCGCTCCGTGAACAACTGCGTCTGCTGGTTTCGCCAGTAGTAAAGGGAGTCCTGCTTGACGGCGGCGCTGAGCTGCTGCAGCTCCGGCTCGCCCCAGCGCTTGGGCCGGGGCAGCGCCCGGGGGACGGCCTTGACGCCGCCCTCGAGCGCAAGGGCATCGGGTTCACGGTTGGTCGTCTGCGCCATGCCGAGCTGGCTGGCGGCCAGCAACATGGAAGTGGAGGCAATAAACTCGCGGCGGGTCACTTGATTGTCAGGTCGCATAGTGCGGCCCAGTGTAAAACCTCCCGCGCCGGGGCCAAGCCGAAAGTCGGCGGCCCGGCAGCGCCCGGGATCCGCCGGGGATCTGCCCACCGTTATCCCGGAGCCGCCCGGCGGACGCCGCCGGGCCAGCGGACGGAAGCCGGAGCGTCCCCGGCGCGGTCAGCCAGCGGCGCGCCGCCCGGCCGCAGGTTTGGGTGGCGGATGGCGCCGGGCGGTGGATTTCAATAAATCAGGTATTGCGCGCGCCGCTGGAGGAATTGATCGAGGTCTTTCTGCCACAGGGCGTGGATTTCGTCGAGGGGCTTGTTGGCCTTGACGGCCTCCAGCGTGGGCGGATGCACCAGCAGGTGGCTGATTTTGTCCGGATTGAAATCCCGGGGATAGAGCCGGTAGAGGGTTTGGGCGATTACCAGCCCCACGTCCACAACGCGGCAATGCTCCCGATCGGTCAGGAGAATATGAACGCCCTTGCAGAGCTTGTCTTTGTGTACGCTGTAATTGGGCGTAAACTGGACGGGCACGAAGCGCACGCCGGCCAGGCCGGCGCCGTTCAGTTCCTCCGCCAGTTGGCGATCGTTAATGTAGGGCGCGCCCACGATTTCAAAGGGCGTATCGGTCCCCCGCCCCACCGACAGGGCGCTTTCCAGCAGGCCGATGCCGGGGTAGAGGATCGCCTGGTTGAGGGTGCGCATATTGGGGGAGGGATTGGTCCAGGGCAGGCCCGTCTGGTCGAACCACGCCTCGCGCTGCCAGCCTTCGACCTGGATGACGGTGAGGTCGGCGTTGCATCGGTGCTCGCGGTTGTACATGCGCGCCAGTTCGCCCGTCGTCATGGCGTAGCGCAGCGGCACCTCATGATGGGCGATGAAAGTCCCCTTCCCCATGCGCACGGGGCCGTCAATGATGGT
>Ga0302247_1002484_pt1 | contig 11895 bp, 8 predicted proteins | sample AAG_UR_Ile_MG_FD_193529 | JGI IMG/M metagenome (GOLD analysis project Ga0302247, IMG submission 193529) | Enriched activated sludge microbial communities from anaerobic digester in WTTP, New Holstein, Wisconsin, United States - AAG_UR_Ile | ecosystem: Engineered > Bioreactor > Anaerobic >...
TGCAGAACCTGAAGAAGCACAAGGCCGAACCAGGTCTGATCAGCAAGGCGTTCGGGGTCACGGCCAAGACCGAGCTGCGCAAGGTCGCCGAGGCCGCCCTCGGAAAGACCTACCGGGTGCACTATCTTTCCTACCAGGAGGAGGGCAAGGTCCGTTCCAAGGACATCTCCTCCCTCGATGCCTGGAGTGACGACACCGACGTCGCCGGGTGGGGCGGTCTCTCCGAGTTCAGCACGCGCTTCGGAAGCGCGGTCCGCGAGGCCGTGGAAAAGGCTGGGGGCTGACATGGCCGCGAAGTCGCCCCTGCAGCGTGCCCTGAAGCCGGCCTCGCCCCTCGTGGTCCAGGTGTGCGAAGGCCTCGGTGCGGTCCATCGCCGCGACCATCGGCGCCTCGATCCGGGCATCCGCGAAAAGGTCGCCGACAGCCTTGACCTCGACGAGGCCTTGAAGACGGATCATCCCGCCGATCCCCGCTGGGACTACCTGCTGGGACTCAGGGCGAAGGGTCAGATCGTGGCCGTCGAGCCTCACCAGGCCAAGGATTCTGAGCTCGAGGTGGTGATCCGGAAAAAGGACATGGCCCGAAAGTACCTGAAGCAGCATTGGCACAACGCCGAGCCGGTGGCGCGATGGATCTGGGTCGCCAGCGGCAACGTTCAACTCAACTTGCGCGGGACCACGGGCCGAAGGCTCGACCAGGCCGGCATCTTGTTCGCCGGGTCGGTCATTTCGGTCAAACACCTGCCATGACCCCACCGCTTCCGCCAAACCTCGCCACGCTGCTCGAGAAGGCCGCCTTCGACAACGGCTTCGACCGTGAGTTCGAGCCCATTGGCGAGTGGCTGCACTATGGCAGCACGCAGATCCCGCTGCACGTGTGGCTGGGCGCCTTCGGCAACGTGCCGCTGGCCGCGTTCTCCCAGGAGCACGTCGCCCGCGCCCTGGGCGATACCGGAACCCCGCTGCTCTCACCCCTGCCACCGGGCGCCGCCGCCGGTCGCTCCGTGGCCGATCTTCCCCAGCTGCACCGGCTGCTGCGCCGCGCCTTCCAACTGGGCTGCGCGCTCCCGGACCAACCGCTGCGGCAGTTCGAGCAGCGGACCGCGTCGCTGCCCCGCACCACCGAGGCCGAGCGCCAGGTGATCCAGCGGGTCGGTCAGGAGCTCTTCCGCGCGGGCCTGCTCGAATACTGGGAGGGCCGCTGCGCCGTCACCGGCCTGGCCGTCCCCGAGTTGCTGCGCGCAAGCCACATCAAGCCCTGGGCCGACTGCGCCACCGACGCCGAGCGCCTGGACATCTACAACGGCCTGCTCCTGGCGCCCCACCTCGACGCCGCCTTCGACCGCGGCCTCGTCACCTTCGACGCCGCCGGCGTCCTCGTCGTCGCCGACACCCTCGACACCGCCGCCCGAGTCCTGCTGGGCCTCGACCGCCCCCTGCGCCTTCGCACCATCACCGACCCCCACCGCGCACACCTCGTCTGGCACCGAGAGAAGGTCTTCCGGGGCTGACACCAGAGAGTCTTGGCCGGCGTCACCGCTGAACGAAAAAACGGCAAATACCTTTATACATCAAGGGGAAATTGGAGTTTGTGTGTTGCATATTATAAGAACAATAAAACATATCTACAACGTCAACAACGCCCCTTCAGCCCTAAAATACTTAACTACATCAGGGATTTTTTAATATTTTACCATAAGCTATCAAATTTCCAGTGCTTCTAATTTTTTGCGGTGATATTGTCTGTTTTGCGATCAACAAGAAATTACTTGACGTTTAAGGGCAAAAAGTCAATCTGCAAAAAATCAAAAACCATTGATTCTCCGTTGAGGCGTTGAATCTGGCCAAAAAGAGGACCAGGATCTCGGGAGTGGGTCACATGAGCTGACCATCATCCGGGTTGAATCCCGCCAATCTTGGATGAACGCCTCATGCTCCCAGCCGACCACACCTCGGTGAAGTCGGAAAAGTACATATAGAATCGTGTTTTTTAGCATCCTGAGATGCAGAAGGATAGGTCTGTCTTGGATATGGACACATATTTAATTATTGGTCAATCGCGCACGACACTCCGTTTGATGCCTTGGGGTACTGTCGTCATCCTTTTAATAATAGCTGTTTTCACTTTTACCGCGCCGGCCGGCGCAGAAGGAGGTTCATATGTTTTCCAACATCAACCCGCTGCAGCAGCAGCCCAGAGAGGAGGTGTCCCGATGTCAGGGGACCCAGATTTTTCATCTAGAGTAAACTCGCTCAAGACCGCCGCCAGAAACAGCGTCGACCAGGTGGCCACCGACCTCGGCTACGTCCTGCATCGAGAGGGACAGACCCTGCGCATGCAGGGGGGCGCGTCCAGGTCCGACAACGCGCTGGCGATATTCGAGGAAGGCCGAGCCTGGTGGGACTTCAGCCTGAACGAGGGCGGCGACGTCATCGATTTCCTGGTGAAGAAAGAGCAGTGGTCGTTCCAGGAAGCCTGCGGATGGCTCGCCGAGCGCGCGGGAACGACCTGGTCGTCGGCCTCGGCCGAGGAGGTGCAAGAACAGGAACGACGTCGGCGGGCCTCGGACGCGCTCACGGCGGCGTTCGAATTCATGTCACGCCAGCTGCCGCCCGACGTGATTGCGGAACTGAGGCAGGACCGCGACCTGCATGAGGAGGATCTGGGCCGATATCGCTTCGGCTGGCAGACAGAAGCCCTCCGTGGGTATCTGGAAGCGCTAGGGTTTTCCGACTCGGAGCTTTGCCAGACGGGGCTCTTTTCCATGGATGGGCGACCCAAATTCAGCGGTCGTGTCCTCATCCCTTTTGTCCAGGGAACACGGATCGTCTCCTACATCGGCCGGGCGACGTCGGCCGCGCCGACGCACGAGCAGCAGACCAGGTACAAGAAGCCCGCAGGCGAGGACGTCCCAGATGATGGTTACCTTTTCGGCATCAACACGGTGGCGCACGCCACCACCGTCCTCGTGGTCGAGGGGCCGTTCGACGCCATCGCATGTCATCGGGCCGGCTTCGCCGCGGTCGCCGCCTGCGGCAGCTCCTTGAGCGAGAAGCAGGCGAAGCGGCTGGTGTCGGTCGTGCGAGACGGCGTACGCATCGTGCTGGTTCCCGACGCGGATCCACCCGGGGCTGACGGTCGCAGCGCCGGCCTGGAGGGCGCGAAGAAGACCGCGAAATTGGCCTGGGAACTGGGAGCGCGGCTCGTATTCGTGGCAAGGCTGCCGCTGGCCCCGGACGGAGGCAAGCACGATCCTGATTCCTATGTTCGGGCCGAGGGCGAGGACAAATTCCGTCAACTGGTCGCCGAGGCCGAGCACCTGCCCTTCTTCTTGTTGAAGCTCATCGACCAGCGGAAGTCGGCGATCGACCAGTCCCGAGAGCTCGAGGTCGTGCTGGAACTCCTCGCTGAGCTCGATGATGCGATCATGGAAGAGCCTTTCTTCAAGGCCGCCGCCGAACACCTGATCCTCAAGGAGAAGACGGTCGAGAAGAAGTATCGAGCCGTTCAGAAGAAACTGAAAAATGCCAGGGATGGCCAGGAAGACGGGGAGATGCTGCGGATCGCTCAGCAGGCGAACCGGCTGACGAACGGGGAGCTCCTGTGTCTGGCACCTCCCAAGTCGGCGAAGGAGCACGCCGCCTTCCACCGGGTCCAACCCGAGGGCCACATCCTGCCGGTACCCCCGGAGGCGTTGCATGACCTGGTCAATGAAGCTGCGGGACGGCCACTGGAACCTGCCGAATTCACCCTCGTGACGTGGTTCTTGGCCACCAGCGTGCTCGAACATCGCGGGGGCGAGGTGATCCAGACCGGCATCCTCTGCAAGAACGGGTTCATCGAGTTCGGCCGGAACCCGACCTTCACGCCGGGCCGGCCGGACCGTCCATCGCAGTTCTACGTACCCCGTAACTTCATCACCGAAGAAGGGGCGCTGCTCGAGCTTGAAGAACTGGAGATCGTGAAGGGCTTCCGTAGCTGGGGGTTGGACCTGCTCGTGCTGCTGGAGGTGATCGCGCATGCCGAGCTCACCGAGCCCCCTGGCGAGTTCTTCCTGTTCTATGGCCCGGGGGGCGAGGGCAAGAGCACGTTCGCCCGCTTCATCGGTCTGCTCCTGGGCGAGTGGAACGTGCTCTACACCACAGCCGAGGAGTTCTCCGGCGACCGTCGGCTGCGAGGGATCGCCTCCACCCGAGGACGACTCCTGGTGGTCGTGGATGACGCGTCGGCGCGGGTGTTGGACACCATGGGGAACTTCCTGAAGGAGGCCACCACGGCCCCCAGCCTCACGGGCGCGGCCCTATACGAGAACCCAACGACCTTCGCCAACGCGAGCTGCTTCGTCATCCTGTCCAATCATCCATCGCGCCGCCAGGACAAGTCCAGGGGTGGGCAGGATCGCGTGCAGGTGCTTGTCTGGGGCAACCGGCTCCGGGCGACCGCGGCTGGGGTCCATTCGATCGAGAAGATATGGAGCAACCACGCGGCCGAGCTGGACGTGATTTTCAGTTACGCCGTCCGTCTGGCGATGGACTACGCCCGCACGGGACGCTGGCGGTGTTCCGCTGCGCCGGAGCAGAACCTGCATATCGTGGAGGTGCTCGCCTCCACCGAGGGCCGGTTTCTGTGGGAGCAGTTCGAGCGGGCAGATGACGAGTTCCTGGATTGGGATTTGGTGGAGGAACTTTTTCATGACTGGTGGCCGGACTACAACCATCGACCGACCTTAAACCGCGAGCGGTTCGTGCAGGCCGTGGCGATCACGTGGGGCGGCCGCGCTCAGAGACGTCAGGTCGACGGCGACCGACAACGCGGCGTGCTCGGCATACGCCCCCTCCCCAAGCAGGTGGCCGTCGAGAGTCCGCGCCCTTCGCTCGAGGAGGTCTTCCCCGGTGTGATCAAGGGACAAAGTGGCCAGAAAAACCCACGGAATGAAGTCCCTTCTTCTGAGAAGAAAAAACATGAAAAAGAAGAAAAACTATCGACTGAAAAAAATCATACAGAGAAGCGCTCCTTGCCTGCCGTGGGAAATCCTGGCCACCCGTTGGCTTGCGAGGACCTGGCTTTGCTCGCCGGGGCCGCGTTGGACGATGAAGACCATCGTACGCGCGCCCGACGCGAGATCCTGCTGCGGGCCCGCGACGAGGGTGGTTTGCACCGCCATCGGGCCGAGACCATGCTGCCGGCTCATCTGCGATCCCAGTTTGACCGGCTCGTCTCCGAGATGGTGGCCGCCGGCGAGCTCGTCCTCGACGGCGTGTGGCTCCACGTCTCCGACGTCGGCGAGGTCTCGCCGTGATTTCACCCCGCACCCGCTGTCGTGGGCCACCCCCACCCAGGGCGTGGCTGTGGTCGCCGTCGTGCATGGTGTGCGGCGGCGGATGGATGAACCCGTCTCCCTCTGCGGAGAGGAAGGAAATCATGATGACCCAAGAAAAATGTCCAACTTGTGAAACCAGTACCTGCGGGAAGGCCCCGGCCCCCGCGCTCCCTGAAGTGCTCGACGTCAAGCAGGCCGCCGAGTTTCTGGGCGTGAAGGTGCACACCCTATATTACCTGCTCGAACACAAACAGCTCAAGGCCCGCCGAGTCGGCAAGGAGTACCGCATCCTGCAATCGTCGCTGCGTGCGTGGCTGGCGATGTCGGACAAGTAGGATTAACCCCAAACCATGGGTCACGGCCCGGGCGGCGGCGGCGTCGCCGGGCCGGTGACTCGCAAACGAAGGAGTATTAGGATGAATAATTGCAATTATTTGATCAACGAGATTCTGGTGAACGTGCCCGGCTTCGGCCCCCGTGAAGTCGGATATGATTGTTACGACGATTGTATAGACTACGAGCATGTCGACTACCTCGCCGAGGGGCGGGTCCGGTTCTTCCGGTTCGGATCGCTCATCGTCGACGTCAGTGGTGAACCCGCGCTCGTCCTCGCCGCCTACCATGATGGCGAGGATGTTGTGCTGTTGGCCGACATCTATAATTTAGCCTGGAATAAAAACATCCTCCAATATCCACTCTCCATGCTGGCGGAGCATCGAGAAAGAGTACAATTCAGCAGCGACGACAAGTACATCGGACTGTCACTGGTTCTAACGCTCGATGGTAGTTTTTGCTATCCGAGAAATGCGGACCTGCGAGAATACGAACCAATTAGGCCACTGCCGGTCAGCCTATACGAGATCGACGACTCCGCCAGCAGCGCCCATGCGCGGTGGCTCGACGGCCTGCATCAGTTCTTCGGCCCGGGCTTTCTGAGAGGTGACGGCCTGGCCGGTGATCTACAGTCGATCCGCGAGCTCATGCGTGATTCCGTCCCCTTCGAGGAGGCCGTGGACCGGGTCATCGACGACCGCTTGTGTCTTGGCTGCCTCAACGCCGGTCGCCCGGCCGGCGAATGGGGCGAACTGCTGCGTTTTTTGCCGTACGAGATCTGCCCGAAATGCGGCCTTGTGACGGTCGACCATAGCGCGGCGAGCTTCAATACGGCGGTCAAGACGGCCGCCGAGGAACTGAAGAACACGCTCCTGCGTGACACCACCGGGGGCCAGCCGAAGAAGGCGAAGAGAGGCCGCAAGTCGGCGGTGAAGCGACTTTCCAGTTCACGTTAGTTTTTCTGCGCGTCGGGGTCGGCCAGGTCAACGTACTTGACCGGCCTCGGGCCGCGCGCTATGGTGCTGGACGAATCGCCAGTTCGCCAAGCACCTTGAGGTGCAGCATGCCGTTGAAACGTCCCTGCCATGAAGTCTCGGCCACAGTGGAGCCCGTGCCGTACACCGCGCACGGCCAGACGCGATACCGGATCGATTTCTCCCTCACCACGCCCGCCGGACGACCCGTGCGCCGGCAGCGCCGAGGATTCGCCACGCGCGGAGAGGCGCTCGTGTGGGCGGAGAAGGAGATCAGCCGGCTGCAGAAAGGCGAGCCGAAGGTCGAGCCGAGGCGCGAGCCCGTGCCACCCAAGTCGTCTCCGAGTCAGGCGAAGGTGATGACCGGCGAGGCCCTGGACTGCGTCTTCACCTACTGGCGCGAGACCAGGCGCAAGAAGGAGTCCACCTGCTTCGTCGAGGCGGCCGTGGCCCGCAAACACCTGCTGCCCGTGCTCGGGGACACGGTCTGGTCGGAGCTCACCCAGGAGCAGGTGGACGAGCTCGTGCGGGCCGCGCGGGACATGCCCACGCCGCATCACCTGATGGTCCTGAGGGGAGCCATCCGCGACTCCAGGCGGGCGGGCCTGGTGGCGCCGATGGTGGAGGTGGACGTACCCCGGCGACCGGCCCGCTACCGGACCGACTACGTCGACGTCGATGAACTGGAGGCCATCTGCGCCCACGCCAAGCCCCTGTGGGCGGCGGTGTTCCGCGTCCTGTTTCATACGGGCCTGCGGGTGGGGGAGCTGCTCGCGCTCGAGCACGGGGATCTCGACCTGCGGCCGCGGCGGGAGACGCTGACCATCCGGCGCAGGGTGTATCCGGTGGGGCGTGCATTCTCCGTGGACTCGCCGAAGAACGGGCAGTACCGTACGGTGCCGCTGAACGCCTCGGCCGCGGCCGCGTTGGGGCAGTTGGTGGCCCTGGGGGCGTCGGCGAAGGGGAAGAGGCGGCCGAACACCACCGGAGCGTCAGCGGGCTCAGAGGCCCCGTTGGCGGACTGGCTGCTGCTGCCCTCCGAGCACGGCGGCTACCGCAGGCAGGGGCAGGTGCGCTACGAGCTGGGGCGTGCGTGCGCGGCCGCGGGTCTGCGCCGCATCAGCCCCCACATCCTGCGGCACTCCTTCGGGAGCAACCTCGCGATGCAGAACGAGAACATCTTCAACATCAGCACCCTCATGGGCCACTCGTCGGTGACGATGACCCAGCGGTACGCCCACCTGGCCGAAGACGGCCTGCGCGCCTCCGCGTGCGCCCTGGATACATTAGTGCGAAAAGCGAACTAGAACAGGCCTGTTGACGTGAAGGTTGTGAAGGTTGTATCTTTCACGTCGGGGAAAGTGGTTGATTGGCGCGGGTTTTTCGAGGATTCTTTTATATCCCGTAATAGCAGCGGTTGGCGACGCGGCGGGAGCCCGGGGGGCAGGTCAGCGGCTTGGGGGGCTGGCACTTGCCCTCGCGGTCGCGCAGTTGCTTGCCGGGGCAGGGGCGGGTCCAGTCCTTGTGGAAGGGCAGGCAGACGTCCAGGCGGTCCGAGGGGCGGCCGTGGCCGGCCTGGCAGGGGGCGGGGACGCAGCGGCCCTGCGGGTTGGCGAAGGTGCCGGCCGGGCAGGTCACCGGCGGGGCCAGGCAGGCCTGGGTCTTGGGATCGCGGGTGGTGCCCTTGGGGCAGGTCTCCTGGACGCAGGCGCCCGTGGGCAGGCGCTTCCAGCCGGCCGGGCAGGTCCCGGGCACGCAGCGTCCGTCGGCGGCGCGGATCTTCTGGCGGGGGCAGGTGTCCTCGACGCACTCGCCGGCGGCGTTGTGGTGGAAGGCGACGGGGCAGGCCTTGCGTGGGCCGGGACCCGGCGGGGGCGGGTCCTTCGGCGGCGGCTCCAGGGAGACGCAGGTGTCCGAGATCGGATCGCGGCGGGTGCCGGCGGGGCATGCCTTGGGCACGCAGCGGGTGCCGTCGGCAGAGAGGCGCTCGTGATCCTGGCAGGCCAGCGGGCCCTGGCAGCGGCCGTCGGCGCCGCGGCTCTGGCCCTTGGGGCAGGGCTGCCACACGCAGACCAGGGAGCCCTCGGGGCGGACCTTGCCCGCCGGGCACGGCTGGCAGCGCATGGCGCCGTCGCGGAAGCCGGTGGTGCCGCAGTCCACGGGGACGCAGTAGGTGAGTCCGTCGGGCTTGAAGAAGTCGGCCTTGCAGCGGCACAGGCCGGTCTCCGGGTGCTTCTCGTGGCCCTCGGGGCAGGCCACCGGCGCGCAGTGCCGGCCGTTGGGGCCCAGCGCGGTGCCCTCGGGGCAGGCGCAGGCGTGGGTCTTCGGATCACGGACGGCGCCGGCGGGGCACACCTTGGCCACGCAGGCCGGGGCCACGGCCGGGCGGAAGAGGCCCTCGCCGCAGGGCGCGCAGTTGTGCTCGGCGTCGCGCTCGTGGTGCAGAGGGCAGGTCTGCGGGACGCAGCGCGCGCCGGCGGGGTTCATCATCTGATCCACCGGGCACACGCAGTTGCCCAGGGTGTCGCGCACCGCGCCGGTGGGGCACGAGATGGGCACGCACTGGAGCCGGCCCACGGGGCGGATCTGGCCGGCGGGGCAGGGCGGGAACGCGCACTCGTCGGTGTCCGGATCCCGCGCGATGCCGCGGGGGCACACCTTCTGCACGCAGCGCTTCTGATCCTTGGACAGCCGCAGCGGGTGGGCGCAGGTGATGGCCACGCACTTCTGGGTCACGCCGTCGCGCAGGGTGCCGACCGGGCACTGGAGCTCGACGCAGTAGTCCTTGTCCATGGGGCGCACCAGGCCCGCCGGGCAGGGGATCCACTCGCACTGCTTGGTGGCGGCGTTCCAGCGCTTCTGGGGGTCGCAGGTGCGCGGCACGCAGGTCAGGGAGCCGGCGGGGCGCCACTGGCCCTCCTCGCACGGATAGCACTTGAGATCCGAGGCCAGGTAGGCCTCCTCGCCGCAGTCCTTGAGCTGGCACTGTCCGTCCTTCAGTTCCATGCCGGGGCGGCAGGCGCAGAGCCCGTCGGGTCCGCGGGCGGCGTTCTTCGGGCAGCTCTCGGAGGACACGCAGTGGCGCTTGGCGTCGGCCACGGTGCCCTTGGGGCAGCGGGAGACGCAGGTGTCGGTGGCGAGCTCGCGGAACTGGTTCGCCGCGCACCTCAGCGGAACGCACGCGCCGGCCTTCGGGCTCCAGCGGGCGGTGGCGGGGCAGCGGGGCTTGCAGGTCTGGTCCTTGGCGCGGATCTGATCGGCCGCGCAGGCCTTGGGCACGCAGGCGGTCGCGCCGGGCAGGACGGTGGTGCCGGCGGGGCAGTAGCAGCGCCCGTCGCTGCCGCGGAACTGGCCCTTCGCGCAGGACACCGGCACGCAGTAGCCGCCCTTGGGATGGGCCTGCAGTCGCTGGTCCTTCGGACAGTGGCAGACCCCGGCCTTGTCACGCGCGGCCCCCGTGGGACAAGGGCCTTTCGTTCGGGCGAAGGCCGACGGCAGATGAAGGTTCAACAGGAACGCAAAGATCACCACTGGACGGAAAAAATATTTCATGAGACCTCCAACCATCCCTCTCCCGATCCGGTCACGATCCCGGCGGACCGGCGAAAAAGACGGATGCCTCTTCGGTTTTCTTCATATCCCAAGGATCGAAACATCGCAAATAATCTTGGTTGTCGTAAAAAGCAAAAGATTTCATGATGTTACGTTGGGTGTGGAGAGATCGAAACGGCTTTTTGACAATGCAATTCGCCCTGACCCTGTATGCCCCTCAAGCGTTTTTCCGTGGCGCGGGATCGAAATATCCCCCGGTCCTTGCCATCGGGGGGTCAAACGGGTTAACTCGGAACGTCCCGAGGCCCACCGGGTTTATCGCGACGCATGAACCTGAACATGAACACCGTTTTGTGGCATCAGATCTCATCGATTCTGGAGCAGGAAGTCCTGCCGCTTCACCGCAGCCTGTTTCTGGACGGGCTCGTGGCGTCGGGCGGTCCGGACGAGCTGGTGCTGACCTGTGCCAACGAGTTCGTGCTCGAGCAGGTGCTGGCGAACCACGAACCGCGCATCCGGGAGCTGGCCGCCCGCCTCAGCGGACGGCAGATCGGCGTGCGCGTGGAGCTATCGACCGGGACGGTCCCGGCCGTGGCGTCCGCCCCCACGGTGAGCACCGCGCCAGCGGCACCGATCCCCGCCCAGCTCCGGCTGCCCGGGGAGGTGGTCGAGGGGACCGAGAACACCTTCGCCTGGCAGGCCCTGCGGCAGGCGGTCGCCTTCCCCGGCCGCTACAGCCCGCTCTACGTGCACGGGCGCACCGGCGTGGGCAAGTCCCTCTATCTTTCGACCCTGGCCGCGGCCTACGAGCGGCGCGGGAAGAAGGTCCTGCTGATGCGGGGCTTCGAGTTCCTGAACCAGTACTTCGCCGCGGTGCAGAAGAGCGCGTACGAGTCCTTCTACCAGCGCTTCCGTGGGTTGGATCTCCTGTGCATCGACGACCTCCAGGTGCTCGAGGGCAAGGATCGCACCCAGGAGACCTTCACGAACATCTTCAACGTGCTGTTCGACTCGGGCGCCCAGATCGCGTTGTCGGCGGACCGGGTCCCCGGGGAGATCTCGGGCATGATGGAGGCGCTGGTGTCCCGCCTCACCTGGGGGCTCATCGTGGAGCTGGCGCCGCCCTCCGAGTCGACCCGCCGCCGCCTGATCGAGGTCTGGGGGCGGCAGGCGGGCCCGCTGCCGGCCGCGGTGGTGGAGCGCCTGGTGTCCCACCCGTTCTCCAGCGTGCGCGCCTTCGAGGGCGTGCTGACCCGCCTCTGGGCGCAGGTCGAGATCTTCGGCCGCCCGGTGGGGCTGCGCGAGGTCCAGGAGGAGCTAGCGCGCACCGGGGACGACCCCACGCCCCTGACCCTGTCCGAGATCGAGCGGCTGGTGTGCGATCACTACCACCTGGCGCCGCAGGAGCTGGCCGGCCGCGACCGCTCCATCCGCGTGGCGCGCCCCCGCCAGATGGCCATGTACCTGGCCAAGAAGTTGAGTAGCTCGAGCTACCCCGTGATCGGCGAGTACTTCGGCCGCAAGAGCCACTCCAGCGTGATCAGCGCCTGTCACCGCATCGAGAAGCTGCGCCGCACGGATCGCCAGCTCTCCCTGGATCTCGACGAAATCGAAAAGAACCTGAAATAGTCGAACGGGTCGGACGGGTCGGACGGGTCGGACGGGTCGGACTGTTTTGCTGTTTTTCGGGGGGGGGGGGGGGGGGGCAGCGGAGC
>Ga0302247_1002486_pt1 | contig 11892 bp, 10 predicted proteins | sample AAG_UR_Ile_MG_FD_193529 | JGI IMG/M metagenome (GOLD analysis project Ga0302247, IMG submission 193529) | Enriched activated sludge microbial communities from anaerobic digester in WTTP, New Holstein, Wisconsin, United States - AAG_UR_Ile | ecosystem: Engineered > Bioreactor > Anaerobic >...
GCCCACGGGCCGTTCGTCGGCTGGCTGCGTCGGGGCCTCGCCGGGCTGACTGCGCCCCTGGGCGTGTACCAGGTGGCGGGCAACCACGACTACCGAACCGGCCTGTGGCTGCTCTACCAGGCGCTGCGCCCGCTGGGGGTGATCCCGCTGCACGACGCGCACCGCGTGCTCGCCACCGCCGGCGGTCCCCTGGTGCTCGCGGGTGTGGACGATCTGCGCTACGGAGGCAACCTGGCCGACGCCCTCGCCGGGCGCCCGGTCGGAGTTCCGGTGGTGCTGCTCTCCCACCGGCCCGAGGCGTTGCCCCGGGCGGCGGCAGCGGGGGTGGACGTGGTGCTCGCCGGCCACACCCACGGAGGTCAGGTGTGCCTGTTCGGGGCGTGCCTGTCGGACTTCGAGGGGCCCTGGCGCCGGGGGATGTACCGCTTTGGCGACACCGTCATGAACGTCTCCTCCGGCGTGGGCACCACGGGCCTGCCGCTGCGCTGGTCCTCGCCCCCCGACGTCACCCTGATCACCCTGGAGCCGGCGCCATGACCGGGCCGTCCCTGCTCGCGTCGGTGGCGTCCACCCTCGCGGCGCCGGAGCTCGCCGGCCTCGCGTCCCGTGGCTGGCTGGCCGCCTGCTCGGGCGGGGCCGACTCCACCGCCCTGCTGGTGGCGGCGGCGGCGGCCTGCGCCGGGTCCGGGGCGCGCCTCGAGGTCGCCTGCGTGGATCACGGCCTGCGCCCCAGGGCGGCAGGGGACGTGGCCCACGTGGCGGACCTGTGTGGCCGTCTTGGCCTGACGCTGCACGCCGTGCGGCTCGGGTGGGAGACCGGCGTTTGCCCGGGTGAGAACGACCTGCGGGACGCGCGGTACGCCGCCTTCGCGCGGATCCTGCGGGAGCGCGGCCTGGGAGGGGTGCTCCTGGGTCACACCCTCGAGGATCAGGCCGAGACGCTGCTCCTGCACCTGATCCGGGGCACCGGGCCGCGGGGCCTCTCGGGCATGCGTCCGGTGGACGGCGATCGCGTGCGCCCGCTGCTGGAGTGGCACCGGGCCGCGTTGCGCGACTTCCTGCGAGCCAGCGAAGTCACCTGGCGCGAGGACGAGACCAACGCCGGGGACGGCTACCTGCGCAACCGGGTGCGACACGGGCTCCTCGCGGCGATGGCCCGCGAGAACCCCCGCGTGACGGAGGCGCTGGCCCGGACCGCCGGTCTGGTGCGGCTGGAGCACGACGCCCTCGTCGAGCTGGCCGAGGAGGCCCTCGCCGGGCGCACCGTCCGGCTGCCGGGGATCCTCGAGAGCTGGCCGCTCGCCGAGTGGCGCCGCCACCCACCAGGTCTGAGGGCGATCCTGCTTCGACGGTGGTGGCGGCTCCTGTCCCCTGAGCGCGGTGAGCTCGCCGCCGGCGCAGTCCTCGGGGTCGTCGGGACCTTGACGTCTGCCGGCGAGGGGACCTGGGACTGGCCGGGACCCGTGCGGCTGGTGGCCGATCGTGGCCTGCTGGTGATGTGTCGCCCGGAGCTGCCGCCGCCGGCAGGGCTTTCGTTCGATCCGGCGCAGGAGACCGGGGCGCCCGCCGGCGGGGGCCTGCGCTTCGTGCGGCCCGGGGATCGGCTGGCGCGCCAGGACGGATCGACCGTGCGCTGCAAGAAGCTCCTCGAGGACGTGCCGCGGGGGCTGCGCCCGTTCGCCGTGGTGCTCGAGGACGGGCAGGGCCGCGTCGTCTGGCTGCAGTACGGCGGCGACGGCGGGCGCCTGCGCCTCGGGGATCTGGAAATCCCGGTCATGGTGTGAAAACCCCCTTCGGGGCGGGGCCGATTTGTGATACACCACAGGACATCGGAGGAGGATCTGCCATGCGCTGTCCGAAAGACGGAAACGAGACGTTCAGGAAGAACTACGAGAAGGACGTGGAGGTGGACATCTGCTCCCACTGCGGCGGCATCTGGCTCGACGTGGGCGAGCTCGAGGCCATCCAGTCCATCCGGGAGAACGACTACCGCGACCAGCTGGCCGCCCAGGCCGACACCCTGCGCCAGGCCGCCGAGGTGGCCCGCCAGCGCGAGGCGCCCGCCCTGACGTGCCCCCACTGCGCCGTCGAGATGGCACGCAAGGAGTACGGCTTCACGTCCCAGATCCTCGTCGACGTGTGCCCCTCGTGCAGCGGCGTATGGCTCGATCCGGGCGAGCTGCAGCAGCTCGAGATTTTCTTCGAGCGCAGCCGCCTCGAGGCTTCCCGCCGTCCCCACTGGCTCCTCGCCGGCATCAAGAAAATCCTGTTCTCGGAGTGACGGGCGCCGTCAGTACCGGAACCGCCGCAGCATGTCCCAGGAGAAGGGGGTCGGCCACAGGAAGGTGCCCGTGAAGTCCGCATCCGGCACCGGGAACCAGGCCAAGCCGCGGGGTTGACGCAGCACGTGGAAGTCGGTGGCCGGCGTGTCCCCCTGGCCAACCACGATGCGGCGTTCGCCCGTGGCCGACACCGCGAGGTCGAGGACCATCACGGCGTGGCCGTTCACGGTGGCGGGGTTGGGCGGGTACACGAAGAAGTCACCGATGGCCAGGTCCGCGGGGGCCACCGAAGGCTCGCTCTGGTGGTGGACGGTCCCCGTGTCGTAGTACAGGGTCTGCAGGTAACCCATGAAGGTGCCGCGGGAGTCGCTCCAGGCGGCCCGGGGGACGAGCGTCAGGTCCTTCGTGGAGCGGTCCGGGCGCAGCCCCTTGACCCAGGAACTCCAGGTGAGGTAGCGACCGCCGGGGTAGCGGAAGGCGATGCGCTTCTCCAGGCCGGCGGCGCGCAGGTATTCTGCCCGCAGCCGGATCAGGACGTCCATGCACTGCTGCAGGTCCCGCTTCCCCGTGTCGAGATCGACCACCGCGGCCAGGCCGGCGTTGCCCCGGGGCACCAGGGCGCCGTCGAAGTAGCGCAGGGGCTCGGCGGGATCCAGCAAGGGCAGGTGCCGCAGCCACCAGGCCCAGGAGCCCGGCTCGACGACCACGCGGGTGAAGCCGGGCGGCGGCGGGTTCGTGCGCACGGCGAGGGATTCGTAGGAGGCCGCCCGCCGGGGCCACGGGTACCACTTCCCCACCGCGACGGCGTCTGGGACGTCGGCCGGCGGCGGGGGTGGCTCGGGCGCCTTGGGGGGCGCGGAAACCGGCCGGGGTGCGACCGCCGGAGGTGGCGTCCGCGGGGCCTCGGCCGGAGCCTCCGGCCTGGGCGCCTGGGTCGGCGCGCGTCCTTTGCAGGCCGTCGCGAGCGCGTAAACCGCGACGATGAGCCAGGCGGCCAGAGGGAAGGTTTTCATGATCCTGTCGGCCCGTCACGTCGCGGGCGCGGGGCCTCAGTGGGTGAACACCATCTTCTGCAGTTCGATGCCTGGGACGGCCAGGAAGCGGGCCTCGGCCTCGTGGATCGTGGCCTCGTCGCCGCACATCTCCAGCAGCACGATGCCGTTGGTGGCGCAGGCGTCCTTGGTGACCTCATGGATGCCCAGGCGCGTCTTGATGTTGCAACCGTACTCGGTGAAGATCTCCTGCATCTTGATGGCGTTGCTGAAGCGGTCGGTGAGGTGGATGCCGAAGATGATGTGTTTTTCCATGGTCGTCTCCTTGAACGGTTAGAGTTTATCGATGGCCCGCTGGTACGGGGTCAGCATGTGCTGGATCATCTTGGACCACACGGCGCGGCGCACCCCCGGCAGGGCGAAGGCCACCGACAACCCCAGGTTCTGCATGCGCCGGCCGGTCTGGCCCTGGGGGAAATCGTAGAAGCCGTGCTTCTTGTAGTAACGGTGGTCGGCCGGGAAGATCGCACTGTGGGACCACACGAAGTCCCGGAAGAGCTTCATGCCTCCTACCGTGTGGAACGTGGGAGAAGCCGGGAGCGCGTCCTGGCGCAGGATGACCTCGGCCATGGCGGTCAGTTGGCGGATGACCTCGTCGGCGGGATCCTCGTCGGTCACCGGTCCCAGAAGCGGCGTGCCGCTCATCTCGGCGAAGGCGTCGATCCAGGCGCGCGCCCCGGCGAGCTGGCGCAGCGGCCCCGAGAGGATCACTCCCAGGGGCTTGCCGTGCATCACCGGGCAGTGCCCGTCGATGAAGCGCCTGTCCAGGTACATCTTGAAGCGGCCGTCGAGGTGGACGTCGCGCAGCGGGGCCGCATAGACGATGGCGTCGGCCTGATGAATCGCGTCCCGCAGCGCGCCCGCGCTTTGGTCTTTCACCGCGCAGACGTTGTCGACCGTGCAGTGCAGGCAGCCCAGGCAGCCGCTGCGCAGGACCTCCTCGGTGAGCTCGAAGTGGGTGAGGGCGAACGGGAAGCAGCCCTTGAGGTACTGGATCATGCGCGCGAGGTTGGAGTCCCGGTCCTCGACGGTGGAGACCAGCACCACGCGTCGGGGCGGGCCCTGGAGCATGGTGGGCACGGGCAGTTTGAGCCGACGCGGTGCCACCGGGGTCTCGCGGGCATGACGCCGGCGGGGCCACGCGCGTTCGCGGGCCAGGCGGAACACCCCCTCGAAGTACGCCAGGAACCGGTCGCGCGGTTCGGCAGAGAACAGATCCTCCATGTGGCAGGAGTACCCGCGGAAATAGTGCAGGTCCCAGCGTTCGGAGAGCTCGTGGAGGTATTCGTGGGCGGTGTGATCGAAGAAGCGGATGGAGGTGGACAGCGCCGAGGCCGGCTTGTGGGCGACCCCGGCGGTGAGCCCGCGCTCCTCCATCAGTTCGATGAAGCGCTTGAGCTGGCCCGGCACCACCGTGTAGTAGACGGGGAACGACCACAGCAGGAAGTCGCAGCCGGCCAGTTCGCGCGCGACGGCGTCGAGCCTCGCGGGTTCGCGTTCGAGCAGGCGCAGCTCGGCGGCCACGTGGAGAGGGACGAACGTGCAGTCCGGCAGGCGTTTCTGGAGGGCGTGGACGTATTGCAGGGTGACGCTGTTCTTGCCCTTGGGGCTGCCGTTGATGACCGCGATGCGCATGCCGTTTCCTCCTCGGAGCGTTTCGGACCGCACGATACTAACTGAAAGGGGGGATTGCGCGAAGGGAAAAATGAGGTGTCGTCAGGCGCGGCCGTGCCTGTCGGCGCATGGTCAGGCGCGGGTTCCGGGTCCGCGCACGTCCCACAACACCCAGGCATACCGGCAGTCGCTGCGCTCGCACACGGTCCCGCCGTCGCCGGCGCGCGTCCGCAGGAAGTCCTCGACCCTGGCCACCGCGGACGGTTCGTGCTCGGGCGGCGGCAGCAGGGCGCGGACCAGGGCATCGGCCGTCGCGTGGTCCGCCGGAAGAGCCAACTCCCGGGGTTGGTCCCAGGTCGCGACCTCGGGGTCATGGCCCAGGTGGCGCAGCACGTCGACGAGCTCGGTGAGCCAGTAGGAGTGGCCGATGGTCTCCCTCCGCGGGCCGCGGCCGAACACCTCGGCAAGCACCCGGTCGTGGAGCTCGTTGTGCAGGTGGACGAAGCAGACGTTCATGCACCAGGCGCGGCTCAGGCGCATGAAGCGCCGCAGCGCGTCGATCCCGGCGATGGCGGGGGTGATCGACGAGAACGCCAGGTCGAAGGCGCCGTCCCAGGCGGGATCGAAGGGCCCGTCGCCCTGGAAGTCGCACACGTGGAACGCCGTGTTGGCAAGGCCCTGTTCCCGGGCGAAGCGCGCCCCGGCCTCGATCATGCCGGGCGCGAAGTCCAGGCCCACCGCGCGACGGGACGCGCGCGCGAACCCGGCGACGAAACGCCCCGGCCCGCAGCCCACGTCCACGACGTCATGGCCGGGCCCCAGCAGGCCGCGGTCGTGCAGGAAGGCGACGACGGCGCGCACACGCTCCTCCCCCTGGCGGGCCCGCACGTCCTCGTCTCGCAATCGAGCGTCCCAGTCGGCGGCGCGCTCGTCCCAGTCCCGGCGGGTGTTGGTGTAGCTCCCCGACCAGCGCGTGTTCCAGCGCGCGACCGCTTGTTCCAGACCCCCCGGGTCGTTCATGTGCCCGGGGTCTCTGGCGTGCCTGCCGGGAGGCGCTCGAGGGGTTCGCCCACCCGCAGCGCGCCGCCGACGACCACGCGGGCGAAGCGCACCCCGTCGGCCAGCGCGCAGCGTCCGCCCCGCGCCACGATGGCGCACTCGGGGAAGCACTGCTTGGGTTCGGGCGACACCTCGAGGACCACCTCGGCGCCCGCGAGGCGGTCGCCGGTCCCCAGGTCCGCCGTGTCGAGCCCGTCGAGCCGCACGGTCTCCTGGAAGCGGACGAAGCACAGCCCGTCGGGCGGTCCCGATGCCAGGCGCCCGCGTCCGGCGACGCAGAACAGCGGCACCTGACGGTCCCCGGGTCCCGCGTGGGCGTCCCCGACCAGCCCGTGGTCCACCTCGAAGGTCCCGGCGGCCACCGGGACCCTCCCGCCGCGACGCTCCCGGCAGATCAGGATCGTCTCCACGAGGGCCGTCAGGGGTCGCACGACGTCTCTTGTCAGGTCGTTCATGGGGCCTCCGTGACGGTCACTGGGCCTTGAAGATCATCAGGTCGCGGGCGGGGACGGTGACGGCTGCGCCGCCGGACACCGTGGTCTCGGAGATCAGTTCTGTGAAGGAGCCCGCGGGCAGGCCGGACACGCTGGCGTCGAAGTCGCCGCGGTTCACCAGCACGTAGAGTTCCTGATCCGCGCCGCAGCCGGTGAGCTTGTACGCGAAGGTGTCGGTGCCGCCGGAGACGGTGACGCGGCGGCCGCGACGCAGGGCGACGTTGGTCTTGCGGATGGCGGTCAGCTTCGAGACGCGGGCGCGGAGCCATTCCTGGTGGGTGTTCAGGCCGCTCCAGGTCATCATGCGGCGGTTGTCGGGGTCGCCGCCGCCGGCCATGCCGATCTCGTCGCCGTAGTAGATCAGGGGCACGCCGCGGTTGGTCAGCAGCAGGCCGAAGGCCAGGGCCAGGCGCTGGTACGGCTCGGCGTTGCCGGGCTGGGTGAAGGCGCCCGGGTTCCAGGAGTTGCCCACGTAGGATCCCTCGTAGCAGTTGGTGATCTGGCCCGACGCGAAGTGGATGGCCCGCGGGATGTCGTGGTTGCCGATCCAGGTGGACATGAGGGCGCCGGCGCCGTAGAAGGTGTCGTTGCCGTTCCACCAGTTGAAGAAGTCGTCCAGGCTCATGCCGCGGGTGAAGATGGCCTCGCACATGCGCTTGCGCAGCGGGAAGTCGAACTGGCCGTCGAGCTTGGTCGCCGGGTCCACGAAGTCCTTGAGCGTCTGCTGGCTGTCCCAGTCGTAGGTCTCGCCGACCATGTAGAAGCGGCCGCCCTCGGGGTTGGGGAACGCGGCCTCGGCGGCCGTGCGCAGGTCGGTGAGCCAGTTCATGGGCACGTGCTTGATCGCGTCGAGGCGGTAGCCGTCGATGCCGTATTCGCGGGCCCACCAGATGGCGTCGGCGATGGACCACGCGCGCACCCAGTCCTGATAGTAGTCGAAGGCCGGCAGGTAGGTGGTGAAGGCGCAGCGGGTGCCGTAGTACGGGTCGTTCCAATAATTGGGCGAGCACAGCACGGGGTTGTTGTTCTCGAGGTAGAACCAGTCACGATGGGCGCCGAACAGGCCGGAGGCCTCGTCGACGTGGTTCATCACATAGTCGAACAGGATGTGCATGTCCTCGGCGCGGGCGCTGGCGATCATGGCCTGCAGGTCCGTCGCGGTGCCCAGGCGCCCCTCCACGGCCGGCGTGGGCTGCGGGTTCAGCGGGTCGGTGTAGTCGACGTTCGCGGGCGAGGGCCAGTACCCGTGGTAGGCCGAGTAGAGATGGGTGTCGGCGACCGGATCGATGGCCGAGCCCGCGTAGTCGCGGTTCTTGTAGGGGGCCGACAGCCAGATCGTGTTCACGCCCAGGTCCGAGAGATAGGTCAGTTTCTCCTCGACGCCGTTCCAGTCGCCGCCCTGGAACTGGGCCTCCCAGTTGGCGTTCTCGACGGGCTGGTTCTGGCCATCGGAGTCGAAGAAGCGGTCGACGAGCACGAAGTACATGACGCCGTCCTCCCAGGCGAAGACCTCGTTGTCGCCGCACTCGCCGGTGTCCGGGCAGTCGCCGGGGCAGTTGGTCGAGTTCTCGCCCGCCTCACAAACACCGTCGTCGTCGCACACCGGCGCGCCGCCGCCGTGCAGGGTGACGACCGCCACCTGGGACACGCTGGCCGGGGCCGCAGCGTTGTCGGCGGGGACGGTCTGGTTGGCCAGGTACTGCCCGTCCTCGTTGACCAGGCGCGCGAACACGGCCAGGCGCGTGCCCTCGGGGGGATTGGCGCCGCCGTAGAGGGTGGCCAGCGGGATGCTCGCCTCGAAGGCGGCCGCGCCGGTGACCAGGGTGCCCTCCATCCAATGGAAGTTGGCCGGCTCGACGGCGAGGTCACGCCAGCCGGCGTTCTCGTTGAGCGCGGCGCCGGCGGAGGCCATGCCCTTGGTGCCGACGGCCCAGTCGGCGCGGAACTCGGAGTTCGTGATCTCGATGACCGAGGAGAGCGCGTTGTCGAGCCCGCCGTCGTTGTCGGAGGTGGTCGAGAGGGAGGCCAGCCCCTGGCTGCCGGGGCCATGGTCCAGATCGACATAGACCGCCAGCGCGTTCTGGGCCTCGACGAAGCCGGCGACGCCGATGTAGAGGTTCGTGTCGTCGTAGGCGACATAGAGGCCGGTGAGGACGTTGGCGCCCCAGTCGGAGGCGTCGGCGTTCTGGCCGACCTTCTGGTCCGCGCTCCAGTCGCCGGCGCCCTCGGTGATGGTGCCGTCGACCAGCGGCGTGCCGAAGTACGGGTCGTCGATGGGCACGCAGGCGTCGCCGTCGGGCTCGTAGCCGGCCGCGCACGCGCCGCAGGTGGTCCCCTGCCAGCCCTCGTCGCAGGCGCAGTAGGCGCCGGCCGCCGCGTCCACGCAGTCCCCGTGGGCGCCGCAGTCCAGGTCGTCGCAGGTCTGGTTGTTGGTGTTGTTCAGGTTGTTCGTGTTGTCGTTGTTCTTTTTGCCGTCGTCGTCGCAGGCGGGCAGGGCCAAAAGGGCGATCAGTGAAAACAGGACTGCGGTGGCTGGGGAAAAAATGCGTTTCATGGGGTTCCTCCGCCGGGAAGTATCCATCAGGTTGCGTTCAAGTCAAGTCGGTTTCGGCTCGCGTATAAATGTCAAGAGAAATAGAAATTATTCACTCGGTGCTCACGTTCGAGAACTTCGGCAGGTCGCCGCCCATCAGGATCATCTGGTCCACGGGGCGAACGCGGTGCGGCGCGGTGTCGTCGGACGGCGGCAGGTGGGTCATTCGGACGTAATGGGGCGGGACGTTGCCGAGGCGGGAGGTCGTGTCGCGCTCCAGGGGCACCCAGCCGGCGTCCCCGAGGAAGACCTCCACCCAGAGGTGACCCTTGAGGTGTCCGGCGGGGGCGAAGTCCCGACCGGGGGACAGGTCCTCGATGACCCCCCACACCTCGCGCGCAGGGAGGCCGCAGGCCCGCAGCAGGGCGACGATCAGCGCCGACTGGCCGCCGCACTCGCCGTGACGGCGGGCGAGGACCTCGTCCACGGTCGTGAAGCCGGTGATCCGGTACTCCACGTTGTTCCGCATCCAGTCGAGGACGCGCGTCACGGTCTCGATTGGAGCGGCCGCCTTGAGAGTGCGGGCGAGGGCGGCGACGCCGGGCAGCCGGGGGTCGACGCGGGGCGTGGCGCCCAGGTAGGCCGCGACCTCGGCGGAGAGGGCGGCCGGATCGGGGAAACGCGCCGGGGGCTTCTCCCGCAGGACGCGTCGGAACGAAGGCGGGCCGGTGCGCACGCGGGCGAAGAGCCTGATCCGGCGCCCCGGGGCGGGTTCGAACCAGGCGAGCTCGTTCCCCTGCACGACCTGGGTCCCCCAGCGGACGGCCCCCTCGATGCGGACATCCAGGCGGCGCTGGGTCGGCAGGCCGTCGGTGGGGAGCGGCAGCCACATGCGGCCCTGGTGGAGGTGCCCCTTCGCGGGATCGAGCTCCCAGGTGATTTCATATACGCGGGTCCGCTTCCCGAGGAGCAAGCGCAGGGCGGCGGTGTTGTCCGCACCCACCTGGTCCGCGGGCAGCGCCAGGGCGCGCGCTGCGGTCTCGAACGCGAGCTCCCACGCCTCGGCGTCCGCCGCGCACAGGGCGAGGGAGACGTGGTACCACGCCACCGAGGGATCGAGGCGCACCGCCGCGCCGGCCTGCGCGAGGGCCCGCTCGGGTTCGCCGGCCAGGCGGCCATGGTGGCCGGCCCAGGCGTGGACGCGGGCGTCGGGGGGGCACGCCGCGGCCAGGGTTTCGAGGGCGGTGAGCGCCTCGGCGTGCCGTCCCTCGGCGCCCGGCTTCAGGGCTCGCTGCAGGGCGGCCTCACCGCACTCCGGGCCTGGCAGGGAGGGATCGACGGCGGGCGGCCTCACCGGTCCGGCGGCCGCGGGTGGCGACCCCGCGGGGCGCGGGGTGCAGGAGACCATGGTGAGCAGGAGCAGATGCAGCAGGGGCAGGATGCATGTTCGGTGGATATTCATGGATGAAGTATGTCCCCTCCGGCCAAGGCGCGTCAAGGACCCCTAGCCCAATCGAAATCCAAATCGAGTTCTGAAGTCTCCCGGCGGTCTCGTCGTCGACGGAATTCGCAATTTCCGGGATCCACTAGTTTGTCCCCGGCTGGATTGGAATTGGCGCATCGTCGTGCTAGAGTGCCGTCCAACGACGAACCGAGGTGAACCCTGATGAATGAACCCAACGAGCCGAAAGAGCCGGCACGCGCGCTGATCTTCTCCGCCGATCGCGAGTTGGAGTTCCTCTCCGACGTCTCCGACGCCCTGCGCGACGCGCCCTCGGAGCAGGAGATCTACCGGATCCTGGGCAGTGCCCTGCACCTGGTGGTCGGGGAGCAGGCCATCGTCAACATCAGCAACTACGACAAGGGGTCCCCTCTCTACCATCCCCAGATCATCCTCGGGCTGTCCTCGATCATGGATCTCGTCCTGCAGGTGCTGGGGCGTCGGCCCGAGGAGCTGGCCGGGGATTATCCGGCGGCGGCGAAGGCCGCCATGCGCACCGGGCGGCTGTCACGGCTCGAGGGCGGCGTGGTCGGGCTGGCGGGCGAGGCGCTCTCGCCTTTGCTGTGCAGCACGGCCTCCGCGATGCTGGGGATCCACGACGTCTGGGTGCTGGGGTACACGCGCGGCAGCCTGTCCGGCGGCGTCAGCATCATCAGCCGCGTCCCGGATCTGAAGCTGCGCACCACCCTGATCGAGGCCATCGTGCGGCAGGCCGCCGGCGCCCTCGAGCGCAAGCGCATCGAGGACGCGCTGCGCCTCAGCGAGGAGCGGTTCCGCACCCTGGTCTCCATGGTCGGCGACGTGATCTGGCGCTGCGAGCTCGACGCCCGGGGCAGGGCGGTCGAGGTCTTCATCTCCCCCGTGGTCGATCGCCTGCTGGGTCTCCCCGAAGGCACCATCGACAACGATCCCGAGCGGTGCCTCGCCCGGATCCACCCCGAGGACGCGGCGCGGGTGCGCGGGTTGCTGGCCGGCGACGTCACGAACGCCGGTGTTCAAACATCGGGCGGCGAGTTCTCGTTCGAGTTCCGTTTCCTGCGGCCCGACGGCGCCCCATGTCCGGTGCGGGTCCACGGCCTTCGCCATGCCCGCGCCGGGGGCGGATCTGTGCTCACCGGGATCACGTCGAGGACCGACGGCTCCGTCACGATACGGTAATCATTCCAATTTTTCGGGCTTCCGGGGATCGACGCGGGGCGCGGGCGCGCTGGGCGGGACGACGCGGACCTCGATGGGAGGCGGCTTCATGGCGTCGGTGGTGGGCTTCATGGCGTCCGGCGGCGGCATCGGCGGGGGTGTCGGCTCCACCGGCGCCGGCACCTGGGGAGGCTCCACGCGGACCTCGATGGGCGGCTTC